>Ga0209162_1003936_pt1 | contig 11522 bp, 6 predicted proteins | sample YNPNPMetaG_FD_187121 | JGI IMG/M metagenome (GOLD analysis project Ga0209162, IMG submission 187121) | Anoxygenic and chlorotrophic microbial mat microbial communities from Yellowstone National Park, USA - YNP NP MetaG (SPAdes) (version 2) ...
TCGCCGTGCGCCGCGTCGAGCGCAGCCAGACCATCCGCCTCCAGCAATCGCGCGCGTCCGAATTTGCGCGGGTCGCGGAAGAAAACCTGACGACCATCATCCAGGCGCAGCACCAGGTGCGTGTGCTTATCGGGAGGTGCGTCCGCAGGTTGGACCGTCAGACTGCCGGACATGCGCAGGTGTAAGGCCAGCGTCCAGCCGCCATCAAGAAAGAGCAGAATCCACTTGGCGCGACGCCCCCACCCATGCACCTGACGACCGGCGAGCAGCGTGATGAACTCATCGGGCGAGGGGGTCTCGACCATGCGGGTCCAGTCGAGCCGTTCCACACGCACAATCCGCGCACCGGCGATCTGCACTCCCAGGCTATCGGCAGCAAGTTGAACTTCGGGTAACTCGGGCATAGCCGCTATTATAGCAAGTGCGAACCCGCATGCTACAATACATTCCGCTATGAACCATCTCATGTCGCTCAATCGGATCGCGATCCTTGCGCTTGTCGCGTGCGTGGCGCTGTTCATTTTCGCGCAACCCCAACCACCGGTGCTGTCGCGCTGGTCGCCGGTCAGTCCGTCAGTGCCGACGATCGGCGCTGTTGCTGTGCCGGTTGCGGATGTATCGCCGTTGAACATCGTGGTGAACGACGGACTCTCCATTGACGAACGTGATCGACTCGATCAGGATGCACGCCGCGCCTATGCGTATGTCGCCGCGCGACTCGGCAGCGAACTGACGGGTCCGCTCACCATCGCATTCATCCAGGATGCCGGATGCGCCCTGAGCGGCATTGCCTATACTGATATTCGTCGGGTTCAGGTTTTCACCTGCGATACTATCGGGCGCGAACGGGCGATTGCCATTCTGGCGCACGAATATGTGCATCAACTCCAGCAGGACCGGTATGGGTCGCGGCATCTGAGCGCCGATCTGATCCTGTCTGAGGGCATGGCAACCTGGGGAGCGGGGGTCTACTGGCTTGGCGAACACCCCGATTTTCGCAGATATGTGCGCGCTCAGCGGGCGAACGGCATCTCCTACCCCCTGGCAACCGGCAACGCCGGACGCGGCGTTGCGGTGATGAACGCACTCTACTACCAGTGGGCAAGTTTTGTTGAGTTCCTCATCGACCGGTATGGGCGTGAACGTCTGGACGCCCTGTACGTCACCGGAGCAGGAACGCCCGGATCGGCAGATTATCGCGCAGTATACGGAAAAGACCTGGCGACGCTGGAACAGGAATGGATCGCCTGGCTGGAAGCCGCTCCTTGAACGTTGTCCGTCAGTCGCTTCTATGAAGATTGAGAATACAGCATTCTCAGATACGTTGACCATCGTCTGTGTCCACCGTGTCGCACGAGACGTCCGGTTCCGGCAGAGGGTAGACCGAAATGATGGAGATTGAGAAATACATCCGGTATGCGCCCTTGCCGTGGGGCTGAAGCCCTCGGCTATGGAATACAAAGCCCGCCTGCGCGGGCTATGGCGGATTATTTCCTCAAAGACCATCATTTCGGTCATGGTGATTGTGGTCACTGTAGGGTGTTCAACTTTTGGGAAAACTGAGTCCACTGCACAAAGGGTAGGTCACCGCAGCGGCGCAGCGTTCGCAGAGGACGATGCCAGAGCGAGTCGCTCCAACGCCTCACGCTTCGCCGCGCATATGTTTGAAGTTCTCTGTACGCTCGGCGTCTCTGCGGTGCGTTTTTGCAGTAAAGTCAAAACTGCTATAAATCCGGTATGCCGAACTGGCTGTGGATCTAAAGCCCTCGGCTATGCAGTGCGAAGCCCGCCTGCGCGGGCGAGAGTGAAATAATTGCTCACCAATCATCCTGGTGCAGGAAACAGGCGATGCAGGTAAAGCCGAACAGCAGTTCGATCTATCGGCGAGGTTTCATCGCGCTGATACGCTTTCTCTGGCGTCTTTGCCTTGCATTCGTGAAATTGACGATCGTGGCGACCATCCTGATGGCGCTGGCGGTCTTCGTCGTCTACCGGCACTACAGCCGCGATCTGCCCGATCCGGCGCAGATCGGGCGACACCGCCCGGCGGAAACGGGGTGTATCTATGCGCGTGATGGAACACTGCTCTACGAACTGATCGATCCGCTGAGCGGCAGACGCACTGTTGTGCCGTTCGAGCGTATTCCGCGCATCCTGATCGATGCGACCGTCGCTGTTGAAGATGCCGGTTTCTGGACCAACCCCGGCGTCGATCTGCGCGGCATTCTGCGCGCGTTGATCCTCAACTACCAGGCGGGCGAAGTGGTCAGCGGCGGTTCAACGATCACTCAGCAACTGGTGCGAAACGTCCTGCTCTCGCCCGATGAGCGCGACGACCTCTCGCTTGACCGGAAACTGCGCGAAGCCATCCTGGCAATCGAAGTATCCCGTCGCTACAGTAAAGAACAGATCCTTGGCGTGTACCTGAACGAAGTCTACTACGGCAATCAGGCATACGGCATCGAAGCGGCGGCGCAGTCCTATTTCGGCAAACACGTCTGGGAACTCTCAGCAGGCGAAGCCACCCTGCTCGCCGGTCTTCCCCAATCGCCAACAACCCTCAATCCGCTGCACAATTTCGCCGGAGCGAAGCAGCGTCAGCGCACTACCCTCGATCTGATGGTCAAATACGGCTATCTGACTGCAACAGAGGCGCAGGAGATCTTCGAAGAGCCGCTACGTTTCGCCCCGATTGCCAGAGACATCACGGCGCCGCACTTTGTGTTTTACGTCATCCGGTTGCTCGAAGAGCGTTACGGACCGGAGACGCTCTACCGCAGCGGATTGCGTGTCGTGACGACGCTCGACCCGCAGTGGCAGGCGGAAGCGGAACGCATCGCCCGGCAATGGATCCGCGAAGGTGGACCGGGATATACGCCCCTGCGTGATCGGAACGCAACCAATGCCGGTGTGGTGATGCTCACGCCCGACGCGCAGATCATTGCGATGGTCGGCAGTATCGATTACAACGATCCAACCATCGACGGGCAGGTGAATGTCACCCTCGCGCCGCGTCAACCGGGTTCTGCGCTCAAGCCGGTGGTGTATGCCGCTGCGCTCCAGCGGGGATGGACGCCAGCGACGATCATCTGGGATACGCCGGTGACATACCCTGCTGGCGATGGAACTGTCTACGCGCCACGCAACTACGACAATGCCTTCCACGGCCCGCAACGCCTGCGCATGGCGCTGGCAAACTCCCTCAACATTCCGGCAGTCCGAACCCTCGAATATGTCGGCGTCGAGAACTTCGTATCGCTTGCCCATCGCATGGGAATCACCACCCTGAACGATCCGCAGCATTACGGCTTGCCGCTGGCGCTCGGCGCTGGCGAGGTGCGCCTGCTCGACCTGACGGCAGTGTACAATACCCTTCGCAACGGCGGACGTTATCGCCCGCCGGCAGCGATTCTGAAGGTCACCAATGCGCGCGGTGAAACCCTCGAAACCCTGAACGACGCCCCCGGTCGTCAGACCCTCGGCGAGCGCGGTGAACAGATCGCCTATCTGATCACCGACATCCTCAGCGACAATGCTGCGCGTCGATACATGTTCGGTCGAAACAACGTGATGGAACTCCGCGACGGGCGACCGGCTGCGGTCAAGACCGGCACCAGCAATGAATGGCGCGACTCCTGGACGGTCGGCTACACGCCCGACATTACGGTAGGCGTGTGGGTGGGCAACAACGACAACGCACCGATGCAGGAAGTTGCCGGATCGAACGGCGCCGGGGTCATCTGGCGCGCGCTGATGGAACGCTACCACGAAGGGCGCCCTATCCTGACGTTCGAGCCGCCGGACGGGATCAGCGAAGTGACGATCTGCGCCGACACCGGTGCACTCGCGGGTGAGCACTGCCCGCGACCGATCAGCGAGCGGTTCATTGCTGGCACTGAGCCGCACACCAGCGATGTGACCCTCCTGACCGTCGGCGTCTCCGATGACGGCAATTGTCTGGCGGCATCGTACACGCCACCGGAGCGTATCCGTCAGGTCACGTTCGTTGTTTATCCGCCAGCATTCCGGGACTGGGCGGAAGCACACGGCATTCCTCAACCGCCGCAGCGCTACTGCCCGCCGCCAGAAGCCACAACCGGGCGCGAAGGGGGGAGCATCGCACGAATTACCCAACCGATCACCAACACGACGGTGCACGGACCGCTGGTGTATGTGCAGGGCGCTGCTCTCGGCGTCTACGCACTTGAAGTCGCATCCGGTCGCAATCCCCAGGGAGGCTGGCGCACAATTGCTCGCGGCGAAGCGATCCAGGAAGGCATGTTGGGCGTCTGGCAGACGGGCGACGACGCGCCAGGAGAATATACGCTGCGTCTGCGTGTGACGACCCGCGAGGGGATTCTGCTCGAACAACACGTGTGGGTGCGGCTGGAAAGAAAAGCGGGAAGCGGGAACTGATGCCAGATCTTGATCGACAGGATGCATTCCTGCCAGGGCAATCCATGGTCGTACTGGAATGTTCCTGGCGCGCTGGAACGGCGCTCCTCCCCGCACCCCTGGGTGCGCGCGCGTCCCGCCCGCATGCGCAGGCGTCCCCGCATCCCCTCACAGAGGCGGGTTTTCGGGAGGCGCCTGCGTTCCTTCGCTCGTTTTGAGCTTCAGGACGCCCAACCTCCCCCTTCTCCCCTCGTGGGAGAAGGGGGATGCTTACAGGGGCAGGTTTTTTGGGGAAGCCCCTGTGCGCCATCTTCCGTTTCAGGCATCAGGACGCCCCAACTCCCCCTTCTCCCCTTGTGGGAGAAGGGGGATGGGGGGGATGAGGGGCAAACGCGCACGGGAATGCAGCCCACCGCGCATTGCTCCTGAGAACTCTATCCTTGAGAAGAAGGGGGATGGAGGGATGAGGGGCAAACGCGCACGGGAATGCAGCCCACCGCGCATATCGTCATACCGCATGTGATATGAGCGATGTACCGCCTTCCACCTGCAACTCCCAGATCTCCAGCCGATTCTTACCCGCCTGCTTTGCGCGGAGCAGCGCATCATCCGCCCGTGCAACCAATGTATCGATGCTCACTCCATCAAACGGCTCAGCATACACTGCCATGCCAAAACTGGTTGTCGTCCTCACCACCACCTGACCGGTTGCAATCGTTGTCTGGCTCCACAGCAGGCGCACACGCTCGACAACCTGCGCGCCGCCGTTTTTGTCCGTCTCCGGCAACAGCAGAATGAATTCCTCACCGCCGTAGCGCGCCACCAGATCGATAGAACGCAATTCGCGGCGCAGCAGACCACTGAACATCCGCAGCACCCGATCGCCAACCGGATGACCGAAGGCATCATTGATCCGCTTGAAATCGTCAAGGTCGGCAATGATCACCACCAGCGGCGAGCGATGACGGCGCGCACGTTCGAGTTCGCGCCGCGCCGCATTCAGGAAATACCGCCGGTTGTACAGCCCCGTGAGTGGATCGGTGATCGCCAGATACTGCACTTCTTCAAACAGGCGAGCATTTTTGATCGCAATCGTCGCCTGTTGCGCGAACATGCTGAGCAACCGGATATCATCCGCAGTGAAGATTCGCTTGAGATTGCCGTCTCCCGCGCTCATCGCGCCGATCAGTTCATCGCCCGCCAGCAGCGGAACCGCCACGACATTCGCGGTTGACTCCGCCTCGCACTGGAGCGAACGCTCACTCCACGCGCGATAGTCACGCACAACCACCGGCTGGCGCGTAAGCGCGGCCTTGCCCATTGCACCCTCCCCCAACGCCAGGCGCACACCGGCATAGTCGTAGTCCATGTTAACGCTTACATGGACGATGAGATGATTCTGCTGCGCGTCGTACAGCGCCAGCGCGCCGTGCGCGGCGCGTATCAGGGTCAGCATCCGCGTCACGATTGCCCGTAATACAACATCGAGGTTCAGATTGCCGGTAATATCGCCCATGATGCTGTACAGCGCATCGAGTTGCTGCACGCGTTGCCACAAACGTTCGTACAGCCGCGCGCGTTCGATGGCGACATTGATATGTTCTGCCAGTTCTGTCATCAGGCGCAGGTCATCTTCCGTGAGCACGACGCCGTTAACACTTTCAACGTTGAGCGCTCCAATAACCCTGTCATCTTCCCAGAGCGGCACGCAAATTTCAGACACCACTCCTTCAATCGCGCCGAGAAAATCGCTGTCGGCGCTCACATCGGCAATCAGCGCCGGTCGTTCGCTCAGGATAGTGCGACTGATAACGCCTTTTCCAAACGGAATGCGCTCTGGAATGCACGAATACCCGACCTGATGTTGCAGCACCAGTTCGTCGTGTTCACGCATGTAAATGCAGACCTGGGTATAGCCGAAGGTTCTGGCGATTGCCTCGACCACCGAATAAAAGATGACTGAAAGATCGATCGCCCGCGCCAGCACCGAACGCACCTGTCCGAGTAGACGCAATTCCTGCGCCTGCCGCTTCGTGACCATGTACAGATCGTACAGATGCTGCGCACTCGCGCGCAGTTCCGCCTCGACGCGCTGTCGCTCAGCGATTTCTCGCTGCGCTGTGGTGTACAATTGCGCATTATCAATTGCAATCGCCGCGAGATCGGCGAAGCGGGCGAGGAGTGCTGCGATGGTGCGAAAATCGAAGGGGTTCGCCGCATCATACGCTACCCCCAACACCCCGATCACGTCCCCGCGCGACTTCAGCGGCGCCGCAATCACCGCCCCGAAATCGATCATTTCCAACCGCTCGATGCGCCCTTCCCACGACCGGTAATCCTCCACCATCATCGGCGCGCCCGACTGCCAGACGCGTCCGGAAATCCCCTCGCCCGGAGCAATCACACTGCCAAGGTTCAATGCAAACCGTCCAATGCCGACTTTCATCTCCATCAGTTCGGCATCCGCCAGGCGAAGATAGATATACCCGTGCTCCGTTCCCGCCAGACGCGCGGCATGCTCAACGATCGCCCCCAGCACATCGTTGAGGTCCAGACGATTCATGATCGCCAGCGTTGTCTCGTGGAACGCGGTAAAATAATCGGAGACGGCTGGAGAAACGTAAGGTGGAAAAGAAGCGGTAGATCGGGCATGGTGCAGTCGCTGCTCGAGTTCCCGAATACGTGTTCGTAGCGCGTCGTTCTCAGATTGAAGGTGTTCAGATTCGTTCATGCGGGCGAGCGCTGTTCACTTGTGTTTGTGCAGGTCATTGTCGACAACATCTATGCTCTGTTAAGAACATTTTATCAGGACGGCCTGTCTGCCGCATTACCATACGATTGCATTTGGGCAACGCTGCCTGCACTTTATGCAACGACGCGCACGCTCCGACAGTCATTGACAACTGTGCGCTCCGTTCGTACCATGCGACTACACGTTGAAGCGTTCAGAACCATCCAGCCGCCGGCGCCGATTGGAAACAGACGATGAACGACCCGATTATTCTCTATAATGGTCCTGTCTACACGCTCAACCCGGCGCAACCGCGCGCACAGGCGGTCGCGGTGCGCGATGGGCGCATTATTGCAGTCGGCAGCGAGGGCAAGGTACGCGCTGCCGTGACCGGACGCGCCGAGGGGATTAACCTCAATGGTCGCGCGCTTATTCCCGCGTTGACCGATGCCCACGTTCACCTGGTCGCCCATGCGCTGGCGCGTCGCAACATTGCGCTCGACGACGCAGCGACGCTCGATGAGGCGCTGCACCGGATCGACGCTGCGGCGCAACACCTCCCCGAAGGCGCCTGGGTGCGCGGACGCGGGTGGGACCATTCGCGCTGGGGGCGCTGGCCCACTGCGGCGCACCTCGATGCGGTCATCGGTGATCGACCGGCGTATTTCTCGCGCAAGGACGGTCACTCCGCCTGGGTCAGCAGCGCGGCGCTGCGCCTGGCGGGCATCACCGGCGATACCCCCGATCCGCCCGGCGGCGCCATTCAGCGCGATCACGGCGAACCAACCGGGATCCTGCTGGAAACGGCGATGGATCTGGTGCAGCATCACATTCCTGAGCCAGGGCAGGACGAGCGCCTGACGGCACTCCGCGAAGCGATCACCGAAGCTCATTCCTACGGTATGGGCGGCATGCACCTGCCTGCCGGCATGACCCCCGGCGATGGCGCCCAGACCCTCAGCGACGTGCAAACCCTGCGCGAACACGATCACCTGCACCTGCGCTGCCTGGTCTATTTCGGTCTCGATGAACTCGATGCGGCGCTGGCGCTCGGCATACGCAGCGGACTGGGCGATCGCTGGGTCCGGATCGGCGGCGTCAAGATCTTCGCCGATGGGTCGCTTGGATCGCAGACGGCAGAGATGCTTGCGCCCTATGAAGGCAGCAGTAATCGCGGCATTGCCGTCCTGTCGTTCGATGAGCTGCGCGACGCTGTTCGCCGCTCGATCCACGGCGGTCTGGCGGTGATGGTTCACGCTATCGGCGATGCCGCCAACCGTAAGGTGCTCGATGCCATCGAAGCAGCGCTGCCCGGCGCTCCGGCGCTCCGCATTCCCAATCGCATCGAGCATTGCCAGGCGGTGCATCCCAACGATCTGCCGCGTTTCGCCCGTCTGGGCATCGTTGCTTCCATGCAGCCGATCCACTGCACCGCCGATATGGCGATGGCAGAACAACTCTGGGGACGGCGCTGCGCGTATGCGTATGCCTGGCGCTCGCTCCTCGACGCTGGCGCAACGCTTGCATTCGGCTCCGATGCGCCGGTCGAATCGCTCAATCCCTGGCTCAGCATCCACGCCGCCGTGACCCGGCAGCGACCGGACGGTGAACCTGCTGGCGGATGGTATCCAGAACAGCGGTTGACCGTCGAAGAAGCGCTGCGTGGCTTTTGCTCAGGAAGCGCAATCGCAGCCAGGACGTCCCATGAGCAGGGTATGATTGCGCCCGGCATGCTTGCCGATCTCGCCGTCCTGTCCGCCGATCCGTTCAAGATCGACCCATCAGCGTTGCATACGGTGCGCGCCGATATGACCATGATCGAAGGGCGAGTCGTCTGGGAACGCTAACGTCCGGTTTATCGAAGGATACGTATATGAATGCCGATACGTTGCACCAGGCAATTGCCGCCGCACGTGATGGGCGTCGTGACGACGCGCGTGTGCTGCTGCTTCATCTGCTGGAAGCCGATCCGCGCAACGAGCGCGCCTGGCTCTGGCTGTCGGGGGTTGTCGATGATCCGGAGGATGTGAAGATCTGCCTGGAAAATGTGCTGGCGCTGAATCCGTCCAATCCACGCGCGCGCCAGGGGCTGGAATGGCTGCACGCACGGATGGGTCTGCCATTGCCGCCACATCCGCCGGATCAAACCGGCAGTCACCTGGAACGCGAGATCGATCCGCGTACACTGTCGGTTGCACGCCTGCGCGCATATCGCACAACACTGGCAGTCGTTGAGCCGGTTGCACCGCCGAGGCCCAAGCCCGACCCGATATCCGCGCCCGTACCGTCCACGCCACAGAACAGGACGGTTGCAACGCGCGCCAATCCTGCACCAATGCCGCCGACATCCGCCCCCCCTCCGGCGACTGCCAGAACAGCGGTTGCTGCGCCATCAACCACTCCTGCGCGTCGCCTGGTAGCGGTTGCACCAGTGGACGATGCAACCATCCCCTGCCCCTACTGCGGCGCGCCGACGGTCGAAACGCAACACCGCTGCACCCAATGCAGCGGAAATCTGCTGGTGCGGATTGCCCCATCCGATGAACGGTCGCTGACGGTGCAGGCGCTGGTCTGGCTGTGGCGCAGCGGCGCCGTCGCCGTGCTCCTGATCGCGCTCGTCTTTCCGGCGCTGGGTGTCTTTCTTTACCAGGAAGCGCCAGCGAACAGTTTCCCTATCGGTATCCTGATACCGGCAGTGATCCTTGCGCTGGTTGCCATCATCGGTTTTTCGGTCGCGCAGCAACTGGCGCAACGCGCCGCCTGGACGCTCTACCTGGCTGCGGGACTGACCACTGTCGGGCTGATCGGCGCGCTGGCGCTCGCCGTGCGCCCCGACACGCTCACAGCGATGCTGGACCGCCTGACCGGCGCAACATCGATCCCATCAGCCTGGCTTCCCCCGCTGATGGCTGGCGCCAGGTTGATCGCCATTGGCGCAGGCGTGGCGCATCTCGCTGCGATTGCGCTCACCATCGCCGGGTACGATGCCATTGTCGGCAGACTCGAGCGCTTTCGCCATATTCTGAAGCCGTCCGACCATCTGACGCACTACAATAACGGCGTTGCGCTGAAGAATCGCGGCATGTGGTATGTCGCGGCGCTCGAATGGGAATGGGCGGTCAAAAAAGCGCCCTATGACGTAACGTATTTGCGCGCACTGGGACTTGCATATGCGCGCTTGAAACAGTTCGACAAGGCGCGATCCATGATCGACCGGGCGTTGCAGGCAGCGCCTGACAATCCCGGCTTACGCGAAGATCGAGCGCTGATCGAGCGTCTGGCGTCGCGGGAACAACGTTGAACAGGAAACAGGAGCAATGCCAGGAAACACATTTGGACAGGTTTTTCGACTGACAACCTGGGGCGAATCACACGGACCCGCAGTTGGGTGCGTGGTCGATGGATGCCCGGCAGGTATTGAGATTTCGGAAGCGTTCATCCAGCGCGAACTGGATCGTCGCCGGGTCGGGCAGAGCCGGGTGACATCGGCGCGTCAGGAACCCGATCAGGTGCAGATCCTGTCGGGGGTATTCGAGGGACGTTCGACCGGCGCCCCCATCAGCATGCTGGTCTTCAATACCGATGCGAAGCCGGGGCACTACGACACTATCAAGCACCTCTACCGCCCCGGTCACGCCGATTATACGTGGGACGCGAAGTATGGCTTTCGCGACTGGCGCGGCGGTGGACGGAGCAGCGCACGCGAGACGATCGGGCGCGTCGCTGGCGGCGCGATTGCGAAACTATTCCTCGCGCACCACGGCATATCGGTCATTGCGTGGACATCGCAACTTGGTGATCTGAAAGCCGAGGTTATTGATGAGAGCGAAATCGAGCGCAACATCATGCGTTGCCCGGATGCACGGGTTGCCGCCCTGATGGTCGAGCGTGTCGAACAGGCGCGGCGCAGCCTCGACTCGCTCGGCGGCGTGGTCGAAGTGCGCGCCCGCGGCGTTCCTCCCGGTCTCGGCGAGCCAGTCTTCGACAAATTGCAGGCGGATATTGGCAAGGCAATGTTCAGCATCCCGGCGATCAAAGGGGTTGAGTTCGGCGAGGGGTTCGGTGTCGCATATATGACCGGCTCGACCCACAATGACCCGTTCGTGCGCCGCGATGATGGCACAATCGGAACCGCGTCCAACCATCACGGCGGTATTCTCGGCGGTATCAGCACCGGCGAAGAGATCGTGCTGCGCATCGCTGCCAAACCGCCAGCGTCCATTGCCCGTCCGCAACACACGGTTGATCGCGCCGGAAATCCCGCCGCGATCGAAATCCACGGTCGCCACGACCCGACCGTGCTCCCACGGCTGGTTCCAATCGCCGAGGCGATGCTGGCGCTGGTGCTCGCCGATCACCTGCTGCGGCAACGCCTGGCGCGGGTGGACGTTTGATG
>Ga0209162_1003937_pt1 | contig 11522 bp, 9 predicted proteins | sample YNPNPMetaG_FD_187121 | JGI IMG/M metagenome (GOLD analysis project Ga0209162, IMG submission 187121) | Anoxygenic and chlorotrophic microbial mat microbial communities from Yellowstone National Park, USA - YNP NP MetaG (SPAdes) (version 2) ...
GGGGGTCGCAGACCCCCAGCGAGCGTGGGGACCCGGCGGCTGCTGGGGGTCGCAGACCCCCAGCGAGCGTGGGGACCCGGCGGCTGCTGGGGGTCGCAGACCCCCAGCGAGCGTGGGGACCCGGCGGCTGCTGGGGGTCGCAGACCCCCAGCGAGCGTGGAAACTAGACCTGACAGGTCTGAAGAGACCTGTCAGGTCTAGTTGACTTACTTGATTTCTTCCCGTTCCGCGAAATGCCCGGCCAGATCCTCCACGTGCGCCACCACCTTCGCGCTCGGCGTGGAGCAGGCGGCCGTGGTCCGGTATTCCCACCACCAGTCTTCTATCGCGCCCTGCGTCGCGTTTCCTTGCTCCACCACCTCATCGTTGGCGTCGGCGATGAGCACGCTCACCCGGTTCACCTTTACGTCGTCCCGGGCACGGATGCGAATGGTCTCTCCCGGCTTGCCGCTGTACCCGGCCAGGTCAACGTCCAATATCTCCGGCGGGTGCAGGAAATCCGCCACCGCCACGTTGTAGGCCGCCTGGCCGGTACTGGCTGCTTTCTCGACGTAGGCCGGCTGTCCCTGGGTCGCCTTCGCGTAAGCTGCCGCCTCGCGGAACCGTTCCTGGTGGGCCACCTGCGCTTCGCTGGGCGGGGCCGTGCGCCGGCCCTTCGTCCGCACCACGGTCCGCCCCCCGCGCTGATAGATCACCAACTGATCCGCCAACGACCCGCTGAGACCCTCGATGATGACGTTCTTCTCTACTTTCGCCATGGGTATCCTCCTTGCTATCTCTATACATCCGCTATAGGTTTGCTATAGGCTCTCCCTGTCCATTGGCCACACGCTACACGTACAAAGGGCATGCCCTCGCCCTGGGCGAGCAGCCAGGCCCTCAAGCAAGCGAAACGTCCATGCCGTCCGTGACGTTTCCGCGCAGTTGTACTTCTGCCGAGACAGTAAGCTGTGGGATCATCATATCCTCCCACCCCTCGTCCCTACATCCCAGCCTGGTGCTATTATAACATGAGCAGGGCATTCTTGGCAAGTCTCTCTTCATAAACATTTTGTGCTCCTCGGCGGTCTGCGACCGCCGAGCGCGAAGCGGCGGGTCACAGACCCGCTTTGAGCAACTTTTTCCATCTACTGAGACGGCCCGACCACCCGCTGCATCCACACCATCCAGATGTTGGCCCTGGACGCCGTGGAGCAGGGGCAGGCCGGGCACCCCGGCCTGCCCCTGGAAGCCGCCGCCATCGCCTACGTCCTCTGGACGCGCTACCTCAAGTATAACCCGGCGAACCCGACCTGGCCGGACCGGGACCGCTTCGTCCTCTCGGCCGGGCACGGGTGCGCCCTGCTCTACACGATGCTACACCTCACGGGGTCGCAGACCCCCAGCAAGCATGGGCTGGTAGACCCCAGCGAGCGTGGCGATGACCGGGCTCCCGCCGGGTCTGTGACCCGGCGGCTGCTGGGGGTCGCAGACCCCCAGCGAGCATGGGCTGGTAGACCCCCAGCGAGCGTGGCGATGACCGGGCTCCCGCCGGGTCTGTGACCCGGCGGCTTCACGCCTGGCTGCGCTCCCGCCAGGTCTGTGACCTGGCGGGCTGCTGGGCTGCTGGGGGTCGCAGACCCCCAGCGAGCGTGGGCTGCTGGGGGTCGCAGACCCCCAGCGAGCATGGGCTGCTGGGGGGCGCAGACCCCCAGCGAGCGTGGGCTGGTAGACCCCAGCGAGCGTGGGGGTTCTTTCGTGGCAGGTATTTACGGCGCTACTTGATAGCCCGATAGATGGCTTCTACCTGGGGTACGATGACCGCCCAGTCGTAATGGGTGTGGGCCAGCTCCCGGGCCGCATCACCCAGGCGCCGGGCCAACGCCGGATCGTCCAGCAGGGCCAGGATGCCGGCCGCAAAGCTCCCCTCGTCGCCATCTGGGACTATGAAGGCCGTTTCCCCGTGTGTCAGGCCGTGGGCGGAGCCAGCCGAGACAACGATGGGCCGGCCGGCCGCCATATAGTTCAGCAGCTTGATGGGGAACCCGTCCCGCGAGGTGCGCGGGCAGACAGCCACCTCAGCCGCGTTGATAGTGGCCCAGACGCGGGCGAAATCGCGGCCCGGCACGAACTGCACACCCTCTACCGATCCTACCGTGGTCAGCCATTGCGCCCAACGTGCCGGGGCCGACGCGCTGATCACTGTCAATGTCGCATCCGGCCGGGCCGCCCGCACGCGGGACCAGGCTCTCAGCAATAGCCCCAGGTCCTGGTATCGGTCCAGATTGCCGGCATAGACCACCCTCGCCCCAGACCTGGGGGAGGGCATTGCCGGCGGGCAGGCGATGCCGGGGGGAATGAGGTGGAGCCGGTCCAGAGGCACGCCCCGCGCCCGCAGGGTCTCGGCGGCGAAGGCCGTGAGCACGATGACGGCATCGGCCTGGCGCGGGAGGGCGGCATCCGTGGCCCGCCCGGCCCAGCGTGCCAGCCCATGCAGCAACCGGCCCCGAAAGTAGGTCGGCAACTCTTGCTCAAAAACGTTGTGACCGTGATAGACCACCGGGACGCCGGTCCAGGTGCGCACCAGCAACCCACAGGCCAGCGCCTCCACGTTGTGGGCGTGGATGATCTGGATGCCTTCGCGGCGTACCACCTGGAGCAGTCGCCCGGCCAGCAGCAGGTCCAGCAGGGGCTTGGCCCACGCTGGCCCGGCTCCCAACTTGGCGTAGCCCGGCACTGAGGGAATGCGGTGGACCGGCAATGTCAACGAGGGCGCGGCACCTGCCAGGTGATAGGCCACCAGGTGCACCGTGTGACCACGCCCGGCCAGGGCCTCGGCCAGTTGGCGGGTGAGCACTTGCGACCCGCCCAGGGTGGGGAAGGGGCTGGCCGTCACCATCGCCACCCGAAAACAGCGGTGATCGGGCGGGGAAACGGTGCGGTTCACCAGGACTCCAGGTAGCCCAACGCGCGCAACCGGGCAGCCACGGTGGCTTCTTCGGCCGGGGTATAGGGGGTGGGCACACCCGCGCTACCGTCAGCCGGTGGGCGGCGGCCCCGGTCGCTGGGGAGACCTCCCGCCGTGAGGGCCTCTATCAGCACACGTCCGTCCATGTACGCTGGCACGGGCTGGCCCAGGAGGTGCAGGACGGTGGGAGCCACATCCACGATGCGCGCACCGTGCAGGCGGATGCCGGGGCGGATGCCCGGCCCGGCCAGCAGCAGCACCCCCGCCGGCCGATGCGTGCCGTTCATGCCCGGCCCTTTGGCCCCCACGTGCTCATGGCGTTCCAACACTCGCCCGGCCGGCCCTGGCTGCCCGCCACTGCTTTGCACGGCGTAGGAATAGCCCTCATCCAGGGCAAACTCGAGCACGATGTCCGGCGCCTCGTCCACGTATGGTCCCTGGTAGATCTCCTCGCGTCGCCAGGCCCGGGCCACCACCGCCTGGCTGGTGACCGGATCGCGCCAGGTACACAGGGCCGCGATGACGGCCTCACGGACCGTTTCGTATTCGCCGGGGGGAATCACGCCTGCTGGCTCGCGGCCCTGCACGTTGAGCCAGACGCCCGGCAGCGTGTTCTGCTCCTCGGAAAAGGCCAGTGTCCCGGCCCAGTCCAGACCGGCGAAGCGGCTATGCGATTCCAGCGCCCCGGTCCATGGCCCGGCCCACCGGAACAGTCGTTCCTGCGCGCCGGCCGGCAGCCGCAAGGCCAGACGTTTGGCCGCGTTCGTTCCCCGGTCCACCAGCCCCCGGGGCCGAAAGCGCAACAGCCCGCATTCGGCCAGACGGCGGTTGATGTACACTGCCTTGCCCCCGGCCCCGCCGAATCCATGATCGGAGGCGATGACCACCTGGGCGTCTGGGGCCAGGGCCAGCAACGCGCCCACGGCCTCGTCCAGCCGACGATAGACCGTGCGAATCGCGTCGCCAAAATCCTGGGCCCCGGCCGGGTCAAAACGCGGCGAGGCCGGGTCGTGGTAGAGCCAGAAGTGATGGCTCACCGTGTCGGCCTCGCCAAAGAGGACCATGAAGCAGTCCCACGGCCCCCGATGCAGCAGATACGCGGCGATGGCCTGCCTGACGGTCAGGACCTCCAGCAGGCTGTGGTAGGCCCGCTCATGCCAGCCAGGGCCGATATGCACCTCCTGAAAGTCGGTGATGCGATACTCACCCACCGCGCGGCGGATCTCGTCGTACAGCTCCGGCGGGTGGACGAACGAGCGGTCAATCCCCACGGCCACCGGCGCGTCAAAGCCGCTGATCTGGAAGCCGTTGAGGTGCTCTGGGGGATAAGTGGCCGGCACGCCCATCACTCCCACACGTAACCCGGCGTCGGAGAGGATGCGCCAGAGGGTGGGCGCCCGACGGTGAGTGGCATTGACGAACTCGACGCGATACGTGCCGGGCAGGCGACGGGTAAAGTCAAAGACGCCGTGCCGGCCGGGGTTGACGCCGGTCATGAAGCTGGTCCAGGCCGGGAAGGTGGTGGGGGGTACGGTAGAGCGTAGCCGGCCCCAGGCCCCGTCCCGCATGAGCCGGGCCAGGTATGGCAGGTCATCGGCCCACGGCTCGATGAGGTCAAAGGTGGCCCCGTCCAGGCCGATGATGAGGAGCCTGGTGGTCATGCCAGAGGAAGGCGGGCCTGGAAAGTGCAGTTGACGATCAGGTTGGTCACAGCCTGGGTGATGAAACCTTGTGGTGTCACATTCATCTTGTCTTTGAACAATTCTGGAGTCGAGCCTTCAGGCGGGCCATATCTTGGGGCCGCGACCGGCTAAAGCCTCTACCCTTGTGATGTGCGTGACCGCTTGCATTGGTTGCCAGCCCCGTTCTAACCTGCGGGAGGGTTCAGGCATCTATTCCAGGTCAGGTAAATCTACACGGCGGGCGTAGGCGATCACCTCGGCCCGGCTGCGCAACTGCAATTTGTGCAGGATATTGGCTACGTGTCGTCTGACCGTATTGGCGCTGATCCCCAGGGTTTGGGCGATCTGGGCATTATCGGCGTTGTCGGCCAACAGTTCCAGCACCTCACGCTCGCGCCGGGTCAGGCCGGGACGACGCTCATCCAACAGGCGTTCGTGGGAGAAACGGATGAACTCGTTGAGGATGCGTTGGGCCAGGCCGGGCGAGAGTGCCGCTTCGCCAGCCAGGGCGCGTCGGATCGCGGCCACCAGCTCGGCGGCCCGGATGCTCTTGAGCAGATAGCCCTGCGCGCCGCTGCGCACCGCAGCGAATAACTTCTCGTCGTCGTCATAGACGGTCAACATGACGATGGGGGTCGTGGGCAGATAGCGGCGGATGAACCGCAGGGCCACCAGGCCATCGCATTCGGGCATGTCAATGTCCAGCAGGATCAAGTCTGGCTGGGTCCGACGAGCCAGGGCGATGGCCTCGGTGCCGCTGGCCGCTTCGGCGACGACTTCCAGGTCTGGCTGGTCACTCAACAGCCGCACCAGGCCCTCACGAAATAGCACGTGATCGTCTGCTACCAACAGGCGTTTCCTGGTCACCATTCTTCTCCTTGCTGACCCAGCTAAAGCCTGATGACACGAGTCATCACCCACTTCGCTGGCGATCCGTCTGCGCTGGCCAGGTCACAATGATGCGCGTGCCCCGGCCGGGCGCACTGTCCACCGTCAGGTGGCCGCCGAGGAGGGCAGCCCGTTCCTCCAGGATGATCAGGCCCAGGTGCTCCCCTTCCCGGCCTTCTTCCCCCATACCTGGGGAAGAGCCGAGGTGGAGGCGGGGGTTAAACCCCACCCCGTCATCGCGGATGGTCAGCAGGTTCTCGGCGCCCCGGCTGGTGATGGTCACCTCCACCTGCTGGGCCTGGGCGTGTTTGGCGACGTTGTGCAGGGCCTCCTGCACGATACCCTGGAGATGCTCGGCCTGGACCGGCGACAGCCGCAGGCTGCTGGGGGTGTTACAGCGGAATCGGGTGGCGATCTGGTGTTCGCGGCCCCAGTGGCGCACCAGGGCGGCCAGTTCCGCACTCAGGGAGCCGGCATCGGCGCGGGAAGGGTGACGCAGGCCGGCGATAGCCTGCCGGATCTCTTGCTGCCCCTCGTCCACCGCCTGGCGCAGGCGTAGCAAGTCCTGCCGGGCCTCGTCCAGCCGCCCGGCATCCAACAGGTTGACCAGGCCATCCACCGCCAGGCCCAGGTAGCTGAAGCGTTGGGCCAGGCCGTCGTGCAAAGCGCGGGCCATGCGGTCCCGTTCCTCCAGCACGGCCAGCCGTTCTCGTTGCCGGACCGTGCCCAGGCCCTCTAACGCCGCCGCCACCTGACCGGCCAGGGTGGCCAGCAGTCGCTCGTCCCCTTCAGCAAAGCTCGTGGCAGCCTGACCGTGCAGCACGCCGATGATACGTTCGCCGATCTGGACCGGCACGCAGAGCCGGGCCGGCCTGGCCGGGTCGTAGAGAGGGCAAACGGCGGGCGGGGGCATGTCCCTGAGCAGCGGATGTCCCTGGCGGACCGGGCAATCGGCCGGGCAGGGGGTCGCCAGATAGAGCCAGGGTTTCTCGGTCGTCTCTGGCAGGGATCCGGCATAGGTCAACGCGTCCGTCTCGTCCTCGAACAGCACCAGATTTGCCTGCTGGTCTGGGCGGCTGAACAGGCGGCCCAGGATATGCCCAATTTGCTGGCTGATGGCTGGGGCGTCGAAGGGTTGGTTCAGGAGCTGGCTGGCCTCAAAGAGCAGTTGCAGTTCCTGCACACGCTGTTGGGCCTGCTGGTACAGTTGGCGATAGCGGTGCTCTGATTCTTGCAGCGCGCGTTCCAGTTGCCGACGTTCCAGGATACGGCTCACGGTGCCCCGGAAGTGTTCCAGGTTGAGGGGCTTGGGCAGATAGGCGCTGGCGCCGTCGTTGGTGGCCTGGATGGCCGTATCCAGGGTGGCATAGCCGGTGACGATGATCACGGCCGGCGCGTCCGGCAAGGCCCGGGCCGCGTTCAGGATGTCCAGCCCGGTCACGTCCGGCAGGCGCAGGTCGGTCACCACCAGGTCAAAGGGGTGCTCATGGAGCAGGCCCAGGGCCTGGCGGCCATCCGGGCAGGCGGTGATGGCATAGCTATCGCCCAGCAGGCGCGTGAGCAGGATCAACACGCCCGGGTCATCGTCTATGATCAGGAGACGGGGCAGTTCGGTCATGAGCTTCTTCGGAAATAACGGCCTCACGCAGGAGAACCTGGCGGTCGCCCTGGGCCGGGACAGGTCCTGCCTCTACTCGCACAAATTAGCGATCAGGGAGCCAGGCCGCGTGAACCATCTCTCTTGAAAGAGCCGCACACCTGCCGCTGCTCACGATACAGATAGGCGAACAGGACCAGCAGGGCACATAACAGTCCGCCGGCTGGCAGCAGCAATACCGCCAGGCAAGGTCCGGGCACCAGGAAGGCCAGGGCCGCCGATAACAGTCCCCCCAGCAGGAATGCCGCCACCCCGATCCAGCCCAGCTTTTTCAGGTAGCCCTTGATGGGCTTGAGGAACTCGTCCTGCATGGTGATCTGGGCCTGTACCTGGGCAGCCTGGGCCGTCTTTTCCAGGGCGATCTCGAATTGTCTGGCCGCCGCGCGGATCGCTCTCATGCCGACCGGCTCATCATATACATAGATGCCCTCCAGGCGATTAAAGCCAAAGAACGATTCGACATCTATGCGCCTGCCAGGCTCGGCCCAGATGCTGGGTTCGCCATTCTTAAGACGGTTCTGTTCCACGGCCTCCAGGAACCATTTGCCGGCTGCCCGGCCCCGCGCCAGCACCTCTTCCATGCGCTCGACCGCAAAGAGGTCCACATCAAAGATGCGCGGATTGAGCACATAGCCGGAGAGGCGGCGCGTGCCGGCCGCGATCTCGTGACGGGTGCGGGCTATATCCGCGTCGAGCTGGCTCTTGCCCATGATGGAAAGGGTCTGGCCCAGCACCTCGACGAGGCCCTTGTCCACTACCGTATCTACCCGCTCCCCGGCATAGCCCAATGCGATGGCGATGACCCGGTCCGCCCCGGTCACCTGGAGGCCGACGCGCAAGGGGCAATCCTCGCGCACGGCCCCGTCCACATAGTGCTGTGGTCGGCCCTGTTCATGGGGGTGTGACTTGAGGCGGGGGCAGGTATCCGGCAGGCCGGCCGGGCACGGGTACGGCGTGAGGGCGCCGGGCACGCTGCTGCTGCACCGGGCCGCCCCGGCGATAGAGACCTCGCCGCAACAGCGATACCCGGCATACAGCCCCGTCTCCGGCCAGGAACCCCCTAGCGCGCCCGGGTCGCAAAAAACCGTGCTCTGGCCGTCCTCCACGTTCACTGCAAAGATGAACAACTCGCGGCATTGGGCCTGCACCTCCGGGGACAGGCTGGCGAAATCGCGAAAGTGATGTACGTGCTTGAGTTGTCCATCCAGCCAGCGGGTAAAGGCATCGCCGGCCAGCAGGCCCTTGATCTGGGCAGCATTCCGCTGACAGGCGGCGGCCTTGAACTGGTCGTAGTTAAAATCAATGAGGTCATTAACGATGGGTGGGATACCCAACAGAACCTGCCGGATCTCCGAGGGGCGGAGACCGGCGGCGAACATGGCTCCGGCCACACTCCCGGCGCTGGTCCCCACCACGGCATCCACGTGTTGGAGTAACCCCACCTCCTCCAGAACCTCCATGATCCCCACGTGCGCGGCACCGCGCAAGCCACCCCCGGCCAGTACCAATACCGTGCGCGGTCGTTCACCAGCCGTCTTCCTCATCCCACACCTCCCCAATCTTCATGAACTCCCCTGCTCGCGGCGGCGACCACGGGTAAGCGAAGGCACTGCCTTCGCCTGCCCCCCAGCCCTCCCAGTCCGGCCTGCCTGCCGTGGGCCAGGGGCCGGACGGGGTGGCAAGCCGTAGGGAGCGCCAACCAGCCGCCGCGCCGGGGTATTTTCGTGCCCCGGAGTGAACTGCTCACCCTCCCGCAGGCTTCGCCGTGAGCTCAGCCGAACGGTTCTGGCACTCTCGAACCTGCGGGAGGGTACAGGCTGAGCAGCTAGAAATGAACCAGCCCTCAAAGGCCGTAGAACCAGAGCACCAGGGCCGGCGTGACCCAGGCCTCGACGGTCGCCGCCAGCAACAGCAGGAGCACCACCAGCCAGGCCATCTTGAGCAGGTTCGCCAGACCAGCCATCACCGCCTGCCCGATGGACAGGCCCGGCGGCGGGTTCATCACGCTCAGCCCCAATTTCACGCTCAGGGCCGCCGTCAGCAGCGCCGCCGTCAGCTCGAACATGCCGTGGGGCAGGATCGCCACCATCAGGAAGGCCAGAGGGTCATAGCCCAGGTGCGCCGCCTGTCCCACCACAAAGCCCACCAGGATCATGGTGCCGCCCAGGAAGAGCAGGGGGGCCGCACCAAACGAGAACAGGGCCAGGAACACGTACAGGGCCAGGCTGCGCAGGTTGTGCAGGAAGAACGGCAGGGGATTCAGCGTGCTCGCCAGATAGTCCAGGCCCCCCGGCCCGACGGCGACCTGTACCTGCTGGGGGGACAGGTTCAATGGGAATTGCATCGCGCCAGCGTAGCCGATGGCCGCGCCGGCCAGCATCGTGACAAGCGTCAGGAGCAATGGTGCCCGGTTGAGCCGCACGATCTGCGGCAGGTCCCGGCGCAGCAGGCGGCCCACCGTCAGGCGCGGCGGCGGCGCGGCGACACCGGCGGCCACGTCGGCCGGCAAGGCCCGCAGCAGGCGGCCCAGGCTGCGCAGGGTCAGGCGCAGGTCCAGGCCGGTCTGGCCCCGGGACAACAGTTCCTCGCGCCGAAAGACACGCAGCCCCATCCGCAGCAGGATGATCGCCACCACCAACAGCTCCGCCGCGATCCACGGCAACACGTCCAGGCGGGTGTTGACGATGAGCAGACTCTCGGCCGTCACCACCAGGCTCATGGGCAGGATGATAAAGCTGGCCAGCAGGTTGGCCGCCCGCACGCTGGCGGTATGGGACGAGACCACCACCGCCCCGGCCACCATCACCAGGGCCACCAGGGTGCTCAGCACCAGCATCAGGAGCACCAGGATCGGGGCCAGGCGGAACCCCAGCCACCACTCTGATCCCCAGGCAAAGAGTAGCGTGGCCCCATAGCTGAGAAGCAGGGGCGGGATGACCGAGGCCAGGAACTTGCCCAGGTAAAGGGCCTCGTCCGAGATGGGCATGACCAGCAAGGCCTCAATGGTGTTGCGTTCCTTCTCGCCCACAAAGCTCTCCAGGGCCACAATGAGGGAAAACGAACTGGGGAAAAAGCCGGCCATCAGCGTGCCAAAGGGGATGAGGGCAAAGGCCACGTCTCGCTGCGCCAGATCAGAGAGGACGGGACCACCCAGCTTGAGTCCGATCAGCATCAGGGTCGGTAGCAGCAGGGATAGCGAGACCATCGGCGTGCTGATGCGCCAGTCGGTCAGCGCATCTCGCACTTCGCGGCGAACCAGGGCCCAGACCAACCTAGCCTGCATGGTCTGCCTCCCCGGCCGCCACCAGGCGCAGGTAGACGTCCTCCAGGCTATCCGGCACCTCGCTCAAGGCGATCACGTCGGCCCCGGCGGCCACAAGCCGGCGCAAGAGAAGCGGGTTGCTCTGGGCTGGATCTTCCACCTGATAGCGCACCCAATCGTCGCCCCAGGCCCGAACACGCACCAGACCGTCCAGGTGCGCCCGAAACCGCGCTGCGTCGGTCAGGCGCAATTCATACGTGGCCGCGCCCACCAATTCCCGGCGCAAGGCGGCCAGGGTGCCCAGGGCCACGATGCGGCCCCGGCTGATGATGGCAATGCGGTGGGCCAGCAACTCGGCCTCGGCCAGGTTGTGAGTGCAGACGATCACGGCACAGCCCTGCCGGCTCAGCTCGCGGATATAATCGCGGACGCCCTTGGCCGCGCCGGGGTCCAGCGCACTGGTCGGCTCGTCCAGGTAGAGCACCCGGGGCTGGTGGATGAGGGCACGGCATAGAGCTACCTTCTGGCGCATCCCTTTGGAAAAAGTGCCCAGGGGTTGGCTGCGCATGGGCCACAGGTCGAAGCGCTGGAGTAACTCGTGGGCCCGGGCCTGGCGTTCGCGCCGGGGCACGCCTTGCAGCTCGCCAAAGTAGTCCAGATAGGATAGCGGGGTCATGCGGTCATAGAGACCGGGGAACTCGGTGAGCAGGCCGACGCGCTGGCGCACCTGTTGGGCATCGGCCATCACATCCAGGCCATCCACCCAGGCCCGGCCGGCCGTGGGCCGGAGGACAGCAGCCAGCATCCGCACCGTCGTCGTCTTGCCGGCCCCGTTGGGGCCGAGCAGGGCCAGGATCTCGCCCGAGGCGACCTGGAAAGTCAGGTCAGCCACGGCCGTGAAATCCTCATCGGCCGGCCGGGGGAACTTTTTGGTTAATCCCTCAAGCTGGATCATTTGAACCACGTCAGAGCCGGCTGCTGGGGGTCGCAGACCCCCAGCGAGCGTAGGGGCCGCGCTCCCGCCAGGGCTGTGACCTGGCGGCTGCTGGGGGTCGCAGACCCCCAGCGAGCGTGGGCTGGTAGACC
>Ga0209162_1003939_pt1 | contig 11514 bp, 5 predicted proteins | sample YNPNPMetaG_FD_187121 | JGI IMG/M metagenome (GOLD analysis project Ga0209162, IMG submission 187121) | Anoxygenic and chlorotrophic microbial mat microbial communities from Yellowstone National Park, USA - YNP NP MetaG (SPAdes) (version 2) ...
ACTGAAACATGATGGGGCTAGGTTGTTGGAGGTGGCATCACTGTCTTTCAACAATTTCGGCTCACGGTAGAGCACTGAAACTCGCAGACGCAACAGGTGAGGGCGATACGGTCGGTCGCTTTCAACAATTTCGGCTCACGGTAGAGCACTGAAACTCTCGCGCGCTTGCAGCGTTGCCGCAAGTCGCAAGTCTTTCAACAATTTCGGCTCACGGTAGAGCACTGAAACGGTCGGGTGGATCAACAGCTCAGAGGAGCGGGTTGGCTTTCAACAATTTCGGCTCACGGTAGAGCACTGAAACTGTTGTAGTACACAATGTTTGTTGAGCGTATCACATCTTTCAACAATTTCGGCTCACGGTAGAGCACTGAAACATGATCCAACCTGCACCCCACGTGCGTGCGTCGGGCTTTCAACAATTTCGGCTCACGGTAGAGCACTGAAACTCGATATGTTTGACCCTCCCGCGCTTGCGTCTGCACTTTCAACAATTTCGGCTCACGGTAGAGCACTGAAACCGAACCGTCGCAGCGGCAAGGTTAGGGAGTGGTCAAACTTTCAACAATTTCGGCTCACGGTAGAGCACTGAAACGTCATATCGACGACGGTCACGGCGTTCATGTTGACTTCTTTCAACAATTTCGGCTCACGGTAGAGCACTGAAACTCCCGCATCGCAGTCGGCGACAGGGTCAAGGTTGCGCTTTCAACAATTTCGGCTCACGGTAGAGCACTGAAACTCGCAGGCGAAACAGGTGAGCGCGATACGGTCGGTCGTCTTTCAACAATTTCGGCTCACGGTAGAGCACTGAAACGCGTTAACAACAACGCCACCCTCCTTAATATCAACGCAGCTTTCAACAATTTCGGCTCACGGTAGAGCACTGAAACGTAGAACCTCACTCGACTCTTCCAACTCAGATATATCCTTTCAACAATTTCGGCTCACGGTAGAGCACTGAAACGTGGTGTTGGAAAGAAAGGAGAGAGAGTCGTGATCAGCTTTCAACAATTTCGGCTCACGGTAGAGCACTGAAACGAGCTCGAACTGGCGTGTTGTTAACGAACAGTTCGGCTTTCAACAATTTCGGCTCACGGTAGAGCACTGAAACAAGTGGATATCGGTAACACTTGTTAGCGCGTGCTCACTTTCAACAATTTCGGCTCACGGTAGAGCACTGAAACGTGATCGAATTCTTTACAGACGAAGAGGCTTGACTTCCTCTCTTTCAACAATTTCGGCTCACGGTAGAGCACTGAAACGGCTGTGCCGGCCGGCGCGCAAGAGCAGGTGACGTGCGCTTTCAACAATTTCGGCTCACGGTAGAGCACTGAAACAGGCGGTGAAGGTGTTGATGCCGCCGGAGGCGGATGTCTTTCAACAATTTCGGCTCACGGTAGAGCACTGAAACCCGCACCCAGACGACACGGAACGCGGTGAGGAGGTTGACTTTCAACAATTTCGGCTCACGGTAGAGCACTGAAACAGCCAGCCAAACATAGACACCTCCCCTCTATCAAACTTTCAACAATTTCGGCTCACGGTAGAGCACTGAAACCCACGCCGCGACAACATCGATCACACGATCAACGTCCTTTCAACAATTTCGGCTCACGGTAGAGCACTGAAACTAGTTTTCCGTCTCGTACACCCCACACCCCTCGCTCCTTTCAACAATTTCGGCTCACGGTAGAGCACTGAAACCTCTGTTGATGATGTAACAGCGACGTACACATTACCTTTCAACAATTTCGGCTCACGGTAGAGCACTGAAACTGCAATTTCTCAATACAATTTCACAAAATTACCAATCGCTTTCAACAATTTCGGCTCACGGTAGAGCACTGAAACTTAAACACGAAGTTGTAAACGACGCTGATGGCTATGTTCTTTCAACAATTTCGGCTCACGGTAGAGCACTGAAACCAGTTTCCGCAGCACCGCCCGCTTCGCGCATCGCCTGCTTTCAACAATTTCGGCTCACGGTAGAGCACTGAAACAGCGTGCTGCTGCTGTCAGCACGATACGCTCGATCTCTTTCAACAATTTCGGCTCACGGTAGAGCACTGAAACCACCCGCACGCGCCGCTACGTGTTATCGTAGATGCAGCTTTCAACAATTTCGGCTCACGGTAGAGCACTGAAACGGCGGTGAAGGTAGGTGTTGGGGTGTCGGCGACACGCTTTCAACAATTTCGGCTCACGGTAGAGCACTGAAACTGGATTATCGCGGCGGCGGTTATACTGCTGCTTGCCAACTTTCAACAATTTCGGCTCACGGTAGAGCACTGAAACCTCTCTCCTCACACGGTATATCTGCCGCTGGTATTCTTTCAACAATTTCGGCTCACGGTAGAGCACTGAAACCGAATATCACAGCGTCGAATTAGGGGCGCTGGGCCACGCTTTCAACAATTTCGGCTCACGGTAGAGCACTGAAACTTACCCGTAGCGTGTACGAGTCGTCACGCTTCTGCCACGCTTTCAACAATTTCGGCTCACGGTAGAGCACTGAAACTTAACAAAGCACTTGGGCGGCTTCCCTGTGATCACCTTTCAACAATTTCGGCTCACGGTAGAGCACTGAAACGCGGAATGGGTAGACACTTCATTGACACTTTACGGCCCCCTTTCAACAATTTCGGCTCACGGTAGAGCACTGAAACCGCGATGTTTCCACAAAACTGGGAGCGGTACTTATCTTTCAACAATTTCGGCTCACGGTAGAGCACTGAAACGATCAGCGTTTCGCGGAATCGGCCAAAATCGGTTTCCTTTCAACAATTTCGGCTCACGGTAGAGCACTGAAACAACGCGGCTTTGATCGCGAGTTGGTTGCGCTCTACGCTTTCAACAATTTCGGCTCACGGTAGAGCACTGAAACCGCACCTAACGCTCGCGCTTGCTTTCGTGACAAACCAGCTTTCAACAATTTCGGCTCACGGTAGAGCACTGAAACCGTAGTCGGCCAGCACATTCAGAATGATCGCAGTTGCCTTTCAACAATTTCGGCTCACGGTAGAGCACTGAAACAGAACCGTAATTTAAACGTCTCATCGCGAGACTTCTCTTTCAACAATTTCGGCTCACGGTAGAGCACTGAAACCGTCAATCGGTGCGAAGTCAACTTGATGAATGACAACTTTCAACAATTTCGGCTCACGGTAGAGCACTGAAACAGTGACGCCGCGCCGGAAATCGCTGAACGAAATGCGCCTTTCAACAATTTCGGCTCACGGTAGAGCACTGAAACCTCGTCTAATAACCAAGTCAGAGCCACAGCGGTCGCTACTTTCAACAATTTCGGCTCACGGTAGAGCACTGAAACTTTTACACCTCCTGGAGCATGCTTTCAATAACTTCCCTCTTTCAACAATTTCGGCTCACGGTAGAGCACTGAAACTGTCGGACACTGCGTTGATATTAAGGAGGGTGGCGTTGTCTTTCAACAATTTCGGCTCACGGTAGAGCACTGAAACGACTCCACGCCTCTATCACGTCGATCACACGATCAGCTTTCAACAATTTCGGCTCACGGTAGAGCACTGAAACTCTACCTTCTGACCATGCCCTTGGCCACGCCTACACCTTTCAACAATTTCGGCTCACGGTAGAGCACTGAAACATTAAAATGACGGTTATGCCGACGATTGCGCTTATGTACTTTCAACAATTTCGGCTCACGGTAGAGCACTGAAACACGCTCCGCGCATCGCGACTACGATTCACAGCTTAGCTTTCAACAATTTCGGCTCACGGTAGAGCACTGAAACAGCCGCCAGCCGAATCGTCGCGTGTTCAATGTCGGCGCTTTCAACAATTTCGGCTCACGGTAGAGCACTGAAACTCTTGAGAAAGCTGGACAGAAGAGGATTTTTATTACCTTTCAACAATTTCGGCTCACGGTAGAGCACTGAAACCGAGGCATCGTTGGTCATCCGGCAACAGTCGGCGTTGCCTTTCAACAATTTCGGCTCACGGTAGAGCACTGAAACTGGTTGCGGCAAAGCGGCGGCCAGTCGCGGCGCGGGCTTTCAACAATTTCGGCTCACGGTAGAGCACTGAAACGCACGGCCGGGTGTTGGTGATGAACAAACTATCTCACTTTCAACAATTTCGGCTCACGGTAGAGCACTGAAACCTTCAGACGTTGACCCGACGAAGTACAAGTGTACCCTTTCAACAATTTCGGCTCACGGTAGAGCACTGAAACTCATTAAACAGCGTTGGATTATCGTTTAGTATGCGCATCTTTCAACAATTTCGGCTCACGGTAGAGCACTGAAACGCGCACGCGGGCGGCTGGCGCGTTTGTAATCTTTCTCTTTCAACAATTTCGGCTCACGGTAGAGCACTGAAACCTCAACGTCAACCGTACTCGCGTTGGCGGCAGACGCACTTTCAACAATTTCGGCTCACGGTAGAGCACTGAAACCGTTGGTTGAAGTTTGGCGAAACAGTGGGCTGTTTGCTTTCAACAATTTCGGCTCACGGTAGAGCACTGAAACCGCTGGTCGGTGCGGCGACGGGGGTGATTCTGCTGGGCTTTCAACAATTTCGGCTCACGGTAGAGCACTGAAACGAAGTGTTACTGGAACGTCCCGCGCCGGAAACGCAGACTTTCAACAATTTCGGCTCACGGTAGAGCACTGAAACTTTCCATCCAGGATCGCCCACTGCACTGCCGGTTCGCTTTCAACAATTTCGGCTCACGGTAGAGCACTGAAACCAAACGTCCAACTGATTTTCGCCAGTACTACTGCCGCCTTTCAACAATTTCGGCTCACGGTAGAGCACTGAAACAACGTCACCGTCTTGATCTCGCTTGACAACGCCAAACTTTCAACAATTTCGGCTCACGGTAGAGCACTGAAACTCCGGCTGGTACGAAATCATCCACATCGCGCCGGTGCGCTTTCAACAATTTCGGCTCACGGTAGAGCACTGAAACAGAATCGGCCCGAAATGGCTGATTTTGGGCAGATTATGCTTTCAACAATTTCGGCTCACGGTAGAGCACTGAAACGAACATACCCCTTGACAAATCATCATCAACGCGGTATACTTTCAACAATTTCGGCTCACGGTAGAGCACTGAAACCCAGAAGCGTACCGCGATCTTGCGCTTTTGCGCAAACTTTCAACAATTTCGGCTCACGGTAGAGCACTGAAACAACAATGCAAATCCTTCAATATCTATCGAAACGCCGGCTTTCAACAATTTCGGCTCACGGTAGAGCACTGAAACGAGCGCCGCGCACTCCCCGCGCCCACTCTGCCGCCCGCCGGCTTTCAACAATTTCGGCTCACGGTAGAGCACTGAAACCATCACGTGCGCGGAACATCGCCGCACACTTTTTAATCTTTCAACAATTTCGGCTCACGGTAGAGCACTGAAACCCTCGCCTGCGCGGTGAGGGGGTTTCTGGTTGCATCACTTTCAACAATTTCGGCTCACGGTAGAGCACTGAAACTTCCTACACTGTACGCTAAGTCCGCCTCAAGTTTTGCTTTCAACAATTTCGGCTCACGGTAGAGCACTGAAACCTCAACCAGCGCTCGCGCCACTCTTCTACCAAACACGTCTTTCAACAATTTCGGCTCACGGTAGAGCACTGAAACTTGGCAGTTGGGGTCAAACTGTGAAGGTGGTGGAAATGTCTTTCAACAATTTCGGCTCACGGTAGAGCACTGAAACGAAGGCGGTCGTCAAGTCCGGCTGGCGTAAAGTTTTGGCTTTCAACAATTTCGGCTCACGGTAGAGCACTGAAACGCAGCAGATGCTCAATATATGCGCAGTACACAGCAGTACTTTCAACAATTTCGGCTCACGGTAGAGCACTGAAACCGTAATTCATAAACCCCTCCTCGCTTCTGGGTGGGGCTTTCAACAATTTCGGCTCACGGTAGAGCACTGAAACTTGATGTACAAGCCGTCGCGCGAGTACAAGCTCGCAACTTTCAACAATTTCGGCTCACGGTAGAGCACTGAAACGCGGACAGCCAGTACTGGCGTCGGGCTTTCAAATTGCTTTCAACAATTTCGGCTCACGGTAGAGCACTGAAACCATCGATTGGTCGCGGTGGGCCACCGAAGATGACATCGCTTTCAACAATTTCGGCTCACGGTAGAGCACTGAAACAAGCAACCGTGGCGCGTGCAACGGTCGCAGACGCATCCTTTCAACAATTTCGGCTCACGGTAGAGCACTGAAACGGCGAAGACATTTCGGCAATCGTCTTCTTTTACGACTTTCAACAATTTCGGCTCACGGTAGAGCACTGAAACGGCTTACGGCGTAAGATACACGCAAGAAATGACTCTCTTTCAACAATTTCGGCTCACGGTAGAGCACTGAAACTACTTCTTATTGTGCGGGCGGTCTGGCGGACGCTTGCACTTTCAACAATTTCGGCTCACGGTAGAGCACTGAAACCACGGCCGTACCACCCACCTAACGGCGAGGGTAGCGACTTTCAACAATTTCGGCTCACGGTAGAGCACTGAAACCACTTTGCTCGGGCAGGGTTATACGATGAGGCGTACTTTCAACAATTTCGGCTCACGGTAGAGCACTGAAACATCCGCTCGCGGCGCTCGCGGCGCAGATCGGGCTAGCTTTCAACAATTTCGGCTCACGGTAGAGCACTGAAACCTCGTGCACGACATCAAGCACACGATCTACGTCTGCCTTTCAACAATTTCGGCTCACGGTAGAGCACTGAAACAGTGGGTGGATAGTACGCTCACGCTTTACGGGCCAGGCTTTCAACAATTTCGGCTCACGGTAGAGCACTGAAACGTAATCGAATTCTTCACACAAGATTGACTTCCTCCAGCTTTCAACAATTTCGGCTCACGGTAGAGCACTGAAACTCGCCGGAATCGCACGCGGGAATACGCGCCAGTACCCTTTCAACAATTTCGGCTCACGGTAGAGCACTGAAACCCTCGCCTGCGCGGTGAGGGGGTTTCTGGTTGCATCAGCTTTCAACAATTTCGGCTCACGGTAGAGCACTGAAACCGTCAGCTCGCGTATTGCACGCGATAGCGATCTTCACTTTCAACAATTTCGGCTCACGGTAGAGCACTGAAACGCTCACTATTGAAACAAGACCTTCCGGCTGGTACGAAACTTTCAACAATTTCGGCTCACGGTAGAGCACTGAAACGGCCGAGTTCGCACGTCGCCCACTAGTCGCACCACGCTTTCAACAATTTCGGCTCACGGTAGAGCACTGAAACTCGGACGCGGTTCGAGCGGCTAAGTTAGACGCCTTCACTTTCAACAATTTCGGCTCACGGTAGAGCACTGAAACCGCGGAATTGTCGGCCATCCGGCAACGATCAGCGTGGCCTTTCAACAATTTCGGCTCACGGTAGAGCACTGAAACGCGTGTTAACGCGGAGTAACGAAATGCCTGATACCGACTTTCAACAATTTCGGCTCACGGTAGAGCACTGAAACATAGACAACACTTTTGTATATAACGTGATTGCTTCAAACCTTTCAACAATTTCGGCTCACGGTAGAGCACTGAAACCGGCTCGGCTGTTTCTGTCGCAGTACGATGAGCAGCTCTTTCAACAATTTCGGCTCACGGTAGAGCACTGAAACACCGACAGCACGCGCTGATACCGCTCAGCGACGCGCCGCTTTCAACAATTTCGGCTCACGGTAGAGCACTGAAACCGCTGCGGCGCTGGACGAAGGTCAAGCTGCGAACCCTTTCAACAATTTCGGCTCACGGTAGAGCACTGAAACGCGACTACATCAACCGCGCCCGCTCGATCTCATGACTTTCAACAATTTCGGCTCACGGTAGAGCACTGAAACCGTAGACGCGAATAATATACCACCCGTCAGCCGGTCTTTCAACAATTTCGGCTCACGGTAGAGCACTGAAACGTCACGTGTGTCCCGGTGCTGAGCGGAAGCGGCGGTGCTTTCAACAATTTCGGCTCACGGTAGAGCACTGAAACACGCCGACTGGGTTCGGCCAGTTGACGCCCGTCTGCTTCTTTCAACAATTTCGGCTCACGGTAGAGCACTGAAACGCGTTCACAACAATACGCACCAATTGCGCGTTAGAGCTTTCAACAATTTCGGCTCACGGTAGAGCACTGAAACTCGCAAGCCGGTTGCGCAAGCACAGCAGCGCTTGGCTTTCAACAATTTCGGCTCACGGTAGAGCACTGAAACGATACTGCGCACTGCTGCGCGTATGCAGCAGCACTGCTTTCAACAATTTCGGCTCACGGTAGAGCACTGAAACGCGAGATTGAGGCTAAGTTGGGCATCGAGCGTATGACTTTCAACAATTTCGGCTCACGGTAGAGCACTGAAACCGCTTACTACTGTTGTACGGTGGATTTGGAGCAATTTCGCTTTCAACAATTTCGGCTCACGGTAGAGCACTGAAACTCAGAAGACGGCGCGTATCGTCGCAGTATCTCGCGTCTTCTTTCAACAATTTCGGCTCACGGTAGAGCACTGAAACTGACAACAGCAGATACGAATTGCGCGCACCTTCCGGTCTTTCAACAATTTCGGCTCACGGTAGAGCACTGAAACAGTCTATAACATTAAAGCCTCCCCAGCTCAGGGAGACTTTCAACAATTTCGGCTCACGGTAGAGCACTGAAACGCGGCGCGCCACCACCGCCGCCACCAACGCCGACGGCTTTCAACAATTTCGGCTCACGGTAGAGCACTGAAACCTCAAATGCCCGGACCGGATTGGTCTGTTGCAGCAAGGCTTTCAACAATTTCGGCTCACGGTAGAGCACTGAAACTTTGTGCTCCGGTCCCAGATCGTGGCATGGGGGCCGCCTTTCAACAATTTCGGCTCACGGTAGAGCACTGAAACGTTACGGTCGGTCACGTGCGGTCGTTTGGGCTGTTCCTTTCAACAATTTCGGCTCACGGTAGAGCACTGAAACATCAGCAGATCGACATAGTGGTCAAGCTGGTCGATGCTTTCAACAATTTCGGCTCACGGTAGAGCACTGAAACAATTAGACGAACTGGCTAAACGTGTAATAGAAGGTCTTTCAACAATTTCGGCTCACGGTAGAGCACTGAAACACTGCTCCGGGGTTCTGCAAACGTATCTGATGTTACGACTTTCAACAATTTCGGCTCACGGTAGAGCACTGAAACGAATGTGAAAGAGCGTATGAGTTTCAAGAAACTCAACAACTTTCAACAATTTCGGCTCACGGTAGAGCACTGAAACAAACGATTTCTTGAATAAATATTTGGGAGCCTTGGCTTTCAACAATTTCGGCTCACGGTAGAGCACTGAAACACGTGTACGGCAGATCGGCTGCATCCGTTCCGTCGACTTTCAACAATTTCGGCTCACGGTAGAGCACTGAAACGTGGAAGGACATATCATTCCGGCGGATTGGGATGCGCAGACTTTCAACAATTTCGGCTCACGGTAGAGCACTGAAACTCGGGCGAGGCATACGTTGGCGGATCAAGCGATTACGCCTTTCAACAATTTCGGCTCACGGTAGAGCACTGAAACGTGCGTTGTATAGATAGTCGAGCGCGGTAAGGTGCTGGCTTTCAACAATTTCGGCTCACGGTAGAGCACTGAAACATACTGGCATCAGGCCGTTGCCGGTATGTACAATGACTTTCAACAATTTCGGCTCACGGTAGAGCACTGAAACTCTCATAGGGTGGTGCTGCCGGATGGGCTGCATAGGCTTTCAACAATTTCGGCTCACGGTAGAGCACTGAAACTCGCGGTGATGGGATGTAGCATCCCATCACCGCGAACTTTCAACAATTTCGGCTCACGGTAGAGCACTGAAACTAGGCTTTTGTCAGCAGCGTTTGTGCGACTTCTGGACTTTCAACAATTTCGGCTCACGGTAGAGCACTGAAACCGCTGACACAAGCGCGGGCGCTGCTGGCGGCAGAGCTTTCAACAATTTCGGCTCACGGTAGAGCACTGAAACCGCACCAGCGCGCCCCGTGCCGAAACAACAACGAGCTTTCAACAATTTCGGCTCACGGTAGAGCACTGAAACGCTCCAGCAATCGCTGCGCTTTATCTAACAGTGCACCTTTCAACAATTTCGGCTCACGGTAGAGCACTGAAACATAGTAAGGAGAGTATTATGTTCAAGGAACTGGTCAAACTCTTTCAACAATTTCGGCTCACGGTAGAGCACTGAAACCTTATACAACGAAAGGAGGTTCGTATGGAGACGGTCCTTTCAACAATTTCGGCTCACGGTAGAGCACTGAAACGAACGCGGGGCGTGGGGTGTGCGCGACGGAAAATTGCTTTCAACAATTTCGGCTCACGGTAGAGCACTGAAACCCTCGTCTAGCGAGTCGTAGACGAAAACAGCAGCAGCACTTTCAACAATTTCGGCTCACGGTAGAGCACTGAAACTCCACCACCAGCGCGTCATACTCATCGAGCGCGCTGGCTTTCAACAATTTCGGCTCACGGTAGAGCACTGAAACTTAACGTCGTCACTTTTACCTTTTTGTGTGCCATTTTGCTTTCAACAATTTCGGCTCACGGTAGAGCACTGAAACCGCACGCGACGAGGTGATGCTTAGCGTCACCCCAGACAGCTTTCAACAATTTCGGCTCACGGTAGAGCACTGAAACGGTAGGAATTAGGTCGTAACGATATGCCAACGCGCCGACTTTCAACAATTTCGGCTCACGGTAGAGCACTGAAACTTCATACGCTTCCTTCCCCACCGGCTTTTTTCAATCTTTCAACAATTTCGGCTCACGGTAGAGCACTGAAACCCACAATCTTCAGCTCGCCGATCTCACGACCGGTGAACTTTCAACAATTTCGGCTCACGGTAGAGCACTGAAACTGATCGCAGCCGCAACCTCGTCGCGAAGCCGCGTCGCTTTCAACAATTTCGGCTCACGGTAGAGCACTGAAACATCAAACCCGAACCGCGTCAAATGCCCGACGCGACCTTTCAACAATTTCGGCTCACGGTAGAGCACTGAAACTGGTTCAGAACGGCATTTCTTCGCCGCCATTCATCGCTTTCAACAATTTCGGCTCACGGTAGAGCACTGAAACTGAAAGTGGTTGCGGCCAAGCGACGGTCGGTCGCGGCACGGGAACGGCTTTCAACAATTTCGGCTCACGGTAGAGCACTGAAACTTCAAGCGAGGGCGGCGCGGGTGTCACAACACTGCACTTTCAACAATTTCGGCTCACGGTAGAGCACTGAAACACCGTTTCGCCAAACTTCAATCAGCGCGGCAGCTTCCTTTCAACAATTTCGGCTCACGGTAGAGCACTGAAACCATCCACCTCATCAACTGGTCGAGGTGGCAAGGCGAACTTTCAACAATTTCGGCTCACGGTAGAGCACTGAAACCGACAAGCGGAACTATCACTTTTTCTGTTCCGAACACCTTTCAACAATTTCGGCTCACGGTAGAGCACTGAAACCCTCAGTCGCAGCGGTGATCGCGATAGTTTCAGCGCTTTCAACAATTTCGGCT
>Ga0209162_1003940_pt1 | contig 11512 bp, 21 predicted proteins | sample YNPNPMetaG_FD_187121 | JGI IMG/M metagenome (GOLD analysis project Ga0209162, IMG submission 187121) | Anoxygenic and chlorotrophic microbial mat microbial communities from Yellowstone National Park, USA - YNP NP MetaG (SPAdes) (version 2) ...
AGACGCTCATGGCGAAGCAGAAGTTTGACCGGACGAAGCCGCATGTGAACGTGGGGACGATTGGGCATGTGGACCACGGGAAGACGACGTTGACGGCGGCGATTACGAAGGTCATGTCGATGAAGGGGTTAGCGGAGTTCAAGTCGTACGATGAGGTAGCGAAGGCGTCGATTGCGCAGGGTCGGCGGAACGAGATGAAGATTTTGACGATTGCGACGTCGCACGTGGAGTACCAGACGGAGCGGCGGCACTACGCGCACGTGGACTGTCCGGGGCATGCGGACTACGTGAAGAACATGATCACGGGTGCGGCGCAGATGGACGGGGCGATTTTGGTGGTGAGTGCGGAGGACGGGCCGATGCCGCAGACGCGGGAGCACATTTTGCTGGCGCGGCAGGTGGGGGTGCCGTACATCGTGGTGTATTTGAACAAGGTGGACAAGGTGGAGGATCCGGAGCTGTTGGACTTGGTGGAGTTGGAGGTACGGGAGTTGTTGTCGCAGTACGAGTTTCCCGGGGACGAGGTGCCGGTGATTCGTGGGAGTGCGTTGAAGGCGGGGTTGGTGGGGAGCCCGGAGGATCCGGATGCGAAGTCGATTTTGGAGTTGATGGAGGCGTTGGACAAGTACGTGCCGGAGCCGGTGCGGGACGTGGACAAGCCGTTTTTGATGCCGATTGAGGATGTGTTTTCGATTTCGGGGCGGGGGACGGTGGTGACGGGGCGTGTGGAGCGGGGGGTGGTGAAGGTTGGGGACGAGGTGGAGATCATTGGGTTTCGGCCGACGTTCAAGCGGGTGGTGACGGGTGTAGAGATGTTTCGGAAGTTGTTGGACCAGGGGCAGGCTGGGGACAACATTGGGGTGTTGTTGCGGGGGACGGAGAAGACGGACGTGGAGCGGGGGCAGGTGGTGGCGAAGCCTGGGAGCATCACGCCGCACACGCGGTTTCGGGGTGAGGTGTACGTGTTGTCGAAGGAGGAGGGGGGCCGGCACACGCCGTTTTTCAAGGGGTATCGGCCGCAGTTTTACTTCCGGACGACGGATGTGACGGGGTCGGTGACGTTGCCGGAGGGGGTGGAGATGGTGATGCCGGGGGACAACGTGAACATCGAGGTGGAGCTGATCACGCCGATCGCCATGGAGAAGGGGTTGCGCTTCGCCATCCGCGAGGGCGGTCGCACCGTCGGCGCTGGCACCATCACCGAGATCCTCAAGTAGGAGAGATCATGGTCAAGGACAAGATCCGGATTCGGCTCAAGGCGTACGACTTCAGACTGCTGGACCAGTCGACGGCCGAGATCGTAGACACCGCCAAGCGCACCGGGGCAGCGGTGTCGGGACCGATCCCCCTGCCCACTCAGATCCAGCGCTTCACCGTCCTCCGCTCTCCGCACGTGGACAAGAAGTCGCGCGAGCAGTTCGAAATCCGCACGCACAAGCGCCTCCTCGACATCCTCGACCCGACGCAGCAAACGGTGGACGCCCTGATGAAGCTGGAGCTGCCGGCCGGCGTGGATGTGGAGATCAAGGCGTACGGCGGGAAGAAGTGAGGTGGCGGCCATGGTGAAGGGGATTCTCGCGAGGAAGATCGGGATGACGCAGATCCTGGCTGCCGACGGTGCGGTGGTGCCGGTGACGGTGGTGCAGGCCGGGCCCTGCGTCGTTGTGCAGCGGCGCACCGCAGAGCGGGACGGCTACGAGGCAGCGCAGCTCGGCCTCGTGGAGGGTCGGCCGCCGCGGCACCTGCCCAAGCCACTGGCGGGGCAGTTCGCCAAGGCTGGGGTGCCGCCGACGCGGGTGCTGGCCGAGTTTCCGGTGGCCACGGGGTCCGAGGTGAAACCCGGCGACACGGTGTTGTGCGACATCTTTGCCGCCGACGAGACCATCCGCGTGGTGGGAACCTCCAAGGGGAAAGGGTTCCAGGGTGCGGTGCGGCGGCACCACTTCCGGGGCGGGGCAGCGAGCCACGGCTCGATGTTCCACCGCGCCCCCGGCAGCATCGGCCCGTCCGCCTACCCCTCGCGGGTGTTCCCCGGTACCCGCATGGCGGGCCGCATGGGTGGCGATCGGGTCACCCTCAAGCGTGTCAAGGTGGTGCGGGTGGACCTGGAACGGAACCTCCTGTTCCTGCGGGGCGCCGTACCGGGTGGTCGGCGGGCCTTGCTGCGGTTGGTGAAAGGGTGAGGGGGCAGGCCATGAAGGTGGACGTTCGCAACTGGGACAACGAGGTGGTCGAGGAGCTGGAACTGCCCAACGCCGTGTTCGCCCAGCCCCCCAAGCAGCACGTGGTGTGGGAGGTGATCAAGGCATACCTTGCCGGGTTGCGGCGGGGAACCCACGCCACCAAGACCCGCGCCATGGTCTCGGGCGGCGGCAAGAAGCCGTGGCGGCAGAAGGGAACTGGCCGCGCCCGCGTCGGCTCGACGCGCTCGCCCCTGTGGCGGCACGGTGGCACGGCCCACGGCCCGCAGCCGCGTAGCTACGTGGCGAAGGTCAACGTCAAGGCAAAGAAGACGGCACTGCGGTCGGCCCTTTCCGACCGCCTGGCCGAGGGCAGGCTCCTGGTGCTCGATTCCCTCGAGGTGGACTCGCACCGCACGAAGGAGTTCATGGCGCGGCTCGCCAAGCTCAACCTCGCTGGCGACAAGGTGCTGTTGGTGGACTCCTACGAGAACCTCAACCTGCTGCTCGCAGCCCGCAACCGGCGCGAGCTGGCGGTGGCGGACGCGGTGCACCTGCACGTCTACGACGTGATGAAGCACCGCCACGTGGTGCTGTCGAAGCGGGCGGCGTTGACGCTCGCGGAGGTCCTGTCGGCATGAGAGACGCGCGCGAAGTGATCATCCGGCCCATCGTTACCGAGAAGACGGCCGACGCCAAGGAGAGCACTAACACCGTGTGCTTCGAGGTGGCGAAAGGGGCCAACAAGATCGAGATTCGCCGGGCGGTGGAGAGCCTCTTCGGCGTCAAGGTGATCGACGTGCGGGTGGTGAACGTGCACGGGAAGATGCGGCGGTTCGGCCGCTACTCGGGGCGGCGCCCGGATTGGCGCAAGGCGTTCGTCAGGCTCGCCGCCGGCGAGAAGACGATCGAGTTCTTCGATCAGGTGTAGGGGGACGCATCATGGCGCTCAAATCGTTCAAGCCCACCTCCCCGGCGATCCGCTTCATGACGAGGCTGGACTTTGCGGAGATCACCGCGAAGCGGCCCGAGAAGTCGCTGACCCGCGGCATCCCACGGGCGGGGGGACGGAACAACGAAGGGCACGAGACGGTCCGCTTCCGGGGGGGTGGTCACAAGCGGCGCTACCGCGTGATCGACTTTCGCCGCGATAAGCGCGGGATCCCTGCGCGCGTGGCGAGCATCGAGTACGACCCCAACCGCAGCGCCCGGATCGCCCTTTTGGTTTACGCCGACGGCGAGAAGCGGTACATCCTGGCGCCGCTGGGCCTCGAGGTGGGCAGCACGGTGATGGCTGCCGAGAAGACCGAGATCCTGCCGGGGAACGCGCTGCCGCTCGCCAACATCCCGCTGGGCTCGCTGGTGCACAACGTGGAGTTGCAACCCGGCAAGGGTGGCCAATTGGTCCGTTCCGCCGGGGCGGCGGCCCAGCTCATGGCGAAGGAGGGGAAGTACTGCACGCTGCGCCTGCCCTCGGGGGAGATGCGCCTGGTGCTGTCGCGCTGCTGGGCCACCGTGGGCCAGGTGGGTAACCTGGATCACGCCAACGTGTCCATCGGCAAGGCCGGCCGGACGCGCTGGCTGGGGCGCCGGCCGCACGTGCGCGGGACGGCGATGAACCCCATCGACCATCCCCACGGCGGTGGCGAGGGCAAGACCAAGGGTGGCCGGCACCCGGTGTCGCCCTGGGGTCAGCCAACCAAGGGCTTCAAGACCCGGCGGTGCAAGCGGACCAGCCGCTTCATCGTCAAGCGGCGGAAGTGAGGGGGCGGTATGTCGCGCTCGGTAGCCAAAGGACCGTTCATCGATACGCACCTTTTGCGCAAGGTGGAGCAGCTCAACCAGACGCGGGAGCGCAAGGTGATCAAGACCTGGTCGCGGCGCTCGACGATCATCCCGGAGATGGTGGGGCACACCCTGGCCGTGCACAACGGGCAGAAGTTCGTGCCCGTGTTCATCACCGAGAACATGGTCGGTCACAAGCTGGGCGAGTTCGCCCTGACGCGCACCTTCCGTGGCCACGCGGGCACGAAGAAGGAAAAGGGCGCGAAGCACTAGGGGGCTTTTATGGAGGCACAGGCACGACTCCGATACTACAGGGGCTCGCCCCAGAAGCTGCGGTTGGTGGCCGACCTGGTTCGCGGCCAGGGGGTGGTGCGGGCGCTGGCGACCCTCCGCCTGACCAAGAAGCGGGGTGCCCGGGACCTGGAGAAGCTGGTCCGCTCGGCGGTGGCCAACCTGGAGCAGCGCTCGCCGGGGATCGACTCCGGCAAGCTCGTGGTGTCGCGGATCCAAGTGGATCAAGGACCGTCGCTGAAGCGTTTCCGTCCAGCTTCCATGGGGCGGGTTTTTCCGCGCCTGCACCGCACGTGCCACGTGACGGTGCAGGTGGCCGAGCGTGAGGAGTAGGAGGGGCAACGTGGGTCAAAAGACGCACCCGTACGGTTTCCGGCTGGGCTACAACAAGACGTGGCGCTCGCGGTGGTACGCGGACAAGGATTACGCGCGGCTCCTCCACGAGGATCTCCGGCTGCGCAAGGATCTGAAGAGCCGCCTCATGCACGCTGGTGTGGCGGAGATCGATATCGAGCGCACGGCCAACAAGATCCGTGTCAACATCTACTCGGCCCGGCCCGGCATCATCATTGGCCGCAAGGGGGCCGAGGTGGACAAGCTTGGAGCGGAGCTGCGCGCCAGCTACGGCCGCGATATCCACATCAACATCCAGGAGATCCAGCGGCCGGAGATCGAGGCGCAGCTGATCGCCGAGTCCATCGCTTCGCAGCTGGTGCGCCGCATCACCTTCCGCCGCGCCATGCGGCGGGCGATGGAGAACGCCCTGCGGTTTGGTGCCCAGGGCGTGAAGATCCGCTGTTCGGGTCGTCTCAACGGGGCGGAGATTGCCCGTTCCGAGTGGTACCAGGAGGGGCGGCTGCCGTTGCACACCCTGAAGGCCAATATCGAGTACGGGTTTGCCGAGGCGTTCACCACCTACGGGGCGATCGGCGTGAAGGTGTGGGTGTTCAAGGGTGAGCTTCACCGCAGCAAGGCTCACTGGCGGACGCTGTGAGGGGTGAGGTGCGCTCATGTTGATGCCAAAGAAGGTCAAGTTCCGGAAGCAGCAGCGGGGACGGCGTCGGGGATTGGCGACGCGGGGCGGGGATCTGGCGTTCGGAGACTTCGGGCTGCAGGCCACGGAGCCGGGCTGGATCACTGCGCGGCAGATCGAGGCGGCTCGTATTGCCATGACCCGGCACGTCAAGCGGGGTGGCAAGATCTGGATCCGCATCTTCCCTGACAAGCCGATCACCAAGAAACCCGCCGAGACCCGCATGGGCAAGGGCAAGGGGGCTCCCGAGGAGTGGGTGTGCGTGATCAAGCCCGCCCGCATCCTCTACGAGATGGAGGGGGTGAGCGAAGAGGTGGCGCGCGAGGCGATGCGCCTGGCGGCCCACAAGATCCCCCTCAGGACGCGGTTCGTGATGCGGGGGCAGGTGCGATGAAGGCGCGGGAATTGCGGGACAAGTCCATCGAGGAGCTGCGCCGGACCCAGGCGGAGCTCAAGGAGCAGCTCTTCAAGCTGCGTTTTCAAAAGGCCACGGGTCAGATCAGCAACCCCACAAAGATCCGTCTGGTTCGCAAGGACATTGCGCGGGTGGAGACGATTCTCGTGGAGCGCCTGCGGGACGTGGAGTGAGGTATGGCGACGAAAGCAACTGGGCGCAAGACGGTCAAGATCGGCACGGTGGTCTCGGGCGACGGGCAGAAGACCGTCGTCGTGCGGGTGGAGAGCCTGGTCATGCACAAGCTCTACCACCGGTTCGTGCGGCGGGCGCGTAAGTTCATGGCGCACGACGCCAGCAACAGCTGCAAGGTCGGTGACACGGTGCAGATTACCGAATGCCGACCGCTGTCGCGGCACAAGCGCTGGCGGGTCGTGCGGGTGATCGAGCAGGCCCGGTGAGGGGAGGCAGACATGATCCAGATGCGGACCATGCTCAACGTGGCCGACAACTCGGGGGCCAAGAAGCTGCAGGCGATCCGTCAGGTGGGGGGCGCAACCGCCGGCCGCTACGCCCGTCTGGGCGACGTGGTGGTGTGCTCGGTCAAGGAGGCGGTCCCCGAGTCGCCGGTGAAGAAGGGGACGGTGGTTCGGGCGGTGATCGTTCGCACCCGGCGCACCCATCGGCGGCGCGACGGCTCGTACATCCGCTTCGACGACAACGCGGCGGTGCTGATCAACGCGCAGCGCGAGCCCATCGGCACCCGGGTTTTCGGCCCGGTGGCCAGGGAGCTGCGCGAGCGGCGCTTCATGAAGATCGTGTCGCTGGCACCGGAAGTGCTCTAGGAGGCCAACGGTGACAAAGCATCTCAAGATCAAGAAGGGCGACCAGGTCATCGTGCTCTCCGGCAAGGACCGTGGCAAGAAGGGCAAGGTCCTGCGCGTGGACCGGAAGTCGGGCAAGGTGCTGGTGGAGCGGATCAACATGATCAAGCGCCACACCCGGCCCAACCCGGCCAAGGGTCAGACCGGCGGGATCGTGGAGCGAGAGGCGCCCATTGCCGTGTGCAAGGTGGCGCTGGTTTCTCCCGAGGGCGGGAGGGGCACCCGCGTCGGCTACAAGTTCTTGGAAGATGGTCGGAAAGTGCGATACGCCAAGGCTGATGGCGCGATTCTCGACCAGTAAAGGAAGGGGACGATGGCGCGCTTGAAGGAAAAGTACGAACAGGAAGTGGTCCCGAAGCTCAAGAAGGAGTTCGGGATCTCCAACCCCATGGCGGTGCCCCGCATCACGCGGGTGGTGTGCAACATCGGCCTGGGCGAGGCGACCCGGAACCCAAAGCTCATGGACCAGGCGGTGGAGGAGCTGGCGGCGATCACCGGCCAGCGGCCAGTGCCCCGCAGGGCACGGCGCTCCATCGCCCAGTTCAAGTTGCGGACGGGGATGCAGGTGGGGTGCGCGGTGACGCTGCGGCGGGACCGCATGTTCGAGTTTCTGGACCGGCTCATCAACATTGCCCTGCCCCGCGTCCGCGACTTCCGCGGCCTCTCACCCAAGGGCTTCGACGGGCGCGGCAACTACACCATGGGGGTGCGGGATCACGTGATCTTCCCGGAAATTGACTACACCAAGGTGGAGACCCCCAAGGGCATGAACATCACGGTGGTGACGACCGCCCGAACGGACGACCAGGCGCGGTTCCTCCTCGAGGAACTGGGGTTCCCGTTCGCCAAGGGATAGGAGGAGACGGTGGCGCGGCTGTGCATGATTGCAAAGACCAACAAGACCCCGAAGTTTCGGATCCGCGCCCGCAACCGCTGCAAGATTTGCGGTCGGCCACGGGCGTACATGCGGAAGTTCGAGATTTGCCGCATCTGCTTCCGGAAGCTGGCCCTGGAGGGCTACCTGCCCGGCGTCACCAAGGCGAGCTGGTAGGAGGTGAGGCATGACGGCAACCGATCCCATCGCTGACTTTCTCACCAGGATCAGGAACGCCGCACGGGCCAACAAGGACCGCTGCGACATCCCGGCCTCGCGACTCAAGCTGGAGCTGGCCAAGATCCTGCAGGAAGAGGGCTTCATCCGCACCTTCAAGGTGGTCGAGGAGGGCTCCGAGCGGGCCATCCGCGTGTACCTGCGCTACTCCCCGGAGGGGGAGCCGGCCATTCACGGGCTCGAGCGCGTGTCGCGGCCCGGGCGCCGGGTCTACCGCAACGTGGAAGGACTGCCCACGGTCCGGGGCGGCATCGGGGTTGCCGTCATCTCGACCTCCAAGGGCCTCATGACCGACGCCAAGGCGCGCGAGCAGCGTCTGGGCGGCGAGGTCGTGTGCCGGGTTTGGTGAGGAGGATCCATGTCGCGAGTTGGAAAGAACCCCATACCAATTCCCCAGGGAGTCCAGGTGCACGTGGGCCACGGGGTGGTCGAGGTCAAGGGGCCCAAGGGGTCGCTCTTGCAGCCGGTGCCGGCCTCCATTTCGGTGGCGGTGGAAGAGGGGCGGGTGGTGGTGACCCGCGCCAACGACGAACGGGCTACCCGGGCTCTCCACGGGTTGACGCGGGCGTTGCTCGCCAACGCGGTGCACGGGGTGTCGGTGGGCTTCAAGAAGGAGCTGGACATCGTGGGTGTCGGCTACAAGGCGGAGCTCAAGAGCCCGCAGGAGATCTCCCTCTCCTTGGGTTTCTCCCACCCGGTGGTGTACCGGCTGCCGGAGGGGGTGGCGGTGGCGTACGACGCCAAGGCAAACCGGATCACCCTGGAGGGGATCGACAAGCAGAAGGTGGGGCAGGCGGCGGCGGAAATCCGTGCCGTCCGTCCCCCGGACCCCTACAAGGGGAAGGGCGTGAAGTACGCCGACGAGATCCTGCATTTGAAGGCAGGGAAGTCAGGAGCCTAGGGCCATGGCACGAATAACCGATCGCAAGCAGCGGCGTCGGCGGATCCACCTGCGGATCCGCAAGGTGGTGTCCGGTACGTCGGAGCGGCCCCGCTTGGTGGTGTTCCGTTCGCTCAACAACGTGTACGCGCAGCTCATCGACGACGTGGCCGGCGTGACGCTGGTGGCCGCGTCGACCCTCGATGCCTCGATCCGCAGCGGCCTCACCCACGGCGGCAACCGGGCGGCTGGCCGGGCGGTGGGCAAGAGCCTTGCCGAACGGGCCAAGGAAAAGGGTATCTCCCAGGTGGTTTTCGACCGGGCTGGCTTCCGCTACCACGGGGTGGTCAAGGAGCTTGCCGATGCGGCCCGCGAGGCGGGCCTCCAGTTCTAGGGGCGAAAGATGGACGAGCGCGAGAGCCAGTTCATAGATCACGTGGTCAGCATCAACCGAGTCACCAAGGTGGTGAAGGGGGGCAAGAACTTCTCCTTCTCCGCCCTGGTCGTGGTGGGGGATGGCAACGGCCGCGTCGGGTTCGGCAGCGGCAAGGCCCGCGAGGTGCCCCAGGCCATCCGCAAGGCCACCGAGGCTGCCCGCCGCGCCATGGTGTCGGTGCGGCGCGTGGGGAGCACGATTCCCCACGAGGTGATCGGCCGTTTCGGGGCGGGCAGGGTGCTGCTGCGACCGGCGGCGCCGGGCACGGGGGTGATCGCCGGTGGCACGGTGCGCGCCATCGCTGAGGCGGCAGGGATCCAGGACATCCTCACCAAGTGCCTCGGCACCACCAACCCCCACAACGTGGTGCGGGCAGCCTTTGCGGCGCTCGAGCAGCTCACCACGCGCGAAGAGGCGGCCCAGCTGCGCGGTGGGGCTGCCGAGGGCGAGATCGTGGAGGACTCGCCCCAGGCTAGCGGTCCCCTCCCGGAGGTCGAGGTATGACACCGCGACGCAAGCAAGCTCAGGCGATGCTGCGAATCACCCAGGTGCGCAGCCGGATTGGCAACCAGGAACGCATCGTCCGCGTGCTCACGGATGGGCTCGGCCTGGGGCGGATTGGCTCCTGCGTGGAACTGCCCGACACGCCCGCCACCCGCGGCATGATCGCCAAGGTTTCGCACATGGTGCGCGTGGAGGAGCTGGGAGCAAGACCCGCCGGCAAGGGCGCCAAGGAAGCCACTCCGTCGGCCACGTCGGCCGGCGGCGACACGCCGGGGGAGGCCGCGGGCGACGAGAGCAATGGGAAGCGCGAGCGCCGGGCGAGCAGCACGGCAGGCGCTGCAGCGAGCGAGGAGTAGGCCATGGAGCTCCATTCACTCACTCCCAAACCGGGATCCCGGAAGGCCCGCAAGCGGGTGGGACGCGGTCCCGGTTCCGGACACGGAAAGACGGCAGGGCGCGGCCACAAGGGGGCCGGGTCCCGCTCGGGCACAACCCGGCGCCGCAACTTTGAAGGTGGGCAGATGCCCCTCGTGCGGCGCTTGCCCAAGCGCGGTTTCACCAACATCTTCCGCACTCAACACGTGATCGTGAACGTCGCCCAGCTCGAACGGTTCCCGAGCGGTTCGGAGGTGACGCCTGAGGTGTTGCTGGCGGAGGGGATCGTCTCCAAGCTGGGCGATGGCGTGAAGGTCCTGGGCAAGGGAGCGCTCACCCGTCAGTTGACCGTGAAGGCCCACGCCTTTTCCAAGAAGGCCAAGGAGCTCATCGAAGCGGCCGGGGGCGTGTGCGAGGTGATCGGGCGATGATCGAGAGCTTGCGGAACATCTTTGCCATCCCCGAGCTGCGCAAGCGGGTGATCTTCACCTTCCTGCTCTTGGCGGTGTACCGCCTCGGCGCGTTCATTCCCACGCCGGGCGTGGATCCCGTTGCCATTGCCGAATTCACGAACCAGGCGAAGGGCACCATCCTCGGCTTTCTGAACCTGTTTTCCGGCGGCGCCCTGGGCCGGATGACGATCTTCGCCCTGGGGATCATGCCGTACATCTCCGCCTCCATCATCCTGCAGCTCCTCACCGTGGTCTGGCCGTACCTGGAGAAGCTGTCAAAGGAGGGGGAGCTGGGGCGCAAGAAGATCACGCAGTGGACCCGCTACGGGACGGTGGTGCTGTCGATCATCCAGTCCTTGGGTATCTCTTTCTTCCTGGAGAAGTCTTCGGCCCCCGGCGGGGCGCCACTCGTGCCTTCTCCCGGATGGGGGTTCCGCCTGCTCACGGTGCTGACCCTCACCACTGGCACCGCGTTCGTGATGTGGCTCGGCGAGCAGATCACCGAGCGCGGCGTGGGTAACGGCATTTCCCTCATCATCTTTGCCGGTATCGTGGTGGGTCTGCCGGCCGCCATCCTCAACACCCTGGAGGATGTACGCCTCGGCTCAATGTCCATCATCACGCTGCTCCTCTTTGTGATCTTTGCCGTGGTGGTGGTCGCTGCCATCGTCCTCATGGAGCGGGCGCAGCGGCGCATCCCGGTGCAGTACGCTAAGCGGGTGGTGGGCCGCCGCATGTACGGGGGCCAGAGCACCTACCTGCCGCTGCGCCTCAACACCGGTGGCGTGATCCCGGTGATCTTTGCCGCGTCCATCCTGTCCTTCCCCCAGTCCCTTGGCGCCATGATCCAGCACCCGGTGCTGCAGTCCATCACCCGCGCCATTTCCTGGGGGGAGCCGCTGTACAACCTGATCTACTTCGTGTCCATCGTCTTCTTCTGCTACTTCTACACCTCCATCATCTTCAACCCCCAGGACACGGCGGACAACATGCGCAAGTACGGGGGGTTCATCCCTGGGATCCGACCGGGCCAGAGAACGGCCGACTTCATCGACATGGTCTTGACCAGAATCACGTTGGTCGGCGCCATCTACTTGGCGCTGGTGGCCATCCTCCCGGAGATCCTCATCACCGGCTTCAAGGTAGCCACCATCCCGTTGATTGGCGGGACGCTGGACGCGATGCTG
>Ga0209162_1003943_pt1 | contig 11505 bp, 8 predicted proteins | sample YNPNPMetaG_FD_187121 | JGI IMG/M metagenome (GOLD analysis project Ga0209162, IMG submission 187121) | Anoxygenic and chlorotrophic microbial mat microbial communities from Yellowstone National Park, USA - YNP NP MetaG (SPAdes) (version 2) ...
CGCGATTTCAATCGCCCCCCGGCCGGGCGTCGGCCTGCGCCGACGCGTGCACCCACGGAGGTGGGTGTCGCGGCGCCGGCGCGCCCGTTAGCCGCGATTTCAATCGCCCCCGGCCTACCTCATCTTACCGCAACTCCATCACATCGTACAGCGCGCCGAAGTCGAAGTATTCGTCCAACAGCGCGGAGAATCGTTCGACCTTCTGCGTTTGCTGGAAGCGGCTGCGATCGAAATAACCCTCGATCACCTGGACCGTTCCCAGCGTATCGAGGCTGGTCAACAGGATCGGCACGCACAGCTCCTCGGCCCGGTTGAGCACGTGCGGCGCGGGATAGAGATTGCCGGTCAGAATCAGACAGCGCGTCGACGTTTCGAGCGCGGCCAGTTGGATGTCGGTGCGGTCGCCGCCGGTGATCACGGCCTTGTTGGGCTTGCGGCGGAAATAGGTGAGAGCCGTGTCCGCGCCCATCGCGCCGACCAGAAAGCTCTCCACCAGCTCATCGGAGCATTCGCTTGCGCAGAGCAGTTCGGCGTTCAAGCCCTCGGCCAGCTCGCGCACGCTGGGCGCCGCCAGGAGCGGATCCTTGCGCAGCACGCCGAACACCTTCACGCCGTGCCGATTCAGGTAGGGAACGACCAGGTCCTGCACCTGTTCGAGCTGGGGCCGCGGCACTTCGTTGATCACCGTGCCGATCAGCGATTCCTTGAAATAGTTCTGGCCCGTCAGGATGCGATCCACCATCAGGCTCTCGTCCCACTTGACGACCATCAGCACCTGCGCGTTGACCAGGTCCACGACCCGCTTGGGCGGCAGGCCGGCAATGTAGCCCTCGCGCAGGCTGCGGCCGCCTTCGAGCACGAGCACATCGCGGTTCTCCGCCAGCCTGGCGAACGCCTCCAGCAGCTTCGGCTCGTAATCCACCTCGGGCCCGCGCAGTTGCTGGTTGAGCCGGGCCGGCGTCATGGCCACCGGACAGACGATCTCGAACGGCTCAGACATCTCCAGGATGCGCCTGGCGAAATTGACATCTTCGTCGAACGGAACCCCCTCGCGCACCTCGCAGTTCACGACCACCGGCTTCATATAGCCGGTCCGCAAGCCATCCTTGCGAAACCGCATGCTCAGCCCGACGGAGAGCGCCGACTTGCCGGAGAAGGTTTCGCCCGAAGTAATGTATAAAGCTTTCATGAGAACGCTCCTCAATGGTTTTCCTGAGTCATTAGCTTACTTCAATGCGAGCCGCATGTCAATACCCATGACGCCCCGGCCCTGCTCGAAGACCATCAACGGGTTGATGTCCAGCTCGACGATCTCCGGGAAATCGGTCACCAGTTGCGAAATGCGCAACAGGGTGTCCACGATGGCCGGCTGATCGGAGGGCTTTTCCCCGCGCACCCCGCGCAACAGCCGGTAGGAACGGATCTCGCCCAGCATCTCGGTCGCTTCCCGGCGGTCAATGGGCGCCACGCGGAACGTGACATCCTTGAGCGCCTCCACATAGATGCCGCCCAGGCCGAACATGATCAGGGGGCCGAACTGCGGGTCTCGGTTGACGCCGATGATCACCTCGCGGCCGCCCTTGACCATCTGTTGCACCTGGCAACCCCAGATGGTGGCGTCGGGCATGTAGCGCCGGCCGCGGTAGATCAGCAGATCGAAGGCATCGCGCACCTCGGACGCCGAGGTGATGTTGAGCTTGATGCCGCCGATGTCCGACTTGTGCAGGATGTCGGGCGAGGCGATCTTCATGACGACCGGATAGCCGATAGATTCGGCGAGCGCGACCGCCTCGTCGGCGGTGGCCGCCAGGCCGGCCTTGGGCAACGGGATGCCGTAGGCCTCCATCACCTCGCGGGCCTCGGCATCGCCGATCGTCACGCGGCCCTCGGCCCGCACGCGCGCGAAGAGCTGCGCCACCTTCTCCCGATCCACCGTCAGCGGCTCCACCGCCAGCGGCGGGGTATTCAGCCATTGGCGATAGTGCCACATCGCGGCGATGGCCGCGACGGCCCGCTCCGGCACCTGATAGTTGGGCACGTCGTAGGAGCGCAACACCTCGACCCCTTTGCGGATGCTCGCATCGCCCATGAACGCGCCGAACACCGGCTTGTCGTGTGCCTTGGAGAGCCGGCCCAACGCCTCGGCCGTTTGGGGGATCTGGGTCATCGTCTGCGGCGTCAGGACGACCAGCAAGGCATCCACGTTGGGGTCGGCCAACACGGCCTCGATGGCCAGCGCATAGCGGTCGGCCAGGGCGTCGCCCAAGACGTCCACCGGGTTGGCCACGCTTGCGGCGGCCGGAAGCTGCGCCTGCAGCTTCTGCTTGGTCTCGTTCGCCAGCGTGGCGAGTCGCAGGCCGGCCCGCTCCACCGCGTCCGATGCCATGATGCCCGGCCCGCCGGCGTTGGTGATGATGGCGATGGCGTCCCCCTTCAGCAGCGGCTGCCGGGCGAACGCGGTCGCAAAGTCGAACAGGTCTTGCACCGAACCGGCGCGGATGATGCCGCTCTGCTTGAACGCGGCGTCGTAGGCCGCTTCGGAGCCGGCCAGGGTGCCGGTATGCGAGGAGACCGCCTTTGAGCCGGCGCTGGTCGTGCCCGACTTGATGGCGATGATCGGCTTGTGGCGGGTGACCTGGCTGGCGGCCCGGATGAATTCGGGGCCGTTGGTGATCCCTTCCAGGTAGGCCATGATGGCGCGCGTCTCCGGGTCTTCGGCCCAGGCCTTCACCAGGTCGAGCTCGTTGATGTCGGCCTTGTTGCCGATGCTGTAGAAGCGCGAGAAGCCGATCCCCTGGCCCATCGCCATATCGAGGATCGAGGTGCACAGCGCGCCCGATTGCGACATGAACGCGATCCGGCCGCGCGCCGGCATGCCGGCCGCGAACGATGCATTGAGCCGACACACCGTGTCTATGATGCCGAGCACGTTCGGCCCGATCATGCGCATGCCGTAGCGATGGCAGGTCTCGATGAGTTGTTGTTCGAGCGCCTTGCCCTGCGGGCCGACCTCGCGGAAACCGGCCGTGATCACCACGGCCCCTTTGACCCCGCGCTGTCCGCACTGTTCCATCACGGCCGGAACGGCTTTGTTCGGCACCAGGATCACCGCCAGATCCACCGGATCGGGACATTCCAGCACCGATGGATACGCCTTCAAGCCCAGGATCTCCGACGCCGTCGGATTGACCGGGTAGACCGCACCCTGGTATCCGTACTGCACGATGTTGTGGAGCACCTGGTAGCCCAGCTTCTCCGGGCTGGTCGAGGCGCCGATCACGGCGACGCCTCTGGGTTCAGTGAACATTTCAAGCATAGCACCATCTTCCTGAGTTTGATCGAACAAGTACAAGTACAGTATCATCCTGATTGGGCCGCCGGTAAATGACGCAGGTCATGCCGCGACCGGATAGTTTGCTCGAAAATGCGGTCGGCGGTAAAATAGAAAAAACAATCCGACTATCGTAGGGCGAAATGAATTTTGCCCTACGGCCGATCAATGGTAGCCATGGACACCCATCTCGCCCGCTACTCCAGACAGATCATCTTCCCGCCCATCGGCGAAGAGGGCCAGCGCCGCCTGCTCGCGGCGCGGGTGACGATCATCGGCGTGGGCGCCACCGGCTCGGTGCTCGCGGACCGGCTGGCGCGCGCCGGCGTCGGCCATCTGCGGCTGGTGGATCGCGACTTCCTCGAGCTGAACAACCTCCAGCGCCAGCTCGTCTACGACGAGGAGGACGTGGCCGCCATGCTCCCGAAGGCCGTGGCGATGGCGCGCAAGTTGCGCCGCATCAACAGCACGATCGCGATCGAGGAGATCGTGGCCGACGTCAATCCGACCAACATCGCCGGCTTCATCGCCGATGCCGACGTCGTGCTGGACGGCACCGATAACTTCGCCACCCGCTATCTCATCAACGACGCCTGCGTCAAGCTCGGCAAGCCGTGGGTCTACACCGGCGTGATCGCCTCCTACGGCATGACCATGACGATCCGGCCGGGGGTGACCCCGTGTTTGCGTTGCGTCATGGGCGAGCTGCCGGCGCCCGGCACCGTGCCCACCTGCGATACGGCCGGCATCATCGGCCCGATCGTGAGCCTGATGGGCTCGATTGCGGTGGCCGAGGCGCTCAAGCTGTTGCTGGGCCGCGGCGCTCTGAACAGCGGCATGATCCATGTGGACCTGTGGGAGGATACCTTCGACAAGTTCGAGATCGGCGGCCCGCGGCCCGATTGCCCCACCTGCGGCAAGCGCGAATTCGCGTTTCTGAACGCCGAGGCCGGCACCCGACTGACGGTCCTGTGCGGCCGGGACGCGGTCCAGGTCAGCGTGGTGGGCGCGCCGACGCTCAACCTTTCGGCCCTGGCCGACCGCCTGCGCGAGGCGCAGGTCGGCGCGATCCAGGTCAACCCCTATCTGTTGCGCGCGGAGATAGACGGCTTCCAGTTCACCGTCTTTCCCGACGGCCGGGCGATCATCAAGGGCACGAACGACGAATCGGTCGCGGCCACGCTCTATGCGCGCTATATCGGGATGTGATCGTTGAGCATCGTCCTGACGGCTTTCCGGCCATCTCATCTCCCGGCGCTGGTCGCGTTCCTGAACCGCGTGCTGGCGGGGCATCGCCATTGGGCGGCGATCACCGAGGCGGACTTCGCGGAGCGCGTCCTGGAACAACCGGCCTTCGACCCGCAAGGGTTGATCCTGGCCTGGGACGCGGAACGGCAGGAGGTCGTCGGGGGGGTCCACGCGATCAAGCCGCCGGCTGTGCCGTTGTCGCAGATGCAAGAGCCGCGGCATCACATTGCCTGGCTGGCGGTGGCGCCGGAATACCGCGGCCGGCGGCTCGGCCAGCAGTTGTTGACCGCGGCCGAGAACTACCTGTACTATTGTCCGGTCTATTTCGCGGCCAAGACGACGCCCTTCTACGGCATCATCGAAAAGCTGTGGGTGCCGTGGTATGGCTCGACCGAGCGCATGGGGGTGAGCGCGCTCAACGACAAGGAGCTGGTGGACTGGTTGGCCCGGCGCAACTATCACCCCACGCACCCCGGCGACGTGAGCATGATCGCCACCCTCCATGGCCGCGAGCGGCCGGCCGATCCCGGCCTGGTCGAGCGCGGCCTGCGCGTGGCCATGATCAGCGAGAAGGAACCCTGGATCGGCGATGAACCCTTCTATCATCTGCGCGGCTGGGGACACAACGGCGGCCGCCAGTACCAGGGGCTCGTGGTGGCCGACGGCGACCGGGCCGTGGGCAGCGTCGTCTGGTATCCGTTGCCCGACGGTCAGACCGCCGCGCTTGCCTGGATCGGCCTCGAGCGCCGCTATCGCGGGTTGCGCTTCGGCTCCTACATGCTCGACCGCGCCCTGGTCGAGATGGCCCATCGCGGCTACCTGGCGGTCGAGGTCGAAGTCCACATGAAGGATAGCCCCGAGGCGTACGCCATGTTCCGGCATCGCGGCTTCCAGGTGATAGATTATTGGGTCAACCTGGTGAAGACCTGAATGCTGAAGAGGCCACAGCCGGTCGGGCTGTTCGAGTGACGCATATTTGACAGATGGCCCGGTTTGGGTATAATGCCAGCCAACCTGATACACGTCAACGCGTTGACCGGGACGAGTACGCGAGCGCAGAAGCGCCAGAAAATGCAGGTCACCGGCTGAGAGCCTGCTCCGCCGAAGCCCGCGGAAAACCACCCGGAAGCGAGCGCCTCAAATCATGTCGCAGAGTATGGCGCTCCGGTCGGCCCCGTTATCGGCTCAGAGATGATCGGCCAACGGCCCAGGACAGAGCGCCTGGAGGATCGGCCGGTCAACTTGGGTGGAACCGCGAGCCCTTCGCCCCAATGGCGAGGGGCTTTTTTTTATTATCCTGTGCGATGAGGTGATCCGATGCGAGTGCTGAAATTCGGTGGTACATCGGTAGGCGATGCGAAGGCCATTGCGCAGACCATCGCGATCGTGGCCGACCAGGTGAAGCAAGACCCGCAAACCGTCGTGGTGACTTCGGCCATGCGCGGGGTGACCGATCTCCTGATTGACTCGGCGAAGGCCGCGGCTGCCGGCGACCGGCAACGCTACCGCGAGGCGCGACAGGTGCTGATCGCCCGCCATCATGACGCGGCCGAGGCGCTGGTGGCCGACCTGGACGATCTCAACGAGCTCCAGATCCAGCTCGACGAGCGCGTGCGCGAGTTCGAGCGGCTCTGCATGGCGGTGGCCATCCTGGGCGAGCTGACCGATCGGGGGTTGGCGGTCATCTCCGGGTTGGGCGAACGGCTGATGGCGCCCCTGTTGGCCGCGGCGCTGCGCGGCCGGGGCGTGCCGGCCGAGTTCGTGGATGCCGGCGAGCTGATCGTGACCGACAATACCTACCTCTCCGGCAATCCGCTCATGGATGCCACGCGCATGCGGACGCGCGAGCGCCTTTTGCCGCTGTTGGCGCAGGGCCGCATCCCGGTCACGACCGGCTTCGTGGCGGCCACCGCGGAGGGCATCCCCACCGTGCTCGGCCGCGGCGGCTCCGACTATTCGGCCGCGATCCTGGCCGCGGCGCTCGACGCCGACGAGGTGCAGATCTGGACCGACGTGGACGGCGTGCTGACTGCCGATCCGCGCATCGTGCCCGAGGCGCGGCCGCTCCCCGAGCTGAGCTATGCCGAGGCCGCGGAGCTGGCCTATTTCGGCGCCAAGGTGCTTCATCCGAAGACCATGTTGCCGTGCATAGATCGCGGCATCCCCATCCGCGTGCTCAACACCTTCAACCCCACCTTCCCCGGCACGCGGGTCGTGGCGAAGACGGCGAACGGCGGGGTCGTCAAGGCGTTGACCGTGATCCGCGGGCTGGCGCTGGTGACGGTGGCCGGCCGGGGCATGATGGGCGTGCCGGGCATCGCCGCGCGTACCTTCGCGGCCGTGGCGGCCCAGGGCGCCAACGTCCTGATGATCTCGCAGGCTTCGTCCGAACAGAGCATCTGTTTCGTCGTCCCGGAAGGGGACGCCGCGCGGGTAGCGGCCGCGCTGGAAGCCGCGTTCGCCCACGAGATCCGCCATCGCGAGATAGACGGCGTGACCAGCGAGCGGAACATCGTCATCGTGGCGGTCGTCGGCGAAGGCATGCGGGGCACCCCCGGCATCGCGGCGCGGCTCTTCGGCGCGCTGGGCGAGAAACGGATCAACGTGATCGCCATTGCCCAGGGCTCGTCCGAGGCCAACATCTCGCTGGCGCTGGCCGCGCAGGATGCCGATGTCGCGGTGCGGCATATCCACAGCGCCTTCGATCTGGCCGGCAAGAGTCAGGCGTCCGTTTCCGCATGATTCGCAAGGGTGGTCCCATGAAACGCATCCCCCTCATCATCTTCGGCGCCGGCAAGGTGGGCCGGGCTCTGGTGCATCAGTTGATCGAGGCCGCGGAGCTGCATGCCCGGCGCGACGGCCTGGCGTTTCCCATCGTTGCCTGGTGCGACAGCGGCGGCGCGGTGGTCGCCGAGCGCGGCATCCCGGCGGAAGCCCTGCGCTCGCTCGTCGAGGCCAAGGCGGCCGGCACGCCGCTGGCCGCCACCGAGGCGGGCTATCATCAGGAAGATCCGGCCGCGATCGTGGACGTGGCGGGCGTGGACGGTTGCATCGTCGTGGATGTGACCGCCACCGACGCGACCGTGCCGGCGTTGGAGCTGGCGTTGCGCCGGGGCTACGCGGTCGCCACGGCCAATAAAGTGCCCCTCGTCGGCCCCCAGGCGACCTTCGATGCGTTGGTCGGCAGCGGTCGCTTCCGCTACGAGTCCACCGTGGGGTCGGCCGTGCCGGTGATCGAGGCGGCGCTCGGCCTGATGCGCGCGGCCGATCGCGTGCACCTCGTCCAGGGCGCGCTGAGCGGCACGCTCGGCTTCATCTGCACGGGCCTGCAGGCCGGCCAACCGCTCTCGGCGCTCGTCCACGAGGCGATGCGCCGCGGCTACACCGAGCCGGACCCGCGCATTGATCTGGCCGGCATGGATGTGGCGCGCAAGGCGCTCATCATCGCCCGCACGCTGGGCTGGCGGCTGGAGCTGAGCGACGTGGAGGTGCGCGGGCTGTTGCCGGTCGAGTACCTCGATCCGCTCCATCCCGAAAAGAGCGGCGCGCTCGCCGCATGGCTGGCGCGGCTGCCGGAGCTGGACGCCCATTTCGCGGCCGTGGTGGCCGGCGCGGCGGTCGAGGGCAGGGTGCTCCGCTACATCGCGGAACTCAAGGACGGCCGGGCGACCGTTGGCTTGCAGGCGGTGCCGGCCGATTCGGCCCTGGGCCAGCTCAAGGGCAACGATAACCTGGTGGCATTTCACACGCGCTACTATCCCGATACGCCGCTCGTGCTCCAGGGCCGCGGCGCGGGGGTAGATGCGGCCGCGGCCGGCGTCCATGCCGACATCGTCGCCCTGGCCGCGTGCCGGCGTTGATTTTTCGAGAAGACCAGAAGGAAGGGAGAGATGAGTCGTCAGAAGATTCGCGTGGGCATTTTGGGCGCAACGGGCGCCGTGGGCCAGCGCTTCGTCCAGTTGCTGGCCGACCATCCCTGGTTCGAGATCGCGGTGTTGACCGCGTCCGACCGCTCGGTCGGCAAGCGCTATGCGGACGCGGCGAAGTGGCTGCTGCGCGGCGGCATGCCGAAGGCGGTGGAAGACATGACGCTCGTGCCGACCGAGCCGGCCGCCATCGGCCCCGACGTGCGGCTGCTCTTCTCCGCGCTGCCGGGCAGTGCGGCCGGCGAGGTGGAGGCCGATCTGGCCGCGGCCGGCTTCGCGGTGTGCTCCAACGCCTCGGCGCACCGCATGGATCCCGACGTGCCGCTGTTGATCCCCGACGTCAATCCGGAGCACATCGCGCTCATCCCGGTTCAGCAGAAGGCACGGGGTTGGCGCGGGTTCATCGTCACCAATCCGAACTGCACGACGACCCATCTGGTCTGCGCGCTCAAGCCGCTGCACGACGCGTTCGGGTTGGCGGCGGTCAACGTCGTCTCGATGCAGGCGCTTTCCGGCGCGGGCTATCCGGGCGTGTCGGCGCTCGACATCCTGGACAACGTGATCCCGTTCATCCCCGGCGAGGAGGGCAAGCTCGAGTCCGAGCCGCAGAAGCTGCTGGGCGTCGTGGCCGATGGGACGATCGCCCCGGCCGATTTCGTCGTCTCCGCGCAGGCCAATCGGGTGGCGGTACGCAACGGCCATCTGGAGGCGGTTTCGGTCAAGCTCAAGCGCTCCGCGACCATTGCCGAGGTGGCGGCCGCGCTCACCGGCTATCGCGGTGAGCCGCAACGCCTGGGCCTCCCCAGCGCGCCCGATCCGGCCATCATCCTGCACACGGCCGACGACCGGCCGCAACCCCGGCTTGATCGGCTGGCCGGCGCCGGCATGGCGACGAGCGTGGGCCGCCTCCGGCCCGATCCCATCTTCGACTACAAGTTCATCGTGCTCGGCCACAACACGATCCGCGGCGCGGCCGGCGGCGCGATCTTGAACGCGGAGTTGTTGGTGAGCCGGGGGGTGGTGGCGTAAGACGTAAAACGTAAAACGTAAAACGTGAAACGTGAGATATGTGAGTGTTTCGATGGCAATCGAGTCTTCTCTTTATGAAGTGGTCGGGGATCTGGTGGTGTTCCGCAATTTGAGTCCGGTGGATCCGCAGATCCCGGGGTACGATCAGGCCTGGGCCGCGATGGGGATGCCCGGTCCCCAGCGGCCGCGCAAGCAGGATCTGGCCTTTGCACAGGTGTTGGCGTGGTTCCTGCGCCGCGGCCGGGCACTCGACGGCAGCCGGGCCGAATTGGCCGAGCTGGTCTACCTGGGCGACACCGCGCTGGCCGACGGCAACGCGTTTCGCAACGTGCGCGCGGCCGGCGGCTGGCGCGGGTGGGCCTTCATCGCCGCGGAACGCGATGAGACCCTGGCCGTGGACATCAAGGATGGCATCTTCTTCGCCAACCGCTGGAGCGCCCTGGCCGAGTTCGCCGGCTGGCTGCTGGACGAGGGCGCGGCGCTGGACGAGCGGACGGCCGTCATCGTGGACATTGACAAGACCGCGCTGGGCGCGCGCGGCCGCAACGACGCGGCCATTGATCGGGCGCGGATGGCCGCCATCGAGGCCACTGTGGCCGACGCGCTGGGGCCGGCGTTCGACCAGGCCGCGTTCCGCCGGGCCTACGCGGCGATCATCCCGCCGAAGTACCACTCTTTCACGGCCGACAATCAGGATTACGTCGCGTACATCTGTCTGATGATCGGCGCCGGCATCATCACCCTGGAGGAGTTATTGCGCCAGGTCGAAACGGCCGGCCTCACGTGTTTCACCGACTTCATCGCGCAGGTGGATGCCCGGCAAGACGCGCTCCCCGGCGCGGGGCTGCGCGCGCTCCATCGCGAGATCTACGCGCGGGTGCTCGCGGGCGACGCCACGCCGTTCAAGGCGTTCCGGCGCCGCGAATATCTCGAGACGGTAAGCCGGATGGGCCATCTGCCCGCCGACGCGCCGCTCGGCCGGCGCCTGGTCGAAGAGATCTGTCTGACGCGCGAGGTGTTCGATTTCGCGGCCTGGTTGCGCGGCCGCGGATGCCTGTTGATGGCCGTCTCGGACAAGCCCGACGAGGCGAGCCTGCCGACGCCGGAGCTGGTAGCGCAGGGCTATCTGCCGCTCCACCGCACGAAGACGCACGTCGTGGGGCAGTCGCTGGTTGGGTTGTTGCCATAGGCGCAGCCCCTTGCTCGACGCCGACGCCCGGACGGCGATCAACAGGTCCACATCCGAGAGCAAAAATCCGGCTTACAGGAACGCGCCGGGGTTGAAGAGCCGCTGCGGATCCCACTTTGCCTTGAGCCCGTGCATCAGGTCCAGGCCCTCGGGCACATAGCCCCAGGGATCCGGGGCCTGATCGGCCGCGGGAAGCGCCGAACTGCCCAGGACCACCGCGTAGCCGGCCATGGCCAACGCGGCGCGGCGCAGCGGCTCTACCGCCGCGTTGCGGGTGTAGAGCAACCCGTTGGCGATGTCGGCCACGAAGGTTGCCGATTCCAGCGCGGGCGCGACCTCCACGATCAGCCGCGCCAGGTCTTTGACCGCCACGCCGGCCCGCATGACGGTCCCCTCCCCGGCCGCGGCCAGGAACTCGGCCCAGACTTCGCTGCCCGACGGCGCGTCCAGTGGGGATAACCCGCCGGCGCCGGCCGCCTGCAACACCGCGCGGGCCTGCGCCAGCTCGGCCGCCACGTCCTCGGGCATCCCCTCGGCGGTGTAGATCAGCGCGTAGGGCGCCGACGTGGTGGGGAGGGAGCATCCCTTGCACAACACCAGCGCCGAGGCCACCAGGCAGACGCGCAAGAGCTGCGCGCCCCAGGTCAGGCCCTGGGCCAACGTCTCGACCGGCACGATCAGGCTGGCGCGCGCCCGCGGCAACGGCGCCAGCTTCAAAGTCACATCCGCCAACAGCCCCAGCGCGCCGTGAGAGCCGACGAACAGCTTCGGCAGGTCGTAGC
>Ga0209162_1003946_pt1 | contig 11500 bp, 9 predicted proteins | sample YNPNPMetaG_FD_187121 | JGI IMG/M metagenome (GOLD analysis project Ga0209162, IMG submission 187121) | Anoxygenic and chlorotrophic microbial mat microbial communities from Yellowstone National Park, USA - YNP NP MetaG (SPAdes) (version 2) ...
TGGCCACGGGAATTTTTATCTGAGAATCGAGATACCATCGTCCGTATCAACCGCAGACTCGGATATCGTTTGCAGTTACGCGAAATTCGTTACCCGTCAATCGTCCGTCTTGGAGAAGAATTTATTGTTGACACAAAATGGGCAAATGCCGGTGTTGCACCGTGTTATCCAGGCGGTTTTTGGGCGCTTACCCTAAAAGACCAGAAAGGTGGAATAGTATCGGTTAATGTGGATGAAGGATTTGACTTTCGCTCGCTTGAACCAAACGGCAAAGAGCAAGCGTTGCGTTCTTCATTCATCATAGCGCGAAAGCTGGAAGGCGGACACGCTCCCCCTGTATTGCCTGGCAGTTATGATCTCTACATCTCAGTAGGTTTACGGGATGGCACACCAATCATTGCTCTTCCATTAAACGACCAGGATGGACAACGCCGATACCGTATAGGAAAAATCACACTTGAACAGCGAAAATAAAAAAGACAATTATATAATTCCCCAGCTTAAACAGCCTTTAAACGATTCCGAAACCGCTCTGGCTCTTAAACTATTTTTACACCTTTTCAAAGACTCTTACTAACCACACTACAATCCAGGTTTAGTGTAAGGACGCGTCCACCACGTCCATTAACTGGAGGAACGCTTTCAACACAGCCCATAAACGGGGGAAAGTAGAACCCGACCCTCCAGAAAATAAGCTGAAAACTGATTAATAGCTGAGGGAATTTTCCAAAACTCTATTCTAGTTTATCGGGATCCACAACCGCATGCATGATTGATATTCGTTTCCATGTGTAAGTGATGTGCAATAGGCCATCAGATGTCTGTATTACTGCAGGATATGAAAATTCACCGGCCTCATTCTCAAGGATAGCAACATCGTGCCAGTCTTTGCCATCTTTGGAAATTGCAATGTTCAGTGGGGTTCGTCCTTTCGGGGTCCTATTATAAACAAGAACATGCATTCCGTTTTTTAGAGTTACTGCGTCAATTCCGGAGTTTGGGTTAGACAGCTCTAAAAGCGCTGGCGTCGTCCAGTGTAATCCACCGTCTGTTGACCAACTTTCCCAGATTTTTCCCTGTCTGCTCCTTCCAAGGGCCTGTAGTCTTCCAGCCTCATGCATAAGAATAGCAGGCTGAATTGCTGAAAGTTGTTTTGGATTATTGATTTCAACTGACCTGATCCATGTTTTCCCCAAATTCCGAGTCAATTCAAAGTGGACGCGCCATCCGTTGTCTTCCGTGCTTGAGCCGCATAAAAGTGTCCCATCTTCAAGTTCAACAGGTTTGTTTTTAACCGCGCCGATAATCCCCTCTGGCAAACGGGACGGCACTGACCATGTTAACCCGTCGTCGGAACTTGTCGTCAACATCCCCCACCAAGAATCCGGACTTGGCCCGACCTTGTAAAAAAGCATAATCGGCCCTTTTGAAGGTTGAAACAGAACAGGATTCCAGCAAGGATACCTGAACTCTTTTCCATCAGCCGTCAGGTACTGGACTCCATCAGCAACCTTCACGGGTTTTGTCCATTTCTCATTTTCATACCGAGACAACCATATGCTGACATCTATCTCCCCTTCCCTTGTTCCGCCAAACCATGCGGCAAGGATTCTTCCCGAACGCGTCTGGACAATTGTCGAAGCGTGGCATTGCGGAGTAGGCCTCTCCGTAAGTGAATAAATAAATTGCTTTTTCATAATCGCATTTTGGTTTGCAGGATAAACTGTCGTTTCTACCAATCCTCCGGCCAAATAAATGCAAACCACGATAAATTCTGCAAACAATCTTTTGATCAGTGCTGTCATAAATTTTTATGTCTTTAATTCATAAAATTCTCAGAACCGTCCCTGCTTGCATCCAAAGTTCAAAACAATTTATACATCCGGATTTCCGTCATCCTGGTACCAAGCAAAGTATCCATAGATTTTTAAGGCTCGATTTCTGTCTTGTTCTGTAATAGCAAGTTTCAAAGCAATTTCGCCCCTTCCAGATGCCAGTTCGAGACAGAGGCTTCACAAGAAAAAAGATAATCCCGTGTGCTAAATCGCACCAGTAACTTAACCTCAGATTTCCACCAACTTTCAAAACTTTCAGAGGTTAACCAGCTTCTGGACGTAAAAGGAAGCAAAGAACTATCAATAACCAAAACGAGAAATTTATAAGGCAACTTCACGATTCACATTTTTATTTACCGGGAAATTTAGTCAATATGAATCATTCTTGAGATTATTAATCCCATGCAGCCTGGTTTAACCAGGCAAAACCGTTTTTTAAAATTTTTTATCTCTCAACTCTTTAAGTGCCTTTGCCAGTATCTCATATTGTTCGATGTTATTGTAAAGTTGCGCCGATATCCTCAACGTTTGGTGCGGGAAATCTTCCCATGGAAAAACCGGGACCTCTATTTTATACCTCTCGAGAATTATGTTTTGCAAGACATCTGAATACAGCCCAATCTTCGGTGGTTCTTTTGCGGGCGAATCCCATATCTTGAAAGCAGCCATCGATCCAATTAAACCATCCGGCGCCGCCGGTTCAATTTCAAGGTAATTGCAAATCAAATCCCGGGCCGCAATGGCAAGTGCACGGTTTCTATGCATTATCATCTCCCAGCCTCCTTGAACAAGTGAACCAAGATAATCAATGGACCTGGACACAGAAAGATACGCCGTCGGATCAAACGTACCTGTCCAACCAAATTCTAATAAATATCGGGAACGGTCTTTGCGCGGCGAGTTTGCACCATGGCTGATTGCAACTGGTCTGATTGTATCAACCCATTTTTCTTTGACATACAAGAATGCCGACCCCTTTGGAGAACATAACCATTTATGGCAATTCCCGGTGTAAAAATCTGCATCCAATCTCTTCAAATCAAGCGGTAACATCCCCGCCGTATGCGCGCCATCCACAAGAACCAGAACACCATATTGCTTTGCCTTCTGAATAATCCTTTCCACAGGAAAAACCAGAGCAGTCGGACTTGTTATATGGTCAACCATTATTAATCTAGTCCTTTCAGTCAAATGCGAGAAAATGGACTCGATTATTTCATTTTCATCCCTAACAGGGAAAGGTACTGTGGCTGAAACAACCTTTGCTCCTCGCTTTTCCGCCACAAAATAAGCAACATTCCTGCACGCATTATATTCGTGATTGGTTATCAGGATTTCATCACCTTCGGAAAACCTGAGAGAATTCAGAACACAGTTAACACCATAGGTAGCATTGGGAACAAATACGAGTGAATTCGGCTCGCCATTCAGAAATGCCGCAAGTTTAACACGCGCTTCATCGAGAAGGTTTTCTAGTTTCCTGACCAGAAACTGGATAGGTTCTCGTTCCATCTGAACCCGAAGCTGATTCTGATGTTCAAGTATCGCCTTTGGACAACTCCCGAATGAACCATGGTTCAGGAATATTATATTTTTGTCCAGCGCCCACACATCGGGATCCACCGCTGGCCTCGTAATTAATTTCTCATTAATCTTTTCCATGTCGAAATTTTTACGACAAAAACTGTCAGTATTGCAAAATTTAAAAATCAATCTCCCCGGCTTAACACAAAACTGCTATAAAAACACGTTTCTCACAGCTCGAAACGAAAAATTAACTCCGTACCACAAGTCTGATACATGGACATGTTACACTGCGTCCGGATCGAATGCACATCTTTTTACCAAATCCGCCCGATAGAATGATACGCTCACGTCTGAAATTAAATCTGAGATTAAAAGGCCGAAGTCGCATAGCCCCCCCAGGAATACAGATTTCCCTGCATCTTTTCTCTGAGATTAAATAACTTCATGAACTCCAAACATCCGCCGACTTTTACCAAAAACACCGTGCCTCCAATAATACAACCACTATTTTAAAATACACCTGAAAGTTCGGTCTCCACTCACCGCCTGATGGTAGTTTCATATAAATCAATGATACACGCTTGACCACAGCACAGTCTACAAATTATGTAATTCATCCAACCAATTGATATTTCACATTATTTTGGGATTCGGATTTCAAACCGGCCGTCCCGGCACGCTGTACTCCAAAATATACCATAGAGTGCGTTTCTTCTTCGGTTTCAGGCTGGCGTTTTTTTAAAAGAAATGTTTGATTTTGTTTGTTCAAATTTGTTTCCATATTGAGTCGTGAAATTAGCACTGATTGTATTTTTAGAAGCATAACGAAATATCCGCAGGATAAATCAATGGCCATAAAATATTTAAACGAACAGCAAATTCGTGACTGGACGCTTGAGCAGAAAGATAAGTGGTGGTTTGAAAATGTATGGCGCGGCGATATGCCGCAGTTGACTATACGTTCGGCACTGACAGGGATGTTGCTGGGCGGCGTGTTATCGCTGACAAATCTATACGTCGGCGCAAAGACAGGCTGGACGCTGGGCGTCGGGATAACATCTGTTATCCTTGCATTTGCAATGTTCAAGCTGTTGTCGTCAATAGGTCTGGGAAAGGAGTTTACGCTGCTTGAAAATAATTGCATGCAGTCAATTGCCACCGCAGCAGGCTACATGTCGTCACCAATGATCTCGTCGCTTGCGGCATATATGCTTGTTACGAATCAGCCATTACCGATGTTGACAACAATGATCTGGATAACCGCAATAGCAACCCTTGGTGTGCTGTTTGCTTTTCCGCTAAAACGAAGGTTCATCAATGACGAACAGCACCCGTTTCCAGAGGGCCGCGCTGCAGGCGTTGTGATGGATGCGTTGCATTCAGGCGACGCTGCAGAAGGCCTGTTGAAGGCAAAAATTCTGACTGTGACTGGCGGCTTCTCCGCACTTGTGAAGATAATGAGCAGTCATCCTATAATGGAGAAATTCAAACTTGGTTTCCTGACAATACCAGAGTTTCTTGACGAATGGGTTTATAAAATTGCAACACTTAAGATCGGCACAATCGATTTGCGGCAACTGACTGTCAGACTCGACTCCGACATCGTGATGATGGCGGCAGGCGGGTTAATGGGCATCAGGACGGGTGTCTCGTTAATCATTGGCGCAGTTTTAAACTACTGCATCATCGCACCAATAATCATTAACAAAGGAGACATCATCGGTAAAACGCTTGCAGACGGCTCAGTTCAATACGGGTTTAAAAGCATAACGATGTGGGCACTGTGGGGCGGCGTTGCTATGATGACAACGGCATCATTATTTGCATTTTTTTCGAAGCCGCAGATTTTTTTAAGCGCGTTCAAAGGTCTCTTTAAGAAGAGTGATCAGCAGAATGATGTGTTGAAAGATATTGAATTGCCGATGTCGGTGTTTGTGGTTGGAATACCTGTAGTCGGAGGATTTGTGGTTTATCTTGCGCATAAATTTTTCGGGGTCTCAATCGTACTGGGGATAATTGCGATACCACTTATCTTCATTTTCACCCTGATATCGGTGAATTCAACGGCGCTCACGTCAATAACGCCCATCGGTGCTATGGGAAAATTGACGCAATTATTTTTCGGGATACTTGCGCCCGGAAACATAACTACGAACCTTGCAACAGCCGGGATTACGGCGGAAGTCTCCGGCAATGCAGCAAACCTGCTGATGGATATCAAGCCCGGCTACATGCTCGGCGGAAAACCACGTCAGCAGGCAATCGGTCATTTGCTGGGAATTATTGCCGGGGCTCTGGTATCAGTGCCAATTTTCTATCTTGTCTTTCTTCACAAGGGCCCGGCAAACATGATCAGTGAGCAATATCCAATGCCGGCGGCAACAATTTGGAAGGCAGTAGCTGAGGTTCTGACACAGGGGATTAGCAAACTTCCGGTCTCGGCGCAATGGGCCGTAATAATTGGCGGACTCATGGGGATAGTACTTGAGGCCTTGCGGGTAACGACAAAAGGACGCTTCTGGCTCTCCGGGGTTGGGATTGGGCTTGCTACCGTTATACCGTTCAACACCTGCCTGGCCATGTTTCTGGGGGCGCTCTTTTTCTGGCTGGTCCAGCAAAAATGGGAAAACACAAAGACGTGGGCCAACCATGTGCTTGTGCAAAATATGGAACCTATATGCGCCGGCATAATCGCCGGTGGCGCCATAATGGGAATCATAGTAATTATTATCGAAAACTTCGGATTATAAATGAAGTGAAGCACAGATTGTTACGATTGAGTTTTTATTGAAAAATATTTTAAAGTCATTTTCTGGAGTGTCGGGTTACACACCGACCTATTTTCAGACGGCTTGCAAGCCGTCCCGCCAGTTTACGGATGCGGTGGAACGCCTCCCCACACACAACTCAGATCGCAAACATTGTTTCTTTACTCTCAGGCTAAATTGGAATACAAAGGACCCAACAAAATGTTTTCATAAAATTCTAAGATAATAAGAATTCGGGACTGAACCAGGGACTACGCGAAATGAGCGGTTCGTTATATTTTACCTGGGATGAAAAAACAGCGTTTGGATATCTCTTGGGTTGGCACGACGCAGTACAGCAATGTATGTGCGCTGATACTTTCCCATTTTTGTGGTTATCTGGACTTCGAAAAAAGTGCTTCTGACAGTACAGTACCTGGAGATTTGTGAAATAATTTGGTTATCAATGCCCGGGACATTAATTAATTCACCTTTATTTCTAAACGGGATATCGTCTTCATTTCCTTCGACGCCGTCGGGGCCGTCTCGCATCTGGACGATTCTTTGGGCTATATTTTCATCGATTCCAGGGATGAGTTGTAGGACAGCGGCCGAAGCTGTATTGATGTTTATCAAGCCAGAAGATATTGGTGTAAACAGGTCATATAGACCGCCCTGGAAGACCGGTTTGTCTGTGACTCCGAAAGTAGAGCCTGTGGCATTGTAATTTGTAAGTACAATTCTATTTTGCTCATCGGATCCGGCCAGTCCCCAAAACATTTCAGGTGTAATCCCTTTTATGAGGAGTAACTCGGTAATATCATCAATTGGCCCATTTTTAGCAAGATACGGCGGGTCGAGGCTAAGGTAATAATCCGACTCTGCGCCGTTAAGTCGCGGGTTATCATTATTATCAATCCAGTCAAGAATTGAATCTATTGCCGTGGAATAATCAACTGCATCTACTCCTATTAAGGTGAAAGCCCGCTGCAGCAACATTTGGTCTGCCGCATTAATATTTGCCTTTCGTTCCAGGTCTGTAATTTTCAGAGAAAAGCTTCCATTTCCCAATACGTTATCATCCAAAGAGATGTCGGCCAGTAAGTCATTTGTATCACCAACGCCGCCAGCCCATTTTTGGTTTAAAGCATCATATGGTTGATTTACAACATTAAGCTGCTGGCCCAGTACATATTTAGCCATTTCGACACCTGAGATAGCTAATAACTCCATTTCTGATTCATTCAGGTGGTTTTTCGCCAGCTGCATTTCCACCTTCATAGAGAATGCGAAACCGGCAGCAATGACAGTAAGCACAAAAATAACAGCCAGCACCATCATCAGTGCAATACCAGAAAAACGGCTTTTTTGGGATATACAGATTTTCATCTTGAGCCACCGCCTCCACCTTGATTGCCGTATCTGGCGCCACCTTGTGGGAAGCCGAATCCGCCACCGGATTGATTTCCAGATCTACCGCCTCCCCTACCCTGACCCTGGCCACGTTGTGGGCCACCAAAGCCACCCGGGAAATTTCCAAAATTATTATCGAAACCACCGCGTCCCTGACCTGGCTGTCTGCCCTGCTGTGGTTGGCCTCTGCCCGGTTGCTGACCTGCGGGCAAGCCGGTCGGCGCTCCTGCACCTATTCTGGGCACCTGATATGCCTGAGCAACGGCCATTCCCTGAAGGGCAATTGTTCGGGTGTATATCTCGGTAGGTTTACTATAATAACCGCCGCTACTGCCAAAGCCAATGGTTACCCGAATCAATTTTGGGATCTGGTTTGTGTACAGCCATTCGGTGATCCAACCGCCAGTTTGTGTATCCCAAAATTCAAGCTGGAACAGGCTCACATCATGTACCAGAACAGTCGGCCCGATTTCATCGTTTATGTTCGTCTGTACCAGGAGTGGTTCCTGCCATAAAACCAGGTCCATGGAGCCATTGGTTGATGGTTCAACCCAAAAACTCACGCGTCGGACGCTCAGGTCACCAAACATACCTGAACCAACAAATGATTTAGGCAGGTGTGACACAAAGCTTATTGCTGCAAAGTCAGACGACTGAGTGTCAGCTTCAAAGGAGTAGTATTGATTATTGGCCTGGAAGTATTGGATACCGCTTAACGCTTCACTTATTGTCTGGAGTGTGATTCTGGAACGCTGGGCATTTGCTGCTGCGTCGAGGCCTACTTTGGAACCTTTGACTACTGTATACCAGGTAGCATAAATGGACGCCAGCACCATGGCAAATATGGCCATGGCAAGCATGATCTCAATTAACGTGAACCCTTGAGCCTTGTATTTGATTATTTTCATCGTCTGATTCCACCTAAAGGTGTTTGAGATGCTGGCCGATACAGTAAGACACTGGCTTTAGTATCGCGTGTGCCCTCTGGTGTCGGCTCTGTAACTGTGATATCGACCTGGAATAACCCGTTTGAACTTACCATATAGATTTCTCTCGTCCATGTGACGCCGGGGAGTTCATCTCCGAAATCACCACTTTCAGTCACTTCCTGGAGCTGGTTCGTCAATAAGAGATCAGCGATAACGCCGGTATAATCGATTGGCTGACGTTTTAAGACTTTAGCTGCGCGCAGGTTTTGACTTGTAAGGTCCAGGACAGTAAATATAGCCATAAAAAATAAGCCCATAGCTATCAATACTTCCAGCAGTGTGAAGGCCGGGTTAGCTTTCTTAGCGCTTACAATCGATTTAACATTATGCATCTTCATTTTATCACTTCAACAGAAGCAACTGCTGTTACAAAATCGACAGAGATTTTCCTCCATTCCTGTTCACGCCATTGGATAATGATTGTCAGAATGTCACTGGTGCCGTTCGGGAAAAACCTCACTTTTGCGATCTCTTCATCTTTAAACTCCCTGAGATTGACATCGACCATTTCCAGTACAATTCCGTCATCTAGTTTAGCAGAGAACACTTCGGTCCCCAATTGATTAGTACTTATATCAGAATTGATATCAGGTGTAATAGGCTGAGCTAGTTCATTAGTTTCTTCAGAGTGATTTTGTGAAAAAGAGCTAAAAACCTTAAATGTTTTCTCTTGAGGATAAATAACTAATGTCGCCGGTAATCCATTTAAAATGGCCTGGGCTCTGGCTTGTTTACAAGCCTCGGTGATATCATATACTGCTTGTTGAATGGGGGTCCTGCTAACTGCACGGAAAGCAGAAGGCAGCCCAATGGTTAGAATGAGCCCCAGGATTGCAATAACCACCATGATTTCCACCATGGTAAACGCCTGGCTCCTGGAATATGTCCGGGTAGATTTCATCTCTGGATACTTGATGTTATAGTAAACATAGCAGAAAGTATGCTAAAGAGTAAAAATCCGACTCCAAGGGCCATAAAGATTATGAGGACGGGTTCGATAAGATTCGTCATAACCCGAAGTGCCACAGTGAGTTCTTTTTCGTAAGTATCCGCAACACGTTCGAGAGCTGATGGGACTTCACCTGTTTCCTCGCCGATTTTGACAAGGTCTATCAGTAACTGAGGGAAGATACCACTGCGTGCCAGCGGTTGAGCAATGGTTTTACCATCGGTTACTGCTTCTCTGGTTTTAGCAATGGCTTCTTTCACAATGACGTTTGGGATTACATTTTCGGTTATCTTCAAAGCGGTTAAAACAGGAACTCCGTTTCTGAGCAACGTGCCCAGTGTCCGGGCAAATTGTGCGAAAATGTTCAGCCGGATCACTTTACCAAAAACTGGCAACTTCAACTTCAATGCGTCTATGTTTCGCTTTCCAGACTCGCTTGATTGATATCGGATGAAGATAATGGCCCCAGTTAAAAAAATCAAAATAACCAACCACCAATAATGGCTCAAGAAATGACTGATCCCAATTAACATACGTGTTGCAGCGGGTAATGGAACGTTTAAGCCCTCAAAAATCTTCATAAACTTTGGCAACATAACCGTCATGAAAAAGAATACGATAACCACGCCCACGCAGGCTACTATTGCCGGGTAAATCAAGGCTGAGGTAAAGGAAGACCGAACAGCAGCGAATCGTTCGTAGTGTAAAGCCAACCGTTCAAGTACCTCTACCAACGCCCCACTTTGTTCACCAGCCCTGACCATATTAATGTACATATCCGGAAAAATATGTGATTGTTTAGCCATAGCATCTGAGAGGCTTCTTCCCTCCGTAACGTCTTGCCGCAATTGTTTACTTATTTCCATTGAGATATTCTTTGTCTGGAGGTAACTCATGCTGTTCAAGGCAGCCGTCAGGGGCATTCCTGCATTTAACAGGTTAGCTAGCTGCTGAGTATATGTAGCAAGCTCTTGCAGGGATGGTTTACGCTTTCGGGAGATTATTTCCCGCAGTGTTGCCGGAATGTAAAATCCTTTAGCCTTTTGTTTTTGATCGGATCGTGTCTGTTGTCTTCTAGGTGGAGCAGCGGATTTCGACGGCTCTACCAGGACAGGCAACAAGCCCTGACGTTCAATTGCAGCAATAGCAGTGGCTTTATCAGCCGCCTCAATTTCCCCCTGAACAAGTTGTCCTGAACGTCGTCGTGCTTTATAAATAAATTCAGCCATACACCAGATAATAAATACCCGATTCAAACCAAAAGTTTCCAGCAATCAGAAGGATTGGCTATGTTTTATATAGTTTTAACTACAAAAGCCGGTTAAACGTAAAATCAAAAGCGTACAATAAGCGATTAACCCTGCCGCCGGCAAAGTCATCACCCAGGCCCACAACATGCGTTCAACGATCCCCCATTTTACTGCGCTTAGTCGTTTGGTTGCACCGACCCCCATGATTGCAGATGAAATAACATGGGTTGTAGAAATTGGGAATCCCAGATGCGAGGCTATCTGAATAACAGTTGCTGCACTGGTCTCTGCAGCAAAGCCATGGATTGGCTGGATCCTGACCATCTTATGCCCCATAGTTCTGATGATCCGCCAGCCACCTGCTGCAGTGCCACTTGCCATAGTTAATGCACAAAGAACTTTGATCCATGTGCTAATATGAAACTCTGGCGACACCAGAAAAGAAAAAACAGACGGCAGATTATCAAACGCCCCGGCCTTCGTAGCTGTATAAAGACTTAAAGCAATAACTCCCATAGTTTTTTGGGCGTCATTTGTGCCATGACTAAACCCCATATAAGATGCACTGACCAATTGGAGCCGGCCAAAAATACTATTAATCCTGTGTGGCGTTAATTTTTGTAATACGACCAGCAATATCGCCATTAAGATGAAGCCTATAACCAGTCCCAATAATGGCGAAACAAACATAGGAATCACAACTTTAGGGATGATCCCTTCTGCTTTGCCTGTTCCTGGATTGACCGTAAACCATTTAATAACTGCCCAATTATTGTGAGTCGTAGCCAGC
>Ga0209162_1003949_pt1 | contig 11497 bp, 12 predicted proteins | sample YNPNPMetaG_FD_187121 | JGI IMG/M metagenome (GOLD analysis project Ga0209162, IMG submission 187121) | Anoxygenic and chlorotrophic microbial mat microbial communities from Yellowstone National Park, USA - YNP NP MetaG (SPAdes) (version 2) ...
TACCATTCCTGCGCATGGAGTGCCGGGAAGGGAGATGGGGCGATGTCCGGCCGGTTCGTCGGCTCAACCCAATAGCAGTCAAACGTGATCCTACCAACCTCCCCATCCACCCGATACGGCTTTACCTTTCAGTATCCTCAGTCGGATCGTGGGCGCTGCAACTTTCAAGTGCTTCCACGTGCTGTCGCGCAAGCAGGCCACCTTTCAGTATCCTCAGTCGGATCGTGGGCGCTGCAACGATATTTAAGCAAAGAGGAGATTGAAAAATATTTGAACTTTCAGTATCCTCAGTCGGATCGTGGGCGCTGCAACGAACTTCCGCATCCTGTGGCTTTCTGGCCGCTTCGGTGGCTTTCAGTATCCTCAGTCGGATCGTGGGCGCTGCAACTATTTGGCGATAGTGCCGCTAACGGGGTGACAAAGCACTTTCAGTATCCTCAGTCGGATCGTGGGCGCTGCAACTCCCCTTGACGAAACCGTACTGACGAATTAACTCCCTTTCAGTATCCTCAGTCGGATCGTGGGCGCTGCAACAATATTGTTGCTGTTGTTGGGGCAGGGCATAAAGAACTTTCAGTATCCTCAGTCGGATCGTGGGCGCTGCAACCATCGTCGCCTTTATTGATGTAGCCGACTACCGGCACTTTCAGTATCCTCAGTCGGATCGTGGGCGCTGCAACATATAGAAAGGAGGTGAGTGCTATGCCGACGCTGACCTTTCAGTATCCTCAGTCGGATCGTGGGCGCTGCAACCCCGGCGGCGGTGATGGCGGCGGCCTCAATGCTTACTCTTTCAGTATCCTCAGTCGGATCGTGGGCGCTGCAACCATTTCGGCGAGGCCCTGCGCGCCGCGGCGGCCAGCCCTTTCAGTATCCTCAGTCGGATCGTGGGCGCTGCAACCAAGAAGGTTGAGGAGACCTCATACGAGGACGAGAACTTTCAGTATCCTCAGTCGGATCGTGGGCGCTGCAACTTATTGCGGGGGCGGGGCGCTCTTGGGGGGGGCTGCCTTTCAGTATCCTCAGTCGGATCGTGGGCGCTGCAACGGGTTGATGACCTGGAAGCGGTCATTGCCGCCGTCGCTTTCAGTATCCTCAGTCGGATCGTGGGCGCTGCAACTCCCTCCGGTACAGCCAGATGTCCCATCGCCCGTAGCCTTTCAGTATCCTCAGTCGGATCGTGGGCGCTGCAACCCACTACCACCTCCGGGCGGGGAGGGCGGGGGGCCGCCCTTTCAGTATCCTCAGTCGGATCGTGGGCGCTGCAACAACTCATCGCCGCCTACGGCCCGGCGGCGGTGATGGCGGCTTTCAGTATCCTCAGTCGGATCGTGGGCGCTGCAACGGAGAACCAGGTAGCGCCACGGGTAGAAGTGAAGATCTTTCAGTATCCTCAGTCGGATCGTGGGCGCTGCAACGCATACATCGCTGGTATCCCAGCAAGTTGTACGCTCTTTCAGTATCCTCAGTCGGATCGTGGGCGCTGCAACGTCCGGTGACTGACTGACTGCGCCCGGGCGCGGTCGGTCTTTCAGTATCCTCAGTCGGATCGTGGGCGCTGCAACTCCAGCCCGTCCAGGGTCAGGGGCAGGCCGTCCAGGACTTTCAGTATCCTCAGTCGGATCGTGGGCGCTGCAACCAAGGAAGAAAGCACAGAGAAGCGCAAAGAACTGTTTGCTTTCAGTATCCTCAGTCGGATCGTGGGCGCTGCAACAACGGTGTCCGCAATGCGGATCCCTCTGCCGATACGACTTTCAGTATCCTCAGTCGGATCGTGGGCGCTGCAACGCGACTCTAAATTGTTAATGTGCTCCACCAATGTCCTGAATTACGGGTAAAAATGAATGGAATACGGGTAGTATATTCCACCCCTTCTTCCACTCCCAAACATGGCCGTTCGCAAATCGTTTTCTGCTCCAAAACCCCACCGATTTGCGCCTGTAACATCGCCTCCTCCAATAGGCCAGAGCCCGGAACCGTCAAATGGCGCATCGCCTATTGCTCTCTAACTTCTTACTCCCTACTCCCTACTCCCTACTCCACATCATTACAGAACCGCCGGAACTCACAGTTGACGCAGGGTTTCCGGGAAGGGGGCGGGTCCGGCATTCGCTCCCGATCCACCATCTCCCGCATCGCCGCCACCGTCTCCCGCACCTCCCGCCGCAGCGCCGCCGTCAGCAGCACTTCCTCCGCCCGCCGGGTGATCAGGGAGTAGATGAAGCCCCGCCGCACCGCCCCGCCCCACGTCTCCTCCAGCATGATGCCGTATGCCGCCAGTTGCCGCCGCAGGTGCGGCCCCGCCCGCCGAGCCGTCTGTTTGTAGTCCACGGGGATCCATTCTATGCCGGATGAATCCGGTGCTGCGGCACTGCCGGATAAATCCGGCGCTACAGCACTGCCGGGTGAATCCGGCGCTACTTCCAGGACCAGATCTATCCGGCCCGTCAACCCCAATTGATCAGAGGCCACCCAGACGTCAAAGTGGCGCCGGGCATCCTCCAGGCCGTATATTCGCAGCGTCCGCCGCCGCTCCCGGTCCCGCGCCTCCTCATGGGCCAGCCGCCCCTCATCCATCTTCCCCGTCGTCGGCCGAACCAGCGGCAGACAATAGGTGTAGAAGACGATACGCGGGCAATAAGCGTATTGCTTCAGGTCGGTCACGGTGAAAACGGTCCGTTCCATTCCAGCAAACCGCCAGGGTGAGCAACCATCGGGGGGGCAATCACAAGGGCTACCCCTACGTTTCTTCCCGGATGACCTCCAGCCGCTGCCCCCAGTCTTTCTCGCAGATGACAAATAACTGGACTTTCCCCTCCCGCTTCCCCAGGGTCCGTTTCACCTTCAGCATCAGTTCCTCCTGGTGAGTGCGAGAGAGGTCGCCCAGGAACGCGGAGTACTGGATGCGGTCCAGGCCGTAGTCCAGACAGTGGTCGGCCACTTTGGTCCGCACCCGGTCGTCGGGGATGTCGTAGACCACCAGGCAGCGCATGCTCACCAACGGGCAATGAACGGTTCGTAGGCAGCCCGGTCACCGCGGACGAAGGTGGCGATGTGGCGAGCCTGGCTCTGCAGGACCACCCGCAGCGGTTGCCGCTTCTTCTCGTACCGCTCCGCCGCCTCCAGCCGCTCCAGGATTTTCTCCGCCATCGTCCGTCGGGCTGTCTCCGTCAACCGTCCTCCCTCCATCTCCAGTTTCACCCCCTTCGTCACCATCCCTACCACCGTCCGGTCCACCACGACGGTGCGGAATTCCTCTATCAGGTCAAAGACCAGGCTGGGCTTGCCGGGACGGTCGGCGTGGATGAAGCCACCGTACGGGTCCAGGCCCGCCAGGACCAGGGCCCGCTCCACCTGGCCGTAGAGGATGCCGTAGCCGTAGTTCAGGGCGGCATTGACGGGGTCCCGGGCGCCGCGCGTGACCCGCCCGGGCCAGCCGTACGATTCGGGGACGACGGCCTTCAGGGCATCCCAGTACCGCTGGGCCGCCCGGCCCTCTACGGAGAGAATCTGCCCCCGGACCTCCTCTACGGTGTCTCCCTTCAGGTGACGCAGTTCATCCAGGCTGTCCCGTACCCTTTCGGCCTCTTTCTTGAGGAGACGGCCGACCTCGGGGGCGGCCTCCTCCCGGTATTTGGCCGTGTAGCGCAGGAAGTTGGCCTGGTTGGTGATCTTGCCCCGGGCGAAGGCGACGGCCAGTTCCACGCCCCGCCGGTCCCGGTAGGCCAGCAACTGCTCCCGACGGGTCAGAACGGTCCCGGTCAGGCCGGCGGCGTAAAGGGCGGCGTAGGGCCGACCGGCGGGGTCCAGGAAGTGGATGGGGATGCCTGCCGTGCAGCAGGCCCGCACGGCGTCGGCGGAAAGGGAGACGCGGGTGCCGATGACCAGGACCTCCTCCAGGTGCAGGAGCGGAGCCTCGGCCAGCACCTCCCCATCCCGGCTCACCCGCAGGCGGCCCTGGTGCTTGCCCACGAAGGCGCCGTATTCACTGATGACCAGTTGACGAACGACCGGCATCTCCTTCCTCTACCCCCCTACTCCCTACTCCATACTCCCTACTCCATACCACCCATTCCCCTTCACCGCATCCTTCCCCACGTGGGTGAACTGGCCCCAAAGGAGGTACAGCCAGAAGGGGGACCAGTCCTCCGCCTGGAGGGCGACGGTGCCCAGGAGGCCGGAGGTGGGGGATTCCCCCCGTCGGCGGGTGGAGTAACTCCAGACCTCCTCCCAGTGCAGGCGGTTCTCCACGACGCGCACCCGTTCGGCGGCGGCGATCAGCCCCCGGGGGTCATCAAAGACCAGCGGGGTATCGGAGAAGTGGCGGGTGAGGGCCTCCAGCCGTTCCATGAGCCGATGGAAGAAGGGCCGGAAGGCGAACTGATCGGGCTTGACCAGGGCTCTCCGCTGGGTCAGCCGGACCGGGGTGCGGAAGTGGAGGGTGACGACGGCGCCGGGCGGGGGGACGGGCACGGCGGCGATCTGGGCATGGGTGATGGGGATGTCGGGAACCTGGACGGTCCGGTCGCCGGAACGGAGGACGGGTTTCTGCTCGCCAGTGAGGGGGTTATCGGCCCAGATTTCGCGGATGGCGAGGGTGCCCCGGCGCCAGGAGGGGCGGGGGCGGCCCGGCTCCTCCCGGGGGACCCGGCGGCCCAGGCCGCCCCGCTCCAGTTCGGTCACCGCCAGGACGACGTAAGGGAAGAGTTGGAGCGCGCGGGCGTAGAGGGTGAGGCCGAACTCCAGGGGTTCCCCCACCTCGTAACGGAAGAAGAGACGGTCCCCTCGCTCCACGGGATGGCCGCTGCCGGGGAGGGGCGGCTGGACAGTGAAGGGCCGGGGGACGTCCCGCCCCCGGTCACTCGCCGGGTCCAGCGTGCTCACCAGGAAGGCGACAGGGCACGCGGCGGCCAGGGGGCAGAGGGCGCACTCCGGGGCCTCCCGGTTCGTGCAGAAGCGGTCCAGGAGGGCGTGGTAGAGGGCCCCCCGGATGGCCGACCCCTGGTGTTCGTTCAGTTCCACCGGCGTCCGCACTTCGGTGACGAATCGGAGACGATGGGCAGTGAAAGAGAGCAACGCGACCTCCCTATCTCCGATGATTACGGCTGATCCAACTGTCTAAAAGCATTGGCCTCCTCCTCGGTCTCAAAGCCCTCCCGCTCTTCCGAGAGCACATGTATGTGCATAAAGGTAACTACCTACCTACCCGCGTCATTGCGAGCCGCCGAAGGCGGCGAAGCAATCTCCAGGCCTGTGGGGAGATTGCTTCGGCGGCGCCTCGGGCGAGCCTCGGCGTGGCCCTATTGCCGCCTCGCAATGACAGCGGGTAGGTAATTACGCATAAAGGCGGGTTCGGTGAGGCGGCGTTGTGCTGCCATCGGGACCCGCCCATCCGACGCGATCGCGGGCATTACGGCAAACTTGATCCCGGGGGAAGGCCCGCCGGTTAGGGGAGGACGGGCTGACGGCCGTTGAGGTTTTTGGGGGGTACGCTGGCGTTTTAGAGCCATGTTCTCCTCTACAGTGTCAATCCAAACTCGCTATTGTAATCCGCTTCTACAATCCTGGGCCAGCCTCGCTGGTTGTCCTCCCGAACCTTTCCATCCCGGTATAGCCTGCAGAATTGTCCCCAGCGAATGGGCACCAGAAGTTGGCTGGCTTCCAATGGTTCATCCTCGTAGATCCGCCGGTATTCTGGCTCAAGATTGGCCGGAAGGACCTCAACGCTGTCAAATGCCTGATAGAAGGCATCTTCCAACTGAACATTGGAGTTAAAGGCCCGCAACGTGTGTAGACAGGCACCTTCAAATTCCTCGTAGGCTTGCTGATAAGCCTGGTTCCATCGGTCGGCGATTGGCCCTTGATATACTTCGTCCAGCCAGTCCGAAATGCGTTCCTCATCAATCATCTGGTCGGCGTTCTTCGTCAAGACTCGTAAGGCTGCTTGAACTAAGTCGTCTTTGTACACACCCTGGCCATCGGCCGGTTCGGTGAACACGCACACAGGTGCCCATTCCTTAAGCCGTCGTCGGTTGACGCGACCAAACCGCTGGATCAGCGCTTCCAGTGGCGCCGGGTCAGTGTAGATCACATCCAGGTCAATATCCAGACTCACTTCCACAACCTGGGTGGCCACAAGCACGATAGGCTTGCGCTCCGTTGATTGCGACCCGGTGGCTGCTTGCACCGTCTTCTCTTTATCCAGCCGGTCCTTGCCGTTAAAGCGACCGTGGAGCAGGATCACTTCGGTTCTCCCCTGAATCCTGTCTCGCATCTCCCTGTAAACTTGTTGCGTACGTTTCACGGTGTTGCAGCAGATGAGTACCGATCGTCCCTCCAGAGCGATCGCGACGATATGTGCCAGCCATCGGTCTGTCAACAGGTCGCCCTTCATCAATTGCAAGCGGTGTCGCCGGAATCGGGCGAATAGATCCGAAGTGGCCCGAATGGTAGTATACTCGCCCAGTGCATCAGCCAACCGCGCCTGCAATAGTCCTGGCAACGTGGCTGACATCACGAAGAAACGTGCCCCGAACTGTTCACACAGGTATTTCACCGTGGCCAGAATCATCGCCAACCGGTCAGCCTCGTAGGCATGCACCTCATCAAGGACAAAAGCGGCATTAAAGAAATCGCTCAGCAGTGCCTCATAGCCCTTCAACCGATAGGGCGCTTTGAGCATCTGATACGGACTGAGCACACGCACCGGAAAATAGTTCAGTCGGGCCAGATTCTTAGCCCATCGCGCGGCACGAGCGGCTTGCTGAGGCGTATAGTCCTCATCCAGCCATCGGCGATATAGGGCCAGTACGCTGCGGCTGTGCTCCAGGCCCACCCGACCAGGGAACGCCTTGCGGTTCAACCGCTCGTACATGGCATTCATACTGGCCTGATAGGGCAAAGTGTAAAACAGCCGAGGGATTGGTTGCTCGCCATCGGCTTGCGCACAGGCCCACAGGAGGGCCGATTCGGTCTTACCACTACCGGTCGGGGCGATCAGCACGGCTGATCCCCGAGTGGTAGCGCAGTCCTTCTGATGGTCGTGCGGATTGCGGATCTGCAAACGGGCCAGTAGATCGTCCGGACGGGTCAGCAGGAGGGCGGGTGCTTTATCGGTGTGCGCCGAAGCCATATGGTCGGCCGAGACCAAGTGTCCCCGCAGGGCCAGCGTGCCGATGATCAGACTCCGCTCCTCGCTACGGTTGAGCCTCTTTATCCATGAGCGATACGTTTGCAACCAGTGCCGGATGCGGGACGCCCCCTGCCCTCGTACAGTCCGGACCGCATCGGCCTGGGGAGGCAGTGTGGGGAGTTGAATCCCCACACTGCCAAGCCTCAGCGCCTCAATCCATGATGACGGACACACATTCAGCCAGCGCCACAGCCCTGCCAGGGCCTCATCGCTGATCTCGGCCACCCGCTCGGCCAACGGTTCATCAGCCGGATCGGAGGGATCCATATACATCAGGCCAATTTCGTCGGCGTCCTTGTGATGGGACACAATGGCTGCGGCCACCCATCGTTGTTCTTCATCGGACAGGGCGCTGGCGACCCAATCCAGGAAGGCCAACGAGAGGACTTCGTGACGGTGAGGCCACTTTGCACCACCGCGCAGGCGTTCCTGGAATCCTCTTGCCGCCTTGCCGAAGTCGTGTAAGAAGCAGGCCCAAAAGAGGCAATTCCACAGTCCTGGGAAGTCCACAGCCGCTGGCAGGTTGGGTCGCAGTTGAATCGCCTCAGCCAGTTTTTCCAGCACGTACCAGGTGTGCCGCGCCAGGCTCTCTGCCTGCCCTCCCGCGCCCTTTTCCGGACTTTTGGCCCAAAGGATGTCTTCCAGCCACTCAGGCCATAAGGGGTTGGTCATCATACTCACCGACAAATGTGTGGAAAACAAGCCCCAGATAGGCACCGTCCACCTCCGGCGAGGTGGGGTCAACCCAGAATTCGCTCTCGGCAGGCAGATGGGGGAAGCGCCAGAACTGGTCGCTATGGACGCGCCGATTCAACACCAGGTAGCGAGCGAAGGTGGGAGCGCGGTTGCGAACGTAGTCCAGGAAACGCGGCATCAGTACCACGTAACCCTGGCCCGCTTGCAGAGCCATATGGTAAGGTGCCAGAGTCTGTTCAAAGTAAGCACGCCTGGCCCGTTTCAGTTCTATGACGCTGATGCTGGTATAAGTGAACAGGTCCTGCGAACGGCCCAGCACCACTGCGTAGCGAGGGCTGCGAAAGGCGGCTTCCCACTCTGGACGGTTGAGATAGAGCACCAGCCGGGGCTTGAAGAGCAGGGTTCGCTGAAAGGGGTTGACGACACCCTCTAATGCCTTCGGCCACGATGTGCCCGGTACCTTACCGCTGGAACCGGCCACCACGTGGACATATTCCACATCTTGAAACGAACCCTGGTGCGTGAAGTGGTAGGCGAACTCTATCCCTTCCGGTGATACCCACTCCCCCAAAGCGCTGCAGATATGTCCGTAGATGGTCGCTGGCGGTGGCATTTCGTAGGTGGGTTGGACCCCTTGCATAAAGTGGGGATAGCGGAAGGACGTGGTGAGCCCTTCTGCTACGATTTTTAGAACCTGCATAGCGACCCCCTTAGGTTAGCGATTGAATCTCTTCTTTGGAGCACAGTTGTGCCGGACGTCCACACTATGAGCGGCGCATGATACGATGCCAGTGTAAGCCGTCCGGCCGAAGACCCTGCAGGCCCGTTTTCCAATCGTCGGCCCTGTGAATACCTTCAGTCCAGCCAGGCTGCATGCTCAGGCTGCTTCAACGCCTCAATGAGGGCCCGGAACGCCTCTCGTGGGTGGCTGATTCTGATCCGTTTCCCCTCTTCGGTCTGAGCGAACACCTCCAGTTTGGCCCGTTCATCATCCAGGTAGCCCCGCACCCAGCCCACATACACATCCGAGAGAATGTCATCGGCGAAGACCGTGAGTGCATCCTTCAGGGCCTCAACCTTCAGTTCCGGCAGCCCACGCGAATCGGCACCGATAATATGACCGAAGATGTGATTGCCGCCCTTCGTCACGGCCATCACCACTACCACGGGGGAAACATCGGTATAGTGCAATGTCTGCTTGGCCCCGCCCTCCAGACGAGCCATGCCTTCAAACAAGGTAATGATGCGCCGAAGACGCTCGTCAAGAGGCAGCCGATACGCTTTCTCGTCTTTTAATTCGGAGAGCCCGGCATTCTTTGCTTCTTCTATCCGCACATCATCCAGGTTACGGAAGCCAGTCTTCTGGCGGTACCAGAAGGTGCCGCAGGCATGCAGGTCCAGCGAGAAAAGGCCTTTGAGGGTCGCACGGTAGAACTGATTGCTGTAGGGTACTGGATCACCTTCGTGGCGGCTCATAGTCTCCCAGTCCTCCACGATGTTGACCGGCGCGATGGATACCAGCGTGCTGACCCGAAATGGCGAGGCGCGGGTCACCGTATCTCTGGTCGGCGTCTCGGTGACACGGGTCTTGTCCGCCTCACGTTGCTTTACAGCATCGGCTTTCGTGGACGGCGCCCGCATGTAGCCAAACAGATCGTCGTCCCACCAACGAATGGGGTTAGCATCCGTGTAGGCGACTTTTTGCTCTCGCCAGATGGGTGCCGCTTTCCACCCTATCCCTGCCTGCTCCAATGTGGTCCGCAGCCAGTAACGGAATGCCTGAGCCGAGACGTAGGGGTAAGTCCCCTCTTTCGTGCGGATCACTTTTACACCCACTACATTGTCAAACAGCCTCCCCTGGACATTGCCCAGGTTGTTCAGCGCCGATGCAGGCGCATCAATCAACAACAGTCCGGTTACGAATGCCATGGTAGTCCTCCTTCCGTTCGGATGACATTGGATTACGGAGCCGACTCCGGCTCTTCAGAGACTTCCGGGATGGCGTCGGGATGGCTACCCAGCCAACCCTGCAGGTAAAGTTGCTCTACCATACGGATCAGCACCAGGTCACGGGCCAGCCGCCAGTCCGGCGCGGCCACCTCGCTCCCCTCTTCAAAGATGGCAATATAAGGGTCAAGGGTGATGAGCGGAGGATGGCCGCGCTGGATGTGAGCGATGTTCGCCCGGATGAGGGCTGTGCGAAAGTGGTTGTAACGGTGATCAAAGAACTCTCTAAAGAACCTCTTGTCGTTCTGTTCGCTCACATAAGCCGCCAGGCGGTCTCCCAGTTCCCGGATCTGTTGGATGCGGTCTTTGTCCATGTTCATAATCCTCCTCAAGAATAGTTCGGTGAGTTTCCAAGAGATGAGCCCCGCTTCTTCTCGTAGCGAGTAGGTGCGGCGGGGGTCGTCCGCCGAGCGGGTACGTACAGGGATGCGCAGGAAATAGCGGCGCACAAACTCCCGCGCATTCCCTGGCAACTGGAACAGGTCTTCATAGAGCACGTTTCGTTGAGGGCGTGTACTCTCTTCCTGGGCACTCTCACCTCCGTTGCCTTTTCTCTTGGGTTGTGATGATCGCCACCAGGCCCGGTGAACGATGGCATCCCATTCTCTCCTATAATTCGGGCTGATAATCTCCTTGAGAAAATCTGTGAGTTCCAGGGGCAGGTAGTAAATGTCCAGAGATGGTGTCGCACCCAGATTGCTCAGGTGATAGGCCGTCACCGAAAAAGGCCGACGCTCACGGGCTTCATCCTGTCTGCTCTGTTCTACCTTCAGTAAAGTCTCAATGAGCAGTGTCTTCGCGGACGATTTTGCTTCTTGCAGTTTTGTGCTACCCTGCTGTTGAGCCAATGTGATAGATTGACGGTTGTATGCCAGAAACTCGGCGGCGAAATCGTACATGAGATCAAAGTTGTCGGAATGGACCGCCAGCAGCCTGCCACCACATTTGGCACAACCCAGCGGGAAGGCATGGATAGCCAACAGGGCCTCACCGGATACTGGCAAGCCCGCATCTCCGCCAGGGAAGAAATTGATGACCTCCTCCCCGGTGAGCAGAGGGATATGTTGACGAAAGGCCCGACCCGGGGGCAGTTTTTCTGAGAGCGCGATGCCTATCGCTGGTTCCCCCGTGAATACACAACGTTCAGCCAGTCGTGGGACATCTCTTTTGTAACCACGCAAAACACGTTCAGCGTACTCTTCTCGTTTCTCTGGTGTCTTACTGAAGGCCGGATTGGTAAAGCCAGAGTTGGGAAAGGCCACTGTCAAAAACGACTTCAGCGGGTCTATAACATACTGCCTGGCCATAAAATCGGCCACTCTATCCAAATCAGTTTCTGTGATGGAACTCAGGTCGCGTTTATTCACGAAGGCCGCAATCGTTGCCATACCCACGTCTACCAGCGGATGCCCCGTATATTTGAGCATATGAACCTCCTCTCCGTCTCGCTGACTTATCCGTATTCGTAGATTCCTGCCGCCCGCCGGTGCTCCTCCACCACCTGCTCCCGCAGCCATTCCGGCTCCAGGACCTGTACCCGACTGCCATAATACAGAAGCCAGTTCACCATCTCCGGCGTAATGCCCACATAGAACTTCACCA
>Ga0209162_1003950_pt1 | contig 11496 bp, 9 predicted proteins | sample YNPNPMetaG_FD_187121 | JGI IMG/M metagenome (GOLD analysis project Ga0209162, IMG submission 187121) | Anoxygenic and chlorotrophic microbial mat microbial communities from Yellowstone National Park, USA - YNP NP MetaG (SPAdes) (version 2) ...
TCTATTCCCAACTACGACCTGCGTTTTTCTGTACGGCCAGGGCTTGTGGGGGTGTCACAGATATTTACTCCTCACAGCAGCCCCAAACGTATCAGATCACTCATTGACAACCATTTCTTACGTATAAGACGTAATCTGTTGTGGGATATAACTTTGATAAGTTATACTGGTTTTATGGTTCTGCGAGCCATGATTATGAAAGGCATCCCTTTGTTTTATCGCACAGTAATCAAAGGGAAATTGCTAAGGATATATACAGAAAAACGTTCTCTGGAACGGCTTATTGTAGAGAATGGGGTGCTGGTTTTGAGGGTTAAGGGGGATCCTTCAGGAAATGAGATCATATGCAGATTCAGGGATATAAATGACTCATATATAAGACTGGATGCCCCAATAATATTGGACAAGTCAAAGGAGTATCTTATTGAGCTGGTTGTTGATTTCATAGCGGCAGGCGGAAGAAAAAAGACGAAAAGGGCAATATGTACTGGTAAAATTTTTAAAATATTATCCAGCCAGGATGGTAAAACAGGTCATTCGTTTGTGATAGGTTATGTCCCAGCCAGCCCATTTAATCAGTATATTGTTGACAAGTACTTTTTAAAAAAGAGTATAGCCTGATGTCGGCGATAAGAGTCCATTTTTGTTAGTAAGCCGCTTTCTTATGGACTATTCTGTTATTCTTCCGTCATACAATGAGGCTTCAAATATAGGGCGGTCCATAGATTCGGTCAAGATCGCGGCGCAAAAGGCAGAAATTGCATGTGAGATTATAGTGGTGGATAACTGTTCCACAGACGATACGGTCTGCATCGCCAGAAATCATGGGGCGGTTGTGTTACAGAATACCTGCGGACAGCGTCATACCATCGCTCATCTGCGCAATATGGGTGCTGCAATGGCCAAAGGCCGCATCCTTGCCTTTCTGGATTCCGACATGGCGGTGCCGGACAACTGGTTTGTAGCAGCCGAAAGGATCTTTCAGGCGGGATTTACAGGCCTTATGGGTTTTGCCGAGACCGTGCCAGAGGATGCCGGATGGGTCGCAAAGGCATGGGGCGATATGCGCTTTTCCGGTGCTGCAAGAGAAGTCGATTTTATAGACGGCAGAAACATGCTGATTCCAAGGCAGCTTTTCGTGGAGACAGGCGGGTTCGATGACAGTCTCATCACATGTGAGGACAAGGAATTCGGCATAAGGGTCAAAAAATGTGGTTGGCCGGTATTGCGCTCTCCCGAAGCCGTCTTGATTCACTGGGGTTATGAACGTAACCTATTGGAATTTATTAAGAAAGAATTTTGGCGTCAAAGCAGCTCGCTTTATATGATAAACAGGCTTGGAGTAACTCTACGCACACTGCGCCATCCTCTGCTGAGTTTGTATCATTTAATTATCCCATTGATCGTTATAGCACTTTTTGTGAATGATTTGTATTGGCTGGCCGTATGCGCCTTTGCATTATGGGTTTTGCCAAGTATTATCATAGCGTTGAATAAGGCTATGACTGGGAAAAGTAATGCCTTGCCGTTTTGGTTTCTTACTTTTATGCGTTGGAATATATCGGGTTTGGCTTTATTAAAACAGCTTTTCATGGGTGTGAGTCTTGTCAAAAAAACGTAATTTTGTTTTTAAAATTATTCAGAAAGTTCTGTATAAAATTCAAAAACCATTTTTTATATGCAGAAAGGATGATGTCGTAAGATTGAATCTGCACGATTTTGCTTTGCCGTCTTCACTTGCTTCCGATTGTTTGATTGATCTTGTGCGGCTGGAAGCCGAGGAACTCACTGTCATTGCCGCATATTTTGGAGGGGAACGGGCTGCAAAAATTCATGAACGCCTTACAACATCCCAGTGCTTTGTGTTATATAATAACTCAAAGATTGCGGGGTGGACATGGGCAACCAAATTATTGCGGCCAAGGGAAGGAGATGGTGAATTCTTTTATGCGGTTGCTCCCCTTCCTGGTCATATATACCTATATGATGTTTATATATTGCCTCATGAACGAGGTAAGGGTCTCGGATATAAACTTATTGCATGTGTGTGCATGCATTTAGCTGACCAGGGTCATGATTTCGTTTTTTTTACACATGATCATCGGAATAGAGCTATGCAAAGTATAACTCAAAGACTTGGTTTTGAAAGAATAGGGGAGTTGAAGTATATGCGTATTTTATGGCATAAAACGATTGACATAAAAGTACTTGAAACTGTTTGTCAGTCATTTGAGAAGATGTGATATGAATGTCAGGGCGATAACTACTACCCAGGAATGGGATGCCATTGCAGATAGTTGGGATTCCTTATTGAGCGACAGTGTTACTTCAAATGTCTTTCTGACATACGATTGGATGCGGACGTGGTGGGACTATTATGGTGACAATAAGGCAGTTATCATACTGATAGCTGAGGATAAAAAGGGAATATGTGGCATAGCACCACTCTATATCGCTAAAGAAAGGACAGTATTTGGTATTTATGAAAAGGTGATCAGATTCATTGGGGATGAAGGAGTTGGCTCGGATTTTTTGGAGATGATAATTCATCCCAGGCGGCTTGTAGATACCATTACAGCGATATTTGAATATCTGTGGAAAGAGATTGAATGGGACAGAATGTGTCTGCAATCAGTTGATGGCTATTCGCCGTGCCATACCATTCTTTTTGTAAAGGCTGAAAGAATGGGGGCTGTTGTGAGGCGCAATATTCATAACATATGCCCCGTTATGGTATTGCCGGAAAGCTTGGCAGAATTTAATCTGCAACATGACAGAGGGTTTAAACATATAATAGTGCAGAAAGATTTGCGTAATATAAAGAAAGATTTTCCCGATATTAAGTTTGAAGATGTCGGTATTGATGACGACGTATCTGAATATATCGAGCATTTTTTTGCTTTACACGAGGAACGCTGGAAACTGTCAGGGCAATCAGGTAATTTTTATGATAAACGCAAAAGAGCTTTTTATAGAAAGATTGCGCAAATAATGCTGCCTAAGAAGCGCCTTAGACTTAGTTATCTGTATTTTGATAACAAAATAGAAATGATTGAGTTCGATTTAGTTTATGCTGATAGCTATTATTTTCTACAGAGCGGCATAAGCACGAAGGGTTTACGGTATAAAGCAGGTAATATTTTGTTTTATCTTCTTCTCAATGATATGATGGGAAAATATAAGCAAATTGAGTTCCTGCGTGGTGATGAATTATATAAATATTACTTGGGTTGCATGAATCGTTATACCCTTAAGATAGATATTGCAAAGAGTTTAATGGGGCGATTGTCTTGCGCATTCAGTATTTTGTTTGCAGGCTTGCGTACTGCTGCCAGATTTATTCTGGGAAAGAAAAGAAATTGAAAGCACATTGCAAAAAATTAAAGCATTCCTGCAAGATAACACTCAAAGATCGATTCAGAAAATTGTCCGTTCGGTCCACTGAACCTTTTTTCGCTTATATTGATACGTTTTAATCTCATTAGATCACAATGAGTTGTATTGTTGCCTTCTATTGTGGTTACTGCACATAAATATCCTGTCTTTTGTGCTGCCTCGATGACATCGTTATTGAAATTTCCATTTGGATAGGCAAGAGCGTATACCTCTTCACCTATTCTCATTTCTATCTGTTCTTTTGATTTTTTAAGTTCGTTCCATAATGTATCTTTATCTGTTTTGTCGAGCAATAAATGATTTACTGTATGTGATCCAAATTCAAGGCCATGATTTTTCATTATCCTTATATCATTCCAATCTAAAAAATCATGCATGTGATATGGTAGTTGTGGATAATTTAGTATTTTCATTAGTTCATTTATGAAATTGTTACGTAATTTTTGATCTATTGATTTTAGTATGGTTATAATATTTTCGTCATCAATTATATTTAGCGACGATATTTTGCTAAGCTCTGGCAAGTCATTTTTAAATTTAATCAGATAATTTTTCAACTCCAAATTAGTCTGTTTATTATCTTTTATGATATGTAATAAATATCTGATCTGCTCCTGCCAGAATATATCTTTCTGTTCTATATAACCTGTTGTAAGAAAAATTGTAGCAGGTATTTTTAATCTTTTTAGAATCGGAAAGGCATAATTGAAATTGTCTTTCCAACCATCATCAAATGTGATTATGACTGTGCGCTTTGGCAATGTCAATTGATTTTTAACAGAGACAATATAGCTTTTTAGACTTATCGCATTACATGTTTCCGCTATAAATTGCATCTGCTTTTCAAAACTTTGCGATGATACTATAATATCTGGTGATGAATATACTTGCTCTATTATTGGTTTAGGTAATATCCTGTGATATGTAAGAATTGGAATACTAAAAGAAGCTGTTTCTTTGCTCCATGCTGATAATTTTACTGTGCCAGTGGTTTTTATGAATTCAGCGGCAATTTTTTTTATGTGTCTTTTGATATGAGATATCATCGATCAAGATACTCGGTTACTCTATCTGTCCAGTCTTTTCTGTGTTGTGATGAGCATAATTCAGCAATTCCCTTGTATGTCCCTATAATTTTTGCAAAAATCCCTAAAAATTCAACCCATGGCATAAGAATTACAGCGGCGGCATTTTGTATCAGTGTATCTTGTTTGGTCCTTCTGAAGAATGTATAAAGGGACTTGGCTGTCTGTATGCCTGTAATGCCCAGAATCAAAATCATTAGTATATAAAATAGGGTGACGGAAAAGATGGAAGCCACGAGTAATATGGGTAATAGGAGATATGGAACTATACTTGGAATATTGTTTTTAAGTAGTTCCATGCTTCTGAATTTGGCCCTTTGATTGTTGGAGTGCCTTTTCAAGATATGTCGTAAATGTGGTCCAAGCTGCCAATAGACTATGGCATTTTCAGCCCAGGCATATCGAATCGCCTTGTCTTTGAGTTTCCGGATGAAAAGCGGGTCCTCGCCCGAACGAATCCATTCAGGGAATCCCCCTGTCTCTTGCCAAAGTCTGCGCAGATATGCCGTGTTAGCACCCCCTGCACAGAATCTGGGTTGTTGCATTGAGGTCATTTTCTTATCAGGGCCGGGCCTCAGTGCCCTGCCCCTTATGAGTGATGCACTGTATATCTCCCCAAGGTCGATGTGCTGTTTCCCGATCCTTCGATAGATCGGCATTGCAAGAACATTTCCTGTCACATGATCGGCCTTTCCTGTAAGAATCGGCTGCTTGAGCTCCTGCAGCCAGTTTACATGGGGGATGTTCCCTCCATCTATCTGCGCTATAATCTCTGCGTCCGTTGAGGCGATGCCAGCGTTTCTGGCCGCTCCTGGATAGCTGCCTGGTGATCTCACTATTTTGATCTTGTCAGGATGCAGACGGGCTGCGGTCTCGAGAAACTCAAGTGTGCCATCTGTGGAACCAGCATCCACGAATATGATTTCATCCTTTGAGTCAACCTGAGTCAGCAGGGATTGTACCAGGATATCCAGCCCGGATATCTCATTTTTTACAGGTATAATGACCGCTGTTTTCATGCATCAATCCTTTTTAGCGCCGCGCTGCAATATCTTGAACATGGTATTTTTTATCAGAGCAATGTCATTTTTGTTGAGAATCAGGAGGTTTTTGGCCGGTATGCTGGTTAGTCGGCAGTAACAGATAAAAAGCAGACCGGTTGAAATGGTATATGAAATAGATGACGCTATTGCTGCGCCGGATGTTCCATATCTTGGGATCAGAAGAAAATTGAGCAGGATATTGGCTGCCATGGCAATCACCGATACCCATGAAAGCAGACCCGGATGGTTCAAACGATACATGTCGGCCTTTAGAAATTGATACAGTGCGAGGGGCAGCATGCCTGGTAACAGCCACAGCAGGGGGGCAATGCTGGGGATAAATTCCTTTCCGAACATCAGCAGCAGGATCGGTTTACAAAAAAGTGCAAGTAAAAGACAGATTACCGACATGACTGCAAGCACATATTTTATCAGCATGGAGGAAAAATATGCCCCGTCATCCTTCTCCATGCCCATGACGATCGGCATGAACGGTTCTGCAATGGAACTGGGCAATGTAAGCAGCAGTTCCGAGATGGATACCGCTGCCGCATAGAAGCCAACTTCTTGCATGCCATGATAATGTGAAAGAAAAAGGATATCCACCCTGCGCACTATTGCGTTGGCGAATTGACTGATGTTGCCGCGAAGCCCAAATGAAAACGCCTCCTTCATAAGCGGGATGGAGGTGTGAAGTGAAGCGGAGCGTCTGATCACGTGTATGAATGCGGTGATGGCCACGACGGCCATGGAGCCAAGCCATGCCCAGCTTGCAGAAAGTAGGAGATCGCCTGTAATGAACCAGAACGCAAGGATGCCGACAAGGGGGAGCAGGGTGGCTATGATATTGATCATGTTCATATAGTGGATATCTTGTGTGCCAAGCAGCAAATCGAAGCCCATATTTTGGGCAAGCAACACCGGAATCCCTGCAACCATGAATGGCAGTATGACCGTAAGCAGATGGTTATGACCGCCCACAAAGGAATCTTCATAGTATATAAATAATGCACCGAAACACGCCAGTAAGATCCCATGTAGTATGGAATATAGCAATGCATTGCCTGTAATAACACCGAGATCGGCCTTATTTTTGGTTATCAGAAATACGGTCCCAAGGCCGAACCCGAGATTGCCGAAGCTGACGACGAGTGAGGGAGTGGCATTCAGGAGACCAAATGCCCCGCGGGCCTCAGGCCCAAGAAGTCGGGTCAGTATGGCATTCTTTGCCAGATTGATGAGCATCTTTATGACCGTCGTTGTAAAACATGACAGAGAAAATTTGCCAAGTTTGAGGAACTTTGCGTGCAGATTCAGTGGGGGACTCATGTTGTCTTAAAACCCTGGCGGATGAGCGCCGTATATATTTTTTGAATGCGCTGCACCCTCTTTTCAAAGGAGAAGGCTTCACATATCTTTTGTCTGCCGCGCAGACCAAGTTTTATGGCCAGATCGTCATTTTTTAGTATCCTTATAACAGCCTTAGCCATGCCTTCTATATCCCCTTGCGAAAACAGAAAGCCGTTGTCTCCGTTTTCGATCAGAGACGCTACGCCGCCTACATCCGTGGCCACCACTGGTTTCTGCATGGCACATGCCTCTAACAGGGTATTGGGCAGGCCTTCTGTATGAGATGGAGACAATACCAGGGTTACTCTTCTGTAGAGGTTTTTTGTCCTTTCAGGCGGCAATTGCCCCAAAAAAATAAAATTGGCTTTCATGTCCATATCAGAGACCATTATCTGCATTTCCTTTAGTAACGGGCCGTCTCCGGCCACCGCGAACCTGCATTCAGGAATGGATTCAAGTACCTTTGCCGCTATTTTTACAAAGTCGAGAGGACCTTTTTCCTTGCTGATTCTTCCCACAAAAGCCACGCTTTTTATGGCGTCAGGAAGCTCCTGCACGAAGTCCAAACAGGCGGCCTCCGGTCTCCATGCGGTTTCATCGATGGCATTGTGAATCAACTCAACATGTTTTGCCCCTTTTTTGCGGGCGATTTCGGCTATGGGCGATGAGACGGCTATCACCACGTCAAAAAAAGGCAGAATTGCTTTATCCAGCCAGACATAGAGTTTTTTAAAACCCCTTCCCAAAATCCAACCATGCAGAGTGGTGACCAGTCTGAATCTTCCGCCTGCCATCTTCAGAAGGACGCCATAGACATCTGTTTTGTAATCATGGCAGTGAATTATGTCGGCATCGATGGTGGCGATCAGTTTTTTTATGTCAGCGAGTTGAGAGAGGTCGAGAATGCGTCCGCCCGGCAATTCCGTGAAATGCAGATGTAATTGTTCGGCCTGACGCCTGATTGGTTCAAGGTTGTCTTCCTTGTGCCTGAGATAAGCGATATAGTAATCAAATGTGTTTTTATCGATCAGGGAGCCGGTATTGAGGATGGTTTTTTCAGGTCCTCCTCCGGCTCCCGCAGAGCTTCTAAGATGCAATACCTTGATTTTATTATTTGAAGCGGCAAGGCCGCCTTTTACAGGCCCCATATTTATCTAATCGCCCTGTTGCAGCTGATCACTCTAAACTTATCCACCGGAATCTTGGACAGGTCAGGAAAGAAGTTGTAAGTTTTCCATGCCCCTCCGGTGGAGCCCAGGTTCTGGAAGTATATGTTGAAAGTCGAAGAACTTATTCCTACATACATGCCATATTGCTGCATGGCTTTGGCAATAATTTTGGTAGCTGGAGACAATCCAAGTGCATCCAGATTTAGGGTCGGGTCCAGTTGTAGAAGTGCCCCCATGGGGATCGATTTGTAATCTGTGCCGGTGCCGTCTGTGCGGGCGGCTGGAGGGGAACAGAGTTCATATTTCGTTCCAGAGATACTTGTTTTCAAGATAGTGGGCATCCCACACAGTAATGCATGTTTTATTACACCGGCATTGATCTCTTCAGGGCGGATTAGACCGCCTATGATCGGCAACCCCGATGCTATGGCCCCATACGTCCACCATAAATCCCCCATAAATGCCTGTCTCCAGCCTGGGCCATCCAGATTCCAGATGACCACGCCACTGGCCTGGTAGGTGCCGTTGCTGTTTTTCTGAAAACGGGAGAACTCCCATGCTGTCCGAACCGCCGGGTCAACCAAGACCATATGACCATCGGATGAGGGGTCAGCCCAAACTTTTTGCGGCATGGGTATATTTTCCACTGTCATGTCCTGATTTGGGTCTATTTCGGTAGAGAGTTGTTTTGTGGTTTTAATCTTGACCTTGGGGGCCTTTTTGGAATCGATTACATGTATGGGCATTGTCCATTTGGTATAGTTGCCGGTCAATGTGCCCGCTGTTGACTTGAGTTTTGCTATCATATCAGTGGAGTGAGGATCTACGGTGGGGTTTGAGGGGATGGGTACGTTCCAGGGCGATGTCGAGCTGAACGCCTGAAATGTAGCCGGAAGGGACATGCCGAGATAACTGGTATCAGCCGCCCATGATGCCGAGTAAAACACAACGCCAAACATAGACAATGCAAACGCGATTTTTTTACATGATTTCAACATGATGTCCTCCTGGAGAAGAATCGGTATGACCGATATGCAGGTTTGAGACAACTATTCCACCGTATGCCATGCGATGATCTTTTTGCCTCTGATGAAAGCCGTCAGTCCCAATAAGGTACCCAAATTACCTATAACAAAATAATAAGCAATACCTGTGAGTTGTGCAAGCATGTTGTAAATTTTGGAATGTGTGCAATGTGACAGCCGCATAAAAGGATGTATTGCGGCAAACAGATAAAAAACAATTTGACCTAATGCGATCAACATGAAAAAAATATGGGTCTTGATCAGAAATATGCTCGATATGAATAATAATATGAGATTTATTGGCAAAAGTCTTCGCATGATTTTATTGATGAAAAGTCTGACTGAAATCATGCCGTACCGTAACGGGTTGAAAATTTCTCGATTCAATCTAAGACACTCCAAACTGCCGCATACTATACGTTTTCTGCGTATCAATTCATGATGCCAGTCTTTGGATGTGGCAGGAGTGAATACAATGGCTTCTGGTTCATAGACAAAACGTTTGTGTTGCAGCAATATGTTTATACAGGCATATAAATCATCGGCTACTCCATCAGCAAACGGCTTGAAACAATTCCGTCTTATGGCATATAAAACTCCAAGATTGGATGTTATGCTTCCAATACGGCTTTCCATAAGTTTTAATCTTGAATCAATTTTAAAATAATTATGCTGAGCATTGGCGATAAGTTTTGCATCAAGCCCAACAATAAGATTACCACATACACCACATACTTTATTGTCAGCAAAAGGAGCTATTAGTTTTTGTAAAGTATTGTTACATAGGATAGCATCTACATCGCTGAATACCAATATTTCACCTTTTGCCGCTGTTACTGCCTGATTTAGACAGGCATTTTTGCCTTTCTGTACTGAATCTGAAAGTATATGGATATTTTGATGAGTCATAAATTCTGATAAAACGGTATTGGTTGAATCAGTGCTGCCATCTGAATATACAATAATTTCCAGCTTATTTTTCGGATAATTAAGACTAAGAGTATTTAATAACTTATTTTTTATTGATTTTTCTCCGTTGTGTACACTTATTATTATACTTATAAATGGTGACTGATTGGCTTTTTTTATTGTTTTTTCTCCTTTTAAGCAATATTGCAACCAAATAATGATCGGATTAATAATGAAAACCGATAAAATACCTGCAAATGCAACCCAGAAGATGATTAAGGCAAACTGCATCATCACGTTGTTATTATTGATGGATTTAATTTCTTAGCTGATTGTAGGGCAAAAAATGATAAGCCTGCGCATAGCCAGAAATATTTCAGATATGGGCTGCTTATGAAGAAGAAAAATATAAGAATAGTATAAAAACCTATTTTATATGCGTTGATCATGGCTGCTTCGTTTGACAACCCTTTTTCAAGACAGATGGCTGAGGCTCGTCGAAAGTTTGATATTGTAATCCATATCATGCAAAGGAATGGTATAAAACCGGTGAGTCCTGTGCATACGAGTAATTCAAGATATGAGTTGTGTGCAGCCCGCATGGTTTGTTCTCGTGTTTTTCTGTACGATTGTGAAAAAGCGTATTCCGAGTCTGCATAGATAGTTGCAAAGGTTCCAAGACCTGTGCCAACAATAGGGCTTTTTTTGAACGCCTCCCAACCAACTATAATATAGGAAAATCTGGAGCTTACCGAACTATCATGAATGCTTAGGCTGCGTTGACGTTCCCAATACGAACTTGGAATCAATAATAAGCCTATAGAAGATAGCAGTAAAGTACCTATTATGATAAACCCTATTATTTTAGCCTTGAAGTAGCGTTTATATTCCCATATAAGCATAATACCAAGCAATAAAGCCACAATAAAGGCGCTTCTTGAATAAGTAAGAATTAAACCTGTGATAAGTAGCAATATAAAAGATATGCCTAAAAGTCTCACTGATTGTCTTTTAGTTTGCGATATTTTATGAATTATAAAAGGAATGGAAAATATTATCATAGCGGCTAAATGATTTGGATTCTGCATGGCCCCAAGCCCTCTTTTGATCTCGGATGTCATAAAGAACAAGGGGATGTCGAAAAAAAAACCTGCAACTTCAAATGCTACACTCACTCCTATTCCAGCAATGATAACATATGGTATTTTTTTGAAAAAGGCGTCATCTGATGAAATCAGCAATGTCATGGTAAAAATTATTATAGCTGTTATAAACTGTTTAAGTTCTTCTAAAGATATCAGGGGATAGGATGATAATAATACGGACAAGATAACCCCTAAACTCATAAAAAAGATGGCAGGCCAAAGATTTGTTTGTAGTTGTTCTTTTTTTAATCTTTTGAGTCCCAAGTAAAATAAATAGATACCTATAAGATATATCCCTATTATCTTAGAAATTGATATAAATGCTAAACCTCCACCTATCATTTCTCGAAAGATGTCCAAAGGCACCATAAATA
>Ga0209162_1003951_pt1 | contig 11493 bp, 10 predicted proteins | sample YNPNPMetaG_FD_187121 | JGI IMG/M metagenome (GOLD analysis project Ga0209162, IMG submission 187121) | Anoxygenic and chlorotrophic microbial mat microbial communities from Yellowstone National Park, USA - YNP NP MetaG (SPAdes) (version 2) ...
GCGGCGATTTCTCCGCCGAGCCGGGGAAGCTCGCCTTCATCTCCCAGAGCGGCGGTTACGCCGCGCACTTCGGGCGGATGTGCATGTCTTTGGGGATGAGGTTCTCCGCCATCGTCAGCTACGGTAATGGGGCCGACCTGGACGAGACAGAGCTCCTCGAGCATTTCTTCGAGGACGAGGGGACGGGGGTCATCGCCGCCTACTTGGAGGGCGTGCGCGAGGGCAGGAAGTTCTTCCGCCTGCTGCGGGAGAACCGAGGCCGCAAACCGTTGATTCTCTGGAAGGTGGGGAAGAGCGAGGCGGCGGCGCGCGCCGCGGCCAGCCATACTGGCTCACTGGCGGGATCGGCCGAGGTCTGGGGTTCCCTCCTCGCGCAGTGCGGGGTGGTGGAGACGGAGGGCTTGGAGGAGACGGCCGTGGTGGCCCAGTGCTTCTACCGGCTGGGGAAAAGGCCGACGCGCCGCGTGCTGATGATGGGGGGAGGAGGGGGACTGTGCACCTATGCCGCAGACCTGGCTGCCCGCTACGGCCTGGAACTCCCCCCGCTCTCGCCGGAGACAGAGAGACGCCTGCGTGCGGCCCTATCCCCGGTGGGGGCGGTGGTGGCCAACCCCCTGGACATCGGCACGCCCCTGACCCTGCCGCAGCTTTTTGAGGAGATCGCCGATGCGGCCGCGAACGATGCCTCCACCGACCTGGTGCTCTTCGACCTGGCGGTGAACTTCGGGAGGCAGCTGCTGGGTGACGAGGGGGTGCGCGCCTGTCTGCTGGCCCTGATGGACGCCTGCTCCAGGCGGGGAAAACCCTGCGCCCTCAACCTCTACAACCGGGCGGGCGACGACCTAGCGTCAGTGCTCCTCCATTCCTCGCTGCGGGAGGAACTCGCCCGACGCGGCGCCCTGGTCTTCGACGACCTCCGCTCCGCCTTCCACTCCCTCGCCGCCTACTCTCCACCTCCAATCGGGGCCGCCTTTTAATGCCCGAGTCAAGACAATGATCCCCCTAACCCTCTGTGAGGGTTCATGAGTCCGTCTTGCTCGAAAGGACGCCCCGCTGCGACGCAAACCCCAACCTGCCTTCACGCGAAAGCTGCGTCCCTCGGATGCTTCCACCTTTTCGCCCTTGAGCGGTGCCTTTCAACCCCTCCGTGCGTCTCGGCCGTTTCCTTGCCAGTCACCTTTCGGGGCCTTGGCCCCGGGATGCCCCGGGCCGGGCCATGGGACGGCGGGGCTTGAGGGGCCGGGGCCTGTCCCGGCAAGGAGCCTCGCTCGGCCGAGCGGGCGCATGACCCCAATGGAGACTTTCCCGGCCACCCGGTCCGCTTGCGGGAGAGGATGAAGCATCCGACGCAAGTCCCCCGAAAAGGAGTGGTCCTCGCTCAGGGGGCACCTCCTCTAAAGCGGGCCGCTCAAGCCCCCATCTCAAGGTTGTCGTCAGGCACCAAAACTTCAATATTTACATTCTGTCAATCAGGGTTTCCTTCAATAGGTGCTTGGCACCGATTGAAAAATTGGAGGTCCGCGCCTAGCCCCAATTGGAAGTCAGAGCAGCTCCAGGAAGTGGCGGATGCGCGTCTCCACGTCGGCGCGGTCGTATACCCGCGAATCGGTATGGTCCGCCTCTATGATCAGGGCGGGCAATCCGGTCCGCTCTTCAAAACGGGGTCAGGCACCAAAACTTCAATATTTACATTCTGTCAATCAGGGTTTCCTTCAATAGGTGCCTGGCACCGATTGAAAAATTGGAGGTCCGCGCCTAGCCCCAATTGGAAGTCAGAGCAGCTCCAGGAAGTGGCGGATGCGCGTCTCCACGTCGGCGCGGTCGTAAACCCGCGAATCGGTATGGTCCGCCTCGATGATCAGGGCGGGCAGGCCGGTCCGCTCAGTGAACATGCGCGCCAGGTCGTACTGGCCCAGAGAGTAGGGCTTGCAGCTGCGGTTGGAGTGCATGATCATCCCGTTGACCTTGAAGCGCTCCGCCAGCGCCACCACCTGCTCCAGCATCTCTTCCAGGCCGATGTTGAGATAGACGGAGGCATAGGCCTCGGCCAGACTCTCCACGGGCCGGTTCACGTCCACCCGGTCGAAGGTCCAGGCGTTGGTGTAGGTGTCGGCGACCAGGCATGCGCGCTCCTCCATGAACAGGCGCCCCAGGTTGCGCATCTCGTACCAGATGGGGATGTTGTCCCAGAGCAGCCGGAGCCGCTCCCCAGGGATGATGGCGATGCCTTCATCCACACGCTGCCGCATCTCCTCGAGCAGGCCGCGGTAAAATGCGATGACCTCCTCGGTGCCGCGCAGGGTGACCACCGGGGCCATGAGGATGAAGGCGTCGAAGCAGGTCATGGGGGAGGGCACGCTCTCCGCGCAGGAGAGGATATCCTTCCACAGGGTGATGGCTTCCAGGGAACGGGCCGCCACCTCCAGGAAGCGCACCTCGTCGAACTCGCGTCCGGTGGCCCGCTCCAGGAAGGCGAAGTACTCTTCCATCTGCCGGAGCACGTACCGCGCGGCGTGCTCCCGCAGCCCGCCGCGCACGAAGGGGGTGTCGAAGATGAACAGGGGCACCTCGAAATAGCGCGCCAGCTCCTCGTACCACTTCACCACGGTGTTGCAGATGTTGTTGCAGCAGACCAGGAAATCGGGGCGGGGCAGGCCCCCGATGGGCCCGCCCTGGGTATAGGCGGAACCGAAATCGCAGCGCGCATAGGAGCAGATGTCGCGGGAGAAGCCCTTCTCCTCCGCCTTCTCCGCCAGCTCCACCGCCATGTGAGCCGCCCCGCACATGGCCCCGTGGTTCTCCGGGTAGACGGGGATCACGTCGAAGCACCACAGCGGCTCCACCGGCCCCCCGCTGGTTATCCAGGCCACCTTGACCCCCCGCTCTCCCGCGGTCTTGGCATCAACGTAGTAGCGGGTCATCAGCTCCCGCATGGCCTCAGTGGACTTGATCCTGCGCCGCTCTTTCTCGGCCTTTTCCGCATCGCCCATATCCGTCATCCTCCGTCCGCTCAGACGCCGCGTATGGTCTCCAGGAACGCCTGCAGGCGGGTGCGCAGCTGACCGCGGGAGAAGGACTGCAGGTCGCTCTCCAGCACCAGCACGGGGAAGCCCTCCTCCTGCATCCGCTCCTTCAGGAAGGGCACCTCGAAGAGCCAGGGCTCGCAGAAGTTCTGCAGGAAGAGCACCAGGCCCGCCGCCCCGCAGGCCCTCATCCTCCCCACCAGCCAGGAGGCGCGTTCCTCCACGGCGGAGTGCTTGGCCGGGCAGTTGATGCGCCCGGAGAGGCGCTCCGCCAACCTCTCCAGGGGATCGCGCCCATCCGGCTCCACCTGCCCCTCGATGTAGCGGTGCCCACAGCAGAAGTCGTCGTCCACGATATCGGCCCGCAGCTCCCGCACCAGCTCGAAGAGATCGGGGGTGGTGCAGACGCTGCCCGCCGCGAAGAGGGGGGTGGGGCGGTCCTCTCCGCTGCCGGCCTCTCCATCCGAGGCATCCAGGGCCTCCAGGAGCTCCTCCAGAAGGGAGTTGTGCTCCTCCTTGCGCATCCACAGACCCGCCACCACGCAGGCGGTCCCCTCCAGCCCTCCCAGTACCCCCGGCCGTTCCCGGCGCAGGCGGTAGACCTCCTCGGCCAGCCGCCGGTTGCGGTTGTAGGTCTCGATGCTCCCCTCCAGGTCCTCTGGGGCGATGGGGGCGCCCCGGTATTCCTCCAGAGCGCGCTGGAAGGAGGCAAGCTCCTCCCGCAGGTAATCTAAGGAGACGGGCTCGCCCATGCGCACCGGCAGGGAGAGGTCTCCGTGGAAGGGGAAGGAAGTGTTCAGGCGCCAGATATCGGAGAGGCGCATCATGGTGTCGCAGGTCTGCACGAACACCGCCCCCTCCAGCCAGTCCAGCTCACCCTCCAAGGCCATGTCCAGATCGCTGCGGGCCACCGCGCAGCAGTAAGCCTGGAGGTGGGCGTCAGCGGCGCCGATGTTGCGGGGCATGCCCACCAAGCGGACTGGCGTGAAGCCCGCCGCGTGCATGATCTCCTCGGGAGCGTAGGAGCAGAAGTAGGCCAGCGGCCTCTGCCCCCTCTCTTTGAGGCTCCGCGCGTGATCGTAGGGGTCCTTCCAGATCCCCAGGCACCTGTCGATTATCTCCCCGACCATCTCCCGGGCCTCCATGTCCCTCCTTCCCCCGTCCTGCCGTTCCTCGCCCCCGTTTCGCCGGAGCGCGCAGCTCGCCTGAAGCGCGGGGCGCGTGGGCCCCGCAAACCCGGCCTCCCCCTCCGCGGAGCCCAGCTTCCCTCTGTAATCACTTCAACCGTTCCATTTTTGTTCCTTCCTCCACAGCTCGGCGGCGGGGAAGAGCCAGGGGGCGAAGTCCTGCGGCCGGTACCTCATCTCCGAGAACAGCTCAGCGGGCTTCAGGATGCGGTAGTCCTCCACCTCCCGCGGGTCGGGCCGGATGTCGGATGAGCTGCCCGTTCCCACCATAAGGTGGCATACCTCCCATTCCACCCCCTCGGACCCGTACTCCGCCCGGTAGAGGAAACGGCCGGTGCTGACCACCAGCGCGGAGATGCCCATCTCCTCTTTCAGACGGCATATCACAGCCTCCAGGAGGTTCTGGTTGACCCGGGGATGGCCAGAGCAGGTGGCCTCCCAGTAGCGGGGCCACAGCCGCTTGAATGCGCTGCGGCGCTGGATGATAAAGTTGCCCTGTCCATCGATGAGGAGTATGGTGAAAGCCAAGTGGAGCAGGCCCCGGCCGGCGTGGCAGGCCTGCTCGTCCGCTTCACCCAGCGGCTCGCCGGACTCATCGACCAGCACCAGCCTACCCGTCCCCACCGTTATTCCTTACATCTTGTAGATAATCCGCCGTTGGCTTGCGGTCGCGTGAAAATGAAATGGGGGCCCGAAGGCCCCCGGGCGCAGACACTCGCGGCTAGCCGCAACTCCTGTTGCACTTGCAAGTGCTGCCCGTCCGCCGGCTGATCTTCTTGATCATCCTTCAACACCTCCTAGCGTTGAGCCGGACTTGACTTCATAATAACACAACACTAATCCTCCCGGAAGAGCCAATTCCCGGCAATGACGGGGGTCAAAAGAGCCGGGGTTGGCGGGGCCTCCCTCCGGGGTTTTCCCCGTTGCTTTCTGACCCCGCCCCAGAGCTCCATTGTCCTCAGCCGGATGTCAGAAGGCCGGGCTCCCTTCCGGCGGGGGCGTACGGCCCATGCGCAGGCAGGCCACCGGGTCCGGGGCTCCCCGGCCCCCCATCTTCTCGGCCCGGTAACGGCAGCCCCCGCCGCATTCCGGGAGCACCTCGCACCCCTCGCAGATGCCTTCCTGCGTCATCCTCGGCAGGGCCCCCCAGGCGCGGCGCAGGCCCTCCCGGACCTCTCCCCCGCTCAACTGAGGGTAGTAATCGCACTTGACCAGCGTCCCGGAAGGCAGCACCGTGGCCAGGTGGGGGCCGCAGGCGTAACCGGGGACTCCCTCGTGCAGCGACTCCCCCCAGCCCAGGCCCAGCAGGGGCGCCGCCTCCTCCAGGGCGGGCAGAAGGCCCGGCTCTTCCTGGAGCCGTCCCTCGACCACCGGGTATTCCAGGGTCCAGGCCCACGCTCCCATCTCCCGCAGCAGCTCCCCCAGCCGCGGCAGCTCGCCCAGGTTGCGCCGGTGGATTACCGTGGCCACCGAGACCTGCAGGCCCGCCCCGAGGGCCCTCCTGAGCTGCTCCAGAGTGCGCCGAAAGGTCCCCTCCCCCCGCAGGAAGTCGTGCCCCTCCTCCAGGCCGTCCAGGCTGAACTGCACCTCCTCGAAGTTGAGCTCGGCGGGATCGAACCTCTTCAGGAAGAGGCCGTTGGTGATGAGCACGCGCCGGTAGGGCCTTTCCGCAAAGGCCCGATTCAGGTCTGAGAAGAAGGGGTAAAGCAGCGGCTCTCCCCCGCTCACCGCCAGGCGCAGTCCCCCCATCTCCCCGAATTCGTCGAGGACCCTGAGCACCGTTCGCAGCTCCAGGTCCCGGGTGCCCGCCTCCCCCTGATAACAGTGGCGGCAGCGCAGGTTGCAGCGGGAAGTCACCTCGAGCACCAGGTAGCGGAGGGAGGGGGTGGGATTCACCCCCACCGAAAGGGGGCGGGGGCGGGGCTCCGGCAGCTCTTCCAGCAGCCCCTCCTCCCGGCAGGTCGAGAGCAGCTCCTCCGGCAGTCCCACCTCGTCCGCGGCGCGGGTGCCGTCGCAGAGCAGCAGCAGGGCGAAGGCATCCTCGGTGAGTTCGTAGAGCTCGTCGGTCCCGGCATGGTAGAGGCAGGGCTTCTCCAGGCGCTTGAGGCTGACCTTGTCGGCCAGGCGCAGGTAGGGGCTACCGCTCATCGAGGACATCCAGGGCTCGCCGAAGGTCCAGGCCTCCCCTCTCCAGCAGCGCCCTGAGGATGAGGTAGGACCCGCACTCCTCGTTCTCCTCCTCTCCGTGGTGGTAGAAGGGGCAGTCCCCGCAGAGCAGCTCCCGCCAGTCCTCCTCGGTCTTCAGCCCCGCCCTCCCCTCCAGCACCTCCCGGGCGCGGGCGCGGAAATGCGGCAGCATCCTCTCCATCCCGTTTACCTCCTCCAGCCTGCGGCCTCGGGCCTGATGGCGTTGGCCTGCGGGCGTCGGCCGGTGCGCCGCCGCGGCTTTCTCAGCCTCTCTTGGCCGGGGGCGCATTCGGTGCCTCTCATCCAGCCCTTTAGCCAGGCGATCTGATGATATAATCGTATCACGACGTACGCGGGCGTTTAGCTCAGTGGGAGAGCACTTGCCTTACAAGCAAGGGGTCGTGGGTTCAAATCCCGCAACGCCCACCAGCAATCCGAAAGGGCCTGGCCCGAATTGGAGGCCTAGTGAAAATGTCAAATGTCAAGACTTGACCCCGGCCTCCTTTCTCCCTTTATTCCGCCCTGCAGATGGAGGACACCTCGGCGCCTGTGAGCGACTGTGCCATCTTCCTCGCCACCTCTCTTGAGAAGGTCCGCATCTGCTTCCTTAAGCTGCTTGCGCAACCACTGCAACAGGCTCATAGCAGTGCTGGCCATCGTGCTTCTCCTTCGCCCCTCAGCTTGCGCTGGAGAAAAGGGTTGCGGTGGTCGCTCTGTTTCCGGTGGGTTTCGCGAGGGCCTAGCCAAGAAATTCCTTTCGCCCTCGTCTCCACTCCGACCCTGGCTTTCCCCCTTGTTTCGTACACCACTTAAAGGGGCTATGACTGGGAAAAGCCCTGATTTCGCAATTATGTTATCTTGCCAGATTTCGTTAAAGCTGAGAGTGCGTCTCCTGTTCGTTAGATAAGCTAACAGCTCTCTTGCGGGGGAGGCCCTTTGCCCCATTTAAAGAGGGGCAGACCAATCTCAAGGGATTCCGTTTTCTTGAAGGTTCGGGCCTGGCCCCATTTGGAGATTGGCCCCAGTTGGGGAATAGGAAAATGTCAATTGTCAAGACTTGACCCCATCTCTCTCAGGATGTTTGTCACCTCCAACCGCATCAACTATAAAATGAAGGATGAATGGGGGCCGGAGCAGAGAATCAGCCTGGAGGACGCCATCCTCCACTGGACCATCGATTCGGCCAACGCGCTGAAGATGGAGGATGAGATCGGTTCGCTGGAAGTGGGCAAACAGGCGGATCTGGTGCTGTGGAACCACAGCCCGCTCAAGCTCAACTCGTGGTGGTTCCTGCTCACCCACGACGTGGAGCTGGGCAAGCTGGAGGACCTGGTGGATCTCACCGTGGTGGGCGGCGAGATCGTTTACGAGAAGGGCTCTTGAGCCGGCGGCAGGCAGGAGGCGTGCAGGCGGCCGGTGTAGCCAGGCCCCCCACGATATAGCACGCGGAAAGGGGTTCAGGACATGGATGGCTTCGACCTGCGGAAGATGGAATGCGTGGCGGTTTTCGGCGCCACCCAGGACAGCTCCAAGTTCGGTTACAAGGTCCTCGTCGACCTTCAACGGGGCGGTTACCTGGTTTACGGGATAAACCCCAATTACCGGGAGATCGAGGGCATCCCCTGCTTTCCCGACATAGCCAGCTTGCCGCGCAGACCGGACCTGCTAGTTTTCGTCGTCCCGCCCCGGGTCACCGAAAAGGCGTTGGTCGAGGCCCACACGGCCGGCATCGGCAGGATATGGATGCAGCCCGGGTCGGAATCTCCGGAAGCGATAGCTTACTGCGTCGAGAACGGCATGGACGTGGTCCACGACGCCTGCATCATGATCCGCAGGAAAGAGGGGGGCGGGGGCTTGTCCGGGTGAATCCGGCTTTCTGTCCCGTCACCTTGAAAATCGCTGGGGCCCGCCGGGTCAAGAGAGTCGGCGGAGCTGCCTTTCCCCTCGTGCTTTCCCCCTGTCTTATTCCCCGGCCTCAGGCGTAGAACCGGGTGGACTGCCTCTCCCTTCTTCCCAGCACCCGGTTGAAGAGGCGTATGGCGGAATGGGTGGTCCACATGGGGGCATCGAAAGCGCCCTGGCTGCACTTGCGCACGCAGGAGTAGCAGTACAGGCACTTTATCTCCCGGTCGATGGTCGGGAGCCGGTCCAAGCGGCCCACCGGGCAAGCCTTCTTGCAGGCGCCGCAGTCGATGCAGCGGTCACCGCGGAACCTCATGGGCGGCCACAGCAAATGCATGAAACCGGGGGTGAAGAAGGTGGCGTCGAGGATGCGGCCCGCTGGTCCGGGGGGGCGGACCACCGAGTAGTCCATGCTGCCGCCGCCCCGCTGGTTCAGCCGGGGCTTGATCCGCTCCATCCAGGCGCGCAGCACCTCCCAGTCGCCATCGTCCGGGCGCCCCCGGCCCAGCGGTTCCCCGGCCCGGAACATCATGGAATGCTCCCCTATGACCTCGGCCAGCCCGATAACTCGGTATTCTAAGCCGTCCAGAGCCTTAGCCAGGTGCCAGAGGGAGCCGCCCTTGGATACAGCACCGTAGCAGACGTAAGCCAGGGCGGGTTTTCCCTTCCCGCGGGGAGCGCTACCGAGGAACTCGCGAAGCGGCCGCAGGATGTGCCCGGCGTAAACGGGGCTTCCCACCAGCAGCAGGTCAGCTTGCCCCATGCCCTCGCGCAACTCCCCCTCCCGGCCGCGGCAGCGGGCCAGGTCGAAGTCGAGGATCTCGTAGCCCTCGTCCTCGAGCAGGGAACAGACGAACTGCCCGGCCTTGCGGGTGGAGCCGCCGGGCGAGATGTAGAGGTGGGCGGCTTTCCCTTTGGGGCTCAATGGCATCCCGAGCCGCCGTGGCCGCAGTCATGTCCCTGCCCGCCATGGTGCTCGCATGTCGCGCCGCTCGACCGCAGCGTGCCGGCCGCCAGGGAACGGGCGACGTCCTCCAGCCCTCCCTGGCATCCCGTATAGACCTCCACACCCAGGGAGCGGAAGAGCTCCACCGCGCGCGCTCCCATCCCGCCAGCGACGACGTGGGTGACGCCCCACTCCTTGAGGATGGGGGGCAGGGTCCCGGGGGCATGGCCGGGGTTGGCCACGCTCTTCAACCGCCTGACCTCTTCCCCCTCCACCTCGAAAAGCACGAACTCGGGGCAGTGGCCGAAGTGGGGACAGACGCTCCCGTTCTCCGCGGCTATGCAGATGATCATGACATCTCCTCCTTCTCTGGACATATGCCCGATTATAGCCGGGCAGGAGCCTGCCGCACAAATCCCCTCCCGCGGGTTAGTGGGGTCAAGCCTTGACATTTGACAGAAGGAGGCCCCGACAAGTGTAAGGATGGGGGATTTTTGGCATACAGCCTGTTCGCACATTAAGCTTACTTATCAATAGCGATGCGGGGATCCAGAACATTCAAAAGAAGGCAACTCCAGTTCGTTTGCTGCTGCCGGGTCTGCTCTCAATTCAGCATATGCAGTAAAAGCAGAGAGGGCATGTCCCCTCAAACCCTCTTTCTTGAAAATCTGCGCTCTTGAATAATTGGAGAAATTGAAGGTTTGGGCCAGGCCCCAATTGGAGGGTTATCCACAATTGAAGGTCAGGGGGAAATGTCAATTGTCAAGACTTGACCCCTATCTCGATCAGCGAGTCGCGCTTCTCCTTGGTCAGGGTGCGAGCCATGGTGGACCTCCAGTGGACCCGAGACTCCGATGACCGAACCGCCTGTTATCGTTATGATACGACCAACCCGTCGGTGAAGCCATCCGCAATCCCGGGGCACAGGGCGCGGCGGGGCCGCGGCGCGTCAGGAGAGGAGCAAGAGGAAATCGCCCTCCTCCCGCCGTTCCCACGCCATCTCGAAGGGATGGCCGCTTAGAGTCTCCATGAGACCCCAGGCGCGACCCGCAACCAGCGGGAAGCAGTAGGGGTTGAGCAGCCGCAGCTCCTTTCCTCTCTCCGCACGGCCGAGCAGGTCGGCCCTTCCCCAGCCCATAAGGGAGAAGCGGGCCAGCTCCTCCTCCGGCGTTCCGGGGGACGGCAGGGACGAATAGTAATCCGCGGCATATCGGCGCGATATCTGCAGAAGCAGGCGGTCCACGTCCTCTCCCAGCTCGGTTCGCAGGACCCGCATCACCGCGTCGGTTCCGGCGACGTCGTCAAATACGAAGCGGCGGCCGGAGCGCCTCTCGGTGATGCGGGCCTTGCCGATGTCCCAGTCGAACTCGGCTGACAGCATTACCGGCGCGCCGCATCCGGCGCAGGCCTGCGGTTCCTCTCCTTCCACCTCCACCAGGGGGTTCGGCGCCTGCACCTCCGTTTCCAGGCGGCGGGCTTGCTCGGTCTCTTCCTCCACCGCCCTGATGCGCAGGGTACCGCTGTTGACCCGGCCTTCCCACTCGAGCTCGCCGCGGCGGCCCAGCGCCGCCTCGAAAACCCCCGCCGCCTGTCCCAGGAACATGGGAAGGCTGTAAACCTCCTCCGCCTCGAGGGTGACGCCCTCGCTGTCATCGACCTCGGCCAGGCGGATGAGGCCGAAACCGGGAACCGCGTAGGTGGCCGCCATCATCTGGAAGAAGCTGCCAGGCGGCGGCGGCTCCATCCCCTTCTCCATCATGCCTTTGAGCAGCTTGGAGGCATAGCGCTTGGAGTCCTGACGCTTACCCTCCACCACCAGGTGAGTGATGTCATATCCCATGCTCTCCGAGAGAGCCCCTATCCAGTATCCCACCTCCTGGGCGTCGCTGAAGACTCCCCTCAGCTCCGGAGAACGGGTGCCGGAAATATACCCTCCCGCCATCCACCTGTTGGCCCTGCCTACGCCCCGCGGCAGTCCGCAAACCTCGCAGATCATCTTCCCAACCTCCGCACTTTCGCTGCCTTGAACGATGCAAGCATAACGCAAAATGCGCGACCTTCAAAGACCACGGGGTCGGGTCTTGACCTCTGGCAAAAGGAAACTCGCAGCCGAGATTAGGAACCCGGGCGGGGGGTTACCCCCGCCCTTCTTCGCTCAGGATCGGTCTTTCAGGCGGCGGCCACCGCCCCGAAGCGCTCCGGACGGAACACGCGGTCCAGCAGGGGCACAAAAGCGTTGCCGATGAGG
>Ga0209162_1003952_pt1 | contig 11486 bp, 9 predicted proteins | sample YNPNPMetaG_FD_187121 | JGI IMG/M metagenome (GOLD analysis project Ga0209162, IMG submission 187121) | Anoxygenic and chlorotrophic microbial mat microbial communities from Yellowstone National Park, USA - YNP NP MetaG (SPAdes) (version 2) ...
GGGGCTACGTACACCGTCGGCGTGGGCGACGCATAAGGCGTCAGCGTGGGCGACGCCGGATATTGCGGCGTGGTACGCACCCAGACCAGCAGGGCAAAGCCGGAGCAATAGAGGCATATCGTCGCCGCCAGGAGTAAGGCCAGACACCCCCAGAAGGCACGTTGTCGTCGGGATAGCCCGCGCGTCCACCCGGCCAGGCTGTCATCCGGCAACGCTTCGGGCGGCGGGATGTGGGCCGGCGGCGGTGGGGGGGCTGGCCGGGGCGTGGGTGGCCGCCAGACCAGCGGCCGCTCCGTCGGCTCGGGCAAACCCGGCGGGCGATACGTCTCTTCGGCCACCAGGCGTTCGCTCCCCGGCCGCCAGGTTTCTGCTCCTTCCAGCTCCTCCAGCCACGCCGGCAGGTCCTGTCCCGGCTCCTCGTCCGTGCCCGGCGCGCCTAATATGTCCGGCGAAAGTTCACTTCGCATACCACCACCTGTCCATCCAGCCGGGGCACTTCCACATGGGCCGACTGGCTGCGCCGGTCACCATCCACCACGATGATGTCAAAGCTGCCGGGACTGAGGCAGAACTCAAAGACGCCGTTGAAGGGCTGGTCTATGCCAGGTCGCGGCACGATGGCCCGATCCTCTGGGCCTGGCCCCCAGCGGGCCTCCACCTGGATGCCGATCACTGGCTGGCCGTTGGCATCCAGGACGCGGCCGGTGATCTGGGCCGCGCACACGCCCTGGCCGGGCACCTGCCGCTGGCTCTGCGACTCTACCACATAGTCGAACCCGCCGGGGGTGGGGGTAACGGATGGCGTGGGAGTGGAGCCGCTTCTCCGGGTGGGCGTTGGCGCGCCGGGTGTCGCCGTGGGAACGGTCGCCGTAGCCGTAGGCTCTGGCGTGGGCGTTGGCGTGTAGGTGGGGAACACCTCCGGCGTCCAGACGATAAAACTCGTGGGGGTGGGGGTGGGCTGCTCGCCGGGCCAGGGGATCAGGCCGGCCAGTTGCACCGCACCGTCTATCATCCCTTGCGAGAGGCTGCCCCAGACCTGGGTGAATCCCCAGCCCAATGCCAGGAGCAAGGCCCCCAACAGGGCATACAACAGGGCCTGCTCACAGCCCAGGCGAGGGAAGCGCGGCCGTGGCCTCACGCGCGCGCGCAATTCGTCCTCGATGTTTCGTCTACGCCAATGCACTGGATCGGCCTCCCCGTCCAGGCCCTTACAGGCCCGCCCCTGGTCGCCAGCTTATCATAACCCAAAACGTGGGAAATGGCAAGGGCGAGACTCAGTAGATGGAAGAAGTTGCTCAAAGCGGGTCTGTGACCCGCGTTTCTCGGCGGTCGCAGACCGCCGAGGAGCACAGGAAATGGCAAGGGCGAGACTATAATCGAATTAGCTTCCACCGGCCGAGTCGGAACCGCCACCAGAACAGCAGACCCCGCACCATCATGTCCACATCCACGGCGACCCAGGCTCCCAGCAATCCCAGGCTCAGGTGGTTGACCAATAAGGCCCCACCCACGAGGCGCACGAGCCAGAGGGAGGCCGAGGTGATCAGCAACGGCCACAAGGTATCCCCGGCTCCGCGCAGGCCGCCGGAGAAGACCATGCTGGTGGCCAGGCCGGGCATCCCTAATGCCGCCACGCGCAAAGGCAGGCTGCCCACTGCGATGACGGCCGGGTCATCGGTAAAGACGCGCAACAAGGATTCCGGGAACAGCAGGGCCGCCAGGCCCATCACCGCCATAATCAGCGTTGCCAGCCGCCACGATTCCCTGGCCCCGGCCTCCGCCAGGTCCGGGCGACGCATCCCCAGCCCCTGACCCACCAGGGTAGTGGCCGACATGGCAAAGGCAAAACCGGGCATAAAGGCGATACTCAGGGCCGTGATGCCCACCTGATAGGCCGCGTAGGCGGCCGTGCCCAGACCGGTGATGAACGTGGCAAAAACCAACTGGGCCAGGCGCATAGCCATCTGTTCCAGGCCAGCGGGCACACCGATGTTCACGATGCGGCCCATCTCGCGCAGGTCTACCCGCACCATGTTCCGCCATTGGAGATGTAGCACGCGCCGGCCGGCCAGCAGGACAGCACTGACCAGCAAGGCTCCGGTACCCCGGGCGATGCTGCCACCCCAGGCTGAGCCAATCACCCCCAGGGCCGGCAGGCCAGCCAGGCCGTAGATCAGGCTATAGGCTGCCACGATATTGACCACGTTCACCACGGCCATGATGACCATCGGCGTGCGCGTATCGCCGGCCCCACGCAAGGCCGCGTTGCCGATGTTCAATATGGCCAGCAGGACCAGTGAGGCACTGGAGATGATCAGGTAATGCCCTCCCTGTTCGATCACATCCGGCGCTGCGCCCAGGAGGGCAATCGCCTGGTAAGACCCGGCTATCGCCAGAACCATGGCCAGGCTCCCCATGACCACTCCCAGGACGATAGACTGCCCTAACGCATGGTTGGCCTGGTCCCGTTCCTGCGCCCCGATCCGGCGCGCCACTACCGCCGTGCTACCGGTGGCGATGGCCATAAAGATGGCTGAGACCAGCATGATGATCTGATTCGCCAGGCCGGCCGCAGCCAGGGCCGTGGCCCCCAGGTGCCCCACTAACGCCGTATCCACCAGCATCACGGCCATGTTCAGAAGTTGTTCCAGGACCACCGGCACCGCCAGAGTCAGTACCGCCCGCCGCACTCCCTCGCGGTCGCCGCTGGTCGAGGCCAGCAGCACCTCCTGATACCCCCTGGCCGGCCGGCCAGAGCTTCGCCGTACAGACCGCCCGCGTCCACGACGTAAACCGCCAATGACTTTGTGAATTACAGGCATGATCATACCTTTCCAGCACACCTGCGCACCAGTTGGTCACTCCGTTCGGTGTGGATAAACCTGCTGCTTCCACAGCAGGGGGGAAGGGGTTTTTAGGGGTTTGGCGACGGCTCCGCCGTCGCCAAACCCCACAACCCGGGGTTAGGGAGCAAGGAGTATCCTGCTTGCCTGGAGCTTATAATCACTGCTCATTGGAGTGACTACCCGCTCTATGTCCCAAACACGGAATCTCTCTCCTGGGCGTTTGACGTGACTGGGTGATTGTGTTATAGTTTCAATAGCTCGCGCGAGCGCAGATGGTGCTTACCCTCTGGCCGGCGGCGGGTTCCTGCCGCCAGCGCGGGGTGGCACACCCCGCGCGAGCACACAGCCGTGTGACCTGCCGCCAGCGCGGGGTGGCACACCCCGCGCGAGCACACAGCCGTGTGACCGGCCGCCAGCGCGGGGAGTCGAGCCTTCAGGCGGGCCATATCTTGTGACCGGCTAAAGCCTCTACTCGTTGTGGTGTGCGACCAGTTGTCCAAAGAAGGAGTTATCTCTTGAATTATTGGCTATGTCTGGCCCTGGTCCTGACCCTCGTGTTACGGCCCGCCGGGGTGGTAACGATTGCCAGTTTCTACGCCCAGGGGTATGCTGACCGGGTTGAGGTGTTCTGGGAGACAGCCTCGGAGATTGATAACGCCGGCTTTAACCTGTACCGCGATACCTCGCCCACCGGCTCCTTTGGCCTGAAGCTCAATAGCGTGCTCATCCCCAGCCAGGTTCCGCCCGGCTCACCTTTCGGCGCCTCCTACCAGTTCACTGATAGCAACGTGGAGCCGGGTGTCACCTACTATTACCGGCTGGAGGCGATAGACCTGCAAGGACACTCCCAACCCCACAATGAACTGGCCAGTGCCACCGTCCCGGCGGCCGCCACGGTGACGCCCACCTTCACGCCGACCCCCACACCATCGCCCAGCGTGACACCCACGCCACCCGGCGCCACTACCACCCCAACCGACACACCTACGGCCTCCCCTGCCCCCACAGCAACTGCCTCTCCCACTACGGCTCCCAGCGTGACGCCCACACCGTCGGTCACCGCCCCCGCCAGCGTGACGCCCACACCGTCGGTCACCGCCCCCGCCAGTGTGACGCCGGCAGCCTCGGCTACCCGGCGGCCCGGCGCGACGGCATCTCCAACCAGCCCGCCGCTGTCGGCCACGCCAACCCTGTTGCCACTCCCCAGTGTCACCGGGACGGCGCTCCCGGCCAGTCCCCTGCCCGGCGTCACCGAGACCCCGGCCCCTACGTCGCCCGGCCCCTCGCCCACTGCCACCCAGTCAGGCCCCAGCGTGACGCCGACGTCGTTCCCCACTGTCGCGCCGGTGCAACCCGCGCCGCTTTCTGGCCTGTGCGTGCGATCTGTATCCTATATCTGGCTCATCGCGGGCGCGGCCCTGCTGCTGGCCGTGACGGCCCTGTTCGCCGTGCTGATGACCCGGCGGAGGTCATAAGTTGAAGACGCGCCTCCTCCTCACTGCCAGCGCAGCCCTGGCCCTCCTCAGTCTGCTGAGCCTCATCTGGTGGTTGACACGCCCTGCTCCCAACCCTACCCCCGGCCCGGTCTCGGCCGTCAAGCTCTATGTGGCTGAAGATGGCCTCTATAGAGTGCCCCTGGCGGACCTGGAGGCGGCCGGCCTGGCCGGGGCCGCCCAACGACCCCACGACCTGGCTCTCACCTGGCACGATCAGCCCATCCCCCGGTTCATCGAAGGGGAGGCCCTCATCTTTTACGGCCAGGGTAGTCGCAGCCTGTATGCCGCCGAGGCCGTCTACCAGGTCAGGTTGACCGGTGACGGCGTCAACCCCCAGGAACGGTCGGTCCCCCTGACCAGCCTACCGCCAGCAACCACCTATACCGCCACTTCGCGGTTAGAAGAGGAGCAGGTATACTATGCCCGGGCCACCCAAGACGCTCACCGCTGGCTTTGGGTCTCGCTCACGGCCCCGCGTACCTTCACCATCTCTTTTGAACTGACCGGGCTGGTGACTGGCCCGGGCCGGCTGCGTGTCGCCCTGCTGGGCGGGACCCAGTCCCCGGTGCAGCCGGACCACCATGTGCGGCTGACCCTCAACGGCCAGGTTGTGGCCGATGCATCGTGGGACGGTCAGACCCCTTACCTGGTGGATGTCTCCCTGCCCACGGGAACCTTGCGCGACGGGGAGAACACGCTGGTGGCACACCTGCCCGGCGACACCGGCGCCCTGGCCGACATCGTGCTCCTGGACTGGGCAGAGGTGGAATACCCGCGCCATCTGGTGGCCGTGGGCGACCGATTGGCCTTCAGCGGGCCGGGCGGGGCCTACCAGTTGCGTGGCTTCTCCGGCCCCGTCCTGGCCTGTGATGTGGTCGTTCCCACCTCACCGGTGCGGCTGACCGGCCTGGCGTCAGGATCGGTCCTGGCCTTTGCCGATGCCGCGCCAGGGCCACACGAATACGTCTTTGCCGGGCCAGGCGGCCTGCACCGACCCACCCGCATCGTGCCGGTTCACCCGTCGGCCGCGATCTTGCGCGACCCGGCCACCCAGGCCGATTGGCTGCTCATCGCCCCGGCCGACCTTATCCCGGCCCTGCAACCCCTGGTGGAGTGGCGACAGCAACAGGGGCTGAGCGTGTTCGTGGCCGACATCCAGGCTGTCTACGACGCCTTCAGCTATGGCGAGGCCACGCCCCAGGCCATCAAGGACCTGGTGGCCCTGGCCTACAATTCATGGGCGCGGCCGGCCCCTCGTTTTGTGGTGCTGGCTGGTACGGCCTCCTATGACTACCGCAATGTATTGGACGCCCCGCGTCAGAACCTGGTGCCCACCTGTCTGCTCCATAGCCCCTTGGTGGGGGAGACCGCCAGCGACAACTGGTTCGCCGATGTGGTGGGGGATGATGGCCGACCAGAGTTGGCTCTGGGCCGCCTTTCCGTGGGCACGGTCGCCGAGGCCCGTTCGCTGAGCGAACGCATTGTGGCCTACGAGCGTAACGAACGGGATACATCCGCCGGCGACTGGCGCAGGCGAGCCTTGTTCGTGGCCGACGGCAAGGAACCAACCTTTCGCACCCTGACCGAGCGACTCATCGCCGGGCAGATACCCTCGGACATGGTGGTGGTGCGGGTCTACCAGGAGGACTTGGAGAAGACCCGAAGCCAGTTGCTTCAGGAGTGGAACCAGGGGGCGTTGTTATTGACCTATGTGGGCCATGCTGGTATCACCGTCTGGACCGACAAACAACTGTTCCGTCTGGCCGACGTGGCCGGGTTACGCAACGGCCAGCGACTGCCGTTCGTGGCGACGATGACCTGCCTGGATGGGTATTATCACCACCCGCAGGTCCAATGCCTGGCCGAGGCGTTACTCCTGGCTCCACAGGGCGGCGCCATCGCCGTGCTGGCCCCCACCAGCGAATCCTTGCCCACTGACCAGGAAGACCTCATCCGGGGCCTGCTGATAGCCCTCTTTGACCCGACCCGACCCACCATCGGCGAGGCCGTGGCGCAGGCCAAACGCGGCCTGCCCGACACGAGTGCCGCCCGAGACCTGATGGCCACCTATAATCTGCTGGGCGATCCGGCTACCCGGCTGGCCTGGCCGTAACACACAGCGTATTTCATATTCCTTTGTGCCTCGTGCCCACGCAGAGCTCGTGCCCACGCAGAGCTCGTGCCCACGCAGAGCTCGTGCCCACGCAGAGCGTGGGCACGAGAGGGGAAGTACGTTTCACACGTCGAACACGATGGTCGCCTCATACCCGGCTCCCGTCTCCTGGATCGCCAGGCCATGGTAGGTGGCGGCTTTGATGGGATGGAATATCGTCCCGGCGGGAGCCACCCCACCCTCGACCTCAGCCTCTAGCGTCGTGTTCGTCAGATGGGTCACGTGGGCGCGCACGCTGGTCATGCCCTCCACCTCGCGCAGGTAGAGCAGTTCGTTGAGCCATTCTACCAGCAGGGCTTCCCGGTCCGGGGCCGTCACACGCACCTGGCGCCGGTGCGTGCGGGGCACCCTGGTCACGTCGAGCATTTGGGCCATCATGCCCTCTGCCGCCTGCTCGAACAGGGCGGGGAGGGTAGTCCCCCACGCGCGCAGGCTCACGTCGGCCTTGTGATCCAGGGGTTGATACCCGGCGTCCATATAGCCTCAGCCCTCGCTCCCCGCCAGTCGTCGCGCCAGCCGGGTCTTGGCCTCCAGGTCGGCCAGGCGCGCCAGCATGATCCGTTGGGCCTGGGGTGATCCGGCACCGTGCAGGGATTCCGTCAGGTAGGCCGCTGCTCCCGGTCCCAAGGTGAGGTTCTCCAGCAGGCGCAACATGCGGCAACGTTCTTCAGTTGTGTAACGGTCCACGCTGCGCAGGTACTTTTCCAGGTATGGTCCGATCTCCGGGTGCGCCAGGTCCTTCTCTGAGGGCAGGGTCACGAGCAACCCGCCGGCGATGTCCTGAGCGAGGCGAGCGATCTCGTAGGGCAGGCGTGTCACGTTGAGCTTGCACACGTTTGCCAGGAGCAAATCAATGAGATAGGTGCCGGAAGCCGTGGGCCGACCAGCCGCCGAGCAGGCGATCCCGCAGGCATAGATGGTCTCGTTGAGATGGATCATCTCCACGATCTTGTCCCGGACGTGCGCGGCCTTGTCTATGCCCTGGTATTGGGCCAGCGCCTGCGCTGCCCCGATCACCACATCGCCCACACCGACCTTGCAACCGCCATAGCTCTGGCGATGATAACCGGCAAACCGCTCCACAAGCAGCCCGCTGAAGGTGTATTCGCCGGCCATGAACACCTGTTCCCAGGGCACGAACACGTCGTTCAGGATGATCACGGCCTCGTGCCCGCCGAACTCGCGGTTGCCCACGTCCAGCCAGCCCCCTTCCAACTTGCGCGTATCCGACGGCTGCCGGCCATAGACCATGATCACGCCGGGGGCATCAGCCGGGATCGCAAAGGCCACGGCATAGTCCCGCTCCGCTTCAGAGAGGGTCTGGGTGGGCATGACCAGGATCTCGTGCGCATTCAGCGCCCCGGTCTGATGGAGCTTGGCTCCACGCACCACGATGCCATCGGGCCCTCGGTCCACCAGATGCACGAACAGGTCCGGGTCGGCCTGCTGTGAGGGACGCAACGAGCGATCGCCCTTAGCGTCAGTCATCGCGCCGTCCACCACCAGGTCCTGTTCCTGCACGCGCTTCAGGTAGCGGCGGAACCGGGCATGATATGTCATTCCCAGAGCCTGGTCCATCTCATAGGTCACCGAATCCAGGGCGTTCACCGCGTCCAGCCCCACGCAGCGTTGGAAACAGCAGCCCGTCACCTGGCCAAGCAATCGTTGCATCTTGACCTTCGCCATCAGGTCGGTCGTGCTCTGGTGCAGGTGCGTGAAGCGGTTGACCGGCTGGCCGGTCAGGTTAGAGGTGGCCAGCATCAGGTCAGCATATTCGGGTTGGTGGGCCAGCTCGTAAGTCATGGCGCAGGCGTTAAGGGAGGGGCGGACCAGGGGATGGTCCACCGGGTCGGTGATCTCCTGGCCCATGATGAACACACGCTTACGCATCTGCCGCAGGCTGGCGATATAGTCATCCCGGGTCATCAGGGTCATATGAGCAATCTCCGGGCAGGAAACAAGGCCACGGGGATTGCCCGTGGCCCGGTTCATAGACTCGTCCTTTTGCAACTGGCTGGGGGAGGAGGATTCGAACCCCCGCTTACTGATCCAGAGTCAGCTGTCCTACCACTAGACGATCCCCCAGCAACGGCCCAATTGTACCACAACCAGCCCAAGCGTGCAAGGGCAACAAGGTTGACATCAGGGCTGTGTCAAAGTGAAGACTGATTAGTACAATCACTTCGCATTGCAAGAGTTCGCGGGACATCGCTGCCGGGGAACACAACAGCGAATTGGGAAATCAACGAATAGAACGCGTGGCAATTCGTTCCCCATTCGTTGTTGTGTTTGGGGCGACGGTGGGAATCATTTCGCCATCACGGGGCCCCTGTGCACAAAGATTTGACTCCCATAGGTGCAACCGTAACTTGACGCAGCCCTGGGGGATGCGTCGCGCCTCTTGTTTCCACCCGCCGAACGTGCTATAATGGCATCGCCAGCCGTGGATTGGCTTCAAATATACGGTAACTGCCTGCCCTCCCGCAGGACCGGCGGAAGGGTACAGGGATTGGGAGCGGTGTATGCCAACGATCACTCTGGGTCAGGCCCGACTCACCCTGCTGCGCGATGGCACGTTCTGGATGGACGGCGGTGGCGTATTTGGTTTGGTCCCCCGCGTGCTGTGGGAGCGCGTGGCCCCGCCAGATGACCTTAACCGCGTGGAGATGGCCCTGAACTGCCTGCTCATCGAAGCCGACGGCCAGCGCATCCTGGTGGAGACCGGCATGGGCGGCAAGCTATCGGAGCGCGAGGCCGGGTTCTTTAACCTGTCGCGTGAGGGGGGGCTGGTGGCCCGGCTGGCTGAACTGGGCCTGACCCCGGCCGATATTGACCGGGTGGTGAACACTCACCTGCACAACGACCACGCCGGCGGGAATACGGCCATTGTTGACGGCGCAGTCGTGCCCACCTTCCCCCGGGCCAGGTATTGCGTCCAACGCCGGGAATGGGCTGCGGCCAGCTTTCCCGATGAGCGGACCCGGGCCACCTACCTGCCAGAAAACCTCCAGCCCCTGGCGTCCCAGTTGCGGCTCCTGAACGGCGACGAACGCCTCACCCCCTCGGTGCGCTGCCTGGTGACGCGGGGGCATACCCTGGCCCACCAGAGCGTGCTCATCGAGTCCGGCGGCCAGCGTGCCCTTTACCTGGGTGACCTGGCTCCCTTCACGGTGCACCTGGAACGGCTGGCCTGGATCACGGCCTTTGACACGGAGCCGCTGGAGACGCTGGAGACCAAACGCGCCATCGTCCGCTGGGCTGTGGAGGATGACCTGCTCCTGATCTTTGACCACGACCCGCGTGTTCCATGGGGCCGGCTGCGCCAGCACGACGGCAAGCTGCACGTGGAGCCAGTAACCACCAACCAGTAACCAGTAACCAGCAACCAGCCCATGTTACGAAGAATCCTTATCCTCATCCTGCTTCTGCTCCTCGTTGCGACCGGCGCGGCGGTGTGGTGGTATTTTAACCAGCCGGAGCCACCCCGGACAGCCCGCGTGGAACGGGGCGACATCGCTGCCGTGGTAGAGGCCGCCGGTCACGTGGTGGCCCGGCAGCAGGTCCGGCTGGCCTTCAAGTACGGGGGCCGCCTGGTGCGCATCGTCGAGCCGGGCGAGACCGTCCACCAGGGGCAGATCGTGGCGGAGCTGGAGCCGGGCCGGCTGACCTATGACCTGCAACAGGCGCAAGGTAACCTGGCCCTGAGCGAACTGCGCCTGGCAGAGGCCCGCTACCGGCTGGAAAAGGTGACCGCGCCCCAGTTGACCATCGCCAAGACCAGCCTGGAACGGGCCACCTTCGCCCTGCAGCACGCACAGCGGGAGTATGACCGGGTGGCCTGGAACCCGGAGCTGGCCAACGCCGCTGGTCAGGCCCTCCAACTCGCCACCCTGGACTACCAGGCGGCGGAGGCCAACTACCAATTGACCCAGGCCACCCTGGCGGCTGAGCGCAAGGCCCTGACCAGCCTGGAGAAGCAGGTGGAAGTGTATCGGCTCTCTGTGACCGCGGCCGAGGCCGAGCTAAAGGAAACGCGGCTGCTGGCCCCCTTCAACGGGACGGCGCTGGCCTGCTATTACCGGCCCGGCGAGATCGTGCCCGGGGGCGTAGACTGCGTGCTCCTGGCCGACACGACGGGGTTGGAGGTTCGCGCGACCGTGGATGAGATAGACATCGGGGCGGTGAAGGTGGGGCAGCCGGTGCGCGTCGTGCTGGATGCCTACCCCACCGAACCGCTCACCGGCACCGTGCGCCAGATCGCGCCGCTGGCTGAGAGCCAGGGCGGTAGCATATCGTTGGAGTTGCGGGTGGACCTGAAACCCGGTGATGTCCCGGTCCGGGTGGGGATGTCGGCCAGTCTACGGGTGCAGGTGGAGCGTCGCACTGGCGTGCTGCTGGTTCCCAGCCGGGCAGTGCAGACGGTCGGGGCCAGCCGGGTGGTGGACGTGCTCCGCGAGGGGCGCATCCAGCGCGTGGCAGTGGTGGTGGGTCTCAGCGATGGTGTGCAGACCGAGGTCCAGCAGGGGTTAGACGAGGGCGAGTGGGTCGTGGTGCCATAAAATAGCCAGACCCTGCGGGAAGTCAGTCCAGGGGGCTGTCCCCTTCGGGCGGCCAGGCCGCCGCGTTGGAGGGTGTGGGTGTAGATTTGGATGTTCATCCTGTCTCTGTAGCCAAGCAGTGGCAGTTCAGGGTTTGGAGGATAGGGGACCGCGTAAGCGTTTGCAGGCAGGTATTTGGCCTTCAAGGTAATGCTGGGTGGTGCGGATGTCAGCATGCCCCATGAGTTTCTGGATATCGTCCAGTTGGTAGCCGGCTTCTTTCAAGCGATGGGCGAAGGCGGCGCGCAGGGTGTGGGCAGTGGCCCGTTTGGTGATGCCTGCCGCCTGGACGGCGGCGGTGATGGCCCGTTGGATGCCACTGGGGTGCAGGTGATGCCGCTTGACGGCGAGAGTGCGGGGGTCCACGGAGAGG
>Ga0209162_1003954_pt1 | contig 11480 bp, 9 predicted proteins | sample YNPNPMetaG_FD_187121 | JGI IMG/M metagenome (GOLD analysis project Ga0209162, IMG submission 187121) | Anoxygenic and chlorotrophic microbial mat microbial communities from Yellowstone National Park, USA - YNP NP MetaG (SPAdes) (version 2) ...
AGCCTTCCGAATCTTGTCTCCGGTTCAAGTTCCCTATGCGACCGCCGTGCCAACACATGCGCACGTTTCATTCCGGTCGTGTCCGGTCGTCTCTCGTTCTGCAACTTGTCGTTTTCGGCCGGCTTCTGTGAACGACTCGGCCTTTCTTCCAATCCACGAGGCCGTTCGATCGCGGGGGCGGCACCGACGTTGCGATGCAGGATTGCAATGCTGTAGTTTTCAGCATCGTGGTGGTTCGTCTTGTTCGGTGCGTATTGCGAGATTGGAAGAAACCGCGCTCAGAGGGTGTGGGGCAGCGGTTCCGGCGGGGGAAGGATCCGCCGCACGACGAAGGTCGGGATCCGCTCCGTACGTTCGAACCTCCGCCGGTACCGCTCGGCCTCGGCCTGCGAGGCGAACGGTCCGACGCGAACCCGGTATACCAGGCCGCGCTCCCCGCAGTCGGCTCGGACGATGAACGACTCGTGGCCGCGCTGCCGCAGCATGTTCATGTAGGCGATCGCTTCCTCCTGCGCCGCGAAGGAGGCGACCTGGAGGGTGAACACGCCGCGCTCACCCGCCTGGGCGATCGGCGGGCTGGGCGGCTCTTCGAAGAGCGGTTGCGGGTCGCCCGGCGGAAGGGGAGCGGCGAGCGGTTCTCGCGCCGACTGGACCGGAGGCGGGGCGACGGGAACGCCCGGCGGGAGGGCCGGGGGGGCGGACGGCGCGGCGGCGGCGAGCGGGCCGGGCGTCGTCGTCGCGGGGATCGCCGGCGCGGTGGGGAAGGGGGAACCGGGGAGCGGCGGGGCCGGCGGGTGCGTCGTCGGATCCTCGATCGGCAGCGGCGCGTCCTCCGGATCCTCCGCCTCGACGGCGGCCGGCGCGGCGGCGGGGAAGAGGGTGGAAGGCGTCGTCGTCGGCGCCGACCGCCCGAGCCGCTCATGGAAGGTCAGCGCCAGCGGCGGCAGCGGCTCGGGGTTGGGCACGGCGGACGGCGCGGGCGGCTTGCGCACCGACACCGGGCGCGCCTCGGCGGCTGGCGCGGCGGGCCGTTCGAGTGCCGCGAGGGGATCGCGGGCGGCCGCCGCGGACCGGTCGTCGCGGCCGGTGCCGGCCATCGCGTTGCCGACGACGAACAACAGGCCCACCGCCACGGCCGTCGTCAGCACGATCAGCGCCAGGTGCCCCGAGCGCAGGCGGAACTCCGACCGCGTCCGAAGCTTGTCGAGGTCCCTCACCATGACTCCACCTCCTCGAAGCCGGGGGCTACCGTTGCTCCTCCCGGTCTCCGTCCTCCGACCACTCCATCCGGTCCGGCGCCTCCACGCCGACAAGGGCGAGCGCCGCGCGGACGGCGGCGCGGATCGCGCGGATCCAGCGCAGCCGCGCTGCGGTGCGTTCCCAGTCCCACCCGGCCAGGGCCTCCGGCGAGAGTCGCGCCGGGGGCAGGATCGGATCGTCGTGCCGCTTCCACCGCGCGGTGTAGTAGCTCTGGAAGGCCTGCGAAACCTCCTGCACGAAATAGACGATCCGGTGCGGCTCGCGCGACTCCGCCGCCTCGATCAGCACGTCGGGCAGGGCAAGGATCTGGCGGGCGACCCGGTGCTCCTCGGGGAGGGCGAGGGCCGCCGCCGGAATGGGACGTGCGCCCGGGCGGCCAAGACCGGCACCGAGCCGATCGCGCCCTCCTTCCGGAATCCGTCCGGTCGCCCCAAGCTCCTCGGCACGGCGCAGGATCGACGACAGTCGAGCGTGCCCGTACTGGGCGTAGAAGACCGGGTTGTCCAACGTCTTGCGCTTCGCCAGCGCGATGTCGAAGTCGAGCGGGCTGTCGTGACGGCGGGTGAGGAAGATGTACCGCGTGGCGTCCACCCCGACCTCGTCGATCAGCTCGTCGAGCGTGACGAAGTCGCCCGAGCGTTTCGACATGCGGACGGGTTGACCGTCCGAGAGCAGATTGACCATCTGGACCAGCAGCACTTCCAGCGTCTGCGGGGGATGGCCGAGGACGGCGAGGCCGGCGCGCATGCGCGGGACATAGCCATGATGGTCCGCGCCCCAGACGTTGATCATGCGGCCGAAGCCGCGCCGCAGCTTGTCCACGTGATACAGCAAATCGGTGGCGAAATAGGTCCACTCGCCGTCCGACTTCCGCACCACCCGGTCCTTCTCCTCTCCCTCCTTGTTCGCGGTCGCCAGGAACAGCGCCTGGCCGTCTTGGTCCGGGTAGGCCAACCTGCGTCGCCGAAGTTCCGCGTAGAACTCCGCGACCGAGGCCGCAATCCGCCGCTCGGACTCCTGATAGTCGAACCCCACGCGCAGCCTCGCCAGCGTCGCCAGGATCGCCGCCTGCATCCGGTCCCGCCCGTACGCCACGAATCGCTCGTCGTCCTCCGGCAAGGCGGCCAACGCCCGCACCCGCGCCTCCGGAGGTTCGCCGGGCGCCACGTCGGCAAAGGCAGGATCGTCCGGCGCCTCCCGCGCCAGCTCGCGCACGTAGTCGCCCCGGTACCAGTTCTCGTCGGCCGGCGGCGGGATCGAAGGGTCGAGGATCTGGCGCAGGCGGATCGCCACCGAACGGCCGAGCTCCCGGACCTGGCGGCCCCGGTCGTTCCAGTAATACTCCGCCGTCACCCGATATCCCGCCGCCCGCAGCAGGCGCACCAGCGCGTCGCCCACCACCGCGCCGCGGCCGTGACCCACGTGCAGCGGACCGGTCGGGTTCGCGCTCACGAACTCCACGTTGATCGGCGGGGCGTCCCGTGGAGCATGGGAGCCGAAACGTTCTCCCTGCGTGATCGGAACGTCCAGCGCCTGAATCCACGTTTCGGGGCGCAGGCGCAGATTCACGAAACCGGGGCCCGCGACCTGCGCCTCCGCAATGTCCGGATGACGTTCCAGCTCGCGGGCGAGAAGTTCGGCCAGCTCCCGCGGCTTCCGCCCCTCGGCCCTCGCCGCCACCATCGCGTAGTTCGTCGTGAAATCTCCGTGCTCTTCCGATTTCGCTCGGCTGACCTGCGGTACCGTCGAACCCTTGAGGACACCTCGAAGCCGGAGCTCTCGTACGGCTTCCTCCACCAGGTCTCGGATGTCTTTCACCGTAATGTGCGCCACAGCGACCTACCTGTAGGTATAAGTATACCAAGGTAGGTAGTTGGTCAAGTTTCCTCGGCTGCCAGGAATGGACGGCGCGGCGGGCGTCCAGGTATCACTCCGGCGTTCTGGCGGTGCGCAGGTGGGCGGTCCGGCCGGGCGGCGGAAAAGCTCCCGCGTCGCCGAACGGAGCCGAATCCCGGAGACCGGCGGTCGGGTTGGGCTTGGGGCTACCGGGTTCCACCGGCCGATGTCGGGTCGGCCTGGCGTCAAGGTCGGAGCCGTCGGGTCTGGCCTGGGGCTACCAGGTTCCTTGGGCCAGGTCGACCCAGAGGCCGAGGTGGCCGGCGGGGGCGGAGTGGGTTGGGTGTGGGTCGAACCAGGGTCTTGGTACGGGGAGGTGGAAGGAGACATTGCCGGACGGTTCGACCTCGACCATGGCGGCGGCGGCAGCAGCGGCGTTGTCGTCGTCGTCCAGGCCGCTGGTGAGGAGGGCGCCGAGGGCGAGCCCGGTGCCGGCGGAGGCGAGCATGATGGCACTGTACCAGCGCTTGTCGTTCTCGTCGGGGGACTCGAAGATGAGGGGGGTGCCGAGGGATGCGCCGAGGAGGACGCCGAGCATGCCGGAGAGATCGATGAGGGCCATGCGGCCGCGGGAGACGTCCGCGAAGAGGGAAGCGACGATGCCGGACACGAGGCCGGCGTTGAGCCCGGCGAAGGGGATGGCGTAGTCGTAGTCGGTGTCGGTCGTGAAGATGTCGCGTCCGAGGATGGTTCCGGCGACGACGGCGCCGGCGAAGGTGCCCCAGGCGGCGGCGGAGTTGACGAGGGCGGCATCGCCGGTGGTGAGGTCGAGGGTGGCGGCGAGGGTGATGCCGGTTCCGAGGCCGAGGCTCCAGCCGAGGAGGCTCCAGGGGGCAAGGCCGGTGATGTCGCCGGCGCCGAGGGTTTTCGCGAGGAGGGCGCCCTCGAGGATTCCCCACCAGCCGCCGCCCGCGACGATCTCCGCGTCCGCCATGCCGATCGGGAGGTAGTAGTCGGCGAGGAGGGCGGCGGCCAGGCCGGTGCTGCCGCCCATGAGGAGGGTCGGTCCGATGATGCGCCAGTCCCGGATGTCGAAGGACATGCAGACCAGGTAGGCGACGGCGATTCCCTGGAGAGTTTCGCTGATCGTGAGGTCGATGACCCCGTTGTCGGCCGGGGGAGCGACGGGACCGAAACCCGATCCGTCGGGGCCGGAGGCGGGGGGGGAGGAGCCGAAGCCGTGCGCGGCCGCGTCGCGCAGCATTTCCTCGGCGGTGTCGGCGGCGGTCTCGACGATCTGTCCGGCGTCGTCGGTCGCGCCGCGGTAGATGCCGGTGGCGCGACCGCGGACCTGGAGGAAGACGTCGGCATCCATCTGGCCTTCCGCGGCCCCCGGGTAGAGCACGACGGCCAGGGCGTAGGGGATCTCGAGCCGTTCGGCGACCCGCGCCAGCGCCTCCGGGCCGGGGCGACCGGCGTCGCCGATTGCCGCCTCGACGTCGTTCGCATCGGCGCACGCGAAGCCGCTCGCCGGCAGCATCGAGCACAGCGTCGTACGGATCGCCTCCCGCAGCGACGGGTCGAGGCTAGGGTCGGAGGTGACGACGACCGCCACGCCGAGCGTCGTGTCGTGGATGTCGTCGGTCGCGGCGGCCGGTCCGTCCGGCGAGTCCGTCCGGCCTCGGGCGGGGACGGCCAGGGCAAGGGTCGTCGCGGCGGCCAGCAGCAGTTCCGCGCGCATCGCGCATCCCGTGTAGCACGCGGCGCGACGTGTCGTCCAGCCGACGCCCAAGCCCAGCGCGCGATTGACACCCGGAGCCGGCGGTTGGTATTCTCGCCAACGTCGGAGACCTCGGGCAACTCCAATCCGGTTGGAGGCATGCCGGGGAGGAGAGGAGGTCCCCGGACGTGGCCGCATCGGTCGGGTGGGAAGGAGCTCTTCCACGGGGTCGGACGAGAGGGACGAGAGGAAATGCCGCAGGACAAAGAGGACAGCGTCAAGTCCGCGCTGGATGACATCCTCAGCATCGAGGCGGAACGCGTCAGGGCCGAGCAGGAGGCGCGCCGCAAGCGGGAGGAGGAGGAGCGCCGCGCGCGGGAGGAGGCGGAGCGGCGGGCGCGGGAGGAGGAGGAGCGGCGCATCGCCGAGGAGAAGCGGCGGATCGAGGAGGAGGAGCGCCGCCGTCGCGAGGAAGAGTCGCGCAAGCTCCACATGCGGCAGCTCGAGGAGCTCCGCGTCAAGCAGGAGGCGGAGCACAAGGCCCGGCTCGCCGAAGAGGAGATGCGGCTCCGCCACGAGAAAGAACTGGCCATTCTCGACGCCCAGAAGAAGAAAGTCCCGCTCTGGGTCTGGCTCTCGATCGGGGCGATCGTCGTCGGCGCCGGCGTGGCTGGCACCGTCCTGTACATGAACTACGAGGAGGCTCAGCAAGAGAAGGCGGCGGCCGCGGCGAAGGCCGAGCGCGAGCGTCAGGAGCGCGAGAAGCAGCTGGCGGCCGAGCGGGAGAAGCTTCGTCGGCTCGAGCAGGAGCTCGAGGCCAACCGTCGCGCTCAGGCCGAAGCGGACCAGAAGATTTCCGCCCTGATGGAGCAGATCGCGCAGGCCCAGGGCAATGCCGAGCAGATGGCGGCGTTGCAGGCGCAGCTGGCGAAGGCCCGGGAGGAGAAGCAGGCGTTGATCGATGCCGGCGCCCAGCTCCGCAAGGGCCGGCCGGGAGCCCGTCCCAGCGGCACCACTCCCGGCGTCGCCGCCCCCAAGACCCGCAAGTGCATCAACCAGGGCACGCCGCTCGAGGAGTGCTTCATGTGTCCGGGGGACCCGCGCTGCTGACCCTCCGCTTGTTCCCGTTCTTCGCTCCTGCCGCCGTCCTTTCTGCGTGCCACAGTGCCGTCGCGCCGCCGAGCCCCTTGCCCGACGAGGCGGTCGGACTGCCGAGCGGCATCGTCGAGACGACGCCGGAGGCGCTGCTCCGGTCCGGTCGTTCCCGCCGCGAGTGTCCGTTGCCGGCCGGCTTGGTCGCCGACCTCGAGGAGAGGATGGTCGATCGGTTGGGGAGGGAACGCGCCGCCTTCCTCGACGGCTTCGCCGCGCTCGAAGAGCAGCGGAGCGCCTTCGTTGCCGCGCTCCGCGCCGTCCTTGCGCGCCGGGCTGCCGTCCCGCCGGCCGTCGACGGACGGGAGTTCGCGGTTGAAGCCGCCGCCGCCCGCGATTCCATCGCCGCGCCGCTCGACGCTGTCCTCCGCGAGACCCTGGCCTGGCTTGAACCCGACGTCCTGTTCCCCTCCGTGCCAGCTTCCGGGAAGTCGCCGTCGCCGACGCCCTCCGAACCGCACCGCGACGGCAAGCCCGCCCCGGCCGGATCCGTCGCCTTCGCCCAGGGGACGTCGCCGGACGAGGGACCGTGGATTCTGCCGCTGGTGCGGATGATGGCCAGGCTCCGCGGCCGGTTCGCCGAGGTCTCCGCCGCGCAGGGCTCGGCCGAAGCCCTGTTCCGCGCCCTGCGCGCCGCGGAGCGTCGGCTGCAGCGAGCGCTGGAGGCGCTTCCTCCGGCCGTCCCGGCGGATCGCGGGCCGGGCGAGCCGACCTCCCCGACCGGACGGCGCGCGGCGCGGCGCACCGCCGACGACCCGGACCGGCGGCGGGCCGCGGCGATCGCGGCGGCCCGGAACGCCGCACGGCACGAAGCCGAGGAGGACCTGCGCCACCTGCTTGCGACGCTCGATCGGGCTCGGCCCCAGACCTGCCGGCCCGACGTCGGCAGCGTCGTCTGTCGGCCTGCGCCGGTCGATGTCTGGACCGGCACCCCGTTCCCTCCGCTTCGACTTGACGACCCCGCGCTTCGGACGGCGCCGATCCTCGACCTGCTCGACAAGGTCCTTCCCCGCCACCCCTGATTCTCCCCGCCGTCCGACCGAGCGGTCCGGAACCTTATCCTTCGAGGCCGGCGCGGGCCCGTGGCGGACGCCGACGGCGCAAGAACCCGACGCGCCGCGACCCCCGGAGTCCCTCCACGCGAGCGCCCGCCGAGCGACGGGGTGCGGCCTCGTGCGCGGCAAGGATCCCTTCGGCAACCAAGAGACCGTGTCGGAGGCCGACAGAACCGTCTCGAAGGCGCCGGTCTCGACCGGACCTCCGGGCTGCCGCTTCGGGCGGAAAGCCCTGGCTAGTACACCACGGTCGGCGGCGGCGGCCCCGCCGGCTGCGCCGGTGCGGGCGCCACGTAGGCCGGCTGCGGGGCAGGCTGCGCCACGACCACCGTCCGAGCCGGCGCCGGCTGCGCCACGACAACCGTGCGCGGCGGGGGCGCCGGATGGGTCCGAACGACGCAACCACCGACCACCGACGCGGCTGCCAACGCGATCCCGACCAGGATTCTCTTCATGTCCCTCTCCCTTTCGGCCCAAACAGGGCTTCTACACCGTACTTCAAGAGGGCGCGAACCGCAACCACAACGACACCGCATCCGCCGCGCGTTCACCGGCTGCCCGGCGTGAACGCGGGTACGACGTGCACACCGACGTTGCAACCGTCGTCGGTATTCTAGCGACCCCTTGGGCAAGAAGAGGAGCCTGGCGGCGGACGAGGGGGCCCATGGGCTCTCCGAAGGGGAGGGGGCGCCTCGCTCGCGGGCGGTTCCGCCGCCGCCGTGCGAAGCCGCACGGACATCTCGATTCCGGATGCTTGAATCTTGAAGAGCGCCCATCGTCGCATACACTGCGTGCCGGGTACGGATCGTCCCGGATCGCCGGGAGACGGGAGAAGAGGCTTGGACATGATGGAAGAAGGAGGGTTCGACATGAGGCGATCGGTGGCTCGGTGGCTGATTCCGCTGTTGGTCCTGGCCTGCGTCGGCCTTGCGGTGGCCCAGCAGGCGGTCGACGTGCGGCAGATCGTGCGAGACATCGAGCGGAACGAGTTCCGGTACGCCGATGTGTCGTACCGGATGACGATGAGGTTGGTCGAGGGGGGCGAGGTGACGCGGACGATCGAGTTCCAGGTCTACGCGAAGGGGAGCGACAAGCTGCTGGTGCGGGTGACGGCGCCCGGTGAGCTGGCCGGGATGGCGATCCTGCAGCTCGGGCCGCGAACGATGTACATCTACAACCCGGAGGACCGCAGCGTGCGACTCGTCGCCGCTTCGGCGCGGGCCCAAGGGCTTGCAGGAACCGACTACGCTGCCGCCGATGCGTCCTTGGTCGGCATTTCCGAGGGCTGGACGGCGACCTTGCTCGAGACGACGGCGGAGTTCTACAAGGTGCGGCTGGTGCCGAACAGCAGCGACGTTTCCCCGTACTCCCAGATCATCGTCTGGTACGACCGCGCCCACGAGAAGGCGACGAAGATGGAGTACTACCTGGACGGCGAGCTGGCGAAGACGATGGAGCGCGGTGGCTTCGTGAACCGCAACGGCTACAACGACATCACCTCGGTGCGGATCGTGAACGCCCGCACCCATCGCGTGACCGAGATCGAGATTTCGGACTACCGGGTCAACACCGGCCTCGAGGATCGCATCTTCACCAAGCGATCGCTGATGCTGGGCGAGTAGTTCCGCGCGGGCGGTTTCCGCGGGGCGACGTCGCCGGTCGGAGGAAACCGGTGGACGAGCGTGCCCGGGAAGGGTAGGGTGTTTCCGTGGGGCTCGGACCGTCCGGTGGGGGAGCGACGCGGTGCCTCCCGGCGTCGGGGGGACGGCGCCGGTGCATTCGGCTTCCGGCCCCGCTGGTGATCCTCGTGGCGTTCGGTGCCGCCGTGCCGTGGCGCGCGGCGGCGGAGGTTGACCGCGGAGTTCCGGGGTGGGGCGAGGTGAGCCGCATGGATCCTCCGACGCCGGAGCGCGGCATCCCGACCGCTGGACCGGAGGCTCCTTTCGGCTTCGTGGCGTTCGCTGCGGGCTTGGGCCTCGTCGCTCCGTTGTCGCGGCCGGCCCGGCCGGTCCTGGGTTCAGGCGCATCGGGCGATTCTCCGGGTCATCGTCCGCGTGTCGAGCGCCCTCCGCGACGTCGTCCTTCCGACTGAGGTTCGTTCGGCGACTGGGTTCTCTTGCCTGCCCGCCCGCGTCGGGGTGGCCGCGGCGGCGGTTCTGCCGGCGGCGTCCCCGCGCGGACCGGTTCAAGTCTTCGACGGTGGACCGGCTCGGGGTCGGGGTGGAGGACGGGAGAAGAGCGAATGGCGAAGTCATCGAACGGGGGCAAGTCCGGCGGTCGGGCGACGGAGTCGCCCGCGAAGGGTTCGCTGCGGGAGGGGCGAGAGGCGGGGCCCTCGACGGCGGGCGACGCTCCCGCGGTTCCGTCGGGGGGGTGGGCAAGCCGCCACGCCGGGACGCTCTACATTGTGGGCGCGTTCGCGGTCGTCGCGTTGATCGCGGTGCTCCGGGCCGGCTGCGACTAGGGTTCGGATCGGCGTTTCGTGGCCTCGGAACGGGTGCGCGGGCGCCCCGGTTCCGGCGTGCGGGGCGAATCCCGTGCATCCGCGCTGACGGGAGCAGTCCCGAGGCTGCGGGCGGGACCCGACTCAGCGGCAGTAGGGCAGGGAGCACGGCCCGCCGGCCGGGCACTCGGACATGCACTGGAGGTACTGCCAGCAGGCGATCCCCTCGTGGGGCAGGCAGCCGTAGCCCACGACCGTGGTGTCGCTCCGCAGCTCGTAGCAGGTGGCCCACGGGCCGCACACGTCCGGGTCACCCGCGCAGTCGTCGGCGCACGCGTCCCCGCGCCCGTCGCCGTTGGTGTCGAGGCACCAGCCGTTGTAGCAGTCGGTGAAGTCGGCGCAGTTGTCGCAGGTACGCCCGCCGCCGGAGGGATGGAGGCAGGACCCCTTCCGGGGGCGGCACTGGCCCAGCTCCGGGTCGCAGTAGAACTCGACCGGGCATTCCTCCGACGTGCGGCAGGGCGATCCGCAGAAGGAGAATCGAGTGTAGCGGTCGGTGATGCAGGTCGATCCGTCGGCGCAGTCGCCGTCCTCCCGGCAGGGGTGGCACAGTTCGCCGTCGCCGACGCAGCGGCCGAAGACGGGCCTGCACTGGTAGCGGCCCGGCTCGGTCTCCACGCATTCCGAGTCGGTCGGGCAGGTGGACGGCCGTGCCGGGTCGCAGGCCTGCGAGCAGAAGCGGGCGCCGGAATCGTCGGGGATGCAATCGTCGTTGGCCCAGCCGCACTGGTCGTCGAGCAGGCACGGTTCGCAGTAGCCGCGGGGACGGCAGTAGCGGCCGTCATCGCCGTCGCGACAGACCATCCGGTAGGGACAGTCGCGGTCGTCGGTGCAGTCGTGGGTGCAGTAGGCGTACGGGTCGTCCTCCGCCTGCCGGATGCAGCGGAAGCCGGCCGACTCGTCGCACACGGTGGCGAAGCACGGGTCGCCGTCGCGACCCTCGCCGTCCGTGTAGCGGGTCGTCAGGCAAAGGATGCGGCCGTCGTCCGCTTCGGCGCACGTCCATCCCTCGTCGGGGCAGTCGGTGCGGTACTCGCAGGTCCGCGTGCAGCGCGCCTCGACGCAGATGCCGCTCCGGCACTCCTCGTCGGCCGTGCACGTCTCGCCGAACCCGAGCCGCCCGGCGCCGTCGTCGGGTGCCTCGGCGGAAGCGTCCGCTGTGTCGCCGGCCGCGTCGCCCCCGGAACAGCCGGGGCCTGCCGGGCCCGCCAGGGCGAGGGCAAGCGCGACGGGGAGGGGGCGGGAGAGCGACCGCGCGAAAAACGGACTCGACGACATCGACAGCTCCTTCCGGATCGCCTCGCACGGGTTGCGATCCCTCCGGGGCGATGGCAGACTATACATCACTTTCGAGGGGGCGGCGGGTCGCCGGGCGACGAGGGAGCGACGAGATGAGCAGGATCGGACTGGCGGGTTGGCGGGTCGCGGCGCTGGCGCTGGCGATGCCGGGTTGCACCGACGTGCACTCGAACGGCGACTCCGACGCGAGGGCGGATGCCACCGACGTCTTGCCCGACGGGGCGCCGGAGACGGCGGAAGACGACGTCGGTCGCGCCGAGGAGCCGATCGGTCCCGATGATTATCCGCCGGGGCCGTACGGCGTCGCCGTTGGAGACCGTCTGGAGAACCTTCGGTTCCTCGACACCGAAGGTCGCGAGCTGGACCTGGCGGACATCTATGCGGACCGGACGGTGAAGCTGTTGTGGATTTACGCCACGGCCGGCTGGTGCACGGTGTGCGCCACGGAGTCGCCGGCGCTGCCCGACTTGTGGAGCACGTATCATCCGCAGGGGCTCCAGATCCTGGCGGTGGTCTTCGAGGACGCGGCGGGGAATCCGGCGGGGGTGAGGTACGCGCGGAGCTACGCCACGCGGTACGGCTTCGAGTTCCCGACGGTGGCGGACGAGCCGTTCGTGCTGGGGCGCTATTTCGACAGGGCCGCGACACCGATGAA
>Ga0209162_1003958_pt1 | contig 11471 bp, 11 predicted proteins | sample YNPNPMetaG_FD_187121 | JGI IMG/M metagenome (GOLD analysis project Ga0209162, IMG submission 187121) | Anoxygenic and chlorotrophic microbial mat microbial communities from Yellowstone National Park, USA - YNP NP MetaG (SPAdes) (version 2) ...
TTCATCTGCGGCATCCGGGACCGGGGACGGCTGCTCACGGTATGTTTCTGCTGCGAGTGCTGCAGCATAACCCGGGCCATCAGGGACGTGCCCATCCAGGCGATGGAGCCGGCTTTCGCCCGCATGGAAGGGGTGAGCGTGGAGGTCACCGAGAACTGCCTGGGGTGCGGGAGCTGCGCGGAGCGCTGCTTCGTTGGGGCCATCACCGTGGTGGGAGGCAGGGCGCGCATCGGCTCCCGCTGCCGCGCCTGTGGCCGCTGCGCTTCCATCTGCCCCAACGGGGGGGTGAGGGTCCGCATCGACGACCCTGAATTCTTGGAGAAGACCTACGAACGCATCCGAGCCCATGTCAGGTTCGACTGAACGGGATCTTTTCAGCCGCCTCCAAAGGATACCGGGGTGGGTTATCGGGAGAGGTCCGGGGGGCCGCATGTTAGCCCCCCTCTTGCCTGCGCCATGAGGGTCATCCTGGTAAGCGAGAACCGTTGTCGGGAGAACCTTATCCCCTTCCCCCTCGGGGTGGCGTGTGTGGCCGCGGCGGTGCGGGCCGCCGGCCACCAGGTCCTCCCCTTGGACCTCATGTTCAGTGAGGACCCGGCGGCCGAGGTGGCGGGCGCCGTGGAGGATTTCCAGCCGCACTGCGTGGGCATGTCCGTCAGGAACATCGACAACCAAGACATGCACTCCAGCGTGTTCTATCCGGAGCAGGCGCTCCCGGTGGTAGAAGCGGTAAGGTCAGCGACGGGAGCCCCAATGGTCCTGGGCGGAGCCGGTTTCAGCATCTTCCCCCTGGAATGCTTAGATTACTTCGGGCTGGAGCTGGGAGTGGTGGGGGAGGCGGAGGGCACATTCGTCCGCCTGCTGGACGCCCTGGAGAAGGGAGAGGATCCCGCGGACCTGCCCGGAGTGGCTGTACGCCGGCCCGGCCTGCGCCGCGTCAACCCGCACCAGGGGCATCTCGACCTCGACCTCCTCCCGCCCCCGGAGCGCACAGGCCTCGGAGTGGAGGCGTATGACTGGATACCCGGCAGAACCCCTCCTTTCGTGGCCAACCTGCAGGCGCGCCGCGGATGCCCCATGCGTTGCATCTACTGCCCCAATCCCCTCATCGAGGGACGCCGGCTGCGCCTGCGCCGGCCCGGGGCGGTCGCGGACGAGCTGGAACGGCTGGAGAAGGAACACGGCATCACCACTGTTTTTTTCACCGACTCCCTTTTCAACCATCCTCTCGATTACACCTTCGAGCTCTTGGAGGAGATCGCCTCCCGGCGCCTGGATCTGCGGTGGGGGTGCAGCGTCAACCCCGCCTTTCACCGGAAGGGACTTTATGAGCGCCTGCGCAATGCCGGGTGTTTCCACGTGAGCCTGGGGAACGAAAGCGGCTCGGAGCGCATGCTGCGGGTCCTGCGCAAGGATTTCGGACGCGAGGAGGTAAGCCGTGCCGTCCGGGAAGCGAAGGCCGCGGGCATCAGGGTGCAGTGCTTTCTCTTGCTGGGGGGGCCGGGAGAGAACCGGGACACCGTGCGGGAGAGCGTGGATCTCCTGGATGAACTGAAGCCGGATGCAGTCAGCGTAACCCCGGGCATACGCATCTATCCCGGCTGCGCGCTTAACCGCCTGGCCTTGGAGGAGGGGGTGTTGGAGCGGGGGCGCTCGCTGTTGAAACCGGTTTTCTACGTCTCCCGCGAGGTGAAGACATGGTTGGGCGTTTACCTCCGCGAGGTCTGCGAGGAGCGGCCAGGCTGGACTATTTGATGGCGCCCCCTGGGAGCGGGCGACCGCTTCTCTCCGATGCCGGTGCTTGACCGCGAGCCGGGCTTAAAGGCGGGAGCGCAGGAACCTCTTGATGCGGAACATGGACCAGAGAGCGGCGGGACTGAACCAGAAGAGCATGAAGGCATGGGTGGCCTCGGGAAAGAGGAACCAGGGCAGGAAGACCCTGCGGTGGGGAACCCCCTTCTCCGAACATGCCCCGGCGAAATCGCGGGCGATGGAATGAACAGGGTCGGTGCGGCCGGAGACGATGATGCTTGGCGGGAACCCCGGCCGCAGGTTGCGGGTGATGCTCAGTCGCTTAAGGAGCTCCCGGCGCTGGGGGGAGTCCGGGCCGAAGGCGGACCTGATCATCAGGGAGATGAACGGTTTTAGCATCCTGCTGCGGTCGAGGATGTCCTGCCAGTCAAAGGCGCCGTAGATGAGCACCAGAGCCTTGAGGTCGCCCGGGTCCACGAACGGCCCGGGTATCCCCTCGCGCAGCTCGGGATGGGCTGCGGCCAGGGCGTACCATCCTGCCAGCCAGGCCCCGGCCGAGTCCCCGGCCAGGGCCAGCCGCGAGGGGTCTCCCCCGAAGCGCCCGGCGTTGTCCCTGGCCCAGCTCACCGCGGCGCAGACGTCCTCGAGCTGCTCCCGGAAACCGGCGCCCGGCGCCAGCCGGTAATCGGCGTTGCAGACCAGGTAGCCGGAGCGGGCCAGGGAGCGGCAGAAGCGTTCGTAGGAACGCTTGTCCATGCTGATGAGGCCACCCCCGTGAAAGTTGACGATGACCGGGCGGGGCTTGCGGTGTCGTCTCCTCTGCGGGGGCAAGAAGATGTCCACGGAACGGGAACGCCTGCGGCTGTCCGAGTAAGGCAGGTCGTAGCGCGCCTCCTTCACCTGGGGCAGGCACGAGCTGAAGACGAAGCACCGTCCGTAGAGCTCCAGCAGCTTGAGCAGGGCTTTCGCGGTGTATGCCACCACCCTGAAAAGGGCATCCTGGAGGAATCTCATGGCATCTCCCTCCCTGGCCGCAGCCATCATGGTCATTCACATTGACTGGCGGGTCGAAATCGCCTCTAAACTAACACGCCTCGAGCACCTTTTCAAGCGGAAGCACGGACGGGCGCATGCACCCGGTGTCCGGACGCTGATGGGCGGATAGCTGGGTCTTCCCTCGCGTAAAAAAAGAGGGAGGGGAGCCCCCGCTCCCCTCCCGGACCAGACGTTTTAGTTGCTTACTTCAGGCTGGCGATGAACTCGTCGACGTCGAGGCAGGGATGGGTCTCGATGCGAACGGTTCCCCGCGAGGCCAGCTGCACCGAGATCTTGGCGATGGTGGCGTTGTCCGGCGCCTCTACCACATTGATGAAATCGTAGGGGCCCAGCACCACGTACTGCGCCACCACCTTTCCGCCCATGGCCTCCACGTCCTTGTTCACTTCCTTGATGCGGTCGGGGTTCTTGGTTAGGGTGGCGCACCCCTCGTCGGTAAGGCGGCTGATGAGGATGTAAGTAGCCATCTTTCCCTCCTTTCTGGTCCGTCCGGCTTATCACACAAGAGCCCCGGTAACGGGGCCCGGGCACCTAAATAATTTATATTCCCTCTACCCTCATCTCCCTAAACCTTCGGGACTAGCCGGCGGAAGCGCGGATCCTCGGGGTTGGGGGATGGGGCTGAAAGCGCATGGAGGAAGGCGCCTGGCGCTCAATCGGCCTTGCTCACCGCGGCGTCCGCCTTGAGCACGAGGTAATCGCCGAAGACGGCGCTGCGCTCCGGCAGTGTCCCCTCCGCGGGAAGCAGCGCATAGAGCCGGACCAGGTAACGGTCTCCCTGGTCCCAGGCCTGATAACGCGGCTGCTCCACTGACCAGTACCAGTCCCTCGCCTCCGGCCGCTTCTCCACGACGGCGGCGAAGGCCTCCTGCCCCGATTCTACGGGAGAAGATACGGGGAACTCCAGGCTGCGGTCGTTGCCCTGCGGCCCTCCCTCTTCCGCTTGCATAGGGGGCTTCTCCTGTCCCTCTCCCGGACCCTGAGTTACCGCAGGTGCCTCCGTTTCGGCGGAGGGAGGGCTTGCCACCCCGCTGTCTCCGTCATCCCCTGCGGGGCCACGGGTCCCTGAGGCCTCGCGGCTGCCTCTCCCCTCATCTCCCCGGGATAAGGCGAAGGCCACCATCCCCAGGACCACAACCAGCACCAGGCCGAGGACCAGCCAGAGTAGGACCGATCCTTCCTGTCCCCTCAAGACCGCCCCTTTCTCACCAGCTGTCTTCCGTGCGCTCCCCTTCGGAAAAACCTTTTTCCGGGAAGCGATGGTGCCACGGAAAGGATGGCCGTGCACCCGCTCAAAGGTAGCAGTGGAGCCCGTCAACGTCATGGGTCTCCTCCGGGCTCGGACCCGCCGCGGACCAGGGGCACGGCAAGGGGGTTGTCAACGGGACGGATCCCCCTCGCCAGCAGGAAATCGCGCATAACCGGGTAGCGGTCGGTGATGATGCCGTCGATCCCGTTCTCCAGCAGCCGTTCCAGCATGAGGGTCCGGTTGACCGTCCAGGCCACCACCCGGAGGCCGTGGCGATGCGCCTCCGCCACCAAATGCCTGGTGGCCAGCAGCTCAAAGGGAAGGATGGCCAGGAACCCCTGCGCCGCCGCTTCTTCCGCCGCCCCGGAGTTGTGGATGATGTTGTCCGGCAGCAGGCCCAAGGGAAGCTCCGGGGCCGCCTCCCGCAGGCCTCGGAGTATATCCCGGTTGAAGGAGGTGACCAGGATCCGGTCCGGATCCAGGACGCCCAGACGTTCCGCCAGCGCCTTTGGCTCGGCCCACTTCACCTCCAGGTTGAGGAAGCAGCGCCCCCCCGCCAGCTCCAGGTACTCGTCCAGGGAGGGTATCTCGGGGTGGAGCGCTCGCAGCTTCCGGAAGGGCGTTTGCCGGATGGGGAGCCCATCCACCTCACCGTCGTGGTGGATGACCAGGGTCCCGTCGCCGGCCTGCTGCACGTCGGTCTCGATGGCGGTCACGCCGCGCTCCAACGCTTCCTCCAGCGCTTCCAGGGTGTTCTCCGGCCCAAACCCGTTTCCACCCCGGTGGGAGATCAGGGCTACCTCCACGCTCACCTCCCGGAGGCCTCGCTCCGTCGGGGATCCCTCATCTTTCGCCATTGGTCTTATCGGCAGGACCTGGCTCTCACTGGATGCGCCCATGCTCGATTAGCCAGGCCACGGTGTCAGACAACCCTTCGCGGGCGTCGTTGTACTCGAACTCGAAGCCCAGCGAGCGGAGCTTGCGGTTGGACACCCAGATCCCCATGGTCAGATAGTTTAGCTGCCCCATGTCCATGACCCGACTGCGCTGGTAACGAGGGAAGCGCCGCTCCAGCAGCAGGTTGAGCCGCCCCAGCTGCATCACCAGCCGCTGCCAGAGCCACATGGGTATGCCCGGTATGAAATGGCAGCGGCGCCCTAGCAGGCGGCAGGCGAACTCGATCGCTTCCCGGTGGGTGAAGAGGTAGGAGTCAGCCACGTTGTAATCCTCTCCCACGGTGTCCTGGCGCTCGGAGAGGAAGACGGCGGCCCGGGCCAGGTCGCGGGCGTGGACGTTGCCGCCGAAGAGCAGCCATTTGGCCCCCGCCGGGTAGACGGGAAGCAGGCCCTCGGAGATCTCGATGATGAGGCCGGTGGCCCCGTATTCCGAGCCGGGCCCGTAGATGGGGGCGGGCCGGATCACCGTGACTGGAAGACTCCTCTCGCGGTGGTAGCGCCACACAATCTGCTCCTGGATCCACTTGGAACGGGAGTACTCGTTGCTGAAGTAGGTCCCGGTGGGGTGGTCGCCGGGCGTGTTGCGGGGATTGGAGCGGTTCTCGGTCATGGGTTGGTTGGTGGGATGGCGCAGGGGCCGGCGGAAGGAACGGTCCTTCTGCCAGGGCCGGATGAACACGTTCCAGAACATCTCCCAAGCCGGGAGCCAGGGCCGTTTTTCCAGGTAGGCACCGGGCATGTTGGCGTGGCCGTAAACACCGCAGGTCGACCAGTGGATCATTCTCTGCACCCCGCCCTGCAGGGCTGCCTCGAGCAGGTTGGTGACGCCCTGGATGTTGACCCTCTCCAGGGACTCCCAGGGGGCGGAGTAATCATAGAGGGAGGCGGTATGGAACAGGCAGCCCACCTCTCCCCGGAAGAGCGGTTCCAGGGTCTCCGGGCGGGTGAGGTCGCTGGGCACCCATTCCACCCCGTCGCGTTCGTAGTCGAGGTCGAGTATCTCCCTCAGCTCCCGCGCCTTGGGGTGGTCGAAAGCGCCCTCCAGGTCGGTGGCGCGCACTTTGCGGCCCCGTTCGACTAGCTCCTTCACCAGGTAGCTCCCCGAGAACCCGCAGGCACCGGTGACCACGTCGATGGCCATCTTCCCCCTCCCTCGCGCATCCTCGATGTCCGGGCACCTCATCCGCCCCGGCTGTGGCGGTATTCTCCCTACCTCGCCGTCCGCCTCCGGGGACCGGGAAGATTATGCCATGAAGGCATTATTGGTTCAACCAATGGACCAAAAATGAAGAGAGGTTCCGTAGGTTGTGACGTCGCCGCCAACGTGGGGAAGGGAGGCGTGGACGGGACCATGCGGCTTTCTACCCCACTCCAATCAGCGGCCGCCTTTCGGAGGTAAGGGCAGCCGGCTCGATAGTCTTAAGCGTGCCGGAACTCGGGGAGGATCTCCACCTCGGCCCTTCCGGCGCTGCTGTGAGGTATCGCCTCCAGCAGGTTGGGCAGCCGCTCCACCGGGATGGTGAAGAAGACCGTCTCCGCGCTGAACCCCTGCATGCGGCGGGCGGTCCAGTCCCCCAGGGTCAGGTTGCTGTTCCCGGTGACCGCGGGGTAAGCGATGGCGGAATGGCAGAGTGAGCCGAGGAGCTCCACCCGCGGCGGTATCCCGTCCCAGTAGGTGTCCAACCAGACCAGCCGGCAGGCCTGTTCGGCGTCGCAGAGGAAGACCACCAGGTCCGGGCGCAGAGGCGCCCTCTCCAGGGGGGCGATGATCATGCGGTCGGAGAGTCCGGTGGGCGGGGGCGATGACAGTCTCTGCATCCGCTCGAAGGAGACGATGCTGGCGGTCAGCTTCTCTCCCCGGGTGAGGAAGCGCTGCAGGCCGCGCCGCGCTTCCCCGGAAACCGGTTCGGTGAGCCCGCAGTGCCACCCGCCACCCATACAGGCGGACCGCTCTGCATCGATGAGGAAGGAACGGCCCTCGGCGGCCTGCTTGAGGGCGCGGCACACCCAGGCCTTCCCGTTTCCGGGGTCCTCAACCTCGTCGTTGGTGAAGGTCACCGCCACCGGCTCCCCCTTGAGGCCCAGCAGCCCCTTGAGCTCGCCGGCGGCCGCCTTGATATCCACCATCTCACCGGCCTCCTTTCCCGTGCATCCTCTTCACGACCTGGTTTCCTCGCGACGCGGGTGGGCGCTGTACTGAGGGCTCTTGCCCCTTTCCCTCCGTTTAAATCCTTTTCAGGCGCCTGGCGAACTCCCGGGCCAGCTCGCGGTAGGCCTGGGATACGTCGTGGGAGGGAGCGTACTGCAGCAGAGAAAGCCCGTACATGGGCGCCTCCGCCACTCGCACGCTCTTGCGGATGACCGTGCGGAAGACCTTGCTGCCGAACTCCTCCCGCAGCCTCTCCAGGACCAGCCGGGCGATGACCGTGCCCGTCTCCGCCGCCGTGGCCAACACCCCCACGATCTCCAGGTCCGGGTTGTAAGCCTCCCGGATGTCCTCGATGGTGGAAATAAGGCTGGCCAGCCCCTGCAGAGAGTAGAAATAGCACTGCACCGGCACCACCACGCCGTCCGCCGCGGTGAGGGCGTTCACCGTGAGCAGGTTGAAGGCGGGAGGGCAGTCCACCATCACCAGGTCGTACCTTTCCGCCACCTCGCTGAGCCGCTCCGCCAGGATGCGTTCCCTTCCCCGCTCCCGCGCCGCGTTGATGTCGAAGTTGGCCAGCTCGATACCGCTGGGAGCCAAATCCGCTCCAGGGATGGCGCACTCCCGGATGATGTCTTCGAAGGAGACCCGTCGGGAGAGCATCAACTCCCCCATCCCCTTCTCCACCTCCCCGGGGTCCACCCCCACGCCGGCGGTCAGGTTGGCTTGCGGGTCCAGGTCGACCAGCAGGAGGGACCAACCCTTCTCGCCCAGCGCCGCCGCCAGGTTGATCACGGTGGTGGTCTTGCCCACGCCACCTTTCTGATTGGCGAACGCCACCGTCTTGACCATGTCCCTCATCACCTCCCGGTCCTTCGGCCCCCGATGTCCTTCACCAGCGGGCGGAGGTGCCCGAAGAGGAAGCGGGAGAACTGCGGGACCCGCATGGGGAATTCGCTCCCTCAGAGCCGGTAGAGCTCCTCATCGGAGAGAACCCTTATGCCTGTCCGCCGAATGACCTCCTCCGCCTCCGGCAGGTTCTCCACCTCCACCACCAGCAGGGCGGTCTTCAGCTCCTGGACCACGAAACCGTAAGCGTCCTCGATGTTGATGCCCTCCCGGTCCAGCACCTCGCAGACCTCGTGCAGACCTCCCGGGCGGTCGTTCATGATGACCGCGATCACTTCCCGCAGGTAAGCGGTGAAGCCCTCTCTCCTCAGGGCCTGATAGGCCTTGTCGGGGTCGTCCGCCAGCAGCTTGATCACCCCGAAGCCCTCCTGGTCGGCGATGGTGATCGCGCGGATGTTCACCCCTTCCTGCATGAGCGCTCGGGTGAGACGCTCCAGCCTTCCCGGCCGGTTCTCCAGGAAGACGTTTATCTGGTGCGCCATCTCAACCCCACTCTCCTTTCGGGACGCTGGAGGGTCCTCGAGGGGGCACCCTCAGCGCCATAACCACCGTCGCCCGGTCCGCGGCGATCCGCAACCCTAAAGCGCCAACCCTTTCAATCACCCCGGCGGTCCACCACCCGCACCGCTTTCCCCTCGCTCTGGGGCAGGGACCCCGGCTCCACCAGCTCCACCTGGGGGGTCACCAGAATCTCCGAGCGCAGCTCCTCCTGGATGCGCTTCTGCAGGGACCGCAGCCCCCGCACGTCTCCCTGCCAGATCTCCCCGGTGACCTCCACCAGCACCCGCATCTCGTCGCGCACGCCGTCCCTCTCCAGCTGGATCAGGTAGTTGGAGCCCACCCCCAGGAGGCGGAGCAGGACCTGTTCCACCTGCATGGGGAACACGTTGACCCCCTTGATGATGAACATATCATCGGTCCGCCCCTTGATGCGGGCGATGCGCCGGTGCCCGCGCCCGCAGGGGCACTCGCCGGGCAGGAAGCGGGTGAGGTCCCGGGTGCGGTAGCGAAGCAAGGGCATTCCCCTGCGGTGCATGCAGGTTAGCACCAGCTCACCCTCCTCCCCTTCCGGCACCGGTTCCAGGGTGGAGGGGTCGATTATCTCCGCCACGAAGCTGTCCTCCCAGACGTGCATCCCCTCCTGCTCGGGGCATTCAAATGCCACGCCCGGCCCGCTCATCTCGGTGAGACCGTAGGAGTTGTAGGCCTTGACCCCGTAAGCCTCCTCGATGCGGCGCCGGAGGTCCTCGGAATGGGGCTCGGCGCCGATGTAGGCGATGCGCAGGCGGGTCTGACGACGCGGGTCCACGCCCATCTCCTTGAAAACCTCGGTGAGGTAGAGGGCGTAGCTGGGGATGACGTGCACTGCGGTGGTCCCGAACTCCAGCATCAGCTGGACTTGCCGCCGGCTGTTTCCCGCCCCGGCGGGGATGGTCAGGGCCCCGATGCGCTCTGCCCCGTAGTGGAAGCCCAGCCCGCCGGTGAAGAGCCCGTAGCCCATCATGTTCTGGAACACGTCGGAGCGGCGCAGGCCGGTCATGTACATGCAGCGGGCCACCAACTCCGCCCAAGCCTCGATGTCCTCGCGCGTGTGGAAGATGACCACCGCCTGGCCGGTGGTCCCGGAGGTGGAATGCACCCTGATCATGTCATCAAGGGGGAGGGTGAGGAAATAGGTGGGAGGATTGTCGCGGAGGTCCTGCTTCTCCAGGAAGGGGATGCGCCGCAAGTCCTCGAGCCCCCTAAAGCGGGCGGGGTCGATGCCCTCGCGACGGAAGAGGGAGGAATAATAGGGGGAGCGGGAACACGCCTCCACCGTCTCGCGGAGGCGCCTTTCCTGGAGCCGGGTGAGCTCCTCGCGGTCGAGGCGCTCCACCGCTGGGTCCCAGTAGCCGTGTTCCTGAGGCATCTTCCTCCTCCCGCGGGAATGTCCGCGACTACCCGGGCTGCCGGACCTGATCCTGCTCTCGCCTCTCTGTCCCGCCGGATGCGGATCTCTTGCCACTTTCGGCGGCAACCGCGTTCTGCGGGTCGGGGTTCGAATCACGAGGGACCGTCCCAGGACATTATATCCCCTTTGCCCATCCGCCCTTCATGGGGGATGGTCCGGGCATCGGTCCACCGGTAAGCGGGCCTCTCAACTCCCGAGAGAGCGATGGGTCTGAGGAGGTGGTGCGGAACTGCGCTGGAAACCCACCATGTCCCTTTGTGCGAGAATGGATCCCATGGAAGCGGTCAGGGGAGAAGTGGGGATCCTGGCTCCGGGAGAGACCAGGAGGGCGCTCGCCCTCCTGCGGGAGGATCCCTGCCGGAACCTGTGGGTCATCCACAACCTTTTGAGGTTCGGGCCCTTCAACCTGGGGCTTCCGGAGCAGGGGAGCTTCTACGTCTTCCGGGGAGAAGAAACGGGCGGGGAAAGGCTGCGGGGGTTGCTCTACTGCAGCAACCTGGGATTCTGGAGATTTCACGCCCGTTCCGGCCGGGTCCTCTTCCGCCTGATGGAGGCGGCTCTGGAAGACGGCTCCAGGCCGGTTTCCATCGCCGGGGACCCGGGGGCGCTGGAGGAGGCGCTGCGTCTCCTTGAGCGGGGATCCCGGCCGCTACTCCCACCCGTGTTGAAGAGGGAGGAGGAGGTGGTCATGCGTTTTGCGGGGGGAGGCGGCCTGAATAGCGCCGGGGGAGGCGCCCGGCTGGCGGGACTCGCGGACCTGGAGGAGATGATCCGGCTGGAGAAAGGCCTGCAGGTATACCTGCTGGGGAGGTCCGCGCCCGTTGACTACCTAAGGGACCGCATCAGGGAAGTGGTGGAGCGGGGAAGGGCCGCCGTTTTCCCGGCGGGGCGCCGGCTGGCCTCCAAGGCCGAACTGGAGGTGGAGATACCGGGGAGCTCCCAACTATCTGGGGTCTTCACCCGGGCCCGCCACCGGCGACGCGGTTATGCCTCCGCCTGCTGCGGCCTTCTCTGCCGCATGGCTGTGGAGGAAGGCAGGACCGTTTGCCTGGAGACCCAGAGAAACAACCACGCCGCCCTCTCCCTCTACCGCGGCCTGGGCTTCGAAATCCATGCCCCCTCCCTGGTGGTCCGCTTCAGAGGATGAGGGTTATGGGGCGGACCGGACCCGGGCGCGCCATCCCAACGGGCGGCCCGCGCTCGCCCGCATCTCTCTCGGGTCAGGTGAAGGGGCCTGTTGCGTCAATAAAAAATCTACACGAAATTCGATTCGATGACTCATAAAAAAATCTATTCGAAATAGGCACCATCTTGCTCTGCTTCTTCATCAGGAGCGATGGAACCGGAAACCACCGTCTTGAACAGTCTTCTCTGAAGGGAGTTTATCTCCCGCATGAGCTGAGCCGGGTTGAGCTTTTTGTATTTGCGCCTGAGCTTGCGCTTGATGATCTC
>Ga0209162_1003960_pt1 | contig 11470 bp, 4 predicted proteins | sample YNPNPMetaG_FD_187121 | JGI IMG/M metagenome (GOLD analysis project Ga0209162, IMG submission 187121) | Anoxygenic and chlorotrophic microbial mat microbial communities from Yellowstone National Park, USA - YNP NP MetaG (SPAdes) (version 2) ...
CGGACGCCCAGACCAAGCGGCGGCGCCGGCCCACGAACTGCTTCCCCTCCGCCGTCCACCACGCTATCCCGCCTTCCTAGTTTCCGCACGGGGCGGGGGACTAAACTGTTACGTGAGGGTTGCGCCATTTTCTTGGCGCGGGCTCGTGCCGAGGCTACGTGGGGCGGTTGGAGGGGGAATCGGGGAGGAGGAGGGGCGTGAGAACGCGAGGGCCCCGCGGGGAAACCCCGCGGGGCCCTCGAAGGAAGCTCCGGCGACGACCTACTCTCCCACAAGGCTTCCCTTGCAGTACCATCGGCGCTGGAGGGCTTAACTTCCGAGTTCGGGATGGGATCGGGTGTGGCCCCTCCGCCATGGTCACCGGAACATCGAGGACATCGGGTTGCGGTCGGCGTTGGAGCGCCGGTGCTTCGTTGCGGAGCTCCGGCGGCGGGGTCGGTGGTCGCTTCCGGGACACGGTCAAGCCGCACGGCCGATTAGTACGGGTCGGCATGCACCTCCCGCCTATCTACCTCGTCGTCTCCGAGGGGCCTTCAGTGGACCGAGGTCCAGGGGATGCCTTATCTTGGGGCCGGCTTCCCGCTTAGATGCTTTCAGCAGTTATCCGTTCCGGACATGGCTACCCGGCAGTGCCTCGAGCGAGACAACCGGCAAACCAGAGGTCCGTTCATCCAGTTCCTTTCGTACTCAGGACGAGTCCCCTCAAGCATCCTTCGCCCACGGCAGATAGGGACCGAACTGTCTCACGACGTTCTAAACCCAGCTCGCGTACCGCTTTAATTGGCGAACAGCCAAACCCTTGGGACCTGCTCCAGCCCCAGGATGCGATGGGCCGACATCGAGGTGCCAAACCGCGCCGCCGATGTGAACTCTCAGGCGCGATCAGCCTGTTATCCCCGGAGTACCTTTTATCCGATGAGCGATGGCCCTTCCATGCGGGACCACCGGATCACTAAGACCTGGTTTCCCACCTGCTCGACCCGTCGGTCTCGCAGTCAAGCTCCCTTATGCCTTTGCACTCGACGGCTGATTTCCGACCAGCCTGAGGGAACCTTCGTGCGCCTCCGTTACCGTTTGGGAGGCGACCGCCCCAGTCAAACTGCCCACCGGGCAGTGTCCCCGGCCCGGCTGACGGGCCCAGGTTAGACTTCCAGTTCCGCCAGGGTGGTATTTCAACGGTGGCTCCACCGGAGCTGGCGCCCCGGCTTCCCAGCCTCCCACCTATCCTACACAGACGGGACCAAAAGTCACTGCCGAGTTGCAGTAAAGGTTCACGGGGTCTTTCCGTCTTGCCGCGGGTAGGCTGCATCTTCACAGCCAGTTCAATTTCGCTGGGTCCCAGGCCGAGACAGTGGGGATGTCGTTACGCCATTCGTGCAGGTCGGAACTTACCCGACAAGGAATTTCGCTACCTTAGGACCGTTATAGTTACGGCCGCCGTTTACCGGGGCTTCGGTTCCCCGCTTCGCTTGCGCTGACGGGTCCCCTTAACCTTCCGGCACCGGGCAGGCGTCAGACCCTATACGTCGTCTTGCGACTTCGCAGAGTCCTGTGTTTTTAGTAAACAGTCGCAACCCCCGTTTCTCTGCGACCCCTCGACGCTCGGGGAGCGAGTCCCTTCACGAAGAGAGGCACACCTTCTCCCGAAGTTACGGTGTCATTTTGCCGAGTTCCTTAGCCTGGGTTCTCCCACGCGCCTTGGGATACTCTCCCCGCCCACCTGCGTCGGTTTCCGGTACGGTCACCTCAGTGCAACCGGCGAGGCTTTTCTCGGGAGCCTGGGATCACTCCGTTGCTGGCCATCCGGCCACCTCATCACCTCTCGGGGTTGGTGGCGCTCCGTTTGTCCCTTTCGGGTCCTAGAGCGCCCCCCTACGGGTTTGAGCCGGCGCAACCACCCGCCGGCATGAGCGTACCCTTCTCCGTCCCCTCTCCGGTTGGCGCACCGAGGTGGTGCAGGAATATTCGCCTGCTGTCCATCACCTACGCCTTTCGGCCTCGGCTTAGGGACCGACTAACCCATGGGAGGATGATCCTTCCCCAGGAATCCTTTGGCTTACGGCGAAGGGGCTTCTCACCCCTTTTCTCGCTACTCATCCCTGCATTATCCCTTCTCAGGCCCTGAATCGCTCCTCACGGTACGACACGTGTCTGCCTGAGAATGCTCCCCTACCGCCCGCCTTCGCGTTCGCTCCGGCGGACCCGCAGCTTCGGCACGATGCTTAGCCCCGTTGGATTTTCGGCGCAGGACCGCTTGACCAGTGAGCTGTTACGCTTTCTTTAAAGGATGGCTGCTTCTAAGCCAACCTCCTGGTTGTCGAAGCGTTCCCACTTCCTTTCCCACTGAGCATCGATTGGGGGGCCTTGGCTGGCGGTCTGGGCTCTTTCCCTCTCGACGACGGATCTTATCACCCGCCGTCTGTCTCCCGTGCTGCCGTCACCGGCATTCGGAGTTTGGTTGGGTTTGGTAATCTGGTAGGACCCCTAGCCCATCCAGTGCTCTACCTCCGGTGCGGACCGCACGAGGCCATACCTCAATATGTTTCGGGGAGAACCAGCTATCTCCAGGTTTGATTAGCCTTTCACTCCCACCCACAGCTCATCCCCTAGGTTTTCAACCCTAGTGAGTTCGGGCCTCCACGTGGTATTACCCACGCTTCACCCTGGCCATGGGTAGATCACCTGGTTTCGGGTCTACGCCGCGCGACTCCAGCGCCCTATTCGGACTCGCTTTGTCTACGGCTCCACCTCACGGCTTAACCTCGCCACGCAGCGTAACTCGCAGGGTCATGATGCAAAAGGTACGCGGTCGCACTTTGCCCGAAGGCCATAGTGCTCCCACTGCTTGTAGACGCACGGTTTCAGGTACTATTTCACTCCCCGAGCAGGGGTTCTTTTCACCTTTCCCTCACGGTACTTGTTCACTATCGGTCGCCGGGTCGTATTTAGCCTTGGAAGATGGTCCTCCCGAATTCCCGCCGGATTGCACGTGTCCTGCGGTACTTGGGGAATCCTCGGAAGGCGACCCGGTTTCGGCTACAGGGCTGTTACCTCCTCTGGCGGGCCTTTCCAGACCCTTCGCCTACCGGGCCGCTTTGTCACTTCCTGGGGACTCCGCAGCGTCCCCCGAGGCCCCCACGACCCCGAGCCTACAACGCCTGCGGGCTTGCATAGGCTCGGTTTGGGCTGTTCCCCGTTCGCTCGCCACTACTAGGGGAATCGCGTCTTTGCTTTCTTTTCCTGCGGCTACTAAGATGGTTCAGTTCGCCGCGTTCGCTCCGCGCCGCCTATGGATTCAGCGGCGGGTGCGCGGGCATGACCCCGCGCCGGTTTCCCGATTCGGAGATCTCCGGATCTAAGCCTGCTAGCGGCTCCCCGGAGCTTATCGCAGCGGTCCACGTCCTTCATCGCCTCCCGGCACCTAGGCATCCACCGTGCGCCCTTCGTAGCTTGACCGTATCCCGAAGGCGCACACCGAATCGCCGCCGCCGGAGCTCCGTCCCGAAGCCCCGCGCGGCTCGGTGCATCCCATCGATCGGATGCGCTGCCTTTCCGCTTCTCGATGCCCTCGATTCGGTTGTCAAGGAACGCCGCCCGGCCGGTCCCAACCGGCGGGCCCTCCCGGGCCGCCGGACGGCCGCCCACCCAGCGGGCAGGGGCCGTCCGTCGAGGCGCCGTGGAGCTGATCGGGTTCGAACCGACGACCCTCGGCTTGCAAAGCCGATGCTCTCCCGACTGAGCTACAGCCCCATCGAGTGGGCCTGGGCAGGCTCGAACTGCCGACCTCACGCTTATCAGGCGTGCGCTCTAGCCGCCTGAGCTACAGGCCCCGGACGGGATTGCCGGGCCGGCTCCGCGCGGCCTCGGTCGGTCGCTGAGAACCGGACGGCAGGCGAGTCGACGCCGTGATTGACCTTGGAGTCCCCTTCCGGTCACTCCCTAGAAAGGAGGTGATCCAGCCGCAGGTTCCCCTACGGCTACCTTGTTACGACTTCACCCCAGTCATCGACCACTCCTTGGGGGCCTGCCTCCCTTGCGGGTTGGCGCAGCCACTTCTGGAGCAGCCGACTCCCATGGTGTGACGGGCGGTGTGTACAAGGCCCGGGAACGTATTCACCGCTGCCAGCTGATCAGCGATTACTAGCGATTCCGCCTTCAAGGAGTCGAGTTGCAGACTCCTATCTGTACTGGGGCCGGCTTTTTGGGATTGGCTCACCCTCGCGGGGTCGCGACCCTTTGTACCGGCCATTGTAGCACGTGTGTAGCCCTGGACATAAGGGCCATGATGACTTGACGTCATCCCCACCCTCCTCCGGCTTGACGCCGGCAGTCCCGCTAGAGTGCCCGGCCGAACCGATGGCAACTAGCGGCAGGGGTTGCGCTCGTTGAGGGACTTAACCCGACATCTCACGACACGAGCTGACGACAGCCATGCAGCACCTCTACAGCAGCCCCGAAGGGAGAGAGTGTTTCCACTCCTGTCCGCTGCAGTTCAAGCCCAGGTAAGGTTCTTCGCGTTGCGTCGAATTGAACCACATGCTCCACCGCTTGTGCGGGCCCCCGTCAATTCCTTTGAGTTTCAACCTTGCGGCCGTACTCCCCAGGCGGGGCACTTAACGCGTTAGCTTCGGCACCGCAGGGGTCAATACCCGCGATACCAAGTGCCCATCGTTTACGGCGTGGACTACCAGGGTATCTAATCCTGTTTGCTCCCCACGCTTTCGCGTCTCAGCGTCAGTCTCGGTCCAGGACGCCGCCTTCGCCACCGGTGTTCCTCCCGATATCTACGAATTTCACCTCTACACCGGGAATTCCACGTCCCTCTCCCGAACTCCAGCGCGACGGTTTCGGACGCCGTTCACTCGGTTAAGCCGAGGGATTTCACGCCCGACCTGTCGCACCGCCTACACGCGCTTTACGCCCAGTGATTCCGAACAACGTTCGCACCCTCCGTCTTACCGCGGCTGCTGGCACGGAGTTGGCCGGTGCTTGCTAAGGAGGTACCGTCAGAGCATTGCTGCTTGTTCGTCCCTCCCCACAGGGCTTTACGACCCGAAGGCCTTCGTCACCCACGCGGCGTCGCTGCGTCAGGCTTTCGCCCATTGCGCAAGATTCCCCACTGCTGCCTCCCGTAGGAGTCTGGACCGTGTCTCAGTTCCAGTGTGGCTGGCCATCCTCTCAGACCAGCTACCCGTCGTCGCCTTGGTGGGCCATTACCCCGCCAACAAGCTGATGGGCCGCGGGCCGATCCTCCGCCGGATTGCTCCTATCACCCCCCGGCCGCGACCGGAGGGTCGTACGCGGTATTAGCACCCCTTGCGAGGTGTTATCCCCCAACGGAGGGTACGTCACCCACGTGTTACTCACCCGTGCGCCGCTTTACTCGCCCCCTTGCGGAGGCTTTCTCGCTCGACTTGCATGTGTTAGGCACGCCGCCAACGTTCGTTCTGAGCCAGGATCAAACTCTCCAGTTCCGATCCTGCCACCGCCGTCCCCGGCCAAGGGGAACGACGGCGTTGTTCGTCGACCGCACGTCGTCTTCTCGATCCTGCCGTCCGGTTTTCAAAGACCGACGAGACCCGCAGGCCCCGCCCGGAGCACCTAACCCTACGCGGTCCGGGCCCCCTTGTCAAGGGGCGGCCACCGAGCCCTGGCGACCCCCCTCGCCGGGGCCCGCCGCGGCGGAGGGTGGTTTGTACCTCCGCATCCAGGGCCTGTCAACAAAAAAGCGACCCCGCCCGCGAACCGGCCCGGTTCTCGGGAAGGACCCGCGCGACCCGCCCGGCGGCGGCCGGACGGTCGCGTCCTCAGCCCCCCAGCAGCGCCAGCGCCTCGTCCAGGCGGGACAGCCGCACCAGCTCCAGGCCGACGTCCGCCGCCCCACGGGCCGAGGCACTCCCGGGGTCCGCCGGCACCACGCAGCGCGAGAAACCGAGCCGTGCCGCCTCGGCCGCCCGCGCCTCGAGCCCGGGCACGGCCCGCAGGTCCCCGCACAACCCCAGCTCCCCCACCCACGCCGTCTCGGCCGGCGCGGCGCGCCCGGCGTGGGCCGACGCGATCGCGACCGCCGCGCCGAGGTCCGCGCCGGGATCCCCGATCCGGACGCCGCCCACCGCCGCCACGAACACGTCCGTGCCCGCCAGCGCCAGGCCGCCCCAGCGCTCCAGCACGGCGGCCACCAGCGCCGCCCTCCCCGGTTCGAGCCCGACCACCGTGCGCCGCGGCACGACGGTTGCCGAACCCACCGTCAACGCCTGCAGCTCGACCAGCAGCGTCCTCCGACCCTCGCGCACCGCCGCGACCGCCGATCCCGCCACGCCCCGCGCCCGCCCCGCCAACAGCCGTGCCGACACGTCCCGCGCCTCCACCAGCCCGTTCCCCGTCATCTCGAACACCCCCAGCTCATCCACCGCCCCGAAGCGGTTCTTCGTGCAACGCACGACGCGCTGGGCCCCGCGGTCGTCCCCTTCGAAGGACAGCACGGTGTCGACGAGGTGTTCGAGCGTTTTGGGGCCGGCGAGCGACCCGTCCTTGGTCACGTGTCCCACCAGAAGTGTGGTGGTGTTCGCCGACCGCCCCAGATCGACCAGCTCGCCCGCCACCCGACGCACCTGGGCCACCGTGCCGGCCGGGGTACCGAGCTGTCGGTCGCGGACGGTCTGCACCGAGTCGACCACCAGCACGCGGGGCCGATCGCGGCGCACCGCCGCCGCGATCCGCTCCAGGTCGGTCTCCGCCAGGAGGCGCAGGTGCGGCCCGGAGACCCCCACGCGTCGGGCGCGCCGCGCGACTTGTTCGAGCGACTCTTCGGCAGTGACGTAGAGGGCGGAGACATCGGCCGCCACCCGGTCGGCGACCTGCAGCAGCAGCGTTGACTTCCCGATCCCCGGCTCCCCCCCCACCAGCACCGCCGTCCCCGCCACGAAACCGCCGCCCAGCACGCGGTCCCATTCCCCGATGCCCGACGGCAGCCGCTCCGCCGGCGGTGTCGCCAGCAGGTCCCCGGCCGGAACCGTCGGCGGAGCGACGCCCGGCTCGGCCCGCGCGCCGCGCCCTGCGACCCGCGCCACCGCCCGCAGCGAGCCCCACGCGCCGCAGGCCGGGCAGCGTCCCATCCAGCGCGGCGTCGCCGCCCCGCACTCGACGCACACCTGCTCCTCACCTTTCTGCGCCATGCCCGCCACCTCCGCGGCGTGCTTCGCGGTGTCCCCCCGGGACGTTGCGCGGCGCGGACCACCACCCGGACCCGGCACCGGAGCCGCGCGCGCCTGGACCGCCCGAACCGCACGCACCCGCCCGCCCCTTTCCGGCCGGCGGGGCGCCGCCGTCAGAACGCGAAGTGCACCGCGGAGACCAGATCCATGTTGAACGAGAAGTCGGGGAACGCCGCGTCGAGCGCCAGCTCGGCGCCCAGCCCGAACCAGCGCGTGAACTGGTAGAGATACCGGACGCCCGCGCCGGCGACGCCCCAACCCGAGGAGCGCCAGTAGGGCGCGAAGGTCTGGCAGCGGGCGAGCGTGTCCGGCGGGCAGATCATCGCCCCCGAGAACTCGTCGAGCTGCACGAAGCTGACGCGGCGGAGCCGATGCACCACCCGACCCGCGCCGGCGCCGACGAAGGCGCCGAGCCGGTGATCGTCGCCGAGGCGGAACCACCAGGTCCCGCGGGCCTGCACCAGCCACGGGAACTCGTCCCCGAACGGGAACGAGATCCGGCCGAGCAACGAGATCGAGAGCTCCGGGATCGCGAGCCACCCCAGTTCGAGCCGCACCACGCCGCCGGCCAGCACGAGCTGCGTCCCGGGGTCGAACTGTTCGACGACGCCGTCCGGCCCGGGCAGGAACTCGCCCGGCCGGAGCCGGTCCTCGTACCAGTTCCACTCGGAGATGATACCGTGAATCACGCCGGCCCCGATGCCGGCCCCCAGCTGCAGGAACCCCCCCGATCGCTCGGGCGCCTGCTCGACCGCCGGCGCCCGCGCCGGCGTGGGCGAGAGCTGGCAGCAGCCGGCGAGGCACTCCTCGCCCGGCGCGCATTGCCCCGAGACGATGCAGGGCCGGCACAGCTGGCCGCCGCAGATCATCCCGGGAGGACAGTCGGACAACCGGATCGGCGTCGTCCCGTCCGGATTGCACGACTCGACCCACGTCCCGTCGGGGCGCAGCGGCGGACGCTCGACCCGCTCCCCCATCTCCACCCGGTGCGGCCGCCGCGCGGAAGCCTCCGTCGCCAGCTCCTCGTTGCCCGCGCCCCAGACCACGATGTAGTACTCCCACCGGGTCGGTTGCACCGTCGAGCAGGGAATCTCGGCGTACCAGCCGCCCGTCGGCCACGGCGCGAAGAACAGCGACTGGTAATCGGTCTCGCCCCGCGCGCGGTAGAAGAGCTGCACGGCGATCGGCTGCAGGTCCTCGCGCACCGTGAGGAACAGCGGCACCGGGTGGTTCCAGACCTGTTCGCGCACGCGGATGTGCTCGATCGCCGGCGGTCGCCGCGACCGCCGCCGCTGGGCGCCGAGTTCCGCTTCTTCCGCCGCGGCCACGGCCGGCCCGATCGGCGCCGCGCGCGCCGTCCGGCCCGCCGGACTGGCGAGCGCCCACAAGACGATCCACAAGAAGGGAGCCCGCATCCTCCTCCTCGACCCCGCCGGCCCCAAGGACGGTAGCGCGAGGAGCGGGGTCGAGGGAAGAGCTTTTCGAGGTCCCCCGGGCCGTCTGCGAGCCCCGAGAGCGCCGGACGCCCGCCCGGGCGCAGGACGGTTGCCAGGGCGGGAGGACCGGGGCAGGCGGGCGGAGGAACGCCTGGCCGGGAGGCCGGTGCTCCACCCGGCTCGAACCGTGCCGCCGGCCGTCGGGCGAAGCCGCCGCCTCGCCGACCGAGCCCCCGCCGCCGATCCCGCCGCCGATCCGCCGTTTCCCGACGATCGGAATCGAATCCTTCCGCACGGGCGGCGTTGGCCCGGCGCGTGCAGCGGGCGCTGCCGGGAGGCACGAGGTGCTCGCCCGACTGCTCAGCATGACCCTCGAAGGGATCGAGGCTCGCGAGGTTTCCGTCGAGGTCGAGATTGCGACGGGCGCGCCGGCGCTGCGGATCACCGGGATGGTCGAGCGGGCCGGCAAGGAATGCCTGGTACGCGTCGTCGCGGCGCTGCGGCGTTGTGGCTTCGAGCTGCCGGGGAAGAGGATCACGATCGGCGTGTCGCCGGCGGATCCGCCGAAGCGCGCCGCGAGCCTCGACCTTGCCGTCGCCGTCGGGCTGCTCGTCGCCGAGCACCATCTCCCGGCCGAGCGGGTCGACGGCCTGCTGCTGGCGGGCGAGCTGACGCTGGCCGGGACGCTGCTGCCGGTGCGCGGGGCGCTGCCGATGGCGCTGGCCGCCCGGCGCGCCGGGGTCCGCGCGCTGGTGCTGCCGGAGCGCAACGCCGAGGAGGTCGCCGGCTGGGTCGAGCTCCCGGTGCTCGGTCCGCGCACGATCGGCGATCTCGTCCTGCACCTGCTCGACCAGCAGCGGCTCGAACCCCTGGCCTCTCCCCTCCCGGAGGCTGTGTCCCCGGCCCGCGGCGATCTCGCCGACGTGCTGGGCCAGCCGGTGGCCCGCCGCGCGCTGGAGATCGCCGCGGCCGGGGGACACAACCTGCTGCTCGTCGGTCCGCCCGGGTCGGGCAAGACGCTGCTGGCCGAGCGGATGCCGGGGATCCTGCCGCCGCTTACGCCGGAGGAGGCGCGCGAGACCGCCGTCGTTTACTCTTCGGTCGGGCTGCTCGACCCGCGGCGCGGGCGGATGCTGGCGCGGCCGTTCCGCGCCCCGCATCACACGGTGAGCTACGCCGGCCTGGTCGGCGGCGGCAATCCGCCGCGGCCGGGCGAGGCGAGCCTGGCGCACAACGGGGTGCTGTTCCTCGACGAGCTGCCCGAGTTCAACCGCGCGGCGCTGGAGGCGCTGCGTCAGCCGCTGGAGAGCGGGCTCCTGGCCGTCGCCCGGATCCACGGCTCGGCCGTCTTCCCGGCCCGCTTCGCGCTGGTCGCGGCCGCCAACCCGTGCCCGTGCGGCCACCTGGGCGACCCGCGCCGTCCGTGCCGCTGTTCGGAGGCGGCGATCGAGCGGTACCGGGCGCGGCTCTCCGGCCCGTTGCTCGACCGGATCGACCTGCAGGTCCACGTCGGCCCGGTCCGACCGGAGGCGCTCGCCGCCGGCCGGCCGCGCGACGCGGAGACGTCGGCGGTGGTCCGCGCGCGGGTGCTGGCGGCCCGCGACCGGCAACTCCGGCGCGCGGAACGCCTGGGCCTGGCGACCCGCACCAACGCGCGGCTGGCCGGCGACGAGCTCTCCGCCGCCGCGCCGCTCGACCGCGAGGCGCGCCGGTTCCTCACCGGCGCCGCCGACCGCCTCGCGCTCACTGCCCGCGGCTGGCATCGCGTGATCCGCGTCGCCCGCACGATCGCGGACCTCGAAGGCGCGGCGGAGATCGACGTGCGGCACCTGGCCGAGGCGCTGGGTTACCGGTTGGGGGAAGGCGGGCCCTCGCCCGCGGAGGAAACGCAACGGATCCGCGACGCGTTCGACGTCGCCGGATCGGGATGAACCACCCCGGAGGAGGAGGTCATGGAAACGGCGGTTTCGAAGGGCAACGGCAAGTGGCAGGAACGGCTCCGGGCGATCGAGGCGGCGATCGCCTCGATCGAGCGGCAGTTCGGCAAGGGATCGATCCTTGCGCTGGGCGACGACCACGCGGTCGAGCCGGTGGCCGCGATCCCCACCGGCTCCCTCGCGCTCGACGCGGCGCTCGGCATCGGCGGCTACCCCCGCGGCCGGGTGGTCGAGATCTTCGGCCCCGAGTCGTCCGGCAAGACGACGCTGGCGCTCCACGCGATCGCCTCGGCCCAGAAGCTCGGCGGCGTCGCCGCCTTCATCGACGCCGAACACGCGCTCGACGTGCGCTACGCCACCGGCATCGGCGTCGAGGTCGACAAGCTGTACCTCTCGCAGCCCGACACCGGCGAGCAGGCGCTCGAGATCGTCGAGATCCTTTGCCGATCGGGCGGGGTCGACCTGATCGTCGTCGATTCCGTCGCGGCGCTCACCCCCCGCGCCGAGATCGAAGGCGAGATGGGCGACCAGCACGTCGGGCTGCAGGCGCGGCTGATGAGTCAGGCGTTGCGCAAGCTGACCGCGGTCACGCACCGCACCGGCACCTGCCTGATCTTCCTCAACCAGATCCGGATGAAGATCGGCGTGATGTTCGGCAGCCCGGAAACCACCACCGGCGGCACCGCCCTCAAGTTCTACGCCTCCGTGCGCCTCGACGTGCGCCGCACGCAGACGGTGAAGGACGGCGACGTCGCCGTGGCCAGCGCGACCCGCGTCAAGGTGGTCAAGAACAAGCTGGCGCGGCCCTTCACCGAGGCAACGTTCGAGATCCGCTACGGCAGCGGGATCGATGCCCTCGGCGAGCTGATCGACCTCGGCGTGG
>Ga0209162_1003963_pt1 | contig 11465 bp, 5 predicted proteins | sample YNPNPMetaG_FD_187121 | JGI IMG/M metagenome (GOLD analysis project Ga0209162, IMG submission 187121) | Anoxygenic and chlorotrophic microbial mat microbial communities from Yellowstone National Park, USA - YNP NP MetaG (SPAdes) (version 2) ...
ATCGAAGATCACGCGGATGTTGGTGTACCCCACCGTGGAAATCGGGTTCGTGAGGGTCATGGACTGGTCCTGATCGATGCGGGCGTAATTGTTGCTGTGACTGCAGTGCGCGGTTGTCCGATTGCTGCCACCGATGGTCCAGGAGCCGCTGTTGTACGGGTCATCGTCAGGGCCGAAGAGCGTCACGGTGCCGCCGCCGCTGGTGTAGCCGGAGGTGTACGACAGGGTGGCCGCGGTGGCGGCGACCACGGTGAAGGCGGGGGAGAGGGCGGTGGTGGCCTGGCTGTTGGAGGCGGTGAGGGGCGAGGTGAGCTGGGTGGCGGTTTCGTTGAGGTTAGCCACGCTGCCGCTGTGGATCACCGAGTTGGTGTCCTCGTTGCCCCCGTTGCAGGGGCCACCGCCAAAGGTGGTGGCGTCCTCGGCCCGCACCAGGTAGTCGTAGGTGGTGCCCACCGCCGCCGAGGTGTCGTCCCAGCTCGTACCGCTCACGCAGGAGGCGAGCAGGGAGAAGGGGTCGGCGCCGGTGCGCCGGTAGACGTTGTACACCACCGTGGGGCCGTTGGGGCAGTTGCTGGTGGCCGGGTCCCAGCTCAGGCGCAGGCCGCAGGTCACGTTGCCGGTGAGGGGGGTGACGCTGGCGAGGCCAGCGAAGGTGGGGGGTGTGGAGCAGATGCAGTCGGAGCGGTCGGTGCCGCTGGTGGCGGCGGACCAGGAGCCGGTGCAGGAGGCGTTCGTGCCGCGCACCTGGTAGGTGTGGGAGTTGCTGTCTCCCGGTACGTAGGTGGCTGGGCTCGTCACCCCCGGCACGACCGTGGTGCCGTCCACGAGGAGGTCGTAGGCGGTGGCGCCGGAAACCGGCGACCAGGAGATGGTCACGCCGGAGCCGGCACACAGATCGGGGTCGGTTACGGTGGGGGCGCCGGGTGTACCCGGTGTGGCGTTGCCGTCGGCGAAGCTCGAGGGGTTACTGTCGGTGCTGCAGCCGCCCGTGGCCACGGCGCGGATCACGTAGCTGTGGGAGGCCGTATCGCCAGGGTTGTAGAGGGCACCGGAGGCGTAGCCGGTGACCACCACGCTGCCATCGCGCACGAGATCGTGGCGCGTGGCGCCCGATCCGCCCGTGTAGGACACGCGGATGCCACTCTGGGCGCAGGCGTTGTCGTCGACAATCGAGGTGATGACGGGTTGGCCCGGCGGGGTGCAGGTGGTGAGGATGCCGGAGATCACCAGGGCGTAGGGCTGGGTGGTGGTGCCTGCCTGCCCGTTGCCGGGTACGTTGGTGCCACGCACGGTAACGGTCCAGTTGCCGGTGGCGGGGGAGGTGACCACCACCTGTTCCACGTTGTTCTTGGCGTCCTGGGTGCCGCCGGTCCAGTTCTTGCGGTTGGGGTAGTAGCGGACGGCGGTGGGCGAGTACACCTCCAGGTCCAGGTTGTTCACGAGCTCGGTGGCGGCGCTGGTGGCGCCGTAGGGGTCGGTCCACGCCAGAGTGACGATGAGGGGGTTGGCGTTGCCGGCGACGGTGACGGTGTAGCTGGTGGACTGGCCGGTCTGCAGCCCCGGCGAGACGTCGTGCACCTCCATCTTTCGCGCCGGGTCGTCCCCCCACCCGGAGCCGGGGAAGAGGGCGTGCTCCAGGTCCACCCGGCCGTACCCTTCGGCGTTGTTGGGCAAATCCCGCCCCGCGGAGCGGTCCCAGTTGGGGGGGATTTCCGGCTGCGGACTGGTACTGCCGTACTGACCAGGCGCCATATCCCAGGCGCCGTTGACGAGGGTGGCCTTCACGAGAGCCGCCGAGGGGTTGAAGCCGTCGCCCGGGTTGGCCGAGGCGTTGGTGGTGGCGGTGTGATTGGGGTGCCACCCGTCGCTGTAGTACTGGCGCACCAGGACGGCAGCTCCTGCCGTGAGGGGGTTCGCCATGGAGGTCCCGCCCATGGTGAGGTAGTAGGAACGCTGCGCTGTGGGTACGTTGCAGATCCCCCACTGCTCGTACTGTTGGTTGACACTGGTGCGGGTGGAGATAATGGCAATGCCCGGCGCGGTGAGGTCGGGCTTGAAGCGACCGTCGTCGGTGGGCCCGCGGGAGGAGAAGGCCCCCATGCCGCTCGCGTTGTTTGCCATGAGGTCGGAGTAGATGGGGTTGACGCTGTAGGAACAATCGTTGAACCACCCCCACGCCTGTTGGGTGAAGCCGTCGCCAGTGCAGTCCGCCTCGGGGTACTCGTAGACGAAATCGGGGCGGTAGTTCTCGCTGGCCCCCACGGTGATGCAGTTCTTGGCTGTGCCGGGGGAACCGATGGAGTCGGTATCGATGACCCCGTCGATGGGAGCACCCGAGGTGCGGCAGATGATGTTGTAGTACTTGCCATCGATCCCCGAGTTCCCCGCCGAGAAGGTGATGACCATGTCGGGGTGGTTCCAGATGAACTTGTCCACGTTCTGTGCGTCGGTGTTGTACTGGCCGGCCACGGCGGCGCCCCAGGAGTTGGAGTGCACGCGCGCCCCGTCGGTGTAGGGCGGCTGGAAGAGGGTGTTGAGGTCGGCGGGGAGGCCGCCAAGGCCGCCGCTCGAGTCCATGACCGACTGGAAGACGAACTGGGCCTTGGGGGCGTTGCCAGCAAAGCAGGAGGGGGGAAAGGTGTTGGTGTTGGGGGTGGAGCCGGAGCGGATGCCGTTGCCAACGATGGAGCCGGAGGTGTGGGTACCGTGCCCGCCGTCGGGGTTGGGGTCGTCCCAGGTGGACCGGCCCAGGGCGTACCCCTTGAGCACGCGCATGGGGTTCGTGGCCGAACCCTGCTGGCCAAAGTCCCAGTGCAGCGTGGCCAGGTTGCCGGTGTCGAGACCGGTATCGGCTGCAGCGGCAATCTGCCCTTCGCCGCGGATCCCCCGGTTCCACACGTCCTCCACGTCCATCACGGGACCGGCCACGGCGCCCCGCCCCGTGGTGACGCTCGTGGAGGTGCGGGCCACGTTGTTGTGGAGCTGGCGCTCCACGAAGCGCTCCACCCACAGGCAGCCGCGCTGGACGGCAATGGGGCGGGCAGCGCGGGCCTTGGCTTGGAAGCGGACGAGCCACGCACTCTCGGTCTTGGTCACCTCCAGCACCGACGCTTCAGCTACCCCCCGCAGCGAGTCCAAGAGGGCGCTGGCCGAGTCGAAGGCCGCCAGGTCGAAGTGGGCCGTGAGGGACAGCTCGTGGCTGGCATCGGCTTCGATCACGTAGTCCAGGAGCGGGTCGACCCGGAAGGCGGGCTGGAAGTACCCCGCCCAGAACACGGCGGTGTTGGTCGGGAGCGCTGCCCAGGTGCGCGCGTCCAAACGCACCAGGTAGGCCAGCTCGGGGATGTAGTCCAGGATCTGGATACGGTTACGCTCGAGCCAGGAGCGGAGCGCCACCTGCCCGGCTGGGTTGGGCGCCTGGATCAGGAAGAGGTCGGTGGTCGCATCAAAGAAAGGCTGCCGGATGAGCTCCGGGGGGAAGCTCCTGGTATCCGGGGCGAGGAACCTTCGCTGGCCCTTGAAGTCGCTGCTCACCAGCGAATCGGTGACGAAACGGATCGCCTTGAGGTCGATGACGTGCGGCGAGCTCTGCCCCGAGATGGGCACGGCAAACCGCTCCGAGAACGGGTAGTACTCCCGCCAGTCGGGGGGGATCACCACCAGGGTTTGCCCCGTGTCGGGGTCGGCGATGGAGACCGGCAGGGTGATGCAGGGCTGAGCCCCGTGGCTCGCTGCTGCTCCGCGGGCCGGAGCGAAGGCAACGAGGACCAGCAGGACGGTGAGGAATGTGGCGCGGTGGTTCCTGGTCCGCATACTCCCTCCCCCAGTCGGCAAGCCGACTGTCCTCCTCTAGCATGATTTCGCGGTCAAACCGTGTCAACCGTTTTGCTCTTTGCCACAGTTGGCGGCGCCCACCGGTCTCGGCGGTGCTGTGCTCGGGACGTCCTCACATTTCCCGCGGCACGGGGATGCCCAGCAGCTCCTCCAGGATGGTGGTGATGGTGGCGCCAAAGAGGCGGAACACGGCCCGGCGCAGGGTGCGGGTAGGTTCGTCGGGGGCGTGCAGCACGGGGTGCTCGTGGTAGAGGGTGTGGAAGAGCTGGGCAGCCGCGCGGGCGTGGCTGGCGAGGAGGGAAAACTCCAAGGCCCCCACCGCCTTGGCCACCATCTCTTCCACCCGGGCACAGGCGAACACCAGCTCCCACAGATCGTCGCCCACCTCGGCCCCCGCCACCGCCGTGGCATCGCTGGCCACCTCCCCAGCGAGCCCTGCTGCGGCCAGCTTGTCGAAGATCTTGGCGGCCCGCACTGCGGCGTACTGCAAGTACGGTCCGGTATCACCCTCGAAGGCCAGGGCATCCTCGAAGTCGAAGGCGAGGACGCGGTTCTTCCCCTGCCGCGCCATCTGGTAGCGCAGGGCACCCACGGCAATGGCGTGGGCGCGGGCGGCGCGTTCCTCCTCGGAGAGCTCCGGGCCCTCGGCGTGCCGGCTCGCCACCGCCTCGGCGGCCGCAGCGGTGAGGGTGGCGAGGAGCGCGTCAGCGGTGACCCCAATCCCCCGCCTCCCCGACATCTCGATAAACGGCTTGGCCATGTCCTCCGCTGCCAGCCCGAAGTCCAGGCCCTGGCTCTCTTCGAGCCGGCGCACGGCGCGGGGGGTGAGCGCCACCATTTCGTAGGCAAAGTGGGTGGAGTTGTCGGCCGCCTGGCGGTGACCCAAGACGCGGATCGCCTCCTTGACCACCTTCTGCGGGTACGACTGGCGCACGTCGATGACGTTGTAGACGCGCTCCCCACCCCCGAACGACACGCCCGCTGGGCGCAGCGAGCGGTCGGGGGCGGTGCGGTAGAGGGGGCGGCCGGCGGTCCCGTAGACCACCGGCGCCGCGGCCCCGGCCTGCTGGAAGCGGGCAAACTCGCGGTAGCCAAAGTCGTGGAGCGTGCCGTCGGTATCGCGCAGCAGGCCCAGCTTCCACAGCTGGTAGGCGATGTCCTTGCCGGTGTAGGTGACGGTGCCGTTGGAGCGCACCAGGATCTTGTCCGCCTCGGCAAGCCCAGCAAACTCCGGCGAATCGGCCAGCGACATCACCCAGCATCCAGCGTTCTTGCCCTCCGCCGCCCGGCGCACCGCCCCCGCCTCCAGGAGGAGCTCAAACGCCCGCTGCCAGAACCCCCGCTTCAAGATGTCCGATTCGTGGGGGAGGACATCGTAGGCGATGCCCAAGCGGCCCATGGTGAGGAGGTGGCAGCGCAGGTTGGCTTCGGCCACGGCCGCTGCAAAGCGCGCCACGCAGGCGCCATCCGGGGCGGGAGCAGCGGACCTGCCAGGTGAGGATCCCAAACCGGCCGCAAGCCCTGCCACGGCAGCCTCCAGCGTCATGTCCTCTGGGAACCCTCCCTCGATGGCGTGCAGCACTTCGCTGCGCCGCGCTGCCAGCGCCTCGTTGCCCTCGTAGGCGCGCGTCACCCGCGGGTAGAGCTCCCAGCAGAGGTCGTCAAAATCGGCTTCCCCCAGGCGCTCGCTCACGAGGCGGCCCGAGCGCGCACGCACGGCGAAGGTGGCGAGCAGGTGGGCGCGGGTGGGGTGCGCCTCGCGCCCAAGCTCTGGCCAGACCCTTCCTGCCACTGCGGCCAGCTCCCCCTCCGGCAGGAAGAGGAACCCCACCACCACGTCGGCCACCTGCACACCGGTGTCGTCCACGTAGTTCTGCACCTCGACGGTGTGCCCGAGCCACCGCAGGCAGCGCGCCAGGGTGTCGCCCAGCACGGCGTTGCGGAGGTGCCCGATGTGGGCCGCCTTGTTGGGGTTGATGTTGGTGTGCTCGATGATCGTCTTCCCTCCCGGCTCAGGCGGCGCTGGGGCGGAGGCCGAGGCGGTGCGGGCGAGGAGGGCGGCCAGCGTCGCGCCGCGGCGCAGGCGGAAGTTGACAAAGCCGGGCCCCTCCACGGTGGGCTGGGGTTCCAAAAGCGCCAGGGGGCTTTCCGGCGGGGCGAGCGAGAGCGCCAGGCGACGCACCACCTCCTCGGCAATGGCCCGGGGCGGGCAGCGGAGCGTCTTGGCAAGCGGCAGCGCGCCGGCCCACGCCAGGTCGCCCAGCTGGCGGCTGGGCGGCGTCTCCAGCGTCACGGTGGGGGCTTCCACCCCCATGTCGTGCAACGCCGCCTTGACGGCGGCGGCCAGCTCGCGGCGGACCGACTCCAACATGCCACCTCCCACTCCCCTGAAAGCCTGGACCCCGTCGACGCCGGTGTGATGGCAGCGCTCCGGGGGCGCGCCTAGGCGGGGGGGAACAACCTCTCGATGGCGGCACGGTCCTCAGGGGAGATGTGGAGGAACTCCACGCCAATCTCCACCGTTCCCGCTTCGGTGGGGTTTTCCCAGACGACGCGTGCCTGCGCCTTGATCACCTGGTCTTTGACGGAAATGAGGATTTCCACCGGCGACCCGACGCCGAGCGGTTCGGAGGAGACAAACATGCACCCTCCGAGCCCCATCACCCGCGTCCTGGCAAAGTCCTCGTGCACCTCCGGCGCGAGTTTCTTTACCAGCACGGCGTGTTCGGAGGGAACCCTCGGAAAACGCCGTTTGTTGGGATAGCCTCCCCTCATGGTGCCGCCCCCTCATCCACGGCTCCCACTCTAGCAGCGGTGCCCCGCCGAAGCAAACCGCAGGGTGGCGCTGTCCGGACTGCTGCAGCCAGGCCGCGCCGGGACGTTGGGGCAGGCGCAGAGGTCCGCCGGTCCCACCCAACCGTGCAACCCGGCGGCAGCTGCGACGTACGATACGGTAGCATGCGGCCGGTGCGCCGTCTCTTCGAGGGTCTGTGGACCATCTACCGCCGGGAACTCCGGGCCGCCCTGCGCGAGAAGGGCATCGTCGTCAACAGCATCGTCATCCCCCTGGTGCTCTACCCCTTCCTGCTCTGGGCGGTCTCCACGGGGATCGCCTTCGTCATGGGGCAGACGGAAGGCTTCACCTCGCGCGTGGCGGTGATCGGGGCCGGCCCCCTCCACCGCCCCTTCCTCCGCATGCTGGAGACCAACCACAAGGTGGAGGTCCGGGAGCACCTCCCCCTGGCGACGGCGCTGGCCGCGCTGCGGGCAGGCGAGCTCGACGCGGTGGTGGAGATCCTGCCGGCGGCCGAGGGGGGGGTGGTGCCGGGCGAGTTCGCCCTGCGGGTGACGGTGGACGAGGCCAAGGAGCGCAGCCGCACCGCGCGCGAGCGGCTCGACCGGGCCAGCGAGCGCTACCGCAGCGAGTGGTTGGCCCGCGAGGCGCGAGCACGGGGCGTTACTGCGGCCGACTGGCAGGGGTTTTCGATCCGCAGCCGCAACGTGTCGTCGGCCAGGGAGATGGGGCAGTTCCTACTGGGGCTGTTGCTGCCCATGCTGTTCGTCATCATGGTGGCGGTGGGGTGCTTCTACCCCGCTGTGGACGCCACGGCCGGGGAGCGCGAGCGCAACACTTGGGAAACCACCATGACCCTCGCCGTGCCGCGCTTCGCCGTGGTAGCGGCCAAGTACCTCTCCGTCGCCACCTTCGGGGGAGTTGCCGGGATCCTCAACGTGGCGGCAATGACCGCCTCCATGGGCATGATCTTCGCGCCGCTGTTTGCCGAGGGGGGTGAAGAGGTGCAGTTCCGCATCCCCCTGGCCGCGGTGCCGGTGCTGCTACTGGGTGCGCTGCTCCTCGCCCTGTTCGTGGCGGCGGGGATGATGATCTTTGCGTCGTTTGCCCGCACCTTTAAGGAAGGTCAGTCCATGGTCACGCCGTTCTACCTGCTCATCCTGTTGCCGGTGATGTTCCTCCAGGTGCCGGGCCTGGAGTTCTCCCTGGCCCTTTCCTTCGTGCCCGTGGTCAACGTGACGATGATGGTGCGCGAGGCCCTCTCGGGTAGCTTTCACTGGCCGCAGATTGGTGTCACCGTGGGCGTGTCCGCGGCCCTGGTGCTGGCCTGCCTGGGGCTGGCGGCGCGGATCCTCGCCTTCGAAGACGTGGTCATGGGCTCCTTCGGGGGCAGCCTGGGGATGTTCGTGAAGACGCGCCTTCTTGCGCGGCGCGGCAGAGGGGCAGCGGGGGAGGGGGCGCGATGAGCCAGCCGGTGGTGGTGCAGGGGTTGACCAAGGTCTTTTTCGACGACGCTCGGGGCGAGATCCGGGCCGTGGACGGTGTGGATTTTTCCTGCCAGGCCGGGGAAATCTTTGGGCTTCTAGGCGCCAACGGGGCGGGGAAGACCACGACGCTGCGGATGATTGCCACGGTGCTGGCGCCCACCGCGGGCACCGCCCTGGTGATGGGGCACGACGTGCAGCGGGAAGCCGAACAGGCGCGCCGGGCGTTGGGGTTCTACTCCGCCACCACCGCCCTCTACCCCCGCTTGACGGCGCGCGAGACGCTGGAGTTCTTCGCCCGCATCAACGGGGTGCCAGCGGCTGCCGTGCGGGCGCGCGTGGACGAGCTGGTAGCTCGCTTCGACCTTGGGGAGTACGCGGACACGCGGGTGGACAAGCTCTCCACCGGGATGAAGCAAAAGGTGTCCATTGCCCGCACCCTCGCCCACGATCCGCCGGTGTTGGTGTTCGACGAGCCCACGGTGGGGCTGGATGTGCTCAACGCCCTGGAGATGCAGCGCACGATCCGCCAGCTCCGCGACGAGGGGAAGGCAATCCTCTTCTCCACCCACATCATGAGCGAGGCCGAGCGGCTGTGCGATCGCATCGCCATCATCCACCGCGGCCGAATCCACGCCTGCGATACCCTGGCCGCCTTGCGAGAGGCCACCGGCCAGCACTACCTGGAGGACATCTTCGTGTACCACGTGGAACGCGCCGAGGAGCAGGGCGAGGCAGGGCTGTGAGCTTCGACCTCGCTGCCGTGGCGGCCCTCTACCGCAACGAGATGCGCCACCTGCTGCGCGACCGGCGCACCATCGTGGTGTCCATCTTCCTGCCGCTGGCCGTCATGCCCATCATGCTCTTTTCTTCCCACTGGCTGGAGCAGCGACGCAAGGCACGGCTGGAGACCACCACCTTCGCAGTGGCCATCGACGGATCCCAGGCGGAGATGGTGCGCTCGCTCCTTGTTCAGGCGCAACGGCTGCGGACGGCGCGGGGGGAGGCGTTTCGCTTCCGCGAGACCCCCGTGGCGGAGCCGCTGGCGGCCCTGGGCGAGAAGCGAGTGGCTCTGGTGCTGCGGGGCGTGACGGCAGCGGAGGCGCGGGCGGCAGCGGGGGAGGAGGCGGCACGCCGCGAGCTTGAGGCGGATCGGCGGGGTGAGGGGGGCGAGGAGGAGGAGCGCGAGGCGGTTTTGGAGGGGGTCCCGGTGGTGGAGGTGCTGTTCCGGGCCGACCGGGACGATTCCCAGGCCGCCGCCACGGCCATGGGGGAGGTGCTGCGCGAGGTGCGCAGCGAGGGCCGCTTCGCCTTGCTCCGCTCGGCCGGCTTCCCGCGCGACCCGGCCACGGTGCTGCCGGTGACGCGGGACAACGTGGCCACCACCGGGCAGGTGGCAGGCCTGGCGCTGGGGCGGCTCGTGACGGCGCTGCTGCTCCTCTTCATGCTCTCGGGCGGTGCCGTGGTGGCCATCGATTCCCTGGCCGGAGAGAAGGAACGTGGCACGCTGGAAACGCTGCTCACCAGCGGCGCTAGGCGTCAGGACATCGTGGCCGCCAAGCTGCTGGCCATCTTCTCGGTAGCCCTCCTCATCGCCCTCATCCAGGTGGCGAACCTCCTGATCTACGTGGGCTTCGAGTTGATCCCCGTGCCGGCTGGGTTCGCCGCTGCGGTGCCGCCCCCGGTGGCCGTGCTGCTCTTCTTCCTGTACCTGCCGGTGACGGCGCTGGTGGCGGCAGGGCTGCTGCTCCTCTCCGGCTACGCCAAGAGCTACAAGGAAGCGCAGCTCAACTTTTTCCCCGTCTTCTTGCTCGGTCTCCTGCCGGCGCTGGCCCCGCTCCTGCCGGGGGTGTCCCTGCGCTCCGCCGTGGTGGTGGTTCCCATTGCCAACGCTGCGGTGGCCGCCAAGGAGATCCTGGTGGGCGTATTCGACTGGCCCCTCCTTTTGGTGAGCTGGGTGGTCAACGCCGCCGCGGCCCTGCTCCTGGCCCGGCTCGCCACGCGCGCCCTCTCCAACGAGCGGCTCGCCTCGCCCCTGGCGGCAGAGGGCGAACGGGTGCCGGGTCCGGTGGCGTTCCAGCGGCAGGTGCTGCGCAACTTTGCCGTGCTGTGGGGGGTGCTGCTGGTGGTCAACTCCAACCTGCCGGCCAGTACGGACATCCGCCTCCAGCTCCTCGTCAACCTGGGCGTCATCTTCCTGGGCGGCACCTTGGCCATGGTGCGCATCTACCACCTGGAGCCGGCCCAGGTGTTTGCCCTGCGACCGGTGCCGCCGGCGGTATGGCTGGCGGTGGCGGTAGGGGCGCCTGCCGGTCTCCTCACAGGGGTGGGGGTATTCCAGCTCGCAAGCCTCTTCGTGCCGGTTCCGCGGGAGATGCTGGAGGCGTTGGGGGAGGCGCTGCTCCCCGAGGGGCTGCCGTTCTGGCAGGTGGTGGTGTTCCTCTGCCTAGCCCCCGGCATCGTCGAGGAGCTGACCTTCCGCGGTGCGTTGCTCCACGGCTTGCGCCGGCGCTTCCACCCGGTGGTGTTGGCACTGGTGGTGGGTGTGGTGTTTGGGGTGTTCCACACCTCGCTGTTCCGCATCGCGCCCACGGCGTTCATCGGCGTGCTGCTGGCGGGTGTGACGCTGCTGTCGGGCTCCATCTTCCCGGCCATGGTGTGGCATGCGCTCAACAACCTGCTGGGACTTGCCGCTGCGCGCGCCGGCCTGCCGCTGGAAAGCCTCGAACCGCCCCTCCTCGCCGCTGCCGCTATGGCGCTGGCGGCAGCGTTCTGGATCCTCTGGCGCACGCGTTCCGTCTACCCCGACCTGCGCGGGGAGCGCCGGCGCTAGCTGCAGCGACCGACCTTCGCAATCCTCAAGTGGCCGTGCTATACAGGCGCGGCACCGGTCGCGCCGGTGGCTCAATGGATAGAGCACCTGACTTCGGATCAGGCGGTTGGGGGTTCGAGTCCCTCCCGGCGCGCCAGCTGCTGCCACCCTCCTGAGCCTGCGCCTTTCCTTCTGTCATCCTGAGCCTGCGCCCTCCCTTCCGTCATCCTGAGGCCGCGCCCTCCCTTCCGTCATCCTGAGCCTGCGCCTTTCCTTCTGTCATCCTGAGGCCGCGGAGCGGCCGAAGGATCCCGTCAAGCATGGAGCGCCGCCATCGCTCAGCCGCGCTGCCAACAATGACGAGACCCTTCGGCGCTGACGCGCCTCAGGGTGACGGGGAAGGACAATGCAGTCTTCCTGAGCCTGCGCCTTTCCTTCTGTCATCCTGAGGCCGCGGAGCGGCCGAAGGATCCCGTCAAACATGGAGCGCCGCCATCGCTCAGCCGCGCTGCCAACAATGACGAGACCCTTCGGCGCTGAC
>Ga0209162_1003971_pt1 | contig 11453 bp, 6 predicted proteins | sample YNPNPMetaG_FD_187121 | JGI IMG/M metagenome (GOLD analysis project Ga0209162, IMG submission 187121) | Anoxygenic and chlorotrophic microbial mat microbial communities from Yellowstone National Park, USA - YNP NP MetaG (SPAdes) (version 2) ...
CCCTGTGAATATCCCTGTGGATAACCGCCTGTTTATCCACACCCCCACCGCCTTCCCTTCACGCTCCCTCGCGTCCGTTCCGCATCGCTGACACAACATATCGGTCGCCGGGCATCGCGAACCCTAAATGGCGTATCCAAACTACCGGTGTCGCTTTGTCTCGTTTCGCGCCGGACATTGCGCCGTGCGGCGCGCTTCCACAATTCATCCACATCCCCTCTCTCGTCCGACCGACGAACTATGGCCTCCTTACGCACGCACACCCCAAGATACAGGGACGAAAAGACGTCCGCTGCGGAGTTATGCACATTTCCCCAGGGTCTATGACTACGGATTCTTTTCTATAACCCTTGTGGGGCAAACTTAAATTCATCCTGCAATCATCGCGGAGGTAGGACGAACTTAAGTTCGTCCTACAGTCCACAAGATGCGCTCTGGGGTCGCCGGCGTCTGGCGAATGCGGCGGCCGATAGCGCGCGAGACCGCATTGATGATCGCGGGCGGCGTGGGCAGGAAAGTCGCTTCGCCCAGACCCTTCACGCCGAACGCGGCATGGCGGCCCGGCACCTCTACCAGATGCACCCGGATCTCCGGCACGGACGTAATGGTGGGAAGTGCATAGGTGGAAAAGCCCCGACTTACGCCCGGTATGAACTCCTCGAACAGCGCCGATCCCATTCCCATCACCACGCCGCCCTCGACCTGGCCCGCCGCGTCGCGCGGATTGATGGCCCGGCCCACGTCGTGTGCTGCCACGATCAGCTTCACCGTCGGCTTGCCGGTCTCCAGGTCCACTTCCACTTCGGCCAGGTGCGCCGCGGTGAGGAAGAACGGCAGATAGTCGGATCCCCGGTCGTCCGGGTAGCGCGCCGTCAGGTCGATGGCCCCGCGGATCCGACGGCTCTGGCCCGTGCGCGTCATCTCTTCGGCCACCTGGGCCAGGGGCAATGCCGTACGGCCGTCGGATCGGCTGTAAACCGTCTCATCGCTCAGCGCCAGGTCGTCGGGCGGCCGGTCGAGCAGCTCGGCGGCCGTGGCCAGGATCGCGGCCCGCAGCCGTCGCGCCGCATCCACGACCGCGCTGCCCACCCAATAGGTGGCGCGCGAGGCGCCGGTCACATCGCCGTCGAGGGTATGCGCCGTATCCGCGTTGACCAGGCGAATGGCCGCACGCGAGACGCCCAGCGTCTCGGCCGCGAGCTGGGTGAAGACCGTCTCGATCCCCTGGCCGAATTCGGCCGCGGACGCGTAGATCGTGAAGCGACCGTCCGATCCCAGTTCGGCCTCGGCCTGGCTGCGCGCCGCGCCGTACTTGCCGAAACGATACATCATGGCGGCCAATCCCACCCCGCGGCGCCGCGGCCCGCGCGCGGGATCGGCGTTGAAGGCCGTCGCTCGCTCCGTCATCGCGCGATAATCGTCGCGCAACGCCTCCAATACCTGACGAATGCCCAGCGTCTCGCCGATGGGGAGGCCGGCGCCGGTGCGGTCGCCGTCGGCGAGCAGATTGTGCAGGCGGAACTCCAGCGGATCGGCGCCGATCTGCTGGCACAACTCGTCCAACAGGCATTCGGTGGCGAAGACCGCCTGGGGCGTTCCGAAGCCGCGAAACTGGCCGGCCTTCGGTCCGTTGCTGTACAACACCCGCGCCCGCGCATCCACGCCCTGCCACCGGTACGGCCCGACGCTGGCCACGACGGCATACTCGGCGATGTAGCGGCCGGCCGAGTCGTAGGCGCCGGTATTCGCGTCGATCTCCACCTGCAGGCCGGTCAAGACGGCCGTGCGCCGGCCATCGTCGGCCGTCGCCCACCGCGCGCCGACCGTCCCGCGGATCGTGTAGGGATGGCGCTTCGGCGCGGCATCCATCACCTCGCGGCGGCTGTAGACCATCTTCACCGGCTTGCGCACGTGATAGGCCGCGAGCGCGGCCGCGGCCATCGGATAGACGTCCTGGCGGCCGCCGAAGCTGCCGCCCATCGGCGGGTTGATCACGCGCAGGCGTTCGACCGGCAGGCCCAGGATCGTCGCCAGATACTGGCGGTTCCAGTGCGGCTCGTGGCTTCCGCAGATGACCGTCAGGACGGGGGTATGATCGTGTGCGCCGGCTTCGTCCCAATACGCCACGGCCGCCTCGCGCTCCATGGCCATGTGCGCCTGGAAGGTCGTGCGATAGGTCGCGGTCACGACCGCGTCGGAGGCGGCCAGGGCGGCCGCAGCGTCGCCGGTATGCGCCTCGAACGCGGCCAGCAGGTTGCTCTCGTGGACGCGGATCGCATCGGCCGCGAGCGCGTCGGCGACGTCGAAAGTGTGCGGCAATGCCGCGAATTCGACCCGGACCGCTTCGGCGCCCGCCTCGGCGGCCTCGGCCGTCCGGCCCACCACCAGGGCAATCGGGTCGCCCAACATGCGTACCTTGCCGCCGACCGGCGCCAGCAGGTGCTCGTCCTGCGAATAGCCGCCCAGGCCGATGTTCTCGCCGGGCACGTCGGCCGCGGTGATCACGGCGACGACATCCGGGATGGCGAGCGCCGGCGCGGGGTCTATGCTCAGCACCTGCGCGTGAAAATGGGGGCTGCGCACGAACGCCACGTGGTGCATGTCGGGCATGACGATGTCGCCGGCATAGCGCGTTTCGCCGCTGACCCGCCCCCAGCCGTTGTGCCGCGTCAGGTCGCCGCCGATGATGCCCGTTTTCTCTTTTGTTGTTGGCCGGTCCTCCCGTTCCCCCAAATCAGGGGAGGACAGAGGGCGAGGGGCGGGGGATGATGTTGCACCTAACCCCCCGGCCCCCTTCCCTGCGAGGGAAGGGGGAGCTTCGTCTCCCCTCCCTTCCCCTGGTAGGGGAGGGGGTGGGGGAGAGGTGACTCCAAGGGCCGCGGCGCGCTCGACTGCAGCGATGATCCGCACATAGCCGGTGCAACGGCAGATGTTGCCCGCCAGCGCCGCGACGATTTCGTCGCGGGTCGGGTGCGGGTTGCGATCGAGCAGCGCCTTGGCCGAGAGCAACATGCCGGGCGTGCAGTAGCCGCATTGCACCGCGCCGGCCTCCAGGAAGGCCACCTGGAGCGGATGCGGGTTTTCCGGGGTGCCCAGCCCTTCGACCGTCGTCACCGAGCGGCCGGCGACCTCGGCCGCCAACAGCAAGCAGGAGCGCTGCGCTTCGCCGTCCACGATAACGGTGCACGCGCCGCACTCTCCTTCCATGTCGCAGCTTTGCTTGACGCCGGTGAGGCCCAGGTCATCGCGCAACACCTTCAGGAGCGGCCGGGCCGGATCGGTTGTGACGGTCACCGGCCGGCCGTTCAACACGAAGTGAATCGGTCTATTCACCAGCTTCGATGCCTCCAGGGGTTGATGCTCTGCTGTGGAGGCCAGTATAGCACAGGTCAGGGCCTTGACCAACCGGAAAAACAGCCGTCACGTGGCAGGCACCTGGAAGGGTGCCCGGCACGTAATTATGTGGTATACTATTCGTGTCTGGTTTGTGGCATCGGATGAGAGCCGGGGGTGTGCTGTGGCCGGCGCGGAGGTCTGCCATGTGCCCCGATTTGCCGTCATCGCCGGGAGGGACGACGCAGTTCACGTTCGGCGATAACACCAATATCCGCGCCGATGTGTTCGGCGGCAACAAGTACGAGACGAACGTCTACCTGTTGCGCGCGGCCACCGGTCCGCCCGACTGGCGCGCCTATCGCGATCAACGACGCGCGCCCTATCGCTTCCTGGACAGCTACGACCTGTTCGACGCCAGCATCTACGCCGGCCGGGAGGCCGATGTGGATCGCCTGGAGGGCGAAGTGCTGGCGCATCGGCTGGTCGTGTTGCAGGGGCCGGTCGGCGCGGGCAAGACGTCGCTCCTGCGGGCCGGGTTGACCCCGCGAGTGTTGGCGCGCGGCTACCTGGTGTTGGCCGTCCAGGCATATGCCGACCCGATTGCCGTTCTGCGCAGCGGCCTGGAGCAGGCCCGCGATCAGCTCCAGGTGGATCTGAGCCAGGCGACCGACCTGGTGGGGATCGTGCGGGCCGCGCAATCCAGCCTCGACCGCCCCGTGATCGTCATCCTGGAGCACTTCGAGTCCTTCTTCTCCGAACCCCGCCTGAACGCCGCCGGCCGCGAACGCTTCCGCGAGATGCTCGCCGACTTTCGCACGGCCACGTTCCGTTACCCGGCATCCCTCGTCATCAGCATCCGCCAGCAGGCCCAGGGCCAGCTGGCCTACTTTCAACCCGCCGTGCCCGACATCTTTCATCACGTCGTGGCGCTCGACCTCCTCTTGCCCGACCAGGCGCGGCGCGCCATCCTGGCCCCGCTCGCTGGCTTGCAGCCGCCCATGGTCTTCGACCCGGAGTTCCTGGACAGGCGCCTGTTGCCCGATCTGGCCGCGGTCGGCCGCGAGGACGGCGCCATTGAGCCGCCCCATCTGCAGATCGTGTGCAAGGCGCTGTACGACGAGGCGCGGGCGCGCGGCCAACAGTTCATCAACGCCGATCTGTACGAGGCCCTGGGCGGCAAGCGCGGCACGCTCGGCGGTTATGTGGCGCGCACACTGAGCGAAGAGTTCCCCGATCCGGGCCGCTACGAGCTGGCGCGGCGGCTGCTCAAGGCCATGGCGTCCCCTTCCGGCGAGCCCGTTGCGCTTTCCCTGACGGCCGCGGCCGAACAGACCGGCCAACCGCCACACGTCGTCCTGGACGTGCTGGAGACGCTCATGCGTCGCTCGTTGATCGCCAGCCGCACCGAGCAGACCTTCAGCCTGGCGCACCCGACGATGATCGAGACCGTATTGAGCTGGCTCGATCCTGAAGAAGCGGAAGCCCGCTGTGCGCAGGACGCGCTCGACCGCGCCTGGTACGATTGGCTGGCGTGGGATCGGCTGAACGATCCGCATCGAGACGTCGGTGGTAGAGATGTTGCAGGCAACGTCTCTACAGGGCCGACGCGCGATCGGCCGGCTCCTCTCCTGAGCGCCACGCGGCTCGCGGATCTCGCGGTCGTGCGCGGTCGGCTGAAGATCGAGCCCGGGCAACATGCGCTGTTGCTGCGCAGTGCGGCGGCCGCGGACGCCGACGCCGCGCCCTGGATCGCCGCCCTGGCCGGCGATGAGGCCGCGCGGCGCGTCGTGGCCGATCTCCAGCGCGGGGGCCCGGCAGCCGAACGCGATCGGCCGGCCGGACAGTTTGCCCGCGTGCTCGGCATCGGCAGCGCCGATGCCGGACCGAACCCGCTCGGTCGGACCGTGATCGGCCCGGCATCCGGCGATGTGCGCCGCGCGGCCGCGTGGGCGCTGGCCGGCCTGGGCGCCGAGGCCGTCGCGCAGGCGCTTTGGCCGGAGGGCGGCCGCCGTTCGCCGGCCGAGAGCTGGCGCCTGGCCCAGGCGTTGGCGGCCATGCGCGCGGCGGGGTGTCGCCTGCCCGAATTGCCGTCTCTGTGGCTGCGCATCGCGGTGACGATCGGCGACCGGATGGCGCGCATGCGCGTCGGCTGGCGGGGGGTCGCGATCGAAGCGCTCGGCGCGGCGCTCGGCGCGGGGCTGGCGTACGTATTGCGCACGGTGATGGTGTTTTTGATTGCTCCGCCGCCGGCCGCGCACCCGTATCTGCTGGCGCTCGCGGCCGGGCTCAGCTCGGCGAGCCTGGGCTTTCTCCTGGGCGGCATCACGGTGCTGGTCGCGCGGTTCATCGCGCCCGCGCCGCGGCCGGCCGAACCGGCCCGGCCGGCCGGGCAGCTCGTCATCGGCGTTGCGCTCGGCTTCGTCATCGGCCAGGCCGTCGCTCTGCCCGCCGAGCTGGCCTATGCCAGCAACTTCCTGCCCGACCCGCCCGGCCTGATCGGCCGTTACCTCGTCGGCGGCGGGCTGATGGGCCTGGGGATCGGGGTCGGGTTCGCGCGGGGCGGGCATGGCCGCGGCCGCTCTGCGGTCCTGGCGGCGGCGGTCATCGGCGCGACCGTGGCCGGCGCGCTGATCGGCGCGCTGAACTGGACTACCGGCCAGATCGGATTGCCGAACCTGACCTCCGCGGGCGATCTGATCTCTACGATCTTGCAATATGCCGTATCGGGCGCACTTGTCGCCGCGGGCCTGGTCGGCGGCTGGTTGATCGGCAGTGAAGCGGCTGCGTCTTTACGAGGAGATCGAGGACGATGAAAAGGATGAAGCATTGGGCCGGCCTGTTCTTGTTGAGCGTGCTCCTGGCGAGCTGTGCGCCGGTTCCGACCCCGGCCGTGGTGGCCCGCCTGCTGAACGAACGCAGCCAGGTGTTTTGGCGCGGGGGCGGCCAACCCGCGCAGGAGGTGGCATCGGGTGCGACCCGCGGCGTTGCGGTCGGCGATGAAGTGTGGACGCAAAGCCAGGGCCGGGCGCTGCTGAAGTTCGCCGATCTGTGGCTGCGCCTCTACGATGACACGACCCTGCACGCCGATGACGTGACTCCGGCCGCCGTCAAACTGGCGCTCGGCCAGGGCGCGACGCTGGTCGGCATGGCGCCGGCCGCGGGCGCCGGCGTGGAGATCACGGTCGGCGATCCGGCCACCGCGCGCATCGTGCTCGCGGGCACGCTGCTGATGATCGCCCAGCCGGCGCGGGGCGGGCCGACGGTGGTGCGTCTTTTCGCCGGCGCGGCCCGCCTGACCGCCCTGCGCCGCGAACAGACGCAGGTGCTGCGCGCCGGCGAGTGGGGCGTAGTTGAACCCGATGGCCAGATCCGTCGGCCCGACGATGACGAAATGCGCCAGCTCGCCAGAGATCGCGGCTGGTGGGACCAGTTCAGCGAGATCGAGCGCGACGCCGCCGGCTCCGGCCTGGCGGAGGGATCCGTGCCTCTGGTCTTCGTAGCGTGCAGCCGACCGCCCGTGCTGAAGGTGGCCGAGCCCCGGGTAGATGGACAGGTAGTGGTGCTGGACGGCCAGACGACGCCCGGCTGCGCCGACGATCCCGTCAGCAAACTCACGATCGAATGGGGCGATGGCAACGCGTCGGCGGGCAAACTGCCGGCGCACCATATCTACGGGCAACCGGGCGCTTACCAGATCGTCATCCGCGCGATCAGCGAGCGCGGACAGCAGGCCGAGGCTCGACGGGCTGTGACGATCCGTTCGCCCGCCCTGCCGAACCTGGTCGCCAGGATCGTCAAGGCGCCCGGCAAGGCCACTTGCGGCCAACAGCTCGGCGATAGCGTGGTGGCGCTCGTGGCGAACACCGGCACGGCCGACGCCGGCGGCTTCTTCCTGGGCCTCTACCTCTCCGAAGATGAGCAGATCACTTCGAAGGATATGCGCCTCTCGCCGCCGGTGCTCGATATCCCCACGCCCACGTTGCGCGTGACGGCCCTCAGCAGCGCCACCTTCGTCAAAGGATTGGCGGCCGGCCAATCGCTGGAGGTGGGGCTGCGCGGGGCCAATCCGATCCCGACCTCGTTGCCCGAAGGGACCCGCACCTATTGGCTGGGTATTATCGTGGACGATGGCGCGACGATCCGCGAGAGCGATGAGGGCGATAACGCCAGCCCGCCCTGGCGCATCACCATCGGTTGCCTGAACCTGAAGTAGAGCCGGCTATATGGCGGAACGCAAACGCTACGAGAATCTCGATCTGCTGATTGCCGCGGGCGATACAGACGCGTACCAGATACGGGTGGTGGCCGAGCCCGGAGGCGGCTCGACGGCCGCGCCGGTGGTGGCGGCCGGCCGCGCGCTGCGCGACCTGGAACCTCTGATCGCCGCCTGGCGAGCGCTGGCGCTCGATCGCAACGGCGCGCGTCGGCTGGGCGCGGGCTTGATGGCCTGGCTGTTTTGCGGGCCGGTGGCGCAGCTTTACCGCGACTCTCTGGCGCGCGTCGCGGCCGAGGACGGCCTGCGCATTCGGCTGCGCATCGAGCCGGCCGGGTTGCACGCCATCCCCTGGGAGATGTGCTACGACGATCAGGGCGCCGGCTTCCTGGCCCAAGACCCGCGGATTTCCCTGGTCCGGCATCTCCTGGGCACGTTCGCGCGGGGCAGGTCGGTCGCCGGGCGGCGGCTCAAGGTGCTCGTGGCGGCCGCCTCGCCGGCCGGGCTGCCGACATTGCACATCGGCGATGAGTTCGACCGTATCGCCCGCGCCCTCGCCGATCTGCGGGACCGCGTGGAGCTCCAGGCGATCGTCGCCAACCTGGATGCGCTGCAAGATGCGCTGCTCGCCGGCCCGGATGTGTTGCACTTCATCGGGCACGGCGGCTTCGACGCGGATGCGGGCGGCTTTCTCGTGCTGGACGACGGCCAGGGCAGGCCGCAGTCGGTGGATGCGGAGGTATTGGCGGCCTATCTGCGCGGGAGCAGCGTGCGCCTGGCGGTATTGAACGCCTGCGACAGCGCGCGCGCCGACCCGACCGATAGCTTCGCGGGCGTGGCTCCCCGGCTGGTGCAGGCGGGCGTGCCGGCAGTCGTCGCCATGCAAACGTATCTGCCCGATGCGCTGGCGCCGGCCTTTGCGGCCGCATTTTACCGTGCTCTGGCCGATGGCCAGGCCGTGGATGCCGCGGTCACGGCCGGCCGGGTGGCGCTCTTCGGCCACGCGGCCGACCAGGCGTGTTGGAGCATCCCCGTGCTCTACCTGTCGGCCGGCGACGGGGTCTTGTGGCAGACGGAATCCGCCGGCGCATCGGCCGTCGGCTCGCCGCTACCGTCTACCTCTTTTCAGTTCACCTTTCAGGGGCCGGTGACGATCAACGCGGAGGTGGTGGGAGGAAACCAGTATCGCACCGCGACGGAATCGGAGCCGTAGCGCGCAGAAGCCAGGGTGTGGCGCAAGATGGCCTCTTGCGCTACACCTCAGCCCGTCAGCGCCGGCTCGGGCTCGGCCAGCACCAACGCCTCGGCGGCTTCCCCTGCGAGCGTCTCCTCATCCTGGGCGGTCACCCTGCGCAGCTTGGCCGGATCGGTGATGCGGTCTATGAAGAGCACGCCGTCCAGGTGGTCTATCTCGTGCTGGAAGATGCGGGCCAGATAGTCGTGGGCCCGGATGCGCTGCGGCCGGCCGCGCACGTCCTGGCCGCGCACCACTATCCATGTGTGGCGTTCCACGTCGCCCACGTAGCCCGGAATCGAAAGGCACCCTTCTTGTCCCTCTTCCTTCTCCCGCGAGGTTTTCACGATCTCCGGATTGACGAAGACGTACAGCTCGGCCGGGGTGCCCTCTTCCTCATCGGCCGGCGTCTCGATGACGATGACCCGTTCCGCCACGTTCACCTGGGGCGCGGCGAGGCCGACCCCCGGCGCGTTGCGCATGGTCTCGATCATGTCGTCCACGAGCTGCTGGAGCTCTGGTCCGAAGCGGGTGACCTTGCGCGCTTTCTGGCGCAGGGTCGGGTGGCCGATGGTGATGATCTCGCGTATTGCCATAACGATCCTGTTATGTAGGGCGAACTTTAGTTCGCCCTACATGGAATTATATAGAGGCGAACTGAAGTTCGCCCTACTTATGTACAGAGGCGAACTGAAGTTCGCCCTACAAAGGATGATGCAGGCAGAGGCGAACTGAAGTTCGCCGTACATAAAATTATACCGGCAGAATGCTTCTCTGTCAAAGAACCGACCTGCATCCCTGCATCAGCGCGCTGCGCACACCTGACGCACCAGCCCCGGCCCGGCATAGATCAGCCCGGTGTAGAGCTGCACCAGGACCGCGCCGGCCGCCAGTTTTTCCTGGAAGTCGTCCGGCGACATCACGCCGCCGCTGGCGACGATGGGCAACCGGCCGTGCACGGCCTCTGCCACGCGGCGCACCATGGCCGAGCTTAGCCCGCGCAGCGGCGCGCCGCTCAGCCCGCCCGCCTCGGCCGCCTGAGCCGAGCGCAGGCCGTCGCGGCGCAACGTCGTGTTCGCCACGATGACGCCGTCCATGCCCGTCGCCACGATCACGTCGAGCGCGGCGTCGAGCTCGGCATCGGCCAGATCGGGCGCCAGCTTGACCAGGAGGGGCACGCGCCGGCCCAGCGCGTCGGCCAGGCGCCGGCGCTCTTCGGCCAGGGGACCGAGCAGATCGGCCAGCGCCGACCGGGCCTGAAGCTGGCGCAGGCCGGGCGTGTTCGGCGAGCTGATGTTGATCGTCAGGTAGTCGGCCAGGCCCGCGAAGCGCTGCAAGAGCATCCGATAGTCTTCGACCGCGCGCTCCAGCGGCGTGTCTTTGTTCTTGCCGATGTTGACCCCGATCACCACGTCTGAGGGCCGCTTGCCGGCGAGCCGACGGGCCAGGAAATCGGCCCCGCGGCTGGGGAAGCCCATCCGGTTGACCACTGCCCGATCCTCCACCAGCCGGAAGATGCGCGGCGCGGGGTTGCCGGGCTGGGGTCGGGGCGTTACCGTGCCCAGCTCCAGGTGGCCGAAGCCCATGGCGGCCAATCCGCGCCAGCCGAGGCCATCCTTATCGTAGCCGGCCGCCAGCCCGACCGGATTGGCGAAGGTGAGGCCGAACGCGCGAACGGCCGGGCCATCGGGCCGCGGAGCAAACAGCGCATGTACCAGCCAACGGCCGGCCGCGCTGCCGCCCGCCAGCCGCAAGAGGGCCAGCGTCAGATCGTGGGCGCGTTCGGCCGGCAGGCGAAAGAGCAAAGGACGCAACAGCGGATAGATCGGCATGGTTATTCCAGATTCAGATGTAGGGCGAACTTCAGTTCGCCCTACATCAAGATGCCGTAAGGCGAACTTCAGTTCGCCCTACATCAAGATGCCGTAAGGCGAACTTAAGTTCGCCCTACGAAGTTCGCCTTACGACGGCTGCGATCTGATCGGCCGGGACGCGGCCGGTGCGCTCCCAATGGTCGAGCATCTCCGTGAGCGTGAGCACGGCGTGCAGGCGATAGCCGGCCGCCGCCAGCGCCTCGGCCGCGCCCGATTGGCGGTCGATCAATACCACGATATCCTCCACAATCAAACCGGCTGCTTTCAACTTGTCAATGGCCTCGAACTTGCTTCCGCCCGTCGTGGCCAGATCGTCAACGATCACCACCCGCTCGCCCGCGGCATAAGAGCCCTCGATGGCGGCGGCCGTGCCGTAATCCTTGGCTTCTTTGCGCGGATAGATCATCGGCCAGCCGGCCTGAAGGCTGATGGCGGTCGCAATGGGCAACGCCGCGTAGGGCAACGCGGCCAGCCGGTCGAACCTCAGCTCGCGCAGCCGCGCCACATACGCGCTGGCGACGCGTGCCAGCAGCTCGGGCGCGGAGATGAGCATGCGCAGGTCGAGATAGATCGGCGAGCGCAGGCCCGATTTGAGCGTGAACTGGCCGAAGCGCACGCATCCGGCTTCCAACAATGCATCGGCCAGCGCGACCTTTTCGTCGCGTTCACCTGATCCTCCCGCCCCCTTTCTTATGACACCTAACCCCCCAACCCCCTTCCCTGCGAGGGAAGGGGGAGTTGCGCCTCCGCTCTCCTCCCCTTGTAGGGGAGGGGTAGGGGGAGAGGTGGGCGTCCG
>Ga0209162_1003975_pt1 | contig 11449 bp, 8 predicted proteins | sample YNPNPMetaG_FD_187121 | JGI IMG/M metagenome (GOLD analysis project Ga0209162, IMG submission 187121) | Anoxygenic and chlorotrophic microbial mat microbial communities from Yellowstone National Park, USA - YNP NP MetaG (SPAdes) (version 2) ...
TCTCGTCCTCTCCGCTTTTTTTCGGACGGGGTCCCCGCAGGGGGGATGATATTCGCTTCTCGTCCTCTCCGCTTTTTTTCGGACGGGGTCCCCGCAGGGGGGATGATATTCGCTTCTCGTCCTCTCCGCTTTTTTTCGGACGGGGTCCCCGCAGGGGGGATGATATTCGCTTCTCGTCCTCTCCACTTTTTTTCGGACGGGGTCCCCGCAGGGGGGATGATATTCGCTTCCCGTCCTCTCCGCTTTTCCACCCTCGTCCTGCGCTCCGTTTGGGAGCGCTTTTTGTTTGGACAGCGTTCCCGCTAATAACATTTCTACAAAGCGTTAACGTTTTTCTTGCATCTGCGCGGTATGCTTGTGCAGACTGAACTTTTCTGCGTATTTTGCGCTTATTTTTGAAACAAGGAGTGTTGTTATGGGAAAAATTATCGGGATTGACCTTGGTACTACCAACAGCGTGGTTGCTGTGATGGAAGGTGGGCAGCCGACCGTCATCACCACCGCCGAAGGTGGACGTTTGTGCCCCTCCGTGGTGGCTTTCAACAAGAATGGCGAACGGTTGGTGGGACAGCCTGCCAAGCGCCAGGCCATCATCAATTCAGAAAACACAATTTATTCCATCAAGCGTTTCATGGGCCGACGCTTTTCGGAAGTCGAGACCGAACGCAAGATGGTTCCCTATCAAGTCATTGAAGGCCCGCAAGGCGAGGCGCGGGTGAAGATTCCGGTCAATGGACGGGAATATACCCCCCAGGAAATCTCTGCGATGATCCTCGCCAAACTCAAGGCAGATGCCGAAGCCTATCTCGGCCAGCCGGTGACAGAAGCCGTGATTACGGTCCCGGCTTACTTCAACGACAGCCAGCGGCAGGCGACGAAAGATGCCGGTCGTATCGCTGGCCTGGAAGTGAAACGCATCATTAACGAGCCGACGGCTTCTGCCCTTGCTTATGGCCTCGACAAGAAAAAGAACGAGACCATTCTGGTCTTTGACCTGGGTGGCGGTACATTTGACGTCTCCATCCTGGAAGTAGGTGAGGGTGTGATTGAGGTCAAGGCCACCAACGGTGATACCCATCTGGGTGGGGATGACTGGGATCAGCGCATTGTCAACTGGGCCGCGGATGAATTTCTGAAGCAGGAAGGCATTGACTTGCGCCAGGATCGCCAGGCTTTGCAACGCCTGCGCGAGGCTGCTGAAAAGGCCAAGATCGAACTTTCGACCATGCTCGAAACGGAAATCAACCTGCCCTACATTACCGCCGATGCCAATGGCCCGAAGCACTTGCTGCTGAAACTGACCCGCTCCAGGTTCGAGCAGATGACCGAAGACTTGCTCAATCGTTGCCGCGGGCCGTTCGAGGCTGCTCTCAAGGATGCCGGTCTGACGGCAGACCAGTTGGATGAGGTCGTCCTGGTCGGTGGTTCGACCCGTATGCCGATGGTGCAGGAACTGGTGCGCAAGTTGACGAACGGCAAGGAACCCAACAAGGGCGTCAACCCGGACGAAGTCGTTGCTGTTGGTGCTGCGATTCAGGCCGGTGTGTTGGGCGGAGAAGTCAAGGATATTCTCTTGCTCGATGTGACTCCACTCTCGCTGGGCGTTGAGACCCTCGGTGGCGTGATGACTCGCATGATCGAGCGCAACACGACCATTCCGGTGCGCAAGACTGAAATCTATTCCACTGCTGCCGATAACCAGACGGCTGTGGATATTCACATCTTGCAAGGCGAACGCCCCATGGCAGCCGACAACATCTCCCTCGGTCGCTTCCGCCTCGATGGGATTCCCCCGGCTCCGCGCGGTGTGCCTCAAATTGAAGTGACGTTTGACATTGATGCCAACGGTATTCTCAATGTAACGGCGCGCGATAAGGCCACCGGCCGCGAGCAGAAAGTCACCGTCACCGCTTCGACGAACCTGTCGAAAGAAGAGATTGAGCGCAAGATCGAAGAGGCCAAACGCTATGAGGCAGAAGACAGAAGGCGGCGTGAGCTGGTGGACGCCCGCAACAATGCTGATAGTCTCCTCTACCAGACCGAAAAGGCCCTGCGCGAACTGGGCGAAAAAGTCCCTGCCTCTGAGCGCGGCAACATCGAAAGCAAGATGAACGATCTGCGCCAGGCGATGCAAAGCGATGACCTGAATCGCATCAAGAAAGCCTCTGAGGAACTGCAGAACGTCTTTTATGCGCTCAGCCAGCAACTCTATGCTCAGGGGCAAACCGCTCCTGGAAGCGGTCCGCAGGCTGCCGGTCCAGGAACGCCTCCGCCCGGTGGCAGCGACGGTGATGTGATTGACGGTCAGGCCCGCCCGCTCTGATACCAGAGCATCACCTTCCTCTTTCGCAACCATACAGACGGCCAGCACTGGCCGTCTGTATTTTTTTGCTTTCATCTTATTTTGATTCTTTTGTTTTATAATCTTGCCCATGTCTAAACGAACTCGAAATATCTTGCTCGGCGCGTTTGTCGCTGTCCTCGTTTTGATTGGTCTGTATCAAATTCCGTTTATCCACGACCGGCTGGCCTGGCGCATCGAAGATTTACAGACCAAGATTTATTACTTCTTCAACCCTCCTGCTGAAGTGGTATTTGTGCCTACCCAGCAAGCACAGTTGACACTCACCCCGCGCCTCTCTGCGACGCCGACGCCGGCTGCAACCTTTGAATTTACTCCAACCATCACGCCGCCCCCCCTGCCTCCCACGGTTATTCTCGATGGCGTCACGTTTATTGACCAGATGCACCGCTGGAATTATTGTGGCCCGGCCAATCTGGCCATGGCGCTCAAGTACGTGGGCTGGGAGGGATTCCCTGGCAATACCATGCAACTGCGTGACCAGATTGGTTCGGTCATCAAACCGGGGATGGATGACCCCTCGCTGAATTTCGTCGAGAGATCCCAAACCGACGTCAACGTCATGCCCTACGAAATGGTGGATTTTGTCAACGACAATACCCCATTTCGCGCCCTCTACCGCTACGGCGGAACAGTGGACCTGCTCAAACAGTTGATTGCTGCGGGCTTCCCCGTCATCGCTGAAAAGGGCATCTACCAGATTTTGCCGCCCGAAAATACCCTGCAATGGGCCGGCCACTACGCCTTTACCACCGGCTACGACGATACTACCGGCGAGTTCATTTACCAGGACTCGTACACGCCTGATGAGAATATTCCCTACGAGGCGCAAGGGAAAAATCTGCGCATCAGTTACGAAGAATACCGCAATGGCTGGCGTGCTTTTAACTACGTGTTTATCGTGGTCTATCAGCCAGAACGCGAGGCCCAACTCTTCCAGGTTCTTGGCCCATGGGCAGATGAGACCTGGGCAGCGCAGAAAGCGCTCGAAATCGCCGAACAGGAAACCCAAACCCTGACCGGGGTGGATCAATTCTTCGCCTGGTTCAACAAAGGCACCAGTTATGGCTTGCTCACCGAGTATGGGCTGGGAGCAGAGGCCTTCGATACTGCCTTTGCATTGTACAACGCTCTGCCCGAAGAAGATCGCCCTTACCGCATCATGTGGTATCAGACTGGCCCCTACCGTGCCTACTACTACACCAGCCGCTTTGAAGATGTCATCAGTCTGGCTAACGCAACCGAGGCGACGCTCTTCTCCCATCGCGTGCTCGAAGAGACCCTCTACTGGCGCGCCCGGGCCGAAGCCGCTCTCGGCTACTACGATGCTGCTTATGCCGACTTGCGCAAAGCCGTCAAATACAACCCCAACTTCGCTCCTGGTCTGGCTCTGATGTCCGAATGGGGCATCTCGCCCTAAATGGTCAGGCAAGAAGTCGTTTCTCTTCCTCTGCGAATATGAAACTGCTCCATTTTGCCGATGCTCATATTGACATGGCCAACTACGGTCGCCACGACCCGCAGACCGGCCTGCCTGTGCGCGTGTTGGACTTCCTCAAGTCGCTCGATACGATTGTCAATACAGCCATCGAAGAGAAAGTGGACCTGGTGATCTTTGCCGGGGACGCCTACAAAGACCGTTCCCCGGCTCCCACTTTCCAGCGAGAATGGGGCAAACGCATCCTTCGCCTTTCCAAAGCGGGCATTCGGACCCTGCTCCTGGTCGGCAACCACGACCTTTCCCCGGCCCTCGGCCGTGCCCACGCCATTCAGGAGTTCGACACCCTCGAAGTGCCGTATGTCACGGTGCTGGATAAACCGGCTTTCCTGAGGCCTGAAGAATTGGGCGTTCCGGTTCAGGTGATTGCCCTGCCGTGGATCACTCGCTCTGGCTTGATGGCCGCGCAAGGCGAAAGCACTACTGACCTGGAGATGGTCAACGCTGGCCTGGAAAGCCGCATTACCGATTTGCTCGAGCGCTGGAAAGAGCGGGCTGACCCCTCCCTGCCCCTTCTCCTCACCGCTCATGCTTCTATCGAGGGCGCCCGCTATGGCGCCGAGCGGACTGTCATGCTGGGGCCTGATCTCGTTTTGCCCGGCTCGCTCGTCCGCGACCCGCGCCTGGACTATGTGGCCCTGGGGCACATTCACCACGCCCAAAACCTGAACGAGGGGGCCCACCCGCCGGTCATTTATCCCGGCTCAATCGAACGCGTCGATTTCGGCGAAGCCGCCGACGACAAATTTTTTGTCCTGGCCGAGGTCGAAAAAGGCCATGCCGGGGTCGAGTGGCGCAAACTGACGGGAATCCGCCCGTTTATTGACCGTTTCGTCAGACTCAACTCGCCCGATGATGTCACCGACACCCTGCGCGCAGCGCTGCCTGCACCGGAGCAGATGCAGGATGCCATTGTCCGCCTGACGGTGGATTACCCCCGCGATTGGGACTCGCTGATTGATGAACCGGCCTTGCGCCGCCATGCCGCCCCGGCGTTTGAGTTTCACTTCATCAAGCGGCCCAGGGTAGAGAGCCGTATCCGTCTGCCTGCTGGTCAGACGGTGAGCAGTCTCACTCCGCTTGACCTGCTGGAGCAGTACTGGCAGTCCATCCATGCGGAGGATGTCGAGGCCCTGCGAGCACTGGCCCGCCAAATCATCGAGGAAGACGAGGAGTAACCATGCGCTGGATTTACCTTTCTCCCCATTTTGATGACGGTGTCCTGTCTTGCGGCGGCTTGATCTTTGAGCAGACGCGCCAGGGAATTCCCGTTGAAATCTGGACCATTTTTGCTGGGGACCCCCCTGCTGGTTCGCTCTCGCCAATGGCGCGCCGCATCCACCTCGTCTGGGGGACCGGTTCGGCAGCGGAGACTGTGACCCTGCGCCGCGCCGAGGACCGGCAGGCTGCTGCCCGGGTCGGAGCACAGGTCTGGCATGGGGAGTGGAGTGACTGTATTTATCGCCGCGCCCCCGCCGGCGCGTTGATGTACACGACCGGCGTCTTCACCCCCTGGAATCCGCTTGAAAGAGACTTGCCGCTTCGCATTGCCGCCGCACTGGAGAGCCGCCTGGAACCGGATGATGTCCTCGTTTGCCCGCTGGCGATTGGCGGCCATGTGGACCATTTGCTAACCCGCCTGGCAGTTGAGCGTTTACAGCGCCCCTGCCGGTATTATGCGGATGTCCCCTATGTGCTGAATCGCCCCCAATCTCTGTTTCCCGTCACGCTCGGCTTAAAATCCGAATTTCATGCCGTCTCGGGGGAAGGACTGCGGGCCTGGACGGAGGCCATTGCTGCTCACCGGTCGCAGATTCGGATGTTGTTCCGCACCGAACGCCGCATGCGGCAGGCCATCGCCCGCTACTGGCAGCGTGCCCACGGCCTGTTCTTGTGGACAGATTGACCCATCGGGGCGGAGAATTTCCCCTCCATTGACCAGCCTCGCTGGTTCGCAATTATTCCTGATACTCCAACTCATACTCGCCGATAAAGACCGTGTCGCCCTCCTGGGCACCGGCTTGCCGGAGCGCTTCATCCACACCCAGGCGTTCCATCAATTTTTGGAAGCGACGCACCGCACCGGGTTGGTCCCAGGGAGTCATCTCGGCGGCGCGCTCGATGGCTTTGCTGATGATGCGCCAGCCGTCGGCTTCGCGTTCAATGCGAAAGTCATGTGGGTCTTCGGCAGGGCGATAGACCGGCAGATGGGCTGGAAGTTCGGACGGAGGCGGGGTTTCGGCCAGCAGGGCGGCGGCTTTTTGCAATAGTTCCCGAACTCCGGTGCGCGCCAGGGCTGAGATGAGCATCACATCCACTTTTTGCTTTTTGAATTTCGCTTTCAGTTCCTGCCAGCGTTCCTGGACCTCTGGCTGGTCGGCCTTGTTGAGGGCAACGATCTGCGGCTTTTGGCGCAGGGACGGGTCAAAGAGCGCCATTTCGGCGTTGATTTGGGCGTAGTCGGCCAGGGGGTCGGGGGAGAGGCCGTCGAGCAGGTGGATCAGGACGCGGGTCCGGGTGATGTGGCGCAGGAATTCAAAGCCGAGGCCTGCTCCGTGACTGGCGCCTTCAATGAGGCCGGGAATGTCGGCGAGGATCACGGTTGTCTCGTCATCCACTTCTGCGACCCCCAGGTTGGGTTCGAGCGTGGTGAAGGGGTAGGGGGCAATTTTGGGCCTGGCATGGGTGAGGGCTGCCAGGAGAGTGGATTTGCCCGCATTCGGCACGCCGACGATGCCAATGTCGGCAATGAGTTTGAGTTCGAGGCGCAGGCGTTTTTCTTCACCGGGTTCGCCGCGCTCGGCAGTGCGCGGGGTCTGGTTGATGGAACTCTTGAAGTGGGTATTGCCGCGTCCGCCGCGTCCCCCTTTGCAGACGATGAGACGCTGACCCGGTTGGGTCAGGTCGCCGAGGAGTTCGCCGGTTTCGGCGTTATAGACCACCGTGCCAGGAGGAACGGGGATGACCAGGTCTTCGGCGCTGCGACCGGTGCGGTTCTGCGCGCCACCGTTTTTGCCGTCTTCCGCCACGTAGCGGGTGGTGTAACGAAAGGCAGCCAGGGTGTTGAGGGTGGGGAGCACTTCGAGGATGACATCGCCTCCTTTTCCGCCATCGCCTCCGTCGGGTCCGCCGCGTGGAACGTATTTTTCACGGCGGAAATGGACCATTCCATCGCCACCTTTGCCTGATTTGACTTCGATTTCTGCCTGGTCAATGAACATACTCGATCAGACCTCTTGTGACAGAGATGAACAGAGCGAAACATGCGAGCAAAGCCCGGCAAATTCCCGGTGCAATAAATTTTGCCTGGCTACCATGAGAGCGTTTTTTGTGACAAACATTTTGGTATTTTGTTTACGGGGGGTATTGTAACACTTTGAAGTGTTTCTGCAGAAGGTCACGTTGCGGAATAGAAGAGCCAGGCCCAATCGTGCTGCCTGGCTCTTTGAAAACGTTGGGGGATTCCTGGGCTATTTCTTGCCAAATTTGGCTTTCAAGATGTCTTCCAGAGTCGGCTGGCCAATTTCCTGCAGTTCGTAGCGCACGCGCTGGTAGGGCTTGTCAAGTTTGATGACGCGTGTCAGGTCAATCGGCGTGCCAATGATGATCATGTCCACGTCGGCTTTCTTGATGGTGGCTTCGAGGTCTTTCATCTGCTGGCGGCCGTAGCCCATGGCCGGCAGGATGGGGCCGGTCTTGGGGTACTTGCGGTAGGTCTCGGCAATGGATTTGACTGCGAAGGGGCGCGGGTCAACGATTTCTTTTGCCCCGAAGCGCTGGGCAGCCACGTAACCGGCGCCGTAGGCCATTTCCCCATGGGTCAGCGTCGGACCGTCTTCAATGACCAGGACGCGCTTGCCCTGGATGGCAGCCGGATTATCCACGAAGAGCGGCGAGGCGGCTTCGATGACGGTAGCGGTCGGGTTCAAAGAGCGCAGGTTTTCGCGCACGCGAATGATCGCCTGCGGGTCGGCAGTGTCCACTTTGTTGATGACGATGACATCGGCGTCGCGGGCGTTGGTCTCGCCGGGGTGGTAGGTGCTCTCGTGACCGGGGCGGTGCGGGTCGGCAACGACAATCTTCAGGTCCGAGACGTAGAAGGGGAAGTCGTTGTTGCCGCCGTCCCACAGGATGATGTCCACTTCCTGCTCGGCCTGGCGCAGGATCTTTTCGTAATCCACACCGGCATAGACGATGACACCGTTGTCGAGATGCGGTTCGTATTCCTCGCGCTCCTCGATGGTGCATTCATGCTTGTCGAGGTCGGCGTAGGTGGCGAAGCGCTGGACTTCCTGCTTGACCAGGTCGCCGTAGGGCATGGGGTGGCGGATGGCGGCGACTTTGAAGCCCATGCTGCGCAGGATGAGCGAGACGCGGCGGGTGGTCTGGCTCTTACCCGATCCGGTGCGCACTGCGCAGACCGAGACGACCGGTTTGCTCGATTTGAGTTGGGTGCTGTTCTTTCCCATCAGGCGAAAGTCAGCGCCGGCGGCCATGACCATCGAGGCTTTGTGCATGACGTATTCATGGGGCACGTCGCTGTAGGCAAAGACGACCTGGTCTACCTTCAACTCTTTGATGAGTTTCAGAAGGTCGCTTTCGGGGTAGATGGGGATGCCTTTGGGGTAGCGTTTTCCGGCCAGTTCGGCGGGGTAGGTGCGGCCTTCGATGTCGGGGATTTGGGTGGCGGTGAAGGCCACGACCTCGTAATCGGGATTATCCCGAAAGGCCACGTTGAAATTGTGAAAGTCGCGCCCGGCGGCGCCCATGATGAGGGTACGAATTGGGGTCATGCAAAAACTCTCCTTGTGAAAGTGTTTCAGTGTCGGGTGTTTTTATGTGTCAAGTTTCCGGTGTGAGATGACACTGAGAAACGTCACGCCGGAATGTGGAGTTTACATGACTTGCGGCGCTTCAATATCCAGCAGGTGCAGGGCATTGGCGAGCACCTGGCGGGCGGCGGCGACCAGGCTCAGGCGGGCCAGGCGGGTCGTTTCGTCTTCGGCCTGGAGCACCGGCACGGCGTGGTAGAAACTGTGAAAGGCGTTGGCCAGGTCATAGGCATACGAGGCCATGACCAGGGGGCGGTATTCGCTGGCGGCTTGCTCCACAACCTGGGGGAAGCGCGCAATCTGTTCGATCAGTTCGATTTCGTGCCTGGTCAATTCGCCGTTGAATGCTGACGGGGGGAGGAAGTCGAATTTTTGCCCTTGGGCGTCGGCTTTCTTGAGAATTGAGGTCGCGCGCACATGGGCGTTCTGGATGTAGGGGCCGGTGTGCCCCTCGAAGGACAGGGCAGCGTCCATGTCGAAGACGATGTCGCGGTTGTTGTCAACCGACAGCATGGAATAGGCCAGGGCGCCCAGGCCGATTTGCTCGGCCACGCGGCGGCGCTCGCTCTCAGACATGTCGGGCGAGGTCTGCGATTCGACTGCCAGGACGCGCCGGACAGCCTCGTCATACACGTCCTTGAACAGCACCACCCGTCCGCGTCGGGCCGACATGGCCCCTTCGGGCAAACTGACAAAGCCGTAACCGAGGTGATGACACTTTTCGGCTTGGGTAAAGCCCAGCAGTTTCAGGATGGCAAACGTCTGCTGCAAATGCAGGGACTGACGCACATCTACCACGTAAATCGAGCGGTCCACGTGGTATTGCTCAAACTTGATCTTTGCCAGGGCCAGGTCTTTGGTCAGGTAGAGGGTGGTGCCGTCGGAGCGCAGGATGACGTTGGTGCGGTATTTTTCTTTCTTCAGGCCGAGTTTTTCATCAATGCGGACGATGACGGCTCCGCCTTGAGGACGTTCGTCATCGGCAATGCCGCGCGCGACCAGTTCTTCGACAATTTGTTTGGCTGGCTCTTCCATCTCGCTCTCGAAGAACCAGACGTCAATGTGAACATCCAGCAGGCGCAGGATGTCGCGCAGTTCTTGCAGGCTCCATTCGCGCGTTCTTTGCCAGAGATCACGCACATACGGGTCGCCGGCATCCCATCGCCGATACATTTCGCGGCGTTCGGCCTCGTATTGTTCTCGCCGTGCCGTCTCTTCGGGGGTCTCGTTTTCTTTCTTTTCGAGCAGGGCGGTGGCTTCCACGTACAACTTCAATAGCCACTGTCCACGCTCGTGAATGCCTTCCGGTTCCTGGCCTTTGTAAAATTTGTCGTACATCCACAGGACGGTAATGACCCCCAGGCCCAGGTCCCCCGGATAAGCGGCGCGGATGGTTTCGTAACCAGCAAACTCAGTCAGCCGTGCCAGCACTTCGCCGAGGATAGTGTTGCGGTAGTGGCCAATGTGGAAGGAGTGATGGGTGTTGGGCTGGGCGTATTCGACCATGACCCGTTCCCCTTTTGGGGCAGCGCGTCCAAAGTCTGCTCCGGCGGCCAGGACGGTCTCGACCACGCGACGGGCGTAGGCACCGGTCTCAAAATAGAGATTGAGGTACCCTTTAACCGCCTCGGCGCGGCTGATACCAGGAGCGGCGATTTGACCTGCGGCCTGTTCAGCCAGTTCCTGGGCGCGTTGCGGAACGGGTTTGCCGGACCCGCGGCCAGCGCGCGCTTCCTCCGCGGCAATCTGAAAGAACGACGTGGAGATTCCCCACTCTCCTGCAAATGGGATGGGTTTCCATTGCAGGGGGACGAAGGGAATACCCTTGTCTTCACAAAATTGGCGTAGGCTGGTCTCGATAGTTTTTTGAATTTCCTGGAACATGGAGCACCTGTGCGGGCGGATTATAACACGCACAAAAGCGGGAGGCCCATGCTTTCGGGCGCTCCCGCTCAAGATTTTTGCAAGCCACGAAGATGCCGGTTGTTATTGCTCGGTGATCTTCTGGCGCGTGGCAGCCTTTTCAGACGTCACGCTGGACTCTGCAGGTGGCTCTCCTGCTGCCTATTTTGCGGTAGTTTTGAGGGCAGCAAAAGCCTTCATCAGGCGGCTTTTGCGGCGAGCGGCATTGTTTTTGTGAATCACGCCTTTTTCGGCGGCTTTATCGAGGGCGCTGATGGCCTTCTTGAGTGCTTCCTGCGTTTCGGGCAGGCCCTCTTGCATTGCCTGGCGGGCTGCCTTAACAGCACCGCGTGCCTTGCCCAGAATGGCGCGATTGCGCAGGCGGCGCTTCTCGTTTTGCCGATTACGCTTGATTTGAGACTTGATATTAGCCAACTTACTTCCTCCAGATAATATCCTTTTTCAAAGACGACGGGTTTCTTTGCTGTCGCAAGGCTGACCGTCTACCGAGAGACGACCAAACAGAAAGGCAACACCAATAACGGTTGCCTCCAAGGAGCGCTATTTTACAGCAGGGATGCGAATCTGTCCAGTTAAATGCAGCAATTCCAATCTAAAAAGGGGAGGCGAAAAATTTTGAACGAATTTTGCTTTTGAGCCGTAAATCAATAAACTTGATGATGTCTGGACTGATTTGCGGCAAAATGTTGGCATCTCCCGTTCGATCTTGGTCAGATGCGAAATTGCTAAGTACAGGATTTCATAAAACCGCTCCGAGTTTTGTTTCCAGTTTCTGAGCGGTGTATGTCCACTGGATTGGTTTGGGTGAAAGGTTCTCGCACCTTATAAACTCCA
>Ga0209162_1003976_pt1 | contig 11449 bp, 14 predicted proteins | sample YNPNPMetaG_FD_187121 | JGI IMG/M metagenome (GOLD analysis project Ga0209162, IMG submission 187121) | Anoxygenic and chlorotrophic microbial mat microbial communities from Yellowstone National Park, USA - YNP NP MetaG (SPAdes) (version 2) ...
GTCGTGTAGTCACACAGTCTCGTATCCGAACTACTCGACTATTCGACCACTCGACTACTGGACTATTCGACTAATTTCCATCGTACTCTAACAATTTCATCAACAGCAGCATCTTGCGTTCATAGCGCGTGGCAAGCGGCGCGGGTGGCGCGGGGGGTTGAGTCGGCGCAACAAAATCGGCGGGGTCAGTCGTTACTTTGACGCCAAGAATTTTCAGCGCCTCGTCTATCGTTGGGACTGTGCTCCCTTTGCCCTGCGCGACCCACGCTTGCCCACGCGCGTTACGCAAACCACCGCCGGCGGCGCTGGTATGGCATGAACTGCACGGCTCACCGACGCGCGTCGCGTACTCGGGCATCGCCCAAGTTTGCGTGGCGGGCAAGAACGGAATGATGACGGCGAGAAGAATCAGTATCGCGAAGAGTTTTTTCATTCAAAGCACCTCGTTATCAGTGGACAGTGAGACCGTCAGACTGGCGACGGTCTACTGACGACTGGCAACTACATTCAGCAACACACGCACAACCACTACCGCCAACACAATCCAAATCGCAATGATAATCGCGGCGGCAATTCTGTTGACGGGTTTGCCCTGCTTCATCACCTCGCGCGATTTTTCCTGGCACTCGGCAAGCACATCGGGCGGAATCATTTTCAACGCGAGCGCGACGCCGAGCGGAACAATCACCAAGTCGTCCAGGTAACCCAGAATCGGAACCGGGTCGGGAATCAAGTCAATGGGGCTGAAGGCGTAGCCGACGACACACGCTGCAAAGATGCGGGCGTAAAGCGGGACGCGCGGGTCACGATATGCAAGGTAGATCGCGTAGACTTGGATTTTGAGTTCGCGCGCGTGCTGCTTCCAATGGTCAAGGAATTGTTTCATACCTCATCTGTCTTTAGCATATGGAGCGCGCGGCGCGTCACGCCTCGCCCACTACGACTTCGTCCCCCACGATCTTGGCAGGGAATTGTTCCAATGGCATTGGTGGCGGACCAGCAACCACATCGCCATTGCGGTCGTAGTAGCCGTCGTGACAAGGGCAATAGAATTCTTGTTTACCTTCGCGCCACTGCACGATGCAACCCTGATGCGTGCAAACGAGCGATAGAGCAGTCACACCTTCTTTGTCGCGCAGCACGATGGCGGGTTTGCCTTCGTAGGTGATTTTCTTTGCCGCGCCCACAGGCAATTCCGCCAGGGGAAACTTGACCTGTCCTGTTTGCGCGCGCGACGGGGGAAACAAAAAACCCTGCGCGATCCAACCCGCCCACCCTGCGGCGATCAACCCCAGCAAGGTTTGCAGAAAGGCGCGGCGCGTCTGGAGTTTGGAGGGAAAAGTGGTCGTATCTGTCATAGCGAGTCCCGGTGTCCAGTTGTTCAGTGTCCCGTGTTCAGCAGTCAGTATTCAGTGTTCAGTGTTCAAGTGTAACTGAACACCGAATACTGAACACTGAATACTGTCACTTGATTCTCCGCACGCCGACGTAGCCGTGACAGTTGTTGCAGGAACGTTCGGCGTTATGGCAGTAGAGACAATCTTTTTCCTTGATGTCGCCGGAATTAACAACGTTGGGATGGTGCGTTTGCCACCAGTCAATTGGGCTGTGCGTGACCGGCGAGGTGAATTCGCGGCTAATCGTCACCGCCAGTTCACCCGAACCATCCTTGACCGGTTTTTCCGGCACACAGGCAATCGTCAGCGCGCTGGCAAGCGCAATCAAAAGTATGAGCAAGAGAAATCTGTTCATCGTCTTTAACCCAAGTCGGAAGTATGAAGGCGATTTCATACTTTATCCTTCATCCTTCATACTTTTGATTTACAGTATCAACGCGCGCGAGAGCAAATCGTGCACACCGCCGACTTTGACGTTGACTTTCCAGTGCTTCATCACTTCGGGAAGTTGCGCTTTGCAGATGGCGCAAGGAGTCGCCAGATAGTTGGCGCCGGTGGAACGACACGCCTCGGCGCGCGGTTTACCGCCCGCCATCCGAATCGGCATAATCTCGTCGGTGAGCAAACCGCCCCCCGCGCCACAGCAGAACGTCTTTTCGCGAATGGTGTTCGCGGGCATCTCGATAAAGTGATTGCACGTCGCGCGAATCATCTCGCGTGGCTCTTCGAGGAGCGAGCCGGCGCGCGCGGGATTGCACGGATCATGATAGGTGACGATGAGGTCGTCGTTTGCTGTCTTGTCAATCTTGAGCGCGCCGCGCTTGATCATCTCGGCGGTGAACTGGCAGATGTGCACCGGATACGGTGGATCGAGGAAATCCATCGGACCGTTGAGGGTATTGGTATAGATGCCGGCGCGCCACGCGTGACCGCATTCACCCCAGATGATGCGTTTGACTTTGAGTTGACGCGCGGCATCGAGGATGCGCTTGTTCACTTTTTTCAGATTGCGATAGTTGAGGAACAAGCCAAAGTTGCCGCCCTCGTTGCAGTAGGTACTCGTCGTCCAGGAAATGCCGAGCGCGTAGAACAGTTTGCCGTACGCCATCATCGTATCGGTGTTGGCAAAGTTATCTGCCGACGGCGCGACGAGCAACACTTCCGCCCCCACTTCATCCACCGGCATCCGAATATCTTTGCCGGTTTCGTTCTTCAATTCCTCTTCCAGGAATTGACAGTTGTCAATCCACGCAGGACCCGGAATTCCCAGGTTGTTGCCGCGCTCGTACACCTTGGCGACGACTTCGGTGACGTACTTGGTGGCGACGCCAATCTCTGCCATAATTTCGCGCGCCGCCATCGTGATTTCGGCGGTGTCAATCCCGTACGGACAAAAGACCGAACAGCGACGACACTCGGAGCACTGGTAAAAGTAGGTGTACCACTCGCGCAACACGCGTTCGTTGAAAGCTTCGGCTTCGCCGCCCAGAATCTTTTCGGCAGGGCGAAAATAATAGCGATACACCTTGCGCAACAGGTTGGCGCGCGCGACCGGCATATTGTTGGGATCGCCGGTGCCCAGAAAGAACTGGCACTTGTCACCGCACGCGCCACACTGCGCGCAAATATCGAGGTACACGCGCAAGGCGCGATAGCGTTCAAGGAGTTGTTGTAGTTTCTGAATGGCTCGGGCTTGCCAATCCGGCACGCGCTCGGTCGGCAAGTCAATCGCGCGCATATCCTTGGCTTTGCTGGGATAGCACGTTTGCTGCGCCGCAATCCCCTCCTGTAACTCGGGCACGGGGATACGCATCGTGTTATCGCGTTTTTCCCATTTGAGCGCGGTCGCGGGGAAATCAGTCCATTTCTCAGTCAACAGGCACCTCCTCGTTCCAGGGATTCACATAGCGCGGATAGAGCACATTATCAATTTGACTGCGGGTGGGCGAGAAGAAGAGGCCGCCCGCGTGCATCAGCTTGCTCGAAGGGAACCAGATCATCAACGCGCACACAAGCAAAAAGTGTACCAGGAAAATCGGATGTTGTGGGGGCGCGACCGGCGACAGGGTGAGCAGCCCGAGGATGAAGGCTTTGACATCCACCAGATACACGCGCGCGAAATAATGCACCAACATTCCCGTTGCCGCGATTGCCGTCAACAAAATCAAGGTGAGATAATCGGGCAAGCCGGAGATGTAGAGCACGCGCGACATCGCCAGACGCCGCCACAAAAGGTAAAGCGCGGGAACAGGGAAGAAAAACCCGGCATACACACTAATCGTTTGCCAATCTACCACCAGTCCCGGTACGGGATAGAGAAAATAGCGCGTGTGACGCAGTAGAATGAAGAACAGGCAGACGTGAAAAATCCACGCGCCGAGCCACAGGGCTTTATCCGCCTGAAAGAGATTGGGGAAGATGAGCACATCGCCTGCGAGGCGCGCCATCACCCCCGGCGCACTTTTGGGTCCCGGCGTCTGAACGATCTTGAGTGGCACCGGGGTTTTGAGGTAAAGCACAAGGCGCAAAATCAGTCCGCCCACAAAAATAATCGCGGAGAGATAAGCCAGACCGATGATGAGTGCAGCCAACACATTCCACAGCATCGCGACATCGTTCATAGAGTCTCCTCGTCTCCAGTCACGCCGTCCAATCGTCGTGTAAACTAACCGCCTGGTACGGTCAACCAATCGCGTAGTGGCGTGGCATTCTAGAGTGATGGACTGGGTGAGCCACACAACTACGCGACGGTTCGACTATTCGACGATCTGACGAACAGACTAGACGCACCCGGTCGGCTTGGGCAAACCCGCAATCTTGCACGCGCCTTTTGCAGGTCCACTGGGAAACAATTCGTAAATGCGCTTGAGATCAAAACCGGTATCTTTGCACAATTTGCGAATCATCGGCGCGATGCCAAAGTCCTTGTAATACTTGTTCAAATAGTGAATGACTTTCCAGTGATCCTCGGTGAGTTCGGTGATTCCCTCTTGCGTTTCTGCCAAAAAGCGCGCCAGGTCTTCATTCCACAGAGACGGATCCGCGATGAACCCATCTTCATCCACTTCGATTTGTTGACCCTTGTATTCGATGAACGGCATAGTTCGTCCTCCTTTTGTTGTGATGAATTGAAAAGCGTATTCCGTACACGTATGGCGTTACGTTTCACGCCTCACGCTGGACACCTTACGATGGATTGTCCGGCAACTTGATGAACGTGGCACCTCCAAAGGAAGTGAATTCCAGACGCCCATCATTCACCAGCACCGTGATGGCTTTCTTGGCGAGAGCGTTGTCAATGCCCAATCCGGCGGCAACGTCACGGCTGGTCATCATCTTGTTTTTCTTTTTGAAGAACTCGAGAATCTTGTTCAAGAGTTCCTCGTTGACTTCGTCAGCCATCTAGACCTCCTCGATGAAAGACCGATGACGAAGGACGAAGGGCTTGCCCATTTGCCCTTCGTCTTTCGTCTTTCCTCGTGCTTACCATTTGAACGCTGCGGTGGTGCGATAGGTTTCGGGCGCCATTGTAAAGTCGTCAATCACCTGTTCGGTGAAGGGGATGTTGGCGATTTCAAAAAAGCGTTCCCAGCCGATGCGCTCGATCCATTCGCCCATTCGCTCGTGCTTGCGCGCGTTCTTTGCCCACACTTCGACAATGTTCTTTACTGCCGCGACCGTCTCGGGCCAGCGCGGTGGATTGTTCGGCAGGTACGGAATCACTAGGCGCGAGAATGCCGGACCACTGCGCGTGTTCGACACCTTGCCGCCGACCCAGATCGAAACGCCATCGCCTTTGGGATCTGCCACCGGCATTCCAGGGCACATCGTGTAACAGTTACCGCAGTACATACACCGATCCTGGTTCACGATGACACTCTTGTTTGCTGGATCGGGACGAATCGCGCCGGTGGGGCACGCCGCGATCACGTTCGGAATCTCGCACTTGGTGCGGACAATCTCGTGATTGATTTTGGGCACCATGCGGTGAATACCGAGGATGGCAATGTCGGAGCAGTGCACCGCGCCGCACATATTCAGACAGCATGCGAGCGAGATGCGGCAGTAGGCAGGCAAGTCCATTCGACCGAAATAGTCGTACAGTTCATCCATCACCGCCTTGACGATGCCGGACGCATCGGTCGCGGGAGTGTGGCAGTGCACCCAGCCCTGCGTGTGCACGATGTTCGTGATGGAGTGTCCCGTGCCACCGACAGGCCAGCCGCGTTTCTTGACATCGGCGATCAACGGCTCCACCTTGCTCTTGTCCGAGACGAGGAACTCGATGTTATGGCGACTGGTAAAGCGCACATAGCCATCGCAGTACTTGTCCGCCACCTCGCAAATCTCACGCACTTTGTCGGTGGAGAGGAGGCGCTCGGAACCCACGCGGACGGTGTACAACTCGTCGCCCGATTCTGCGACGTGCTTGAGCACACCGGGCTTGACGCGTTCGTGATACTTCCACTTGCCATAGTTCTTGGTGATGATAGGTGGAAGCATCTCTCGATAATCGGGTGGTCCAAAATCGGTTCGAGTAGCCATTATTGCACCCCCTCACGCCAAAAGTAGTATGGATTCGCGCGCGGTCGCTTGATCATCTGCGGGAGTGGTTTCAAGCCCATTGCTCTCAGGTACTTGCCCATTCCCAGGCGATTGATCAGTTCGCCCAGACGTTCGCGCATCTTGCCATTCTCGTCCCACCATTCAAAGGTCTTGTTGATGAACTCGATTAACTCGGTGTAAGGTGGTTCGAGTTTCATAAACGGAACGACGACCCAACCCAACAACGCGCCATGCACAATGGGCGCCTTGCCACCGACCAGAATGGCAGCCCCGCGTTCCTTGCCCTGCCGCAAGGCTTTGGGCATCAGGTTGATGCAGTGCATACAGCGATTGCACTCGCGATTGTCAATCTTGAGTGTCTTGCCATCCCAACTCATACATTTCGTTGGGCAGAGATCCACCACTTCAGCCTGGATGTTCATCGTCTTGGCGTACTGTTGCACTTCCTTCTGGTCAATCTCGATGTCACCTTTCCACGTGCCGATGACCGCGAGATCAGAACGCGCAATCGCCGCAACGCAGTCGTTGGGGCACGCGCTGATTTTGATTTTGAACTTGTACGGGAACATCGGACGATGGAGTTGGCTCTGGAAGGTGCGCGTCACGGTTTGCAACACATCGAGCGAGTCAAAGCATGCCCATTCGCAGCGCGCGGGACCAACGCACGCACTCGGCGTACGCATCGCCGAACCGGAGCCACCGAGATCGAAGCCGATTTCGGCAAGATCGTCAAAGCAGGGTTGCAAATGATCGGTGGAGGTGCCGAGCAGAATGATGTCGCCGGTAGCACCGTGAAAGTTCGTCAAGCCGCTGCCGTGCTTGTCCCACACATCACAGAGGGCGCGGAGCGCTTTCGTGGTATAGAACCACCCCGCAGGCATGTTCACGCGCAGGGTGTGGAAATGTTCGACGCCGGGGAACTTGTCAGGAATATCGGAATAGCGACCGATGACGCCACCACCGTAGCCTTTGACGCCCACAATGCCGCCGTGTTTCCAGTGACCAATCTTGTCCCTGTACGATTGTTCCAACTGCCCCAACAAATCACGTGCACTGGCTTTCTTTTTCGCTGCCTGTTTGATGTCTGTAACGAAAGAGGGCCAGCGTCCCTTTTCCAACTCGTCCAGCAAAGGTGTTTTCATTTCATCCGCCATCAAAGACCTCCTTGAAGGTGGAGATTAGAGACTAGAGAATTAGAGATTCTCTAATCCCTAATCTCCAACCCTCTACACACACGCGCCTAGACCGGGAAGAGCACTCCAAAGATGATAGACGCCACGATCAACGCCAGCACAGTGTTGAACACAGTGACGATGAGATAGCACCACAGCGGCGCGCCACCCACTTGCTTGAGCGAACTAAAGTCCAGCTCCAAGCCGATGCAGACGAATGCCATCGCAAAGAGCCAGTTCTTGATATTCCCCAGCCCTGCCAGAGCATCCGCCGAGAAGATCAAGTTGTTGCCCTTGGCATCTACCAGTGAGGCAAGAATCGAAGCGACGATAAAGCCCAGCACGAACTTGGGGAAGCGGTCCCAGATGACGCGCGCGCTCGGCTTTTCCTTACCCTTCTCCACAACGGTCACAAAGTACAGCGCGAGGATGAATGCGACGACGCCGATGAGCGCGTTCTGCGACATCTTGACGATACTCGCAATCTCCTGCGCCTTCTTGCTGTGGATGGTGCCAGCGCCTACCACAGCCGCCGTCGTGTCAATGTTGCCACCAAACCACGCGCCCGCCACAGTGGGGGACAAGTTCAACGCTTGCGCCATGTACGGCATAATGACCATCAACGGCAGCGCGGTGACAATCACGAGCGCGGTGACGTACGCCAGTTCTTCCTTCTTCGCGAGGACCGAGCCAGCGGCGGCAATCGCGGCGGACACACCGCAGATCGCGATCGCGGTGGACATCACGGCGCGCATACTATCGGACAGTTTGAACACGCCACCCAGCCACCACGAGAAGAGGAAGACCGCCGTGACCATAAAGATACCCTGGATCACGCCACCACCGCCCGCGCGAATCACGGTGGTCATGTTGATGCCCAAGCCCAACAGCACCAACCCAATCTTGAGGAACAATTCGGTGCGCACACCGGGCTTGATGAAATCCTTGAATTTAAGCGCACCGAGTACGAGGTTAGCGATTAGCCCCAGCACCGCCGCCCAGAGCGGATACTCGAGCGCTTTACCGAAATCGCCCAGGTTCTTGGTTGCCCACGCTGAGCCCTGCCAGCTGACCCAGGCAAGCGCGAGCACGATGATGATGCCAACGATAAAACCAGCCCACTTGTTGTTCATAGACATCTCCTTTTTGATGCCACGTGCGCCGCAACTCCGTCAGCGCACAATCCAGTTTCTCCGATGAGTGAGATTTCACCAGGGGATATTGATCAATCCCTTGGCTTTGCCAATCACGCCGACCCATCCCAAAATGACGAGTATGGCGGCGACAATGACTGACCACCAATCCTCATTGAGTTTCATACAATCCTCCTTGAATTGTTAACCGACGCTCCGTTTAACCGTTGTACATCACATTAAGACTTTGCCGCTGTTCCTCCTTTCTCTGGGTGTTGCATACACAGGCAGTCACCCAGCCCTGCCTTTGAAATGTTATAGACACAAACCAACCCCCAACACCACAACGTGTTCTGGGGGGAATTCGCAGTTCAGGAGGTTGCGCGCGGCAATGCCGCCCGGTGACCGGGACACAACCGCATTGCACTCAGCGAAATTATACACGACCTAAGGCAACACGCCATTAGGTCAAGTACCCTATTTTTCCTAGGGTGTTTACCGTATTTTTACCTCTCCCCAGAAAGAAAAAATGGCGAATAGCCCCTCGGCTATTCGCCATATCTGCTCTACGCTCAAAACGGCAATGGAATAAACCGACGACTGGGACAAATTGCCTCGCGCATCTCGCGCGCGGACTGAAAACGCTCTTCCGGTTCAATCTCCATTGCCTTGAAGATGATTGCTTCGATGCGCGGTGTGACCGTTGGATTGATACGCGTGAGCGCGCCCCGTTTGAGTGGCACACTCATAGACAGCGGCAACATCCGATCTACCGCGCGCGGGGGCAGGTGCCCGGCGAGCAAATAGTACATCGTCGCGCCCAGACTGTAAATATCGCTTCGATGATCCGTGTGGGCGCCACTTTCCGCATACTGTTCCGGTGGAGCAAATTCAATCGTGCCAATGGCGTGAATCAGCGGACCACTTTCCAGTTGGCGTTCCACCTGCTTCATCAAACCAAAATCTACCAGCACGACGCGTCCATCAATCGAAAGAATGAGATTTTCCGGCTTGATGTCGCGATGAATGATGGGCTTGGGTTGTTCATGCAAGTACGCCAGCGCATCGAGCACTTGGATCGCCCAACCGAGCACGCGTCCTTCCTCCAGGCGTTTGCGTGCCGCGACGGTCTGCTCTTGAATTTTCTGGAGCGTTTGCCCTTCGATAAACTCCATCACCAGATAGGCATTCTCATAGCGCGTAAATTGTTCGTACACCTTGGGGATATTGGGATGATCGAGTGGCATCAGCGCGCGCATCTCAAAGGTCAAGCGTTCGCGAATCTGCTCGATGTTGCCTCCGCAGGCAGGATCGAGACAGGCTTCTTTGATTGCCACAATCCGCCGATTGACTCGATCCTCGGCGCGATAAATCGCCCCCATCCCACCGCGCGCCACCTCGCGCAAAATTTTATACTCGACTTGATTGCCCCATAACGACGCACCCGCGAAGAGATACATCGCTTACCTACCCGATACTACTTACTGAAAACTGAATACCGCTCACTGAAAACTGAATACTACTCACTGAATACTGATGATACCCTGCCGTATCGCGTACTTGACCAACTCGGTACGGCTGTGCAGATTCAACTTTTCCATGATGTTCGTCCGATGTGCCATCACCGTCTTGATGCTCAGGCATAAAATCTCTGCAATCTCCTTGTTCGTCTTGCCTTCTGCAATCAGGCGCAAGACTTCTTTCTCGCGATCCGTGAGGCGCGGTTGTCCTTCCTCGGGTGGGCGCTGGATGAAACGATCCATCACCTCACGCGCGATGCTGGGCGGCAAAAAGGCACCTTCGGTGTAGGCACTGCGAATGGCATTAATCACCTCTGCCCCACCCGATTTTTTGAGAATGTAACCGACCGCGCCCGCTTGCAAGAGCGAAAACACATACTCGCGATTGTCGTGTTGCGTCAGAACAACGACGCGCGTCTCGGGAAAATCTTTTTTGATGCGCCGCGTCGCTTCCAGGCCGTCCATTCGCGGCATTGCCACATCCATCAACACCACGTCGGGCTTGAGCGTGCCAATCAACTCCAACGCCGTTTGTCCATCGCCGGCTTCACCGACCACTTCGATATCTTCTTGCAATGCCAGAAGCGAGCGCAACCCCTCGCGCAAAATCGTATGATCGTCCACTAACATAACTCGAATTTTCGACATCACTCCTCCAGTGGCACACGAATCGAAATATGCGTGCCATGCCCCGGATCCGAGAGTATGGAAATCTTGCCGCCGAGCAATCCGACGCGCTCTTGCATTCCGACCAAGCCCAGTCCACGCCGCGAATCACGGGTGCGCGCAATCTCACTCAGATCGAAACCGATGCCATCGTCCTCCACATCAATTTGAACCACACCATTCGAACAATCGAAATTCAAGCGTACGTTGCGCGCGCCCGAATGCCTGGCAATGTTATTGACGGCTTCTTGCACCACACGAAAGAGCGCGGTCTCCATCTGCGGTGGCAGACGGCGCATAGTGCCACGCTCCTCCAGGTGCACACGCATCCCCAGCGGTTGCAGGTGGGTTTCCGCATACCAGCGCAACGCAACGAACAACCCCAGGTGGTCAAGCATACTGGGACGCAAATCGAAAATTAATTTGTGGATGCCATCGAGAATCTGCGTAACGCGCTGACGCATCGTGGCTAACGCGTCACGCACAGGTGAATTGGGACATTGCGCCTCCAGTGCCTCTAACGAGTAAATCAACGCGGAAAGCGACTGGCTGGTATCGTCGTGTAAATCGCGCGCGATGCGTTTGCGTTCGTCCTCCTGTGCTGTGATGACCTTTTCCAGCAGTTCGCCGCGCAACTGTTCGCGTCGCGCCAGTTCAGCGTACAGGCGCGCGTTCTCAATCCCCACCGCGATCTGACTTCCAATCGCCATCAACAAATCGAGTTCCTCGGGATGATACTCGCGCGGCTGCCTGGTTGCCACACAGAGCGTCCCTAATGCCACCTCGCGACTGATGAGCGGCACATGCACCAGACTGCGCAAACCGGCTTGCCCCAGAACGCGCCCCGCGCCCGAACGATAATACCCCAGATCGGGGACAACGACCGGATGACCTTTTTCGATGACGCCGCCACATGCACTATCGTCCAGATGCAACTCACGCATTGCATACGCGGTTTGTTCTGATGTACCCCATTGCGCCTCCAGAACCAGAGT
>Ga0209162_1003986_pt1 | contig 11433 bp, 8 predicted proteins | sample YNPNPMetaG_FD_187121 | JGI IMG/M metagenome (GOLD analysis project Ga0209162, IMG submission 187121) | Anoxygenic and chlorotrophic microbial mat microbial communities from Yellowstone National Park, USA - YNP NP MetaG (SPAdes) (version 2) ...
CGGCGAACCCTTAAAGCAAGCAGCAGTTGAGGAATTTTCTATCCATAATTCATTATTCATGATTCATAATTCAATAATTATCGATTCTTTTAGCCAGCCAAAATTTGTCGTGCGGCTGAAAAACACCGGCCAGGCCTTTTTTAAGCCCATCGGCTCAATCACCACCAGCGGCTGGTTTAATCAACGCTGGGTGCTGGATTTGCTGCCGGAAAACGTTTTGGCTAACTATGTTCGCCAAATCCAATGTCAGAAAGCCTCCCCCCCTCAAATCCTCCCCTCCCCCTGCGAACTTCGGACAAAATTTTTGCTGGGAAAATACACCGCAAAATTGGAATTTGGTTTGGATGAAGCCAGTGGCAAATATCAGGCGCAAATTGTTTTCTGGGCCTTGCCTCTAAAACTTGGGGCAGGAATTTTGGTCGCCCTAATTTTGCTTTTACTAATTGCCAGCAAAATCCCCCTTAAAAAATAGCCTCGGGAGGATTCCACGTCTTAGGTGGACAAATTCAGCTCTTTTAAAATAGCGGTAGGCAAATCGGCAATAACTTGCCAAAAGCTTCGGGGTAAAAGCCTTTTTAACTCTTGCTCTATTTCTTCTTTTGGTTTACTGGCAATTCTGGATAAGATTTTTTCTTGCTGGTCTTTGTCTAAGTGAATTATTTTTCGCAACTCCTCTTTACGCAAAATAAAATAAAGGTCGAAAAAATCCCTTGCCTTAGCCCTTTCTGCTAAAGCCCTGATTTTTTCCTCAACCAAGATTTCTCTCTTGAGCAAAAAGAGATTATAAGGAGGGACAAAATCGGAAACAATAACTACATTTTCTCTCGCCATTTCGCCTTTTTCCCGAAAAGAAATCTGATTCATAATTTCAATTTTTTGCCCAAACAAATTCACACCAATAGTGGCAAGATGACCGCCAGTAGTCGCTTTAGAATCAATAATTTCTACCTCTACCCCCTCGCGGGTTAAATCAACCAATGTTTCTTCCAAAACTTTCTCGTATTGCCAATTATTTTTTATCCCGCTGAAATCCAAATCTTCGGAAAATCGCGGTGAACCAAAGACAATTTTTAAAGCCGTTCCCCCCTTAAAGGCAAAATCCTCACTTCCCTTTTGAGAATAAAAACTCCGCAAAAATAAATGCTGGAGATACTCTCGGGCAACATTTAGAAAACTCGTTTCTTTTTTCCGGGCGACTTCTTCTAAAAATTTTTGGTCAAGCATTTTTAATTATTTTTTAGGCAAAAGAAATTAACTTTGGCGAAAAAAGCCGTAAATACTCTTCAAGCTTTTTTAAATCTAATCTGGTGATTTTCAGTCGTTCATTCCATTTTGCTTTTCGCAAGTACACAAACCACAAAAGATCAGCTACCGCCTTTTCCGGAGTGGCAAGATAAAATTTTTCTCCCATTGCCTGGGTTAAAACATAGCCGGTATAAGCTTCTTTCTTAATTCGTTTGTAGACAAAAGACTTTCCTAAGGCCAAAAATTCCCTTGTTGGTTTTGTCGTCACAGAAGTAATTGAATAAACTGTCTCGGGAATTAGATTATAATAAGCACAAGCCGTTTCCAAAGAAATATAAGAAGGAAAATAAAGCCTGTTGGCAACAGTAAAGTCACCGGGAAGATTTTTTACTAAGGCAAAAAGACCAGCTTTAAGGCGAACAACCGCTCCCTTTTTTACGTTATAAGAAAGAAAGGCTTCGGCTGCCCTCTTCCCTACTCCAAAACTAACCATCAAATCTTTGGGGGTAAATATTTTTAGCCCTAACTTTCTAAAATCTTCCTCTACCCTAAACAAATTCAGTTTTTTCATAATATTATGTTAATAATGAATTAGCAATTTGTCAAGAGGGAGTTTTCCCCAGGTGTGAACGTAACACACCTCCCAGGTGTAAATGGGGGAAAAAGATGAATTTTGAGGCGAAATTGTCTCTTGACAAATGACAAATAAGTGAACGTAACACACCTCCCAGGTGTAAATGGGGGAAAAAGATGAATTTTGAGGCGAAATTGTCTCTTGACAAATGACAAATAAGTAAGTTGGGGGGGGGATAACATTAATTTAAAACTTAAAATTTAAAAAGTAAAATTTAAAAGGAGAAATTAGGAGTTGACAGGGGCCTTAAAATATAATACCTTATTATTAAAGTGAAACGGGAAAAAGTTAAAATATTTTTGTTTTTATTGGCGGTTTTCCTGCTGGGAGCAGGATTTTTGGTCGCCAAAACAAAAAAACCCCAAGCCGCTTCTTTAACTAATATCTCCGCTACCCTATCTAATCCCCGACTTTCTTTCTACGGGGCGGTTAACGGTGGGGTTTCTGGAGGGGCAAGCGCCGTCACAATTAAAAACAGCGGAAACTACGGAGATAAAAATACCAATCATCTTTTTCCCGGAGACACTGTTTCCGTTGGTCCAAACGCAGGGAAAACAGTTGCTTCCCTTGCCGCTGACGGAGTAACCTTCACTTTAACTTCACCCCTTGATGTAGGAGCTTCTGATGGAGACGCCGTCTACTCTACCCAATCAGGAACCCTAACAATTACTTTTAGTCTTCCCACCGGAACAACAGCACCAGCAGGAAGCTATGTTTTGGTAACTATTCCCGACCCGCCAACAAACGGTAATGACGGCGCCCCGGACACCGCTGGCTCCTTATCAGATAACGGTTTTGACTTAAACGGAATGACCACCGCAAATATTACCACCTCAGGGGGAACAGGTTGTACTTGGGGAACAGAAACCCTAACCGCCGGTAGCGGCTCAGGTCATAAATATAAAGTTACTACTACCACTGCTTGTAGCGGAACAATCACTGTCACGGTGGGTGATACAAATAAAGGCTTGGTTAATCCGGCACCAATTTATTCTGGTCATACTCAAGGAACGGCTGATGTGTATCGAATTAGTGTTGGAATTTACACCGGAGACCCAGATTCCGGAGGCACTCTAATTCACAGCGGCTACGCCATTGCCGCGCCGGTTGAGGCAGTTTTGGTTTCGGCCACGGTTGAGGAAAGTTTGTCTTTTGCTGTGGGGGCGGTAAATGTGGGAACAACTGCCTGCGGACAGGTAATGGATGTCACCACCACCGCCACCTCTGTCCCCTGGGGAACCTTAAGCACTCCAAACAGCTTTAGTGAAGCTGCCCATACTTTAACTGTTTCTACCAACGCCAACAATGGCTATACGGTCAAAATTGAGGAAAACGACCAAATGGGATTAAATGGAAAAACTTGTACTGGGGCTTCCGCCGGCGAGGCTGATGATTGTATTCAGGATACGACTTGTAGCGCCACTGCCTGTACTGAGTCAACCTCCCAGGACTGGACTGCTGCCAATACCTATCGCGGCTTAGGTTATTCTTTGGCAAATATTTCCGGAACCGATGCTGCCTTTACCTACAACGAAAGTGGGCGGACTTTCTCTGCCAAACAAATTGCCGACCAAGAGGCTTCGGAAACAAAACAAACAATTATGAGCAATACCGGGCCAGTTGATTCAAAACAAATTTATGTTTGCTATCGGATTGCCATTTCTGGTACTCAACCTGCAGGATACTATTATAATAAAGTTAAATATACGGCAACAGCGACATTCTAATGAAAATCCAAAATCCAAAATCCCTGCCTTGCCGGCAGGCAGGCAAAATCCAAAAAATTATTTTCCTTTTTACTTTTTCCTTTTTACTTTTTCCTTTAGCCTCGCTGTGCGAGGCGCAAACCACTACCCATCTCATTGTTGCTCCCAGCCGGCAAGAAATCCTCGTTGAGCCAGGAGAAAAAACGGCGGTCAATGTTAAATTTCTCAACCAGTCCGATACTCCCATCTCCGGAGCCGTGGGGGTGGTTGATTTTGTCGTTGAAGATAAGGAGGGGACGCCAACTTTCCTTGAAGGACCGGCAGCAGTGACCGGCTTAACTCAAATTTCTTCCCGTTTTTCTGCCGCCTCTTGGTTTGAGCTTCCTTACGACCGGGCAACCATTGCTGCCAAAAACAAAATCTTAGTCCAGGCAAAAATTCATGTTCCGGTTGATGCCCGGCCGGGAGGTCGTTATGTGGCTTTATATTTTGAACCAGGAGGCACTTCCCCACCCCCAACCGGAGTGCCAAAAGAAGCCTCAACTCCAATTAGCGCTAGAATAGTTTCTTTGGTTTATATCCGCGTTGCCGGACCGATTAAGGAGGATGCCTATGTGATTAGATTTTCTGCCCCTCAATTTTCCCAATACGGTCCGGTCCCAGTGACGACTGAGATTTTAAACCGCGGAGATTATCACATTGCCCCAAAAGGAGTAATCAAGGTTTATAATCTTTTTGGCAAGGAAATTGACCGCCAAAAATTAGACGAACGAAATATTTTCCCCGATGCCTCAAGAGTTTACGAAAATAAAGTGGGAACAAAATGGATGATAGGAAAATATCGCCTGGAATTGGCCGCCTCCTACGGAGAGACAGGCAAGGGCCTGACAGCAACTTCTTATTTCTGGGTAGTGCCCTATAAAGAAATTAGCGCCGGACTGCTAGCTTTAGTGATTGTTGTTCTTACCATTAGTTTGGTTATCCGCCGCCTCCGCCGCCGCGAGCAAGAACTTGAGGAAAAAATCGAGGAACTAGAGAAAAAATTAGAGAAAAAGAATTAATCCTCAATTTTCAAGCTCCAATTTTCAAAAATTTTTGGACTTCCTGTTTAAAAATTGTAAAATTAAAAATTGAATGAAAATTAAAAATTTAAAATTAAAAATTTGTTTGGTGGGTTTTTTTGCCGTTTTTGGCTTTTTACCTGCACCAATTAGGGCGGCAGAAAATCCCTCTGAGGTTCAAATTACCGTTTGGGCTACCATTGGCGAGCCGAAACTAACGGTTTTTGGTTGGACTTCTCCCCAGGCTTTAGTTGAGCTTAAAGGCCAACGGGTTTCGGAACTAGCAGTGGCCGACGAAACTGGCTATTTTTATTTTGACCGCGTTTTTTTACCACCACCAAAGCCAAATTATCCGGAGATTTGCCTTTCGGTGGTTGACCGCGCTTCCCGAATTTCTTCTTTTCCCACCTGCCTGCCGCCTTTACCTCCAAAATTAGGAGAAATTCGCGTTGGTCCGGTTTTACTCCCGCCAACTTTAAGCTTGGAACAGGGAGAATTTCTCGCCGGCCAGCAGGTAAAGGCAACCGGGGCAACTTTTCCCAAAAGTAAGGTAAAAATCTTTTTCGCCAATGAAACTTCAAACTTAGCTTCACACCTCCCAGGTGTGAAAGGGGCTTGGGCTTTCTCCTTACCTCAATACGAAATCCAAAGCGACCAGCAGGGCAATTTTGAATTTAATTTACCGGCTTCCTATCCTCAAAACTGGAAAGTTTACGCTACCGCCGAATTTCAAGGTTCTCCCTCGCCAAAAAGCGTCAGTTTGAGTTTTCGGGTATTAAGCTGGTGGGCTTGGTTTTGGCAAAGGGCAAAAGAATTTTTGCTGGCTACCCTTGCTTTACTTAAACCCCATTGGTGGTGGTTAGTAATTGCCGGGGAAATTTTGCTGATTTTAATTTTGTGGCGGAAAAAATCGCCAAAACAAACCGCTTTAGCTCTTCCACCGCCAAGAAATATTTTACCCCTCGTAGGTTCAAAACGATACCGTCTCGTCAATAGAAGCTAATTTTTACCCTTTGGGGAAGAACTTCGCTGTCTACTCGCACCTCAATCAAATATTCTCCGGCAGTTTGGGCGGAAATATCAAAAATTGCTCTTCCCAGCTCATCGGTGGTAGGTTGGACAGCGGAAACAGTTAAGTTCTCGTTTTGACCCAAAAAAACCGCTTGGCCGGCCACTCCCCTACCCGCAGAATCTAAAAGAAAAACTGTTAGGCGAATTTTTTCCTGGCCATCGGCCGCTGCCCGCAAAGGTGAGGCAAAAAGATAAGAATTTTGGGGAGAAAAATTTGTTTCTCCCGCTGGAGTGTAAGCCTGACCAAAAAAAGTTGTCCGCTGGGAAATAAAAAATACCAATCCACCCAAGGAAAAAAGCAGAAAGAAAATCACCAATAAAATCAAGGCCCCTTTTTTCATTAATTTAAGTATAGCCCTTTTGCAACAAATTTTCAAAAAAGTTGGGAGCCAAACACTATTAATAAATATTATAGGTAATATCCAGTAGAAAATGCTAAATTCTTATTATTTATCTGGAAAAATTATCATTAGTTTAAATTTTTCAATGATAAATTAATCTTTATTTAAATTAAAAAACAATTAGCAATTTAAATTTTTAATTGCTAAAAATATCAATTATAGTTTTGCTCTAGGACTTATAAATCTTAAAACTAAAAAACAAAAATAAGACCCTCTAAAAAGACAAAACCATAAGACCCCTCTCCCCTTAAAGTAGTTAACCGTTTTTTAAAACAAAAAAGTAATTTTAAAAAATTTGGTCAGCAAAAACCTTTTTTCGTCCATTCTACTATAGGATTTTGTTTTTCCAGAAAAACTTTAATATATCATAATATATCAACGGGCTCTTAATGCTCTAATTCTTGCCGATGATATATTATGATATCTTTAGAATATATTAAAATAACGATTTTGCGGAAAAAATTGTTTGTGAAAATGTCTATGAAAACGATTTTGCGTTAAATTTTTAATTAAAGGAGCAACAAAAATAACCTGTTCTAACTATATCAAATAAAACAAAAATTCCCTCTTGACAAACCTAAAAATCCTTATTATAGTAGTTTTAGCTAAGGTATAACGCTGTATAATGTGTATAATCCGAACCTAAATTAAAATTGCGGAAATTAAATAAAAATGGACCTGCCCAGTTTTTTTAAAACATATCTTATAAGCCAAGGTTGTTCGCCGCTAACGGTCAAAAATTACCTGTCTGATGTTAAGGATTTTTTTGACTGGCTGGCGGCAAAAACCGGCATTCGCTATCAGGTTGCTGGAAAAGCAATTTTTGGAATTTTTACCAAAGAAACAATTCTTGAATATCAGCAAGACTTACTCACTGCTAAAACTCCCCGCTCTACAATTAATCGCCATTTATCGACCTTACGCAAACTTGGGGAATTCGCCCGCAATCAAGGATGGCTTTCGGAAAATCCAGCGGTAAAAATCGGCAATATTACCACCAGGCAATATTGTGTCGCCACCGCCAAAAGGACTTTCCCGGAGTGGACGGAGATCCTGGGTGAATTTCGAGAATATCTTAAAAAAGAAAAAACCAACCCCCTGACAATTAAAAATTATTTGTCTGATTTACGCCACTTTTTGGGCTGGTTGGAGGGAAATTAAAATGGAAATAAATGAAGCCTCCCCGCCCGTGGAAGGGCGGGGTTTCCTCTTTCAGAGGAAAGGTTCCCGCTTCGCGGGAAAGGCTGCGTTTCTTGCTTCATTCATCCCCGCCTTTGGAAAGGCGGGGTATTCTGAAGCGCGAAATAAAACAAAAATTTTAGCTTACAAGCAAAAATTAGGAAACCGGAAACAAGCACTTTCGGGAAGGAAATTATTTGGATTTTGCCAAAATCGCCACCAAAGCAATAGCGATAATCAAAAGAAGGAAAAAAATATTGCCAACGGTCAAATAGTCGGCAGGGTTAATTGTCATTTTTCTCCTTTCTTAATCAATATAACAGCCAAAACAAAACTTGTCAAAGCAAAAATTTTAGCTTACCAGCAAAGCTTAGAAAAGCCGCAACTAGCGAGCTCGGCGAGAGGGCTTTTTGCCAAAAGCCAAATAAAGAAGAATAAAGGCAATCACCAGCAAGGCGGTTCCAATCTGGGCGGTATCCAAAACTTTAATAATCATTTTTCTAATAATTCTTCGATTTTAACAGATATTAGTAAGCAGAGTATAGCCGATGCTAAATACCTTGTCAACACAAAAAACAATTGGGAAGAAGGAACAAAGTTTGGGGTGATAAAGATAGCCGCAAACCAGGCAGCAGAGAAATTAAGAAAAAGACCAGCAAGCGACTTAAGCCAGGGTTTGGTAAAGAATATTCTCATTAAGCAAAGTTTAACAAGGGAGAATTTTTATGTCAATGGAAATAACTAGGGTGAAAATTTTGGAATATAAAAGAAGGCTGGAGGGGATGGGGCTGTCGCCGTCGACAGTCAAGCGGCGAATGGCGGCAGTGCGCAAGTTTTGCTTTTGGGCGGCGGAAAAAGGATATTTGCGGGAAAATCCCTTTGCCCCAGCGAGAACGATCCGGGATCGTTTCAGAGTTATCAGGGTTATCCGCCGGCTCCCTCCCCTACCGACTCTATCAAATATTTACGAAATATATCATTCAATATCAATTACCCGCTATTTACACTGGGCGATTTTGATCATCTTTTGCGCTGCTTTGGGATATGGCGCTTATGACCAGTTTTTCCGCCGGGCACCTGAGCCAATGGCTTACCCAACCGCCCTCACCCCCCCGAAGCGCTATTTATCTTTCCAGGGCCGGCTGACTGATTCCTCGGGTAATCCCATTACCTCGGCAACAAATATGGTTTTCAAACTTTATAATGTCTCTTCTGGGGGAACCGCCCTGTGGGACTCGGGAACTTGCTCGGTTTCCCCGGATACTGACGGTATTTTTAGCCTTCTTTTGGGAACAACCAGCGGTAGCGGTTATTCTTGTCCCTCGGCAAGCGAAATTGCTGCTTCGGTTTTTACGGAAAACGCCCAAATTTGGCTAGGGATTACGGTTGGAGCGGATGCAGAAATGACCCCCAGAATTCAAATTGCCACTGTGGGCTATGCTTTGAACGCGGAAACTTTGCAGGGCTTTCCTCCTGCTTCCCCGGCGGCGACCAACACCATTCCCATTGTTAATTCCGATGGCAATATTATCATCGCCGCCGCCTCCCCGGCGATTAAATCAACTTCCGGCACTTTTGGGATCCAGGGCCAGGCGCTAACTTTGACTACCGCCACTGGCACAAATGGAAACATTACTTTAGCACCCGATGGTTCTGGAGTGATAAATCTGACTCTTAGCGCTCCAACTGGCAATGTGCTAAATACCACCGATGCCCAGCTTGGCGCTTCGGGCCAAAAAGAGGAAAATACCCTTTTCTATGGCAAGGTTGCCAACGATAATACTAATTTCAATTTACTAAAGTTGGAATCTGGCTCCTCCCCCACTCCGAAATTCACGGTTGATGCCGCTGGCAATGCCTCGGCGGCGGGAATTTTGCGCGCCTTAGGTTCAGGAAATAATTATTTTGCCGGCAATGTGGGAATCGGCACCACCAGTCCTTCATCTAAACTTCATGTGGAAGGCCAATGCGTCACCGGCGATTCTCTGCTTATCACCGAAGAAGGAAAAACCCTCCGAGTAGATGAAGTTAGAGGTGGAGAAAAAGTTCTTTCTTTGGATGAAAAAACCGGCAAACTTGTTCCCGCCAAGATCCTCGCTCTTTTGGATATGGGCTTCAAGCCAACTTTTAAACTGACAACGGAAGATGGAAAATCAATTGAAACCACCGGTAACCACCCCTATCTAACCAAAGATGGTTGGAAAAAAGTCGTTTATCTTTCCAAGGGAGAAGAAATTGCTGTTGCCAATGAAGAAACTTTAAGAATGTTTATAGATAAAAATACCCAGACCTATCAAGAAAGCAACAATCAAAACTTCACCGATAATGACTGGCAAAACAAAATCGCTCATCATCTCTTAACTACCAACCAGCCGGTATACCAAAGCAAACCGCCGGATAGCAAATTTACTAATAACATAAATACTTTCCCCTTGTCAAGGGGAACAAAAACAGAAGCCCAAAACAAACCAAAAGTAACTTGCGCGCAGGCAACAAATACCTGTGACCAATATTCTCGTTCTTTGGAAGAAAATTTCCGCTTCACATCTTTATCCTACAACCGAGCAAATAGGCTGTCAAGTAAAGATATTGTCTTTAAAAAGATAATCTCTATAGAGTTTACCGGCTCCAAGCATGTTTGGGATCTTTCCATTGAAGGTACTCATAATTTTGTTGCCAACGGAATTGTCGCCCATAATACCTATATTTCTGGCAATGTGGGAATTGGGACAACTTCTCCATCTTATGGCCTTCAGGTGGCACTGGGGGGAGGCGGAATTTCGGCCCAGTTTGCCGGAAGAGTGATTGGGGCAGATGCAGTCAATAGCAATGAGTTTGTTACCTTATCTCAGCTTCAAGGAGGCACTGGTTCTTTGTGGTTAGATGGTGGCGATTATCTTTATCCAAATACCAACTTTGCCTCCAATGTGATGGTACCCTCAGGAAGATTAGGAGTAGGATTAACCTCAACCCCTTTTAAATTTGAAGTAACAGGCAATGATGCCGGCAAGGCTTTGGCTTCTTTCAACTATACCGGCACTGACCAGAACATCTTGGTTGCCTCTCAATCGGGAACTTTAAAGTTTGCGGTTGGCTACAATGGTAATCTTACCTCAGCAACTGGTGCCAAATGGCTCCCCTCCTCCGACTCCACTACTGCCCTAAATATTGCCAATGCCGCGGGAACAAGCTTTGTGACCTTTGATAGTACTAATCAACGCGTCGGCATCGGGACGACAAGCCCAGCCCAAAAACTCCATGTAGAGGGCCAATGCGTTACTGGTGATACCGAGGTTTACACTCCAGCAGATTCTGAAGATGGGCTGGGCGTTCAAGGTTCGAGGTTCAAGGTTCAAGGAATACAGATTAAAGACTTAAAGCCGGGTTCTCAAGTCTACTCATATAACGAAAGAACCGGCGAGGTTGAGGCTCACAAAGTACAGGCACTCCTTGATATGGGAGTGAAACCGGTGTTTAAACTCACAACAAAAAATGGTAAGGTAATAAAAACAACCGGTAATCATCCGTATTTAGCCATTAAACGAACTCCTGAAGGTATTAACCAGGAGGCCTATAAAGCCGCCGCAAAAGGAGCAAAAATTGAAATCGAAAGAAATCTTAAAGGAGCAAAAGTAATTTGGCAAGATTTAGCGAGAGACTTTGGAGGAACGAGCGCTCCCCTTTTCCGAGAGCTTGAAGGCAATATAAACCAAGAAGATAAGAATCAAAACCAAGGCGGTAACAGTTTGAACTCTGGCGGTAATTTCCCAGATATTAAAACTCATGCTGATAAATTGATGGACAAACCTGATAATGCTTTAAGCCAGGCAACATCTAATTTCTCCATCAATAATAATTTACCAACAGGGAATAAAAGAGTCAAGGAAGCAAAATGGACAAAAGTCATCTATCTTAAGCCTGGTGATCTAATTGCCGTTGCCGCCAAAATGAACACCTCGGAACTTGGCGGCATCGGTTGGGAAAAAATCGCCTCAATTGAATATGTTGGTGAAAAACAAGTTTATGATATTGCCGTCGAAGGCAACAAAAACTTCTTTGGTAACGGAATCTTAGCCCACAACACGTATATTTCCGGCAACGTCGGCATCGGGACGACGGGACCAAATTATAAATTA
>Ga0209162_1003987_pt1 | contig 11432 bp, 10 predicted proteins | sample YNPNPMetaG_FD_187121 | JGI IMG/M metagenome (GOLD analysis project Ga0209162, IMG submission 187121) | Anoxygenic and chlorotrophic microbial mat microbial communities from Yellowstone National Park, USA - YNP NP MetaG (SPAdes) (version 2) ...
CTTCGCCGTTATCTTCTTCTTCCGCCCAGACCGAATCCGTTGTTTTGCGGGCGAAAAGAAGAAACCCCGTGTGAGCGATCATCCTATCGGCAGGTCTTGTGCGATGTTCGTTGATAAGCCAGTCTCTCTTAAGGACTTCAAAAATCTGAAAACATCTGAATCCCTTTTTCCTCAAGGCTCTTGCAACCATCTGAAGTTGAACCACCTGAGGGCTCAAGCTTACAAGAATGCCCCCATCTTTAAGAAGCATTGAAGCGCTATCTACGGCTCTCCAGGGTTCAGGAAGATCAAGAATAATCCTATCAAAAGTTGCTACAAAGGGAGGGGATTCTATATCGGCAACGACCAGTTGCCACGAAGGCGGTATTTCTCCAAAAACTTTTTGTATATTTTCTCTTGCGAGTCTGGCGAATTCAGGTCGTTTCTCAACCGATACGACTTTACCGTTATTTCCTATGAAAGCGAGAAGGAACATGGTTAGAGCACCCGAACCAACTCCACTTTCAAGCACGGTCATACCTGGTCGAATTCAGGTCGTTTCTCAACCGATACGACTTTACCGTTATTTCCTATGAAAGCGAGAAGGAACATGGTTAGAGCACCCGAACCAACTCCACTTTCAAGCACGGTCATACCTGGTCGAATATCACCATAGCATAGGATCGCTCCAATGTCCTTGGGATACATGATTTGAGTTCTACGTTTTATGTGAAAGAGAAAATCTGTTAGAGCAGGACGGAAAAACAAAAGTTTTGTGCCTGATGGGGTTTCCCACACATCACCTTCTTTTTTTGTCATTATTTCATCGTGGCGGATTGATCCTAAATGGCAGGAAAAAACAGATCCACTTTTCAAAAGCACCAACCAGTCTTTACCTTTTTGAGTAGTTATAAGCACCCACTCGCCTTCTCGAAATAAGCTCATAAAATTTTCTGCTCCGTTTTTATTGATGACGTCTTTCCTGCCTATCACCCCGAACGAAGTGGGGATCTCCTCAGGAGATTCCTCGGCACTTAGTGTCCCGGAATGACAGGAAGAATAGGGATGAGCAAGATATGCCTTACTCTTACAGAGTTTTGAAACTCACGTTTGTGTTGCACTCCTCAAGCTGAGCCACAGGAAATGTGGCTGTAAATATGGCGTTGTTTCCTTCTTGAAAGCACGTTAAAATGCCTCCCATGTTTTTAACAAGTCGGTAGGATAAAGGAAGCCCAATACTTTTTCCGCCTTCCGAGAAAGGCAAAAAGACCGATTCGCAGTCCAACTCCTCGCCAGGTTGTAAAGGTGTAATGCATTGTATGTGGACATGGTTTTCCGTTGCAAAGGTTATCACCCTGAACTTTCTCTCGCATTTACAGCCGTCTATAGCATTACGAAAGAGGTTTATTAACACCTGGAGAAGCATATTGGGGTCAACAAAAATGTAAGGCATGTATTGCCCAAGAGAAAGCTCACACATTACCCCTTTTTGCTCCATTTCAGGCATTAGCAGTTCATAGCAGCGAGTAACCTGTTCGTTAACATTAAGGCAGATCCGGCGGGCTTCCACAGGCTGAAGATATTGTCTAATACGATTTAGAAGCTGTTCCAGTCTATGCACTTCTTGCAGAACAATATCAGCTTCTTTCAGTTCAGGATATTTCTTTTTGATTCTTCTAGCAAACCCGCCAATGGATGTGAGAGGATTCCGAATTTCGTGAGCCACTTCAGTTGCAATAGCGCCAAGGGTTTTGAGCTTTTCTCCCTGAACGAGCGACTTTTCGTAAAACACTCGATCGGTTATATCCACCACAATACCGTCCATTTCACAGGCCCCTGAATTTCCTTGATACAAAGGAAGAGACTGAACCAATGTGTAAACAATATGACTTTTCTTATGGATAAAACGGCACTCATCCTTAAAAGGAGTGCAGTCTCCCTCGAAGAATCTGAGAAAAGAACGTCTTAACCGTTCTCTATCTTCCTGATGAACGATTTTCTCAAACCATCTTTCGTCTTCTATAATCTCATCAGGGGTATAGCCCAGAATGGCTTCTAGTGTCTTGTTAACAAAAGTAAGCTGGAGGTCACGATTTATGGAAAAGATTATGAGGGGGACATTTTCTACCAATCTTGAATATCGTTCTTCGGTTTTCTCAAGTTGCTTGCGGATCCGAACTCGTTCTTCAAAATGACTCAAGCAGAAGGAAACCTCATCAACGGTGAAGGGCTTCTTAAGATAATCGGAGATACCAATTTTGATCGCTTTTACGGTATCATCAAGTGATCCATATCCGCTAACCAGTATAATTTCTATCCGTGGATTGTAACGCTTAAGAAGGGAAATCAGCTCCAATCCACTCATTTCCGGCATCTGAACATCAATGAAGGCTAAGGAGAAGGACTCCTTTTGAGCATGATAAAGGGCTTCTATTGGATTTTGGTAATAGACCGCCTCGTACCCCTTGGAATTTATTGTGTGCGAAAGAAATGACCCCACCACAGGATCATCATCCACAATTAGCACCTTATCTTTTTGTTCTGTTCTTCTATTTTGTTGCCAGTCCATTCCCTACTTCCTGTGAACGAGCAAGTTTATATTCACCTTCTCCACAATAATAATATCGCACAGCTTGGGCTTTTCTTCCACCATCTTTTTAAAATATTGCCATTACCACCACCTATTTCGCATTGAGATATGAGCAATAGATACACGACGGTAGAGCAGTCTTCCTATTTTAGCCATTACCACAATCGGGAAATCTTGTTAATCTAACATCTGTAACATAAAGTTGATTTCACTTTACGCGTCAAAACTAAGGCTTTTTTACGGAATGTCATTTCTTTACCATCATGAGCGTTCGTTCTACTCCGTCTGGGAGTGAGTAGGAGAAGATGTCCGTGGTAATGCCTTTCTGAGCAAGGCATTTCACCAAATCGCTTTTTTCAATGGCAGAAGGAGTGCTCCACAAAGCCACAGCCCCTCTTTCTGTAAGCCCGTCTCTAGCAAGGTCTAAAATTTCCTTATTTTCCAACCTGAGTGCTCTAACAGTAACAAGATCAGATTTTTCAGTGTCTTGCTTCGCAGCTTCCTGCCATTTCATCTGGGTAACACGGATATTATTCAGTCCAGCGTGAGCTATAAAGCTCCTAAGAAAGCTGGCTTTACGTCGACGAAGCTCACATAGAGTCACATCCAGTTCTGGCGAAAGAATTTTAATAGGAATCCCAGGGAAACCGGCTCCAGATCCTATATCAAAAACTCGGCCACGTTGCGGAAGCCATTTACATGCCGGGATAATAGCATCTAGATAATGCCTATGGATAAGCTCTTCCCAGTTCTTTGCTGCCGTAAGGTTTGTTACTCTGTTCCAGAAAAACACCCATTCGGCATGAAGCTTCAAAAGTTCAACTTGCTTATCGCTAAGAAGACACCCTGCTTCCAGAGCATACCTGGTCAATTTTTCCGAAAACCATGGTGGAGCTTCAGGAATATTATAAGCCATTCTTCTTGCCCCTTTCCTCATCCCGCACTTTTCTCCCTGGGAAAATATCGGAAACGAGAGTTTTTCCCACACAGTAGGGGCGAGCGGCCTGTCGCCCCTGCCATTTCGTAACCACACAGCCGTTCATTAAGGAGAGACAATGTTAATGGTTTAATGGAATTTTTTGGACAGGAGAAAGTAAAGGGAGACGGCAATCAATGCCGTACTCCCATCATAAATTCTAATCCTCGTGCTGGACAAATTCATCCCGGATAAGCTGTCTGGAAACCGAGTAGGGATCGAGTTCTTTCTGGAAGATCTTTTCTGCGATTGTTTCAAGACTCTCGCCACGCTTTTCAATCCGCCTAACCATTTCCTTAAAGAGTTCATCTTTTAAGGTTTCGGAAAACTGATGAAGCGTTCGCTTAAGCATAACTTTTCGGAACTGCTCTGGCTTCTGAGTGGTCAAATAGGTACGGTGGCGATCGATATTCTCACATAGTTCTTCGATACCTATACCTTTGTGAGCCTGAGTTTCCACGATAGGAGGCTCCCAGTCGTCGCCTTCTCCAATGTCCATCCTGAACTTCCGTCCCATTTCAAGGAGGTTCCGGAGTTCCTGAATGGTTTTCTTAGCGCCTTCACGATCGGCTTTGTTGACCACGAAAATATTTCCAATTTCCATAATCCCGGCTTTGATCGCCTGTATATCATCACCCAGACCGGGCACAGTGACTACAATGGTTGTGTGAGCACAGTCGGCAATTTCTACTTCGCCCTGCCCCACTCCAACAGTCTCTACAATTATGATGTCTTTTCCCATAGCATCGAAGACGGTAATCATATCGTGAGTTGACTTAGTAAGCCCCCCAAAATGTCCTCTCGTTGCCACACTTCGAATAAAGACGTCCTTATCGAGAAAGTGCCTCTGCATACGGATTCTATCTCCAAGAATAGCACCACCGCTGAAAGGGCTGGTGGGATCTATAGCAATAATCGCCACCGTTTTCCCCATCTTTCTGTAGTAAGCGGTTATTTGGTCAACAAGAGTCGATTTCCCGGCTCCAGGAGGGCCTGTAAAGCCTATAACATAAGCCTTACCAGTATGAGGATAAAGCTCCTTAAGAATACTTCTGGTAGATGGCACTTGATCGTCGATATCCCTAAGAAGTCGAGCGACCGCCCGAACATCCCCTTTTAAAACTTGATCCACTATCTCCATGAAAGCACCTCTTTTTGATTTAAAGTAGGGACCTCGCCTTGTTTACGACTGGGATCCCCTACCGGATTGCTCTCTCGCATTATCCACGAGGTCTCTACTTAAGCCGCCGCTTTCCTGGGCTTGACATTTTCTCTAACCCACTTCACTATGTCATCAAGTTTTGCACCAGGTGTGAAGATTTCTTTGATGCCGATATCTTTAAGTTTCGGGATATCCTCAAGCGGAAAGATACCGCCTCCCACTACCACAATGTCTTCAGCGTTGTTTTCCCTGAGAAGCTCCATTATGCGTGGGAAGGAATAATTATGAGCTCCCGAAAGGATGCTCAAGCCTATCATATCCACATCTTCCTGAAGAGCGGTCTGGACGATTTGTTCCGGTGTCTGGTGACATCCCGTATAAATCACTTCAAACCCTGCGTCTCTCAAAGCTCTAGCTATAACGCGTGCACCTCTATCATGTCCATCCAGCCCTGGTTTTGCAACGAGTATTCTAATTCTTCTTTCATTTCCCATGGTATGTCCCTCCTCCACTTATTAAAACGATGCAGGATCGGTATAAGTGCCAAAAACTTCTCGATAGACGTCACAGCATTCCTGCTCGGTCGCTCCAGCTTTGACCGCTTCAATGAGTGCCGGCATAACGTTGTTTTCCCAACAGGGTTTACCTTCACAACGACGGCGAAGCTCATCAAGAGCCTTCTGAAGTTTAACCTTATTGCGGCGTTCTTTGAACTGATGGAGTCTCTCAATTTGCAGCCGTTCAATTTCCGGATCGATCTTAAGCACTTCAAGCGGCGGGATATCGGAGGGGAACATATTGATTCCGATAATGGCTTTTTCACCTCGTTCTACCTGTTGCTGGAATCGATAGGCGCTGTCGGCAATTTCCATCTGAGGATAGTTCTGCTCTATGGCCGCAACCATACCTCCCATTTCGTCCAGTTTACGAATGTATTCATTGGCTTCCTCTTCCATACGATCGGTAAGAGCTTCAACGTAGTAAGACCCAGCTAGTGGATCAATAACATTTGCCACACCGACTTCGTAAGCCAGAATTTGCTGAGTTCTCAAAGCAATCTTCACGGCAAATTCGCTTGGAATCATGTAAACTTCATCAAGGGAGTTAGTATGAAGCGACTGGCAGCCTCCGAGTATGGCGGCAAGAGCTTCGGTGGTGGTTCGGATGACGTTGTTGTGCGGCTCCTGAGCCGTCAGAGAACATCCCGCAGTCTGCACGTGGAATCGGCACATCATTGACCGAGGATTCTGAGCCTTGAAGCGGTTCTTCATAATTCTAGCCCACATACGGCGAGCGGCTCGCATTTTGGCTATCTCTTCGAAGAAGTCTATATGAGAATTCCAGAAGAAGGAAAGCCTTCCGGCAAAGTCGTCCACATTAAGACCTCGCTTGATGCATTCTTCCACATAGGTGATACCGTCGTAGATGGTAAAAGCGAGCTCCTGCACAGCCGTAGCACCAGCTTCACGGATGTGGTAACCGCTTATGCTTATGGTGTTCCACCTGGGGACTTCTCGTGTGCCGAACTCAACAGTATCGACGACCAGCCTAATGCTGGGATCGGGAGGAAGCATAAGGGTCTTTTGAGCAATGAATTCTTTGAGACAATCGTTCTGGATAGTCCCACCCAGTTTCCGTCTTGAATAGCCTTCGTTTTCAGCATTGGCAATATACATAGCCCATATAACAGAAGCCGGAGGATTGATGGTCATGGAGGTGGTAACTTCCTCGAGATTGATTCTGGCAAAAAGTTTCTGCATGTCTTCTATCGTGTCAATTGCGACGCCGCAACGGCCGCACTCACCACGGGCAAGAGGAGAGTCCGTGTCATAACCCATAAGAGTCGGAAAATCAAAAGCCGTGCTTAACCCTGTTTCACCATGGTTGATCAAATAATGAAAACGCTCGTTAGTCTGCTCTGCCGTCCCCAGTCCGGCAAACATTCTCATCGTCCAGAGACGAGCTCGATACATCGTGGTTTGAACACCCCTGGTAAAGGGATAACAGCCAGGAAAGCCTATATCTTCCATGAAATCTTTATGCTTGATGTCAAGGGGCGTATACAGATTTTTCACTTCCATGTCAGAAACTGTCGAAAATCGCTCCAGCCTCTCAGGAATTTTCTGTAAGGCTTTTTCATACTCCTTAAGCCACTCTTTGTATTCCTGCTCAATCCGTTCGATGGCAGATTCTGAAAACATCTTCGTTCCCATTAGTGTTCCCTCCTCAGATAAATTTTGTCGCTTCCCTGCAGAATCGGGCAGAATTTTAACCCCCTCCGATATTTCTCTCCCAGAGGGAGCCATAGGAGCGAAGGACTGATCGCTCCCACTTCACACCGCACAACTTCTCCCCCAGAACACCTTAAAGTGAAACACAAGCGACCATAAAATCCTCTACACTTTCTCCGCCTTTCCTGCCATAGTTAGTTCACTAAAACTTAAACTGGCTGTTATTATGTGTCAAACTATTTTTAAAATTAAGCAACAGGGGGAATAACGGTGGAAAAGCGAGTGCTGGTAACGGGTGGAGCCGGTTTTATAGGAAGTCATATTGTGGACGACCTTGTTCAAAACGGCTACGAAGTAGCAGTGCTGGATAATTTCAGTACAGGAAAACTTGAAAACCTTGCAAAAAGTATCGACAAAATAAAACTCTTCGAAGGAGACATTACAGATCGGGATCAAGTTTTCGAAGTTTTTGAAACATGGAAACCTTCTATTGTTTCTCATCAGGCGGCTCAAGCTTCGGTAAAAATATCCATGGAACGCCCTGCCTTTGATGCTCTGGTAAACGTTGTTGGTGGAATTAACCTGCTCGATGCTTCCATCGCTACAGGTAAAAGCAATGCTAATGGCTACCCTCATTTCGTCTTTGCATCAACAGGAGGAGCAATCTACGGTGAAGTGCCAGAAGGAAAAGCGGCTACAGAAGATTGGACACCTCAACCCAAAAGCCCCTACGCTGCAGCAAAGGCGTCCTTTGAAATTTATCTTAAGGTTTATCAAGCCCAGTTCGGTTTGAGCTTCTCGGTTCTTCGCTACGCCAACGTTTATGGTCCCAGGCAGGATCCCTTCGGGGAAGCTGGTGTTGTAGCCATCTTTACGGAACGGCTTATAAATGGAAAACCTGTAACCGTCTTTGCTCGATGCACAAAGGGCGATTCAGGTTGCATTAGAGATTATGTGTTCGTTGATGATGTAGTAAAAGTCCATAGAATCGCGATCGCTGAAAGGCTGGAAGGAGTCTTTAACGTCTCCACAGGAACGGGAAAAACAACCATGGAAGTGCTGGAAACCATAGCCAAAGTTCTGAACCGCCGTCCGGAAATCAATTTTGAAAATCCTCGCCCGGGAGATTTAGAAGTCAGCGTGCTTGACAACAGTTCCATCAGTAGATTTTTCAGTTCGTGGACAGGATTCAGCGAAGGAATCGAAAAAACGGTGAAGTGGTTCCTGGAAAAAACGTAAAAACTTTCAATTTGCTGTTATCTCCCATGGTAAGGATACGGAAGTGGCATTGCTTTTACTTGTAAATCCGTGGGTTACTGATTTCGCAGCTTACGATTTCTGGGCAAAACCAATCGGGCTTCTTTTTCTCGCATCCCTTCTTTCATCTAGCGGACATAATGTAATAGTCCTGGATTGTCTTGATCGACATAAAGCTAAGCAGGCAAAAAACGTCATTCCCGGACAGGATAGATTTTACGGAACAGGAAAATATCCCAAGCGTCCAATCGCAACGCCTGAAGCATACAAAGGTTTTCCCAGAACTTATTACCGCTACGGCGTTACGGAAGATGTTTTCGATGAAACGCTCATTAAACTGCCGGAAAAACCTCGGCTTGCTATGGTCACATCCATCATGACCTACTGGTATCCCGGCGTTCAGCAAACGATAGAACGGCTGAAACTGCACTTTCCCGATGTGCCCGTCTGGCTCGGTGGAATCTATGCTCGACTTTGCAAAGAACATGCGATGAAATTTTCCGGAGCAGACCGAATTGTAGATGAACCCCCAGATCGCCTACCAGACCTTCTGGAAAATGAAGCCGGGATACCCATTAGCAATCGGGAACAATGGCATGATATATCTCGTTTTCCACATCCCTTGTGGGAAGCTTATGAAAAACTCTCCTATGGAGTGCTTCTTGCCAGCGTCGGCTGTCCCTTTTCCTGCCCTTACTGCGCATCGTCACTGTTACAACCACGAGCAGTCATTCGGTCATACGGAAGTCTATACGAAGAAGTCATGATGCTTTACGACCGAAATGTTCGCGATTTCGCCTTTTACGACGATGCTCTGCTTATTTACGGCTGGCAGAGCGTGGAACCTTTTCTCAAGCGGCTTGTCAGAGAAGGCCATTCCTTAAGGTTCCATACTCCCAACGCAATTCACATAAGGGCAATTGATGAAGCAAAAAGCGAATTGCTTTTCGCATCAGGTTTTACAACCATCCGCCTCGGGCTGGAAACTTCATCACCGGTTTATCAAAAAGCATGGGGCAATAAAGTTGAAAATCTGGATTTTGTAAGGGCCATGAACATTCTTAAAAAGACAGGCTTTACCACTCAACAGATTGGAGTTTACCTCCTCTGTGGTGTGCCGGGGCAAAAGCCGGAGGATGTCCGAGCTGCTGTGGATTTTGTGGCAGAACAGGGGGCTCTCCCCTTTATTGCCGAATATTCCCCTCTTCCAGGAACCAAACTATGGCAAGAAGCGTGTCGCATTTCCACATTCGATCTGGCCAGAGAACCGCTCTACCATAACAATTCCTTCTTCGCCTGCAGGAATCCAAACTTTACTTATGAAGACATGGTGGAATTGAAAAATTATGCAAGACGGGTAAGATCCAGCAGTATCAACATTGCTGGGTAAGTTTGTAAATTTACCGACCATCTAATTTGGTACGTAGCCTATTATTCTGTCAGGGAGTTGATAAAATCTGATATTTTCTTGAATGACGAATGACCAAACTGGAAATATTGTGCCGCAGCAGCTTCGCCCAGACGCAGGCCTGGTCTTTCTTTAGAAGCCAGATAAACATAAACTTTAGCTTTAGAAAGCTTTCTGGGCTGTGTTCCTTTTTCTTGCAAGCATTCAAAATACGATTCCACACAGGAAAAAGCTGGTTCTTCCTTAACTGATTCCAGGCACAGGTCTTCTAACTCACCAGGTGTATTCTCATCAGGCAAAACAGCAACCCCAATTTTGGGTTTTCCTCCGGTAATATCAAAAGGCTTTGATGGACATGGAAGATCTAGTTTTACCAGGGCGTTTTTAATGCTATGAAATCTGCCACCCGGATCATTATCCGCACGTTTGGCTTTATTATTGCTTCTGGCATTAGCGAACCTCAATCTCTATACTCAGAGCGGCCTCCAGAGTTTCTCTGGAATACTCCACAGCTTCAACCTTGTCATCAATTCTTTCCAGACGGTACAGTTTAAAATCATAAATTTCATCCTGCGATAAAGCCTCATGAACCGCTTTTATACACTCCCAACTATGAGTTGTAGCAAACACTTGAACATCAAAATCACGAGCTGCTGCAATAACAACACGCCATACTTTTTCTAGAACTGAATGATGAAACCCATTTTCTATCTCATCAATAAGCACAACACCTCCGCGAGTTGTTCCTATAGAAAGCAGAAAACTAGTAAGACGCGTCATACCTTCTCCCATAAGAGGCAAAGGCACAGGACGTTCAAGCCCTATATCTCCATGTATTATAGGAACTCCAGATATCGTCAAAACTTCAAGATTTTTAAGTCTAGGTTCAATTAGTTGCAAGGCGGAAACAATTTTCTCATGCTGTCGATTTAATTTTAGTTTCGAAAATCGCTCGACCTCATCCAGAGCTGGCATTCTAGTTCTTGTAGCTAAAAAAATCGCTAAAAAAGGGGGCGGAGGAGGGGCTGGTTCTAATTTCATTTCACCTTTTCTGGGTTCTATTATTAAAAAATGTTGCCCCTTTTCCCCATTCTCTTCGTATGACAATTCAAGTATTTGTCCAGGCTCAGATCGTAAACGAAGCGGATCTATAGGAAGACTTACTTTTGCCAGTTCAGCTTTTTCATGAAGAACTTTAAGAGTTAATCCACGATTTATTATTTGTTTTCCTATTTCGATTTTCCCTTTTAATTCTGCAGGCTCTAAGGTGTTAAAGTTATAAAAAAGTGAATCCCAGGGAGTTTGATCCGACATCCCTGATGCTATGAATGTTTCTATTCCACGAAAGGCATTCAGATTTAAAGTTAACGCGGGGTTATAAGCACCACAATGGATAAACAACGCCTCAAGCAATGCTGTTTTCCCGACATTGTTTTTTCCTACTATGAGATTTACTCTTTCCAAATTAGAAACATTAAGATAGCTAAAACATCGGAGATTTTTTATCTCAAAGGATTTGTACATCAATTTCTCCTCATAATCCCATAAGCAAACATCTTATGGCTTTTGAATACCTACCGCCTACTTAATGTCTCTATTTTTTATTGCTATTTTTGACTATGTTCATAAAGAGTTGATAACAAGGTTCGCCATCTGAACTGATTTGTCTAATTTAATATGAATTGGTTTTGTTGAGCAGCCACCGTAAAATTTTAACTATCTAAGCTCCTCTAAGCTCCCTTCTCACAAGCACATCAATAGCCGCTTCGTCATAGGCGGTAATGACAGAAGAAGCCTTGCCTTCGATTCTCTCCCTGAGAGCCTGATAA
>Ga0209162_1003988_pt1 | contig 11432 bp, 21 predicted proteins | sample YNPNPMetaG_FD_187121 | JGI IMG/M metagenome (GOLD analysis project Ga0209162, IMG submission 187121) | Anoxygenic and chlorotrophic microbial mat microbial communities from Yellowstone National Park, USA - YNP NP MetaG (SPAdes) (version 2) ...
ACAAATTAATTGTTTGGGCATCCAAGAAAATTTGAAACGAAACGATCTCTATCCATCCTACGGGGTTCCTTTTTCAATTTACGGTTTAGGGTTTCAGGATTGCCTGAGCGAAATCAGCAGCGACCATCAGGGGTCAGCAAGGTGTGCTGTACCCCTTTGTCAAGACACTTTTTAATGATTTAAATCCCCTTCTTTTGGCCTAGGCTGCTACCTCCAATTCGCGCCTCGGGTTCTTGGCCTTGCGATCACCCGGCCTCTCCCAGTCTAGAACCTGATGAGGCCTCTGATGGTTGTACTGCTCCATTCACACAGTGATCGCTTCACGAAGCTCTCAGATCGTCTCCCAGTCCCGGGTCCAGATGAGCTCCACCTTCAGCCTCTGGATAAAACGTTCGGCCAACGCGTTGCCAGCAGGAAGCCCCCACAGGGGCCAACGTGTGCTCGATCCCCCAGTAGTGGCCAGATCCATAAAGGCCCGCTTCAAAACCCCTGCCCCATGGAGTGCTCGATACCCTCCAGGGCCACCTCACGCCACTTCTCCACCGTCTTGGGGGTCCACCCCAAAACGGAAGGCCACCTGGTCCACTGGGGCCTTGCCCGGTAGAAGCTCGACCACGGCCTCCTTCCGGTTATCGACTCTTCTTCGCCCAGGTCGACCACGACGCACCCCAGATGGGTCCTCTCTCTTGCTACGCCGCGCTCCGGACCCAGTTGCCTTCATCACCTCACAGCTAACCTCCCATCCATGACCCATCCTCCCCTTGGTCAGAGGGGATCTTCCCGTCACGAAATTGTGAACACCTTCGAGGGGGAGAGGGTACACCATCCTGACTGATCATGGCGCCAACAAGGAGCTGAAAAGCGGAAGCTTGGCTCCGCCCGTGCAGATGCACGCAGCGCGTCGGCAACGGCTAACGCATCAGCCGCACGCGGAGCGAACGAAACGGTCGGCTGAAAGCGCTTGATAGCCTGCCGTCTCTGGTTGAAAACAAGCATCTCCGGAAATCATCCTTTCCAAACCGCAATGTAAACCCAGTCTGGAAAATCGCTCAGACTTGTTATAGGTCGCCAGTGTCTCAATGTACTTGACAATGATCCTACAGCATTGGTCCACTCATTTGAATCAGGAGCGGGATACACGAAAGCAATGACCCATTTATTTGCTTCAGAAATCTCATCTAACTTCTTAAAATCCTTTACCAACCCAACGTCGTCATCGCGAAAGTAAAAGTGTAGATTACGTGGAGTGCCTGCCGCTTGGCTTATGCACAGCGCTTTCAGTTCGCAAAGGTGTGTTTGCCCTTGAACTTGAAGCCTAAAATCAACCTTTTTTCGCTTTCCATCATTTCGTGAAATGACTTTGGCTTCCTGCTTAAAATTCTCAAGCACCTGGCTTGCTTTAAGCCGGTTAAACAAGACGAGTAACTCGGCTTTGAACCAGCCTTCTATACGGCTATCTGCCTGTGCAAAAACCGCGAAATGTTCTTGCTTCTCCAGAAACCACCTTGAAATGTGAGGAACCAAGGCTTCCATCTCGATCACCCCTGGTTGATGCGAAAGGCAGGCTAACCTTTCTTTTTATAGCTATTCCATCGCCTTAGGAGATTTTAGCCAGGGCGAAGGGGCATGTCAAGAAAAATGTGATGCCCGGTAATGTCAAGAGTTTTGTGTCAGGGTGATGAATGGTCTAAGGGTTCCCTGCCTTAGGTTTTCGTGCGTGAACACAGCGGACAGGATCCGTTCCATGGACGTGCGATCTGAGAACACCCCCATGGACGGGTCCTTCTTCTGACCTTTCGGAATCTGCGTTTGGTGGCGTTTGTGATTCGGATCTTGGGCCAGAAGGAGCGTTCCTTGATCTTGAAGAAGCTCAAAAGCTCCTCTTCGTCCTCGATCACCAAACGCACTGCCTTAGGGTATTGCCCCCTCCAACGCTCAGAGAACCTACCCAGGGCCTTTTGGGCCTCCTTTGAAACCCGTCCCAAGCCCCATCCAAAGCTTTGGGCTACCTCACTTACCCAAGTGGCACTTACAGGCTCCCCCAAGATGGGCAAAAGTACCTGGGCCACCTTCCGAGTCGAAACCCCCAAGACAACACAAGCCAAGATCATCCGATCCACATGCCTCACCCTGCAACCGTAAGCACGAAGCACCTTAAACGGCACTGAAACTCCTCTCGTCCCGAGCACACAAAGCTCAATGTCCCCTAACTCCGTCAATAAGTGCCTGGAAAACTCCCATTGCGACGATCCACACCCCCCACAAGAACGAATCTCCTCAAGCCTCCGATCAATCTAACTCTTCATCCTCCGCTCTAAGATCCCCTTCAAGCGCCTCGCAACCAGCTTCCCGATATTTCCCCCTCCCACTCCTGACCACTGACCCCCATCTCCCCCAAAACCCCAAAGGCCTGTGGTAAACTCTCAATCACCAACATACCCTTCATGGCGGTATCCTCCTCTTCAGAAGTCTCATCAGCGCCGAGAACGCACCCCATCCCCCTTCCTGACACAGGAAAGCTTACGCTACCCGTTAGTGTGCTCCTCTTGACAGCGTTTTTCGCGTCTGGTCTAATCGCATCAGTCCACAGGTCCACAGGCAATGCTCTAACTTCCCGTGAAGCATGAAATACAGAGTCACGCAAGATAAGATAAAGGGTCAAGATAACTACAAGTTAGCTGCCAAAGGGTGACGGTATGATTAAGCAGGCAATCCAGTGGCTGAAAGATGGAGGAGAAGAAAGCGCAGCAGCCATACTGTCTGACTGCGAGCTAGACTTACTGTTTGTAGACCTGGCCTTTGAACTGGGCGGCGAGCGAGAACTTGAGCTATACGACGTAAACATTGCCGCTCCTCGTAGAATCCTGGATGGAATTGAGGAGTCATACAGTCAAGAGAAAGAGCAGATTGAGCAGGCTATCAGAGGGCTTGCCCAGAGTAATAACTGGTGTATCCCAGACATTGTTTGGGTACCCAAGCTCCCTAGCAAGAAAAGTCCAGCTGAGACCGAGGCTTCGGAACAGCTACTGACCGTTAACTCAGAGCACCTGCGGCGGGCCTGGAAAAAGGCGCTAAGGCGAAAAAGTGAGGATCCAGAAGGTGCGATTACGGCAGCACGGACCTTGGTTGAGACCGTATGCAAGCATATCCTCGATGAGGAGCAAATCGCCTATCCAAACAACGCTGATCTTCCGAACCTTTATCGTCTTGTAGTAGAGCAATTGCACCTTGCTCCAGAGCAGTACACAGAGGGCCTTATTCGGAAAATACTGGGAAGCTGTCAATCTGTGGTCGGCGCTATAGCGGCCCTGCGAAACCAGCTTGGCGATGCACACGGCAAGAGAGCAGAAGCAGCGATTTCCCATCCGCTTCTTGCGGAACTGGCGGTGAATCTGGCAGGAGCAATGGCAAAGTATCTTCTTGCAGTTTGGGAGTCGTCAAAAAAGAACGGCGGCTAACAATCGCATGCAGCCGATACGCTCTGCTTGCTTCGCTGGCTCCGCGTGCGGCTGATGCGCGATCCGTTAGCTGGGATGTGGGGAGGATGACACAATGAAGCTCCATAGAATGAAGCTTTATCTGTTCGGCGTTCTCCTTTCGGTCGGTATGGTTCACTCGGCACACGCGCAGTCACTCTACATAGGTGGTATTGAGTTGCGGCTGGGGCAGAAAGTTGACGAGGCTCTTCGGTTACTTTCGCCTTATCGGGTGCAGTATATCAACGACTTATGGTTCGTGAGCCAGAAGGTGGGCGATCGGTACCAATTGCTCGGCATGATAGGCGCAAGCGGTAATGTCATCACTTTCATTAGCAAGTACTTCGACATGAACGAAGATGAAGACGCACAAGAGTTGTACACCCGCGCATCCAAAGAACTGCGCCGGCGCGGAGGGACGACCTGCAGTACTGGCGAACTGGAATCTACGGACGGCCTCATCCGTGGATTTGAAAACCAGTGCGGACCTTATCACCTCCACTACTACATGCCCTCGAAGATGTCCAAGGGCGTGCCCGTCCGGGGAAGCGTATCTATCTTCGTCTATAGCCAGTAGGCAAGCGATATGCGGAAGACGGGGCGAACCTACCTAGCAAGGGCAATTCAACCGACGCGAAAAGCCGCGCAGCTGATTAGCCGCGTCAGGCGGCTCCATGAGAGGCACACAGTGGTGATACAGGCCACAATCAGCAAAAGGAGGTTGAGATGCCGGAAGTGAAGGATGGTTGTGTCAAGCCGGCACGTGGGCCGCTTGTGCCCACAACTGAACCTGCGGTCTCACAAGTAGGGACTGCACCATCAAAGGAGGTCAAAATGATAGCACGCGTTGGTCAAGAAGCTATTGATTTTGAGGCGAATGCCTACATCGAGGGCGTAGGTTTCCACCCTGTGAGGCTCTCGGACTACAAGGGGAAATGGATTGTCCTATGCTTCTACCCGGGGGACTTTACCTTTGTCTGACCGACGGAACTGGCGGCGGTCGCCGCCCGGTATGAGGAATTGAAGGCGCTAGGAGTAGAAGTGTTGGCAATGAGTACCGATAGCCGCTTTGTCCACAAGATTTGGCAGGAACAAGAGCTGTCCAAGATGGTCAGTGGGGGCGTGCCATTCCCCATGCTCTCGGACGCTGGCGGGAAGATCGGTGCAATCTATGGCGTGTACGACGAAGCTGCGGGCGTGGATATACGAGGCCGCTTCATCATCGATCCCGATTTTGTCATTCGCGCCATGGAGGTCCTCACGCCCGAAGTGGGGCGAAATCCCGATGAGTTGATCAGGCAGATCAAGGCCTTCCAGCATGTGCGCGCTACTGGGGAAGTGACGCCGTCAGCCTGGCAGCCTGGGCAGACCACGCTCAAGCCTGGTCCGGCGTTGGCAGGAAAAGTTTGGCAGGTATGGAAACCCTAAGGGGTTGTGAAGGGGCCCTAACAAGCGGTTTGAGCCGACGCCGCCTTGGGCGGCGCGGCTCAAGCGTTGATCGTTAGGCATCCGATCTCTGGGACGATCGGAGGAGGAAGCGATGCGAAGGGTTGGTGTCTTTATCGATGTGCAGAATCTATATCTCACCACGAAAAACCTCTATCCGGAAAGCAAAGGCAAGCTAAATTTTGCAGTGTTGAAGAAATATCTAGAGGAAGACGATGCGATAGTCACTTTTAGCGCCTTCACAAGCTATGATCCGGAAAATAGAGGGCAACTGGACTTTATCAATTGGTTGGGCCTCAATGGGTACAGGGTGATCTGCAAACCACTCAAAGCACTGCCTGATGGTTCGGTCAAGGCGAGCATGGACGTGGAGATGGCTGTAGAGATATTGATGCAGGCACCATCTTTGGATGAAGTGGTTTTGGTGACAGGGGATGGAGATTTCGCTGTCCTGGTGGATCATTTGTGCGCGATTGGGAAAGTTGTCAGGATTCTCGGCCCAGAGAGGTTGACGTCGCCTGAACTCATCAGGGCCTGTCACAGGTTCGAGAATCTGCACGGTATCAAATGGATCTTGGACGTCGACTGAGCACTGGTAGATTTTGGCTAAGAGAGCATTGGCTAGCAGAGCGAGTGTGCAAGTTGCCGTGTAGTGAGGTAGGGGGAGGAGCAGGTTGCATATCAAGAAACAATCATAGAGATGGTTTTTCTCGCGGGGAAGCGGCTGGCCCACCAGGCTTGACTGGGGAAAAGGGGTACACGCGATGTCTCTTTCTGGAAAGAGGCCCCCTTCGGGTGCTAGCCCGCCTAACGGGGAGGGTCGAGCCGACAGCCGTTAGCCCGCTCTATAGTTAGGCGTCAGGCGACCTCAAAGTAACACCTCAGGCGAGGGTGAATTTTCGTAGGAGCATTGCCATGGTAAATTTCTCATTCTGGCAAAAATGGTTGGTGGTTGTCGGTTCGATCATTACGGCTTTTGGGGTCCTGATGGCATTTTCGAGCGGGACATCGCTCTTTGACCTGTTGAATCACCAGATAGACCCCGCCTTCTGGGGTGGGAACGTGATTGATGATGCAACAAGGAAATTTCAACAGTGGATTTATGGAGCTTGGGGGGCGACTATCGCAGGGTGGGGTATTGTTCTGACCTACATTGCACGCTACCCCTTCAGCAAGAAAGAGCGCTGGGCATGGGACAGTTTGATTTTTGGTGTGTTGATCTGGTTTCTTCTCGACACTTCGCTATCTCTACTTCATAAAGTGTACTTCAACGCCGCCCTTAACACGGTATTATTTATTTTGGGAATACTCCCGCTGGCATTCACAAGAAAATGGTTTATCCAAGAACAAAAGTAGCGCTTGTAGAAAACCACAGTAAGATCGTCTATGGAGCAAGACCATCGCCATACAAGCGGCCTAACACTGCACGTAGCCCACAGCGGGCTTTACCCGCTGGACGATCTCTCCCCCTATCAAATGAAAAAGCGAAATCTGGGTTAAATATTGAAAGAACTTTTGGCACATAACGCTTGAGACAATCGGTGGGGGGACTAACCGCCGCTGAAAGGCGACTGGGTTATTCTCCTTAGCCTTCGTTGACCTATTGGAACCTGGGTTTGGCGCTTATGCCTTTATTCGTTTGGCCTTTCCCAACTCTTTCCTTTGTGCTTCTTATTCTTCTAACTCTCTCTCCACACGCCTGCGGCCTGGAAGATGCCAAGTGGTTTTCTCTCCAACAACAAATTTTGTTCCAACGCTCCGGCTCACCGGGAGCCGGGTATGTCGGCGATCCGGTGGACCCGCTTCTTGTGCAATCATTTTTTCAATTCGTTCATGACATCCTCAAGAAGATCGCGAAACCACTTTTTTTCTCGCGCTGCGTTGACGAGAATTCGCTTCCAGATAGAGACCGATTCCCTTATTGTTGTTTGACTCCCCCAGTTCAACCTTGCTTTTGATTTTCGGGAATAACCAATTCGTATCCATTCGGGTTCTTTCTTGCCCTTGAATACTATCAGATTAACCACATCCCAGTAAGGCACTGCCCTGGTATCGTTCGTGCTTTCTACGACGACCCTGTCTTTGAGAATCCCGTGCTTATCACCCTCGCTTCCGGGATATTTGAAGGAAACCGCCTTCCCAATACGTGAGAGAATCTTGTCTCTTTCATCAGTGGTGGTCTTCGTCATCATTTATCCCTTTTTCTGCACAACGACTAAAATCAGCCGGAGCTGTAAGCGATCGGTTGGTTTGCTTTGTTAGTTGTACTATGTCCCCGCTGTCAAGACACTTTTTCATGATGGAAATCCCCTTCTGTTGGCTTAGGTTGCTAGCTGCGATTTGCGCCTCGGGTTCTTGGCCTTGCGATCACCCGGCCTCTCCCAGTCTAGAACCTGATGAGGCCTCTGATGGTTGTAATGCTCCATCCACACAGTGATCGATTCACGAGGCTGTCAGATCGTCTCCCAGTCCCGGGTCCAGATGAGCTCCACCTTCAGCCTCTGGATCAAACGTTCGGCCACCGCATTGCCAGCAAGAAGCCCCCACAGGGGCCAACGTGTGCTCAATCCCCCAGTAGTGGCCAGATCCGTGAAGGCCCGCTTCAAAACCCCTGCCCCATGGAGTGCTCAATACCCTCCAGGGCCACCTCACGCCACTTGTCCACCGTCTTGGGGGTGCACCCCAAAACGGAAGGCCTCTTGGTCCCCTGTGGACTTGCCCAACGGAAGCTCGACCACGGCCTCCTTCCGGTTATCGACTCTTCTTCGCCCAGGTCGACCACGACGCACCCCAGATGGGTCCTCTCTCTTGCTACGCCGCGCTCCGGACCCATTTGCCTTCATCACCTCACAGCTAACCTCCCATCCATGACCCATCCTCCCCCTAGTCAGAGGGGATTTTCCTATCACGAAGGTGTCAACCCCTTCAAGGGGGACAGGGTAGGCAGAGTCAGAAAGCCTCTATTGTGTCCATCGTCCGGGACCTGATCGAGAAGGACAGACAGGAGTGGACAAAGGAAAAAAGGGAATAGGCGTTGAGAGGTAAACAGCCTATACAAACGCATGAAGAGCTTGAGGCGATTCAGGAGGCCTCCCAGCGGCAGGCTTTGCCTGAGCATAAGCGGGTCTTCAGCGTCTACGAGAAGATCCGGCGGCGGGTGCATAACCTGCCCGATCCCACGCAACCTCCGCATGGCTACGATGAGCACAAGGCCTTTGATCGGGTGTTTCCCTATATTCGTCTACCTCGCCTCCATCCACCGAACCACGGCGACACGGTGATCTTCAACGCCCCGGAGCTCCCCGCCAATCAACTGATTCTTCGCGACAACCTGGAAGTCCTGCGCACCCTGCCGTCAGAGTGCATTGACCCCATCTACATCGACCCGCCGTTTTTCTCAGGCCGCACCTACAACGTGATCTGGGGCGACATCAACGAGGTGCGCACCTTCTACGATATCTGGGAAGGGGGCATCGACTCCTACCTCATCTGGCTCAACGCCCGGCTCTGGGAGATGAAGCGGGTGCTCAAGAAGACCGGCTCTATATATGTCCACTGCGACTGGCACGCCAGCCACTACATCAAATGCGAGATGGACAGGATTTTTGGGTATGACAATTTTAGGAATGAGATTGTGTGGGCGTATCGGGGCGGTGGAGTACCGGAAAAAGACTTCTCAAGAAAGCGCGATATAATCCTACGGCACTCAGAAAGCGATAGCTATTACTTCGATGTAAATTCTGTAAGAGTATCTTACTCACAAGATAGCGCTGAAAGATTGAGGTATGTTGCCAGGTCATTCAGACGGTCAGGAACTTATGACACCCACCGGCCTCACGAAAAGGGCAAGCATCCTGAGGACTGGTGGGATATACAGCCACTGATGCCGTCCGAAAAGCGCTAGCGGATTGGCTGTCCGACGCAGAAGCCAGAGGAATTGCTTGACCGTATCATCAAAGCCTCCTCCAAGGAAGGCGATGTGGTTGCTGACTTCTTTGTCGGTGGCGGCACAACCTGCGCCGTGGCGATGAAACTCGACCGCCGCTTCATCGGCTGTGACTCTTTCCGCGCGGCCATTGCGGCGGCGCTGGAGAGGCTCGTCAAAATCGGCCAAGCGAGGAGCAGGGTCAGAAGCGACAGTTCAACGGGAGGCGCGCCGGCTGAAGAGAAGCTCCAGATGCCCGGCGCGGTTTCGAAGGTGCCGAACATCGAGGTTTCGTACCTGGGCGTCTATCCCTCGGACAGGTTCGAGCACCTATCGCAGGAGGATTTCGTGGACTTTGTCCTCACCTGCTACCGGGCAAGCCGGAATACGGGAGGAGGTGTTGCCCACAGGTTCCGCCCGCCCGGGTAGAGCGAGCCGATCCTGGTGGGTCTTGCTAATTCCGAAGAGTCCATTGATGCGCGCAAGGCTAAGGAGTTCTTTGACGAGATCGAATCGCGCCTTGAGCCGAACAAGCCGATTCGTGCCAAGGTCCTCGGCTGGCGCTTCAGCCGTCAGGTGCAAGAGTATGTGAAGATCCTCCAGAAAAATGTGGAAGACGACGGCTCACCTTTGATTGGAATTGAACTGATTCCCCTGCGTTCCACTCGCTTCCGGAAGCGGATTCTCCAACGGTATAGGGATATGGAGGATGACGACTTCTGTTTGCGCTTTCCAGAGCCGCCGGTCATCGGCGATATCCGCGTGAAGAAGGTTGGGCCCCTCGAGTACGAGTTTGAAGCCGTGGATGCTATGTCCACCAACGAGGATGAATGGCTGGTCAACTGCCAGTGGGATTCTGATTATCAAGTAGCTCACTTTGTGGCAGACAGGGATTATATCCTGTCTCGGCAGAGGGTAAAATCCAAGGTGCGGGGCGCTGGCGATCGGTTTGAGGCGATCCTCATCGCTTGGCATAAACTTGCCAAGTTTGGGACTTACACCGTCGCCTGCAAGGTGCAGGATAAGCTGGTGGGAGAGACGGTCTTTTCTAAGACGGAGGTAACATGAGGAGTCTGGATGGCTGATCCGATCCGCAAGTATATCGTTACTCCGCATGCTGTGGACCAGATGAAGCGCCGTGACATTGATGAGACCGTTCTTGAAAGAGTATTATCTGCCCCCGAACGACGCCTGCCGGTGCGACCGGGGAGGGATGTGCTTGAAAGAGTCGTTGATTTCCATGGACGCTCTTACTCGTGCGGGTGATCGTGGATGTGGACCGGATGCCCGTGGAAGTGGTGACCCTGTACTGTACGAGCAAAATTGAGAAATACAGGAGGTAGATGTTATGAAGATAACCTATGATCCAAAGACAGATACGCTGACCGTGATCCTGAAGGATGACGTTCCCGTTAGCGAAAGCGACGAACGGAAGCCGGGCGTGATTCTGGATTATGACGAGGAGGGCAATCTAATTTCTCTGGAGATTCTGGATGCCTCCAAGCGCGTCACAGAGACGCGAAAGATCGAGTTCCAAATGGCTTAGAGGCAGGGGTCTCGGGGGGTGCATTAGTTTTTCAAGCCACACGAGGCCAATTTCGGAAAGTGGAGAAAGGGCGGATACATTGGGATACCCGAATACGGCATAACATTTCTCAAGTACCTGCGATCGCCGCGGTTCAAGCCCAAACTGAAACTGTGGAACCAGCGCTAGTGGGAGAAGGTGCAACTTGAGGTGATTGAACAGTGCGTCTATTCGTTTGAAATCCTGGGCGAGAGAGACCTTCTCACCAACGTCGTCACGGGAGGCGGGAAGACGACGGCCCTCGCCGCGATGATCGCGTATCTCATGATCGTGCATGACCAGAGAAGGTTCCTCGTTCTCACGCCCAACACCTTCGTCCCTGAGCCACTGGTGGACGAGTTCCATCTCGTTTCTGGAAGTTACATCTATGAGGTCCTCCCCTTCTTTTTCAATTCCTTCGACTGCTGAAAAGCGGCGCGAGCCTTCACATCATGGAGCCGCCAACAAGCCCGGCCGGCATCCGATCCGGCTCCATTATCCTGGGCAACATTCGCCAGATTTATGAGCGCACCGCCAACTGGAAGGTTCTGATGGAGAATGTCGAGTCGCTCTGCATCTTCAACGACGAGGCCCACAATACCGAGGCGAAGCAATACAAAAACCTGATCAACAAGCTAAAGCCCTAAAGATTCTTCGGTCTGGATACCACTGCAGCACCGGATCGGCTGGACGGCCTTCATCCGGACAGGAAGATGATTTCTGTGTACACCATCTTCGAGGCCATGAGGGACAAGATCATCTAAAGGATTGTGGTATTTCACCTCGATGTGAGGAAACTCAAGGGGTCCTTTGCCCTCGGGGAAGTTTGGGCAGAATGCGGCTTGGTGGTGGATCATGGTGTTGGCGCTCAACCTCAACGCGGTGATGAAGGGATTGGTGCTAGGGAGGTCATGGGTGTCAAAGAGGATGAAGGCGATTAGGTATCATTTGATCAGATTGCCTGGGCGGGTGTTGGAGCGTTCTCGCCGGCTGATCATTCGGTTGGGGAGGGGGCATCCTT
>Ga0209162_1003994_pt1 | contig 11417 bp, 13 predicted proteins | sample YNPNPMetaG_FD_187121 | JGI IMG/M metagenome (GOLD analysis project Ga0209162, IMG submission 187121) | Anoxygenic and chlorotrophic microbial mat microbial communities from Yellowstone National Park, USA - YNP NP MetaG (SPAdes) (version 2) ...
CAAACTCGATGCTGCAATCGCCCGGCAAAAAGATGCCGGCGGTCACCTCCATCACCTTCAGGATAGCGGCGGGCATGATGCAGCTATTGCGGCAGACGTGCTCGACGGCCAGGCGGTAGACCTGAGTCTCGTCCAGTCGGCAGGCCATGTCATGCGCCACGTCTACCTCACCCAGGGCCTCGGACAATGCCTGGATGTGCTCACAGGTGGTCGTGATCTCGAACACGACGTGCGTCGGATCGACTTTACGGGCCTCGATGCTCGATTCCTGCCCACATGCGCCCGCCTTGACCCAACAGAGCGCCATATCAACCCCCGTTCACGCACACCACCGGCCCCTGCCCGCAACTCTGGCACTCGAACTGGATGGTGGTGTGTTCGATGCCAAATTCGTCGGCCAGGACCCGCTTCAGCCCGGCCATCACTTCCTGTGCCTGGCTCAACGCCTGGTCGGCCAGGACGACGTGGGCGCTGAGGGCCACGTAGCCGGGACTGACCGTCCAGACGTGCAGGTCGTGGACCTCCGCCACCCCCGCCACCTGGCTCATCCGCTCCGCCACCTGAGACGCCGTCAGCCCCCGCGGCACGCCCTCGGCCAGGATGTGCACCGAGTCGCGCAGCACCCGCCCCGAGCCCAGCAGGATGATCAGCCCGATGACCACGCTGATCAGCGGGTCGGCCCAGGTCCAGTCGGTGAAGAGGATGACCACGCCCGCGCCGATGACCCCCACCGAGGCCAGCGCGTCGCCCAGGACGTGCAGGAACGCGCTGCGCACGTTCAGGTCGTGATGGTCGTGCTGGCGCAGCACCAGGGCGACGAGCAGGTTGACGACCAATCCCACCACGGCGACGATCAACATCGGCCCGGCCAGCACCGGCGCGGGGCTTCGGAAGCGCTCCCAGGCCTCGCGGAAGATCTCAAAGGCCACCAGCAGCAGGGTAGCCCCGTTGGCCAGGGCGGCCAGTACCTGCAGGCGATGGAACCCGTAGGTGTGGCGGTCATCAGGCGGCAGGGCGGCCAGGCGTAGGGCGATGTAGCTCAGTCCCAGGGCGAACAGGTCCAAGAAGACGTGCGCCGCGTCGGCGAGCAACGCCAGGCTGCCGGTCCACAGCCCGCCAGCGACCTCGGCCAGCAAAATCGCACCGGTGAGGATCAGGGACAGGACAAAGCGTTGCCCGGTAGAGGACGTGTGGTTATGCATCAGTACAAGAATCCCTTCCACAAACTCCGCCTGGGAGTCGCTCCACAGGGGATGTTTGCAGCGATTTGCTTTCAGAGAGTGAACACGGAGCCGTTGCCCTTCGAAGCACCATCCACCTGTGTGGTCAAACTTGCTTCCGAAAGTATTTCTGAGGAACGTGCGCCAGGACAATGACCTCCAACAAGTCCAGATGCCGGAGATTGACAAAATAGTGGCAGTTCTCCACCAGCCGCTGGAAATCTCTCTTACGGGCCAGCCACCCACCTCCGTCCGCAAAGTTGACAAAGACGCGCATCTCTCCATAGCGACTGTTGGAGCGACGGATGTCTTCGCAGGCTGCCTCCATATCGCGGGCCTTTGTGCTCTGCCCACTGCTGGTGGTCTCCTGGAAAGAACTCATGAGGATGACCCAGGGATCATCCAGAGAAGGTATGGCGAAATCCATGTCTACATGGACATACCGTGATCGCCCTTGCTCAAAGCCGATTCCGTGTTGTTCCTGGATCGCCTCTAATCGCTTACGAATCTGAGCCTCTACCCGGTATCCCTTCCGTCCGCTGTACGTGCCGATGAGGGCACGCTTGTAGCGGACTCTTCGGGCCGCCATTGAGCCGCTGGCGATCTCTCGAAAGTTCAAGGCCTCCAGATAGTAGCGCGGAATGATGGCCTGCAACTCGGGATCCCTGACGCCATCCATAAGCAAATGGGCAACCAGAGCAGCGAAATTCGGGTCGCTTCGGATCCGGCGGACGACCTGTTCTATTGTCCACTCCCGATCCAGGGGGACTGGAATGCGACCGATCTGGCGGAGCAGGGAGATAATTCGCAGGAACTTTTCCTCCGAGAGCTCTACCTCGCGCAGGACAAACTCCACTGCTCCCTCCTGTGTCTGCAACAAGGCTGCCAGGGAATCTGGATTCATCATGCTCTTTTCTGTTACACCGTACTGCTCGGCCAGCCGGAGCAGGCGATCCACCTGCTGGTCTATCTCCTGTTCCAGTTCCTCGTCCACGAAGAAGATAGTGATCGAGTTCCAGGCTTCCTCAAAGGAGAGTTTGTGTAGCGTTGGCGTCATTTTCTACCTCCAGCAGTTTCGCGGCCTTCAGGGCCTTGCCCCAGGTCGGGAAGGCTTCCAGGAACGGCTCCAGCCCATAGCGGCTCATTCGGTGGATGTCCTCCGGCGTGGGCAGACGACCCAGTTGCCGGGCGATCTCCCGCAGTTCCAGTTGCAGGGCCTTTTTGTTGTAGCGGGGGCGCAGACGGTGCAGCGGCGGGCGGTAGACGTTGCCCCACATCTCCACCTGTTCCAGCTTCTCGCGGGTGATAGCCACATAGGCCGGGTCAAGGTCTATGGCGATGTACCGCCGGCCCAGCCGGGCCGCTGCCACCGCCGTCGTTCCTGTCCCGGCCAGCGCGTCCAGGACAATGTCCCCTGGATTGGTGGACAGGCGGATGATCCGCTCCATCAGCGCGTCCGGCAACTGACACGGATGATAGTCGCGGTCCCGCCGATGCTTGATGCGGTGAACGTCCCACCAGATGTCAGTGAGCGGCTCCTTCTGGTCGTTCCCTCGCGCCTTCCGCTGCCTGATGCAGGACGACCGCAGGCAATAAAAGCGGGCATCAATGCTCCCTGCTTCTTTATAATTGAAGGTGAAATCCGTGGGATGTTTGGTGTAAAAGAGGAGCGCATAGTGGGCCGGCATGATCTTGCCGCGCGGCTCGGAAAGAGCATCCCAGACGATCCAGTTCTGGAAGTAGAGGCGGCGGTTCAGGTATGCGGCGTGATGCATCCCCCAGCGGGGCAGATTGAGGATGTAGAGTGAACCGGTGGGCTTCAAGATGCGGATGTATTGATCCAGCCAGGCATTGCACCAATCCAGATAGGCCTCGCGGTCCTTCTCGTCGTCGTAGGTCGTGTACGCCTTGTCCAGATTATACGGCGGGTCGGCAAAGACCAGGTCCACCGACTCGTCCGGGAAGGTCGCCAGGACCTGCAGGGCGTCCCCCTGGATGATGGTGTTGATGGGCAGGTTGTTCTCGGACGGGATAAATTCTGTGCTACGTGGAACGGTCAGCAGGCCGGGAAGCGGCATCAGGCGATAGCGGACGGTCTCCTCGGCGATCCGTGTTTCCCCCGGCCGGGCGATCCGTTCGGCCGGGCCGATCACACCTGCCAGTGTGGCAGCGTCCTCCGGACGACCGGTGGGAGAGACCATCCGCAACAGCGTCTCCAGAGCGGGCGCGGAAAGGCCCGTGTAGTTGTCCCCCAGCGGTAGCTCTTTCCAAACATCCGAGATGGCCACCCCCTCCGGATGCATCAGGTGGCTCTTTCCGCCCCAATCCCGCAGCGGTTTCCCACACGCCCGGCAACATCGGTGCGGAAAGCGGACGCGGGAGATGCGGAACGTCTCACCTTTGGTGAACATCAGAACCGCCGCGTGGACGGAAGGCAGGGGGCCCGGTCGCGGGGCCGACTCGACGGCGATCCAGTACTTGAAGCGCAACCGGCCGTCGAGATAGACGCCCAGGTCCGGGAGATTTTCGGGGACGCCCTGGACAAAGAGCAATCCACCCTCTCGCAACGCCCGGAGCGCCGCGTCCAGACAGGGAATCCACCGCCCGGCCTCGTCATTTCCCGTCGCCAGGATGACAAAATCCAGGAATCCCGCCGGCATTCCTGTCAGTGATGAGAGTAATTGGGCACTTGCAAGGTGTTGGACCATTTCCCCTACTATGCACAGATGGTCTTCAGCGGTTCATTTGAAGGAAGCCGCCGGCAGGCGCGTCCACGGGTACTTCAGTTGCCAGCCTCTGGATCGCAGAAACCATAGATAGGGTCCATTTTATTCCTCTCATCCAGGCGCGGGGCCCAACGCTCCTGGAGCAATGTTACCCGCGCCTCCTTCACTCCCGGCACGGCCGCGACGGCCTGGCGCACCTGCCCGGTGATCAGCCCGGCCAGGGGGCAGAACGGCGCGGTCAACACCATCTTGACCTCGACTTCATCGCCGTCAATGATCACTTCCCGGATCATCCCCAGGTCCACCACGCTCAGCCCGATCTCCGGGTCCATGACCGGGCGTAATGCCTCCCGGATCATCTGTTCGGTCAACATGTCTTTCTCCTTGATTCGGGTCTTCCTGGCTGCCAGCCGGCGGCTGGGACAGCCGGGCGCGCCGCTTCAGGGCGCGAATGAACAGCAACAACACGGCTACCGGCCAGAAGTGAAAGATCAGCGGCGTCCCGCACTCCGGGCAAGGCAACAGCCCGGCGCCCAACACCGCGGCCGCGGACAGCCACCATCTGGCCGTGGAGGAGGCCAGTCGCTCGCGCATGTGCTGGATCATGATCCTTCACCCACACCGGCTCCGCAGCGCGGCCTCGACCTTCCTGGAGATCACGTCCGTGACCAGATGGAGGATCTCCTGGGGGTCGTTCCGCCGGGCGGCCTGCAACACCTGGCGCACCTCATCCTCGTCCAGGATGATCAGGGTCTTGCCGATGCGTTCCTGGGCCATCTCTTATCATCCGCTGCGCGATCTGAATCGCGCCACGCTACAAAGCCTGCCGCAGCGCGTCGGCGGCGTACTCGATCTCCTCAGCCGTGGTGAAGACGCCGGGGCTGAAGCGCAACGCGCCGCACTCCAGTGTGCCGGCCGTGCGGTGGGCCTGGGGCGCGCAGTGCAGCCCGGCCCGCGTCGCCACGTCGAACACCTTGTCCAACACGGCGGCCAACTGGTCGGGAAAGTAGCCCTCCACCGTGACCGAGACCACCGCTGTGCGCTGCGCCAGGTCACGCGGCCCCAGTATGGTCAGGCCGGGTATGGTCTGCAACCGCTCGATCAGTAGCCCGGTCAGCGCCAGCTCGTGGGCGCGGATGCGCGCCACGCCCTGCTCCGCCACAAAGCGCACCCCGGCCAGCAGCCCGGCGATGCCGGCCGCGTTGTGGGTGCCGGCCTCCAGCCGGGCCGGCAGCGTCGCCGGCATGGTCGCCGGCTCAGATTCGACGCCCGACCCGCCTTCGACCCAGGTCTCTAACTCAACCCCGGGCCGCACCACCAGCCCGCCGGTACCGTGAGGGCCATATAGCCCCTTGTGCCCGGCAAAGGCCAGCAGGTCGATCCCCATCGCTGCCAGGTCAATGGGGTACGCGCCGGCCGTCTGGGCGGCGTCCACCAGCAGCAGGGCGCCGTGCTCGTGGGCGATGCGCCCCACCTCGGCGACCGGCAGGATGGTGCCCAGCACGTTGGAGGCGTGGAGCAGGGCCACCAGCCGGGTCTTCGGGCGCAGGGCCGCCGCCACGTCTGCCGGGTCCAGCGTCCCATCCGGCGCACAGGGCACGGCGGTGACGGCCACGCCGCGCCGTTCCAGCGCCTTGAGCGGCCGCCACAGCGCGTTGTGCTCAATGGACGAGGTGACCACGTGATCGCCCGGCCGCAAGAGGCCCTTCAGGGCCATGTTGAGGGCCTGGGTGGCGTTCATGGTAAAAACCACGCCCTGCGGGTCAGGGGCCTGAAACAACCCGGCCAGCGCGGCGCGGGCCTCGTTGGCCAGGCGCAGAGCCTCTTCTTCCCGCCAGTGCCCGCCCCGGCCCGGGGTAGCCCCCACCTCCCGCATAAAGTGGTCCACAGCCTGATAGACCGCCTCCGGCTTGGGCCAACTCGTGGCCGCGTTATCCAGATAGGCCCTCATCGTCCTCACTCTCCACAGGGATGCCGCGCTGCCGGGCGGTGGCCCGCACCCGGGGCGCCACCACGCGCTGGAAGAAGGCCGTCGCCCCCGGCGCGTCGCGGTCCAGCACCACGCGCTTCAACTCGATCACCTCCGGCCCCTCCAGGGTCAACCAGATGTAGCGGGGATGAGGAGAACGAACTGTCGCGCTCTCTAGCTGGGTCAATGGTCCTGCCTCATGCACGGCGTTACCTCTACCTCTCAGAAACTGGCCACCGATGCAGCCGGTCATTGGAGCACACTCACCGGCGTCTGGGTTGACCCATTGCACAAAAATCTGCGAGATGGTGGTCATTTACCCGTTAATGTTGTTCATCCTGGCCGGACGACCAGCACCGGTCGCCGGCTCTACCGCACGATCTTTTCAAAAGTGCCGCCGGCCAGGGCCTCTCGCAGCGCACTGCGCCCATACAGGCCCAGCACGATCAGGCAGGCGTTTTCCTCATCGGCCACCTGCAACGTCTCGTGGTAAGGCAGGCCATGTCGCAACATGGTCCTGGCCGGCAGCCCGAACAGCGCCAGGTCGCGTTTCATCCGCTCAAGCCGTTCGACGTCCTGGCGGTCGAACTCGGCCAGTTGCCCGGCGGGACGGTGTTGCATGGCGCGCTCGTCCTGGACGTGCAACAGGATGACCTCTTCGGTTCCGGCCGTCTTGAGCCGTTTGACCAGGTTGAATGCCGCCCTGGCACAGTCGGAAAAGTCGGTCGGATGGAGCACGCGGGCAAACGTCCGTTGGCATACCCGCCGACACTCCTCATGCCCCAACTCGCGCACCACTTCGAGCTTTTGGATCAGCACCGGCACTGGTGACAGGCGCAACACATCAAAGGCCGTGTTGCCCAGCAGCAAGTCCTGTACCACGCCCTGGCCCTGCGCGCCCATCACGATCAGGTCCACACGCTCTTCCTGGGCCACGCGCACGATCTCCCGCGCTGGCGTGCCGTACTCCACGCGCGTCTGAGCCAGCACCCCCTGGCCCTCCAGGGCCCGGCGCGCGATGTGCAATTGCTCCTCCTGGCTCCACTGGACGCGCGATAGGGCTTCCCGGCTGAACGGCAGGTGGCCCATCGGCACGTCAATAGGGCGGATGACGGCCAACAACACCACCTGACGCAACCCGGCTACCTTTAGCTCCGGCAGGCAGTCAAAGACAGCGTTGGCATACGCAGAGAAATCCGTGGGAAAGAGCACGCGCGCGAACATGAGCTCCTGCGAAAATAACGGTCTCACGTAGGGGCGACCCTCGCGGTCGCCCCCTCGCGGTCGCCCCCTCGCGCCCGCAGTCTGAAGCCTGAGCCACGCTGGACCCGCAGGCTGAAGCCTGAGCCGCGCTGGGGCTACCCGGCCTGGGCCTCGGCCACAGCCTTGGTGATCCAGGCCATCACCTCGGCCTTGGAAGGGACGCGCCCGGCGCTGACCAGCTTCTCGTTGATGACCAGGCCCGGCGTGAACAAGAGCTTGTATTTCATAAACTCGGCATAGTCGGTAACATGTTGCAGGGTGACCTCCGGGCAGTCGTCGCCCAACCGGGCTTCCAGGTCCTCCAGGGCGGCCACCACGGTTCGGAACAATCGCTCACAGTTGACGCAACCAGGACCTAATACCTTGATGTCCAGCACGATATACCTCCGATAGTCATGGGGTTCGGATCACGACGCCGCGCTTCTCGCAATCGAAACAGATGTCGGTGTCTCGATTGGTCCAGTATTCACGGCCGCAGCCGGGACAGGTCACCTTGCGCAGCAGGCTCTTTTTAGGGGTCTGAGGCCGTACCTCAGGTGGCAAGTCCGCAAACGGATCCTTCAGACAGTCACAGGGTTGCTCTCTCATGGGTCAGGCCCTCTATCTCGACCGGCAGGCCGGACAGGTGCATCCCGGTACCACAGGGGAGACCGGCTCTGGCCTGGGCAGGCCCAACGTGGTCTGGGCGGCTGCCAACAGCTTGCGTATCCCACCGTCCCGCAGGCGATAATAGACCATCAGCCCGTCCTCGCGCGTCTCCACCAACCCGGCCCGGCGCAAGACCATGAGTTGCTGGCTCACGTAGGGCTGCCGCCGGCACAAGACAGTCGTCAGGTGACAGACGCAAGCCTCATCCTGACCGGCCAGCAGTTCCAGGATGCGCAGCCGGGCCGGGTGGGCCAGGGCCTTGAACAGGGCCACCTGTTGCGCATAGGTGGCTTCCATAGTCCCCTCCTGACGCTTGACGTTTCACATCGCCGCCAGGGCCAGGCCGAACAACCAGCCGGCCAGCGTGCTAAAGACCGACACCAATCCCACATAGACCAGGTTCCTCTTCCAGCCGATGAGGCGGCTGGTCACCAGGATGCTCTGGAGCGACAGCTCCGGGTCGGCCATCAGATAGGCCAGCAGCGGCCCCCGGGCCATCCCCAGGTCCAGGAACATCCGGGCGATGGGCACCTCCACCAGCGTGGGGAAGTACATGAACACGCCAAAGGCCACGCCGAGGAGGTTGGCGAACAGGGTGTTCTCTCCGGCCAGGGTCTGGATCCATTGCGCCGGGATGATGACGCGGAACATGCCGGCCCCGAACACGCCCACCAGCAGCAGGGGAAAGATCTGCTTCACAAAACGCCAGGTCTCCCACAGCCAATCCTGGATCTCGTGCCGTTCCAACCCCCGGGCGGCCACCAGGCCCAACGCCACCAGCAGGGCGGCTTCGACGAAAAAGCGACCGGTGAACCCCACGACGATGCTGCCGGAAGTTTCCAGGCGCGGCGCGGCCACCAGCAGCGTGCCCACCACCAGGACCAGGGTCGCGGCGGTCCAGCGGTTCAGCCCCTCGGTCACGCGCTCCAGCCCCAGCCAGGCGGCCCCGGCGATGAGCACCAACAGCCCGATGAGCAGCGACCCCTGAAGGGTAAGGCTCAGGCCCGCCAGCGTGGTTACCAGGCCGGTCGGCACCTCCACCGGCAGCGTCACGGTGAACCAGCTCCCGGTGAGCGCGTCCACCTGCAGCGTCCCGGTGATGAGGATGGCCACCAGCAGGCCAAAGAAGGCCCAGATGGCCGGCCGGATGCGGGCCTCCCCGGCGAACAGCCCGGCGTCCTCCACCACGGCCCCATTGCGAAAGACGGCGGCCATGATCAGGCCGATGCCAATGCCAAAGACGAAGCTCAGCACGATGCGGGCGATGGCGATGTCCAGGCCGATGGCCGCGCCGGTATAGGCGATAGCCAGGATGTTGATGGCCGGCCCCACGAACAGGAAGGTGATGGCCGGCCCCAGCCCGGCCCCGCGCTTCCAGATGCCAGCGAACAGGGGCAGGATCGTGCACGAGCATACCGCCAGCACGAACCCGCCCACAGCCGCGGCCGGGTAGCTGACGATCTTGGGAGCTTTTGGCCCCAGGTACTTTGTGACGGCTTCTTTGGGCACCAGGGCCGTCAACGCCCCGGCGATGAAAAAGGCCGGCAGCAGGCACAGCAGCACGTGGGCGGCCAGATAGTCCAGCAGGCCGGTCCAGCCGGCCATGAACAAAGTGCTCACATAGTTGAGAATGGCCTCGATAGTCATGAACAACGAACCTCCCGGGTTTATATTCAATTCATGGAATGTTCAGTGGACAAAATAAAAAAACCACATTCACTAAATTGAATTATAGGCAGTATCAGATATTTGTCAAGGGGGGGGCGATTTCAATATTGAACCATCCGCAAAAAAGAACCCTGACTCGCGCCGGTTCATACTTCCCCTAAGGCGCAAAGTGTGGTATGATCGAAAAGGCAAATGTCCATTTGCAGATTTGTGGGGAGAAGATGCGTATCCGACCGCCGCTCCGGCGCGAGTATGAGAACATCGTCCGGCTGCGCCACATCGCCACCATCCTGGCGCGCAACGGGCTGGATTTTATGCTGGACCAGCTTGATTTGCGCCGGTTCCTGTTGCCGTGGCAGCGGCGGGAGGTGGACGAGGCGGTGGCCCGGCTGACGATCCCGGAGCGTATCCGGGTGACCATCGAGCAACTCGGCCCCACGTATATCAAGCTGGGGCAGACGCTCAGCACGCGCACCGACCTCTTGCCGCCGGCCTATACTGTTGAATTGGCCAAGCTCCTGGACACAGCCCCGCCCATCCCGGCGGCGGACGTGGCCTGGACCATCGAGACGGAGCTGGGCAAACCGGTGGATGCCCTGTTCGCCTGGTTCGATTGGGAGCCGGTGGCGGCGGCCTCCATCGGGCAGGCGCACCAGGCCCGGTTGCCGGACGGCACGCCGGTCATCGTCAAGGTCCAGCGGCCAGGCGTGGAGCAGATCATCGAGGCGGACACGGACCTGCTCATCCGGCAGGCCCGGTTCCTGGAGGCCCGGTCGGCGCTGTTGCGGCAGTACAACGTGGTGGGCCTGCTCCAGGAGTTGCGCGAGGGGCTGCTCAAGGAACTGGACTACACCATCGAGGGGCGCAATGCGGACCGGCTCCGCGACCAGTTGCGCCGCGACCCCCGCGTCGTGATCCCGCGCGTCTATTGGGACCTGACGGAGCGCCGGGTCATCACCCTGGAGGAGATCACAGGCATCCAGTTCACCGACCTGGCGGGCCTGCGAGCGACGTATAACACCTCGCTCCTGGCCCAGACGTTGGTGGAGCTATACTTCTGGCAGGTGTTTGTGGGCGGGCTGTTCCACGCCGATCCGCACCCGGCCAACCTCATCGCCCTGGGCGACGAGCGCATCGCCCTGATTGATCTGGGCACGGTGGGCCACCTGGGGCCGGACATGAAGGCCCACCTGTCGGACCTCTTTATCGGCATCCTGTCCCAGGACGCCGGCCAGATCGCCGATACCCTCACGGACATCGGCGTGGTGAGTGCGCGCACCGACCGCGAGCTGATGCAGCGGGACATCCAGTACCTGCTGAACAAGTATTATGGGGCCGATCTGCGCGCGATCAAGATCGGGACGCTGCTCCAGGAGGTGCTGGAGGCGGCCTATCGCCACGGGGTGCAGATCCCGTCAGACCTGGCGCTGTTGATCCGCACCATCATCACCCTGGAGGGCGTGGCCGAGATGCTGGACCCGGGGCTGGACGTGTTCGCCCTGGCGCAGCCCTTTGCCCAACGGTTGGTGCGGGAGCGGTTTGCCCCGGCGCGGGTGACGCGCAACCTGCTGGTGAACCTGCGGCAGTGGGAGCGGCTGTCGCGGCGAGTGCCGGGTCGGTTGGACGCCCTGCTGCGCCAATTGGAGGCCGGGGAACTGACAGTGCGCCTGGAGTTGCGCTACCTGGAGACGCTGGTGGACAAGCTGGACCGGGTGGCGAACCGGCTGGCGTTCAGCATCGTGGTGGCGGCTGTAGTCCTGGGTTCGGCGCTGATGATCTCGCGGGGGATGGACCTGATGTTCCTGGGCGTGCCCATCGCGCCGGTGAGCTTTCTGGTGGCGGTGCTCTTGGGGGCCTGGCTGCTGTGGGGGATTGTGCGGTCGAAGGGGTTGTGAGCGCGGGGGGATGGAGGGGCGGGGGAGC
>Ga0209162_1003995_pt1 | contig 11415 bp, 10 predicted proteins | sample YNPNPMetaG_FD_187121 | JGI IMG/M metagenome (GOLD analysis project Ga0209162, IMG submission 187121) | Anoxygenic and chlorotrophic microbial mat microbial communities from Yellowstone National Park, USA - YNP NP MetaG (SPAdes) (version 2) ...
GCGATGTATACTACCTCTGTTGGCGGCAGCGCAACCGGCAAGGGCGGTGACATTATTATACTTGACGACCCTATGGACCCCGCGCGGGCGCTGTCAGACGCCGAGCGCAACTCGACGAACCAGTGGATCGATCTAACCATCTCCACCCGGCTTGACCAGCCGCAAAAAGGGGCGATTGTGCTGGTCATGCAGCGCCTGCACCAGGACGACACGACCGGGCATCTGCTGGCGCGTGGCGGGTGGCACCACCTATGCCTGCCATGCCCAGCGCAACAGGACACCGAGATTACGTTCCCGGTGTCGGGCCGAAAGCTGCTCTACCGCAAGGGCTCCCCGCTGTGGCCAGAGCGCGAAGACGCAACCCAGCTAGAGCGGCAGCGTGCCGCTCTTGGCAGCTGGGGCTTTGCAGGGCAATACCTGCAATCGCCGGCGCCGTTACAGGGCGGCATTGTGCGCAGGGAATGGTTGCGGTATTGGAGCAATGCAGATTTGCCGCACTGCGCTCGCATAGTGCAGAGCTGGGACCTGACGTTCAAGGCTGAGGCGTCTTCTTACGTCTGCGGCCAGGTGTGGGGGGTAGATGGACCTAATCGGTATCTACTTGACTTCTACCGCGAGCGCGTTGGCTTTACCGAGGCCGTAGCGGCTATTCGCCGGATGCGAGACAAATGGCCTGCTACCTCTGCGATTGTGATCGAGGACAAAGCGAATGGCCCGGCGGTCATAGAGACTCTGCGGCGTGATATCCCTGGCGTCATTGCTTACAAGCCAGAAGGGAGTAAGATAGAACGCCTGTCTGTAGTAGCTCCGCAGATAGAGGCCGGCAATGTGTATCTGCCCGCCGACGCTCATTGGCGCGAGACGGTGCTGGCTGAACTCTGTAATTTTCCCAGCTCGCCACACGACGACATTGTAGACGCGCTGTCGATGGCGCTGCGGTATCTCCGCAACGAGTCAGATCGTTACGTGGAGCCACCGAAGATCGGGACCCCAGAATACTGGGAGCAAGAGGCCGCGCGCATGCGTGCCGCGCGGATTGCAAGGGTGAAGAATGAAGCTCGGCGAATTATCTGAAAACGATAGATTGTATCTGCACTATACATGGCTTACGAGCTTACGTAAGACTTACGCTTGTCTCCCAGACCAGGTATATCGCGAGACTATCTCGGCCGCGATATGGACAAATCTGGAGCGCTCCGAGCTGGCAGTGCACCACGCAGAAAATGGCCTCATCGTTGGCTGGGCAGCGGTCGAAGAGCCAGACATATTGCATTACGTGTTTGTAAAGTCGCTTTACCGCCAGATGGGTGTTGCAAAAAATCTACTTGCGCAGTGGCACATATCGTGCTATACGTGTTACACTGAGTGGTGGCCCCCAGTGGCCGCGAAACTAGTTCCCGGCGCAACTTATGCGCCGTGGAAATTCAGGAGGTGAAAAGTGCCCCCGAGAAAGCGAACTGATCTTACTCCCCCGCCCGCTATGCCCGAGCCACCTGTTGCGCCTGCGCCAAAGCACGCCACAAAGTGGACAGTGCGATTTAGCGAAGATGCACACGTTGCTATCGGCATAAGGGCGACAACAGTCACTGATCTCACGATTAGCGACGGCTTGCTGAAATTAGCAATCAACGGCAAAGAGTATCTTGTTCCTCTTGCTGCCGTGCTCTTTATTCGGAGGGAGTCCGATGGGGTATTGGTGGCAGACAGGTAGTCCTAACGATTTGATAAAAACCGTCAAGGCGCTGATAGATACTCGCAAAGACATCGTCAACACCTGGCAGCGGGCAGAGAAGCATTACTTCTCGGTACAATCGCTGCCGGGCGTGCTGCGGGAGAACGTGGCCAAGCAGGCAATCGATGCCCTCACTGCTAAGATCGGCAGCGACGCTCCAAGACCAATTGTTGTCACTACCGACGGGTCGTTTGAGGCAGTCAAACAGGCATCTGCGCAGACGCTCGCGCTGGAAGCTATTATGCACAACACCCGGGTATACAGTCAGGCGAGGTTGATTTTCCGCGACGCCTGCATATTCGGCACAGGCGCAGCGAAAGTATTTCTCGATCTGCCCCGCCGTGATATAGGCATCGTCCGCGTCAGGCCGTATGAGCTACTGCTAGACAACGTCGAGGCGAGAGACGATCAGCCCCAGCAAGTCATACACGCCCGCGTGTGCAGCAAGAACGAGCTTTCCCGCATTTATCGCAAGAAAGAGCAGCAGGCTGTGATTGCCAAGTCCAGGTTGTCCGACCCACACAGCCTCGCCAGCTATGCCAACGTGTCAGAACCGGTAACTGTATACGATGCCTACTACGCAGCTAGTGCTGACGGCGAAAAAGACGGCTACCATCTCGTTTGCACCTCAGCTGGCGTCCTGGCGGAAGAACCCTGGCATTCGATTCGGTTGCCGTTTGCGTTCTATCGCTGGAAGCGCCCGACTGAAGGCTTCTGGGGCCGCTCGGCCTACGAAGATGTCGTAGAGCTCCAGAATTACCTCGATACTCTCGACGAGAGGATAGCACAGATGCTGGCTGCTTGTGCTACCCGATTTTTCGTAGACCGCTCGACAAAAGTCACAATCGAAGATTTGAGCCCCGACACCACCAACGGTTATCCGGTCGTTTGTTACAACGGCACGCCTCCGCAAGCTATGCCCGATCCTGGCCCACCAGCCGCGCTGTTGCAGGAGCGCGCGAACATCAAGCAAGCAATATTCAACGCCCTTGGCATCTCTCAGCTTTTTGCGCTCGCCCTCAAGCCAGCTGGTCTAAGCAGCGGTGAGGCTTTGCGGGCCTACAGGGACACGGAAAACGAGCGCTTCCGGGATATCATGCAGGACTGGGAACAGTTTTTCATCGATCTTGCAGTCCGCATACTGGACATGCTGGAGCCGCTACGCGATGCGGTGGGCGACCGCGAATATATGCTACCGCGCGCAGAAGGGCTGAAGACAATTACGCTGTCGCAGCTACAGCTACATCGGCAGAAATACATCGTGCAGATTCGCGCCGCGGCTTTGCTGCCTCGTGAACCCGCTGGCCGCTTGCAGACCATCCAGGAACTGGCCTCGCTGTTCCCGGCCGCGTCGCAGCTGCTTGCGACAAAACTTGATAATCCTGATGTTGATGGGGTTATGAAAGTACTGGCTGCTCCGGTCATGGCTGTCATGGCCGACATTGAGCAGCTCAACGAAGGCAAGCAGGTGAGCCCAGAGCCATACATCCCGCACGAAGCCGCTAAGATGCTGGTGTTGTCTAACTACCTGGCTGCCCGGAACAATGGGGCCAGCGAGGAAGTGCTGGAAGCGTATCGTAGCTATCTACAGGAGCTTGTTATCGCTGAGCAGACAGCCGCGCAGGCTGCTGCGTCGCAATCACTATTATCTGCGGGCTTACCGCAAGGAGGTGAAAATGCCTGATACCGTAGCAAAAACCGCCGAACAGGTGACACCGTCGCAGTCAGCAAGTCAACAACCTGCCGCTGCACCAACGGAAGACTTGCAGAAAAAGATGCTTGACAGCATCGCCCAGGCCGAAGCCAAGGCTCTGGCCGCGCAACAGGAAGCAAAGCGCTACCAGGCCCAGCTTGAACAGCTCACCAAACAGCTGGAAACCTGGAAAGCCGATCCAACACAAGCGCTGAAAGCTCTGCACATTGACATGGACAAGCTCTACGATATCATCGTTTCAAAGCCACAGCAGAGCGACACCAGTAAACTGGAACGGGAGCTCGAAAGCATCAAAGCGAAGCTCGAAGAACAAGAGCGCAACGCGGCCAAGCAGGCCAAGCTGCGCAGCCTAGCCGAGACTGTCCAGCAACTAATCGAGAGCAAACCCGACTATCACCCCGTAAAACAAGTGCTTGACTTTGAGGGCGAATTGTATGGCCAGAAACCCGATATGTCTCAGGTAATCGCTGCTTACCTGCGCGACGATACGCCCCTTGACCCCGAGCAGCTGGCTAGGATTCTGGCGCAACGGGCCAACGATGTGATGGGCAAGATCAAGCAGAGCCAGATTCTAAAAGAGTTGCTGGGAATCCAGCAAACAGCGCAGGCGCAGCCGGCACAGCAGCAACGCAGCATTGCAGCAACGCCAGACGCTGCCGGTCAGCGAACTGGCCCTGAGGGCAAAAACCCCGCGGTAATGAGCCGGGGCGAATGGTTGGAGTATGCGATTGGCAAGATGCGCAAGTCTTGACATTGACACGCAAGTCGTGTTACCTTTGTTGTAGGCCGTAGCACTGCCTACCGTTAGGCACTCCAGAATCCTCCGTTAGCTGAGCGCCGAAAAGCTCGAGGAAAACGGGTTTTTCGGTTCGCAAAACGCTAACGCGCCTTTGGCGCAAGGAGGATTACTATGTTAGATTGGAGTGCTACTGATGCATTACTAAAAGAGCGATACTCGTTTGACGCCGTGGCCCGACTGGGCTGGCGTAAATTTCCCTTGTTCATGTTGCTGAAGAAAGACTTCAACGCTGGCGGCTACGGAGACAAGGTGCCTGTTGAGGTCACTGTCAACCCCGCTCGCTCTGTCACTTTCTCTTCGGCGCAGTCTATCGCTAGCTCTGGCGCTACCGTCCGCAGGGCTTTTGAGGTGACTTGCTCTCAGGAATACGGTATCGCGCAGATTAGCGGGAAGATGGTCAAGGCCACCCGGAACAACGAGCTGGCCTTCTTGCAGGCAATCGAAGCTGAGCTCGACAGCACTATGGATGCGGTCCTGCGGGCTACCGAGATCAAGCTGTTCCGCGACGGCTACGGCTTGCTCTGCCAGATCGCCAGCGTCGCCGGCGGTGTGATCACTCTTGCCAATAAAGAAGATGCCCATCTGTTTGAGGTCGGGCAGATGATCGGTGCGACTCCTGCCTACAACGCCGCGGCTCGGAGCGGCAGCGGCACCATCACTGCTGTAGACCGCGACGCTGGAACAATTACCTACAGCGGCACCATTACCGGTATTACAGCCAACGACTATCTGTTCTTCTTGGGTGACTTCACGACCTCGACCCGGTCAAACGTCTGCGGTCTTCAGGCATGGTGCCCGTCTTCTGCGCCTACTTCGGGCGACAGCTTCTTCGGCGTGGACCGCAGCATTGACCCGCAGCGACTGGCTGGCACTCGCTACGATGCGACCACTAACAGCGAGAATATCGACGAAGCGCTGGTCAATGCCCAAAGCGCCGGAGCCGCCAACGGTGCAATGCCCCGTTACTGCTTCCTGAACCCGAAGTGGTATCGCCGGCTTGTCAACCTCCTGGGTGCCAAGAAGGAATTTGAGTTCCTCCCCGCCCAGGGGCTGGACGGACCTCTAGGCGACATCGGCTTCCAGTCCATTAAGATTTACGGCGATGTGTCGGTCATCAACGTGCTGCCACACCCCTGGTGCCCGCCTAACTATGGCTACATGCTCGACCCCGACCAGGCTCGTATAATCGCTTACGGCGAGTTCCCTGCCGTATTGGCTGATGACAACAACCGCATCCTGCGCGTATACAATGCTGATGCTTACGAGGTGCGCCTTGGAGGTTATCCGCAGTTTGTGACTCAGCGGCCCGATAGCATTGTTTCCATCAAGCTCGCCTGATAGGAGGAGGAGCAATGGCTAACTACGCCAAATTCCATTCGTGGGCACCCGGGCCAGGCACTGTGTTGCTGTCGGCCCGGTTCTGGCCCAACGGATCGAACGCACCTACGGGCCTAAAGGGCAAACATGTGGTATCGGTATCGCGCACCGGCACTGGTACGTTCCGTGTTACGTTCGAGGGCCGCTTCAACGACATTCTGGGGATAGTCGCAACGCCGAGCTTCGGAACGGCGACTGATGCCTTTCTGCAGGTTATTAATTGGGGCACCTCGGGCGACAACACTTACGTCGATATCGCCAACTGGGATGTAAGCGCGGCCGGTGTGGCTGATATCGCCGCGAACTCGCGGAACAGCATCTCGGTGCTTGTGCTGGCGAAAGACACGTCGGTCTAACCCAGCATGGGAGGGGCGGACTGCAAATCCGCCCCTCCCACGCTCTCCTTGGAGGGCGGAATGGCAACGCTCGCAGACCTAAAAAGTAGAGCGCTAGCGCTCGCAGACCTCCAGACAACCGGTGGGGATAGCTATCTGAGTACGAACGAGCAGAACCAGCAGGTAAACCTTGCGCTCGAAGAGCTCGAAGCGATGCACGACCAGATGGGCACTGGCCGGGACAGAGTAGCCTTTGACCAGATAAGTGTTACTGCCAACACGTCGGAATACAATCTATCCACACTCTTGGAATATACGCCCTACCGCATCCTGGGCGTATATCGCTATATCGCGCCGTATAATTATCCGCTACCGGTCGTGTCTGATCCTCTGCCGCAAATAGCACAATATCCCATGCAAGTGTTACCGTTCCCTCCGGTGTTTATCATCACCAAGCCCAATCAGGGCCCCACACTAGTGCTATACCCGCATCCTGATATGACACTCAGCATCGCTTATCGCTGGCGGTATCCGGTGCTGGTGAACGATGCCGACTCGATAAACATCAGCGAGATCGAACAGCAATTTGTGGCATTGACAGTTGCTATCTATAGCTTGACCAAGCAGGAGCGTGATGCTAGCGCGCTGTATCAGCAGCGCGAGCTGCTGGCGCAAAAGTGGCCTCCGCCAGTGCAGAGCATTGGCCCGCAGCATACTGGGACAACTGCGCGCCGGCGTTATTTTATACCTCCTTACTACAACTCCGGCGGCGGCTAATTCTGGTGGAATGGAATGAAGATCAGCAAGTTAGAAAGAGTGCAATCAATACCGCTTGATGAGCGGCTCTCCCGCTGGGCGCGGCAGATCGAGGATTGCCCCTTTCTAGCAGGCGCGGTTGTCGAAGCTGACCTGCAAGCTGGCGTCCCCAGGGTTGCCGTGCACACTCTGCCGAATAAGCCCCAGGGGGCGATTGTGTTGTCTGTCAATACTCCAGCCAGCGTGGCGGTAACTGATATTGGAGACAAGACGATCACTCTTACTGCCAGCGCTGACTGTAAGGTCAAGTTGTGGGTGTGGTAAGATGCCACTTGGTCGTCAGATAGTAACACTGCCAGCGCTGGGCTCGTTGGATGGCAGCCTGGACGCAAGGATGCTCCGGGATTCGAAGTACAACTACCTCAAGAATCTTTTGCCTGATGTAGAGATCGGAGCATTTTATCCGACCCCGGGCCCATCAACCCTGTTGTCTGCGCCGGGGGGCACATGGGAGAATATTTACGGTGTGTACCCCGCACCAGGCGGTGGGCTGCTGGTCCTGGCGCGAAAAACCAACGAATACCCTGGCATCTACTACTACGACGGCTCGACTTTTACTCTTCGTGGCCGGCTGGGTCCGGCTAGTTACAAGAATCTACTGACCGACAAGAAGTTTCCGAACAGTCGCTTCTTCCAAGCCGTAGCGGCGAATGGAGCCATAATTGCGCTCAACAGCCAAGCAACGGCTATAACGTTTGAGGGGACATCTGGAGTATTTGGCACGCTAGAGCGCTGGAAGAACAATCAACGGACACATAATGTCCTGCTGCAAACTGCCGTGTACTATCCTGTTCTCTTAGCAGAACAAGGCGGCTCGTATATTTTTCTCGCTCGGGCTGACTCTGGCTCTGCGCCCTACACTTTGAGCGGCGAATGGAGATTAGCGAGTAATCTGTCAGTATTTACATCAATTCCAACGCTAGCTACTAACGTATACAGGCATGATGCGTGCGCTTATTACACCGTTTTCAACGGCGTTCTAAAAGAAGCGATATACATTGCTATGGCACGCTCGAACTCAATTAGTGTCGTTGCGTACAATCGGGGCACCCTGCTGGCCAGTGCGACCATAAGTTCTTTAGTGAATCCTTATGCGATCTCGATCAACACCTTCTATTCGCCAGGAATGGGCGCCGTTATCGTAGTTGTAGCTTACGTAGAAATTACAGAGCCATACACCGTAAAGTGGCGTGTCTACTCTGCTGACCTATCCACTGTGCACGCCAACGGCAGCTACACTCTCGACACTTCAGACGGCACCATCGACCGCACGGCGGTAGGGACATCTAGAGCGAATAACTACACGATATACGCATCCCAGCTGGATACGGCGAAAACATCTATTATCACTGCGACGCCTCCGTCGCGTACACAGCTGCCCGGCTGGCTACTTGTATCGCATCCTTACGATCCTGGAGATTACATCCCCCGAATCGTGCTGGGCCAACTTGGGGATATTTATAGCGGCGCAATTGGCACGACGGCGATTTTTGCGTCGTGCAGCGACAACCCTGCTGTTTTGGAGGCGGTGCTGTCTCCAGGTGGCGGTGATGTAGGGAGAGCGCTAAACCCAACTGGCCGCCCACACATATCGGTTGCAGATGGCGTAGCCTATATCCCAATCATAGAATACGACCAGTTTGTCGATGCGGACAACTGCCTATCCCGCGCGGTTGTGGCATCGGTTGACCACGAAGCTCCTGTCCCCGGCCTGGCGCTGCCGAATGTAACGCTGCTTGGCAGCGGAAAGCTCTGGGGCATTGACCCGACTGGCATTAGACCGGTGTTGATTGACGATGTGCCAATCATTACCGCGATCACTTATACAGCCGCTACAGGTAGTAAATATCAATCGAATAAGCTATACGGCTTTGCTTTTGTGTTTGCCTATGCCGACAAGGATGGCAACATTGTTCGTAGCGCGCCTACCTTCCGAAACACAACAACCCCCGCAGCTGGTCCTTACAAAGTTACGATCACCTACTACCCGCCAGTTGACTCCCGATGTTGGCTGGAGATATACCACACAGAGGCCAACGGCAGTCTGTATTACTATGCTGGTCGGAGCACAACGGGTAATTGGGAAGATTACGGCGTAGATGATGCAGACCTCATCAAACATGAGCTGCTTTATACGTCTGGCGGTGAGGTTATGCATGCCGTCAACTTCCCTGTTACTGCTCTTGCCGCGAACAATGACCGCCTATTCCTGCTCAGCAGCAAGGACGGCCGGCTCTTTGCATCGGCTCCATTCGAGCCCGGTTTTGGCCCGGTAATATCGGACGAGCTATCTACTTATCTGGGCGAGAGCAAAGCAATCGGGGCTTCGCAGCAGCAGATCGTTGTTGGAATGTCAGACCGGTGTGTTATTGTGCCGGCTGAGAACTTACCGACGAAATACGGCCAGGGGATGTTTTATGCCCCGGTTACCGTGCTCCGCTCTGGCGTGGCTGACGGGCAGTCAATCTGTAATGTTGGGATGTCCGATTTTTGTGTATACGCAACAGACGGTATCTACATCGTCGCCGGGGCGCAGTCGCAACGCATCAGCGATCAACTTTGGCCAAACCAGCACCCGGAAGCTGGCATTCCGATAGGTGTCGCCTTCGATTCAGTGCGACAGCGCCTGATCGCTACCGACGCCAGAGGCAAGCTCTACATCTATTGTCTGCGGACCCAGAGCTGGACTCACTACGTCCCTTCTGCTGCTGAGACAGACAGCTGGCATGTAGTATCAGTTATTGACGGCAAGATTTACACGGTAAAGGCAGCCGCTTCGCCAACTAACTCCAAGACGTTACTTAAGTTTGACTGGTCATCCTCTGCCCCTACATCTAACCAAGCCGCGGTAGTAAAAACTCCCTGGCTGCACCTGGCAGGCCTTGCTGGGTATCATCGCCTCTGGGAGATAGTGCTACTACTGGAAACTGATTCCGACTTTGATGTCACCGTTGAGCTGCAATACGATTACAACGATGATCTCTACAAGACCAGCTATACCATCGAGGCAACAAGCTCCATACGCCGCTATCGTATCATTCCCACACGCCAGCTTTGTGAAGCTGTGCGGTTGTCACTAACTGCGTCTCCCACGGGAGCGGCGACGTGGAAATTCTGCGGCGTAGAGATGGTAGTCGGCATCGAACCGGCGCGTCTGAAACGATGGAGCCGGCGCAGAGAATAGGAGGACCAAGATGGATATTGGAGAATTCCTTTTCGGGTATCAAGCACCGACGTTCGATATCAACCAGGCATACAGGAGAGTACTGGGCGACAATCGACTTAATTCCTGGGGCGTTACCGGCCTTATGTATGGCGAGGACGCCATGCAGGCCGCCCTTGGCCTTCGGGGCCGGACAGGCAGCGCTCTGGACATGCTCGAAAAAGCCGCCCGGGGCGAAGCACCTTCGGCGGCAGAGAGCTTGCTTATGCGTGGCACCGAGCGCGCCAGAGCGGGCGTGCAATCGATGCTCGCAGGGATGCGCGGCGTAAACCCGCTGACTGCGTATCGTATCGCGCAACAGCAGCAGGCGCAGCTGGGCGCCCAGGCGGCGCAGGAAGCAGCCGCGTTGCGCGCGCAGGAAATGGCGCAAGCGAGAGCGCAATACATGCAGGGGCTGCTTGGCGCCCGCGGACTGGAGTCAGAGCTTGCCGCCAAGTTCATGGCAATGGGGTTGTCGGCCGACCAGGCCGCTGCGCAGGCCAGGCTAGCACTTGAACAGTTAGCTGTCCAGCAGCAGCTGGGCAAGCAGCATCCTGGCTTTCTGGGTGGTTTGTTAGGCACAGCTGGCACCGTGGCAACGCTAGGATTACTGGCTTGAGGAGGTTGGGAATGGTTGACCTTCTTTTCCCCGAAACCCAGCCTGGCTCTGACAGGCCGACACCTAGCTCGAGGCTTATAGGTGTTGCCCCTGCCGGTCTGATACCTACCTTCCGGACGCCTGAAGAGCAGGCAGCCGAAGAAGCGGAGCGGGCTCGGATTCAAGCTGCGGCGACTCCGCCCGCACCTGCGCTAGAGCCCCAGCAACCTGTTGTCCCATTTCGCATCCCGCTTCTGTCAGGCCAGATGTCTGCGCCGCTCGCGCGGGCTTATGAATCGATGCAATCTGCGGTCAGACAACAGGGCCAAGCGCAGGCAGAGGCCGCAGAGCGCCAGGCTGCTGTTGTGCGGCAAATAATGCCAGAGATACTGCGATCTACGGAGCGTTTTCAGCAACTACTAACCCGTGCAGACGAGCTGGCCGAAGAAAAATTGCGCCAGATGGAAGAGGCGCGCCAACGGGTGCGCGAATACAAGGTCGATCCAAATAGGTTGATGAAAACTCCTGGGAACCGCATTCTGGCCGCGGTAGCGGTTGCGCTTAGTGGCATTGGTAACACGTTGTCCCGCCAGCCTGGAGCGCCGAACCAAGCCTACGAAATCATCCAGCGCGCAATCGACCGTGACGTGCAGGAGCAGCTGATCGAGCTACAGAAGCGCAAAGAGGACCTGAATGACATCCAGCAGGAATACCGGAATGTATTGGACCTGTATGCGAACAAAGGTCAGAAAGTGCTGGCGCTGCGGTCATTGATGCTGGATAACGCTGCCCAGCAGATAAAACTGGCTGCGCTGGATGCTCAGTCCCCACAGGCCAGAGCA
>Ga0209162_1003998_pt1 | contig 11406 bp, 10 predicted proteins | sample YNPNPMetaG_FD_187121 | JGI IMG/M metagenome (GOLD analysis project Ga0209162, IMG submission 187121) | Anoxygenic and chlorotrophic microbial mat microbial communities from Yellowstone National Park, USA - YNP NP MetaG (SPAdes) (version 2) ...
ACCGGGAGTGTAACCCGCCGTGCGAAGCACGCGGGGTCGCAGACCCCGCGCGAGCACACCGGCGTATTTTCGTGCCACGGGGTGCGCCCCGCGCGTGCGGGTCTCCTCCAAAGCTGCTGTCTGTTTCCAGGCTTGACCGGGGGGCAACTCACGCCGGTCAACCATTCGCGCCTCCCCTTTGCCGGAGCGATTATAACACGTCTTCTCTTGCTTGCCAAGTTGGAGCATCACTTAATAACACTCTCCGGAATCGAGCCTTCGCATCTCGACTATTGCATTTTGCGGCCGGGTATGCTATCATCCACCTGCCGGGCACGGCGGCCCGGCCCATCATCTCACCGAGGAGGACCCCCCAACGATGTCGAAGCAGATGAAGCGCATCCTGGTCACCGGCGCGTGCGGCCAGATCGGCTCCGAACTCACGATGGCCCTGCGCGAGCGATACGGTGGCGACAATGTGGTGGCGGCCGGTCATCGCACCCCGCCCAGTGGCACGCTCCGCGACTCCGGCCCCTTCGAGACCCTCGATGTGACCCGGCCAGAGACCATCCTGGCCGTGGTGGACAGGTATCGCATTGATACCATCTACCACATGGCCGCCATCCTCTCGGCCGTGGGCGAGCAAAAGCCACACCTGTGCTGGGACGTGAACATCAACGGCCTGTACAACGTCCTGGAGGTGGCCCGCGAGCGCGAGTTGACCCGGGTCTTCTGCCCCAGTTCCATCGCCGCGTTTGGGCCAGAGACCCCCCGCGAGAACACCCCCCAGGAGACGGTGCTGCGGCCCCGAACCATGTATGGCATCACCAAAGTGGCCGGCGAGCTATTGGGCGACTACTACGTGCGCCGCTTTGGGGTGGATGTGCGCGGCGTGCGCTACCCCGGCATCATCAGCGCCGAGACCCTGCCCGGCGGCGGCACCACCGACTATGCCGTGGCGATCTTTTACGAGGCGGTGGCCCACGGTCGTTACACCTGCTTCGTCCGTGAGGACACGGTGCTGCCCATGATGTACATGCCCGACGCCATCAAGGGCACGCTGGACCTCATGGAGGCCGACTTCGACTCGCTCAAACATCACTGCGATTTCAACCTGGCGGCCATGAGCTTCTCGGCCGGGGAGCTGGCCGCCGAGATCCGCAAGCACATCCCGCACTTTGTCTGCGACTACCAGCCGGACTTTCGCCAGGCCATCGCCGACTCGTGGCCCCGCAGCATTGATGATAGCGCGGCGCGCCAGGAGTGGGGCTGGCAGCCGGCCTACGACCTGGCCGCCATGACGAAGGACATGCTGGAGAAACTGCAACGGCGACACGCGGCCGGCCAATTGTACTCGCAGGCCGCGTGTCCTTGACAGTCGGTGTAGTTTGTTGTACAGTATACATGTACAACTATGTCGGGAGATAGCATGTCTGTACAAACGACCTATACACAAGCGCGGGCCAGGCTGTCCGCACTGTGCGATCTTGTCACAGAGGATCGGGAGATCGTGATCATCCGGCGGCGTGGCGCTGAGGATGTGGCCTTGATCGCGGCAGCCGAACTTGCCGGCCTCGTCGAGACCGCTCATCTGTTGCGGTCGCCCCTCAATGCGGAGCGGCTGCTGACCGCGCTGGCCCGGGCCAGGCAAGGCGAAGGCACGCCGCAGACCGTGGAAGAGTTACGGCGCGAGGTTGGTCTGGAGCCGGCGTGAAGGAGCCTGTCGCCAACATGGCCCAACGTGAGGCCATCTTTCAGCCCGAGTTTCACGAGGATCTGCGGTACTGGGCTGAGACAGATCGCAACACTGCCCTGCGCGTCCTCCGTCTGGTCGAGGCGATCCTGCGCGAGCCGTTTCGTGGCATTGGCAAGCCGGAGTCGCTGAAATATCTTGGCCCTGGGGTATGGTGCCGACGAATCACGCAGGAACATCGCCTCGTCTATCTGGTGAGCGATGACCGCATAGATTTTCTTCAGGCCCGCTATCACTATTGAGAGCCATCGAACGTGAGATCCCACGGAGGCAACAATGGAGGCTGACGTCCTGCCCGTGGGCTTTTTCGCTCCTTGATTTGCCCCGGCTGAGGGACTGGTTTGCAGAAATGCAGCGCAATAGTCACGCTTTCCCGAACGCCGGGCCATGCCCTGCCAGGCGCTGTTCCCTGAAACCCGCTACGCCCAGAGACATCTGCTACGTTTGTACCTGACCCTGGAGGAACTGGCCCGGCGCCAACACGTAACACTTCGAGGAGGAACCAACCAATGACGGACAAACTGGACTTTATGCGCCAGGAACTGGCGACCCTCAAGGCTGAGAAACGCTACATCAACATCCGCACCATGGGTTCGCCGGCCGATGGCTGGATGGTGGTGGATGGCAAACGGGTGCTGAACTTTTGCACCAACAACTACCTGGGTCTGGCCAACCACCCGGCCCTGAAAGAGGCTGCCAAACGCGCCATTGACGAGTGGGGCGTGGGGCCGGCCGCTGTCCGCACCATCGCCGGCACGCAGGAATTGCACATCGCCTGCGAACGGCGCATGGCTGAGTTCAAGGGCGTGGAAGCGGCCATGCTCGTCCAGAGCGGCTTCTGCGCCAACCAGGCAGCCATCCCACCCCTGGTCGGGCGCGATAAGGCCACCGGCGCCCAGGACGTGATCTTTTCCGACCGGCTCAACCACGCCTCGATCATTGACGGGGCGCGCCTGTCCGGGGCGCAGATCGTGGTCTATGAGCACTGCGACCCGGAGGACCTGGAGCGCAAGATCGTGGAGCACCTGCCCAAATATCGCCGGGGTCTTCTGGTCACCGACGGCGTCTTTAGCATGGACGGCGACGTGGCCCCGCTGGACAGGCTCTACGAGGTGGCGCAACGCTACGGCGTGCTGACCATGGTGGATGACGCCCACGGCGAGGGGGTGCTGGGCCGGGGCCGGGGTATCGTCCATCACTTTGGGCTGCAAGGCCAGTTCGACGTGGAGATCGGCACGCTGAGCAAGGCCTTCGGCGTGATGGGGGGCGTCATCGCTGGCCGACAGGTGGTGATTGACTACATCCGCCAGAAGGCCCGGCCCAACCTGTTCAGTAGCGCGCTCACGCCGGCCGATACCGCCGCCTGTATGGCTGCCGTGGAATATGTGGAGGCACACCCGGAACTGGTGGATCAGCTCTGGGCGAACGCCGAGTATTTCAAGGCCGGCATCCGGCGGCTGGGCATTGACACCGGCCGCACCCAGACGCCCATCGTGCCGGTGATGCTGGGCGACGTCAAGCTGGCCAAGGACTTTAGTGCCAGGCTGTTCGAGTACGGCGTCTTTGCCATGGCCCTGGGCTTCCCTACCGTGCCAGAGGGCCAGGCGCGGGTCCGGGTGATGAACACCGCCGCCCACACGCGGGAGGACCTGGACCTGGGGTTGAGCATCTTTGAGCGCGTGGCGCGGGAGCTGGGCGTCATCTAGACCGCCGATGGCGGGCTGTCAGCTACATACACCGTGGGCTGCGCCCGGCCGGCGACCCTCAGGTTTGCCAGGTGAGCGACCATTCCCCAGCCATTCGCCACTACCGGGCGAACGACAAAGTGGTGGGCATCACCTTTGAGGAGGATACCTCATGTCTGAATAGGCGACGATAGCCGAATTGTTCGACCTGGCGATTGCCACGGAACGAGCCTGCGAGACTCTGTACCGCGAGCTGGCGGCCCGGTTCGTTGATCATCTGGAAGTGGCCGATTTCTGGGAGCGCTACGCCGGGCAGGAGGCCGGGCACGCCCAATGGCTCCAGCGAGTGCGGGATATGACCAGCCCGGCGCAGTTGGCGGCCCCGGCCGATCCCGTCATGCTCCAGAATGCGCGCGCGCTGGCCCAGTTTTCCGTCACCAACGCGCTTCAGGGCATCCACAACCTGGACGATGCTTATCAACTGGCGAACGAGCTGGAGAACTCCGAAGTCAACGCCATCTTTGAGTTCCTCGTCACCCATTTTGCCCCAGATGAGGAGGTCCGTGAGTTCCTGCGAGCGCAACTGCACGACCACCTGGCGCGATTGGCGGGCGCATTCCCCACGCAGTATAAAGGCGTCATCGTGCGGCGGGCAATAGCGGCGTTGACGAACTCGCCCCGCGCCGGCCAGGAGTAGGGCGGTCATGATCCTGGCCCTCAGCGGCGCGACCATCATGAAGACCCCTCTGCCGGATGATGTCGCCATTGCCAGCGCGGCCGGCTTCCGCGCCTTCGAGATCGCCGCCGCCAAGCTGGACGACTATCTGGCCGGCCATGCCGTGGCCGGGCTGCGCGCGGCGTTCGAGGGGCATGGCGTCCGGCCCGTCGCCATCGGCGCGGTGATGGGCGTCACCTTTCGCCCTCCGGCCGACTACGCCGGGGTGCAGCAGCGGTTGCGCCAGTTGTGCGAGGTCGCGGCGGAGCTGGGCTGTCAGAGCGTGGTGGTGACGCCGGGCCGCGCCCCTGAAGGCGCATCGTGGGCGACCATCCGGGCCGAGACGGTGCGCGTCCTCCAGGACCTGGGGGGCATCGCCGCACAGTATGACGTGCGCCTGGCCTTCGAATTCCTGGGCTATCCCTGGTCCTCGGTGCGGACGCTGGCGCAGGGCTGGGAAGTCGTGAAGCAGGCCGGGCGGGGCAACGTGAAGCTGGTCTGCGACACGGCGCAGTTCTACGCCGGCGGCTCGGAGTTGAAGAGTATCCTGGACGTGCCACCGGAGGGGATAGACCTGCTGCACCTGTGCGATGTGGAGGACCGGCCGCGGGAGACCATCGAGGCGGCGCACCGGCTTCTCCCCGGCGAGGGGATCATCCCCCTGGAGGCCATCCTCATTCGCCTGCGACACATCGGCTACGACAAGGTCTGCACGGTGGAGTTGTTCCGGCCAGAGTATTGGGAGCGGGACCCGCTGGAGGTGGCCCGGGCCGCGCGAGAGGCCGCGCTCGAATACGTGGGCGAGTATTTCGCGGTGGAATAGTCAGTCTTGCTCGTTCCCACGCTCTGCGTTGCTCGTTCCCACGCTCCCTTGCTCGTTCCCACGCTCTGCGTTGCTCGTTCCCACGCTCCCTTGCTCGTTCCCACGCTCTGCGTGGGAACGCAGGCCCCCAACAGACCGCCATGCTCGTTCCCACGCTCTGCGTGGGAACGCAGGCCCCTCGGCGCGCCCACGCAGAGCATGGGCGCGATCCAGGCTGCCGCCTACAGACCCGGCCACAAGCGGATGTGCCGGAACTGGATGCTCTCCCAGATGGCCCAATCGTCCTGGTGGATGGGCAGGCGGCGCGAGACCTGAAAGCGAATGGTATTGCGGCCGGACTGAAGCACGCCGGCTGGCACCTGCAAGCGGACCGTGACCCACTCGGACCCCCGACCCCTGGCTGGCAAAACCGGCGGTTCCAACGGTTGGCCGTTGATGGTTACGGTATTCCCCCACTCATCCACCTGCATGACCTCCAGTTCCAACGTCCACGGGCCTTTACCCGGCTGCCGCACGTAGAAATCCCCCGCCCAGACCAGCGAAGAGCCGTTTTGCCAGTGGAGCCGCGCCCAGTGGGGATACCACTCGTCCACCTGGCCCAGACGGATGACCACGTCCCGGGCCAGCACCTCCACCAGGGGGTCCGGCCGCGCGTCCAGGCTGGCGAGGGCGCACGCCAGGTCGTCACGGAAGTGGAGCAGGGCCGGCACAGCAGTGCGTTTGGGCCAGGCGGCCAGGGCGCGATAGGTGGCTGTGGGCTGCCCGGCGTCGTCGAGCAGGCTGTAGTAGCGTTTCTCATCGTCCGGCGGCAGGCCCCGGCTCAGGTTCCACACGCAGACCAGGTGCAGCCAGGGCCAGTCCTGGTAGATGCGTTCCAGGCCCTGCACCGTGTACGTGGCCTGTTCCCCTGGAGTCACGCTCATCCAGGCCCAGTCCGGGTCATGCTGGTTTGTGGTCCAGCCGTATTCCAGCGCCCAGACGGGCTTTTTTGCATCCCCGAACTCTACCATGATCTCCCGCAAGTCCAGCACCCGGTTCAGGTTCAACCCCTGATGCGCGCCGCGCGGGTCGTCCGGCGGATAAGCAAAACCGTAAGCGTGGACGCCCAGGGCGTCGCAATGCTCGCGGAGACCGGCCTGGTACATCAGGCGCAGGTAGAGCCGGTCGTCCATGGCCCGCGCCGTGTTCTCATTGGTGGGCGATAGTCCCGCGCTCACCACCAGGGCGGCCGGGTCGGCGGCCTTGATGCGGCGATAGGCCACCCGCAGCAGGTCCATGTAAGCCAGGGGGTCCGGCCGGGCCCCGCCCCATTCGCGGGCCAGGTTCGGCTCGTTCCAGACCACGTAGGCGCGCACGCGACCCCGGTAGCGCGCCGCCACCGCCGCACAAAAGTCGCCATAGGTGCTCATATCGGCCGGCGGGGCCTGGCCGCCGGCCGGGAAGACGGCCCCTGGCGCGGCCCACTCCGGCTGCTGGTCCAGTCGGGCAATGAGGTTGACGCCGTAATAGTCGCCGGCGCGCACCACCGAATCTGCGTATTCCCAGTGCCAGTCGCCGGGCAACGGCTCGATCTCGCGCCAGCTAAAGACCTGCATGGCCCAGGCGCAGCCGGCCGCGCGGATGAGGCGCAGGTCCTCGTCGCCCAGGCGCAGGGTGTGGAGGCCCAGGCTCAGGTGCGGGGCGATGGGGGTGGGCGGCAAATTGAACGGGAATGGCAACAGGCCGCTCAGCGTCGCCAGCAGCAAGACCAGCAACGCCAGCCGAACCCCGATCCAGGCACGTCGTCTCACAGGTTTCATCTTTCTATAGGACGCGGATTCACGCGGATTTTTCTTTATTCGCGTTCATCCGCGTTCGCGTTTGGTGTTCCAGGTATACCAGCAGCACGGCGATGTCGGCCGGGTTGACGCCGGGCAGACGGCTGGCCTGCCCCACCGTGGCCGGCCGGGCCGCGCGCAGCCGGGCGCGAGCCTCGTTGCGCAGACCCCGTGCGCCGTCGTAATCGAAATCAGCCGGGATGCGCCGGTCCTCCAGCGCCCGCATCCGCGCCACCTGGTCCCGCTGCTTCTCGATGTAGGCGGCGTACCTGGCCTCGATCTCCACCTGCCCGGCGGTCTCTGACGGCAGGGGGGTCGGCGGCGGAGTCAACGCGGCCACGTCGGCGTAAGTAATGCCGGGCCGCCGCAGGTATTGGAGGGCGTTGGTGGCCTCGGCCGCCGGGTCGGGGCGGATCGTCGTGTGGGCCAGCCGGTCCAGCTCGGCGGCGATAGCCTGGCGCGTCGCTTCGACCTCCCGGTAGCGCGCGTCGTCTATCAGCCCGGCCTGATGCCCCACCCCGGCCAGGCGCAGATCGGCGTTGTCCTGGCGCAGGAGCAGCCGATACTCGGCCCGGCCGGTCATGATGCGGTATGGCTCGTCAATCGGTTTGGTGATCAGGTCGTCCACCAGGACGCCGATATACGCCTGATCCCGGCGCAGGATGATCGGTTCCCGGCCCTGGACATAGAGGGCGGCGTTGGCCCCGGCCACCAGGCCCTGGGCGGCGGCCTCCTCGTAGCCCGACGTGCCGTTGATCTGCCCGGCGTGGAACAGCCCGCGCACTCGCTGGGTCTCCAGGGTGGGAAGCAACTGGGAAGACGGCACGTAGTCGTACTCCACGGCGTAGCCCGGCCGCACGATCTCGGCGTGGCGCAGGGCCGGGATGCTGCGCAGCATGGCGAGTTGTACATCCAACGGCAGGGCGGTGAACATGCCCTGGACGTACATCTCCGGCGTGGCAAACCCCTCCGGCTCCAGGAACAACTGATGGCTCTCCTTGTCCGGGAAGCGCACCAACTTTTCCTCGATGGAGGGGCAGTAGCGCGGGCCGGTCCCGGTGATGAACCCCGAGGCGATGGGTGAGCGTTGCAGGTTCTCCCGCACGACCCGGTGCGTCTCGGCCGTGGTGTGGACCAGATAGCACGGGACCTGGGGCCGCCAGGCCGTCTGGTGGGGGATGGGATAGGCCGGGTGGATGCGGGGCGTGAGCAGGGCGGGATAGCCGGGCGGCGGTGGGTGAGCCTGGCGGTAGAAGTGGCTGAAGTAGAGCGGCGTCTGGCTGCCCGGCTGAACCTCGGTCTGGCTAAAGTCCACGGTGCGAGCGTCTATGCGCGGCGGCGTGTTGGTCTGGAGCCGGCCCAGGGTGAACCCCAACTCGCGCAGGGAGGCCGACAGGCCCAGGGCCGGGAACTCACCGGCGCGGCCGGCCGGCGTCACCACCTCGCCGGTCATGATCCGCGCTGCCAGGAAGGTGCCAGTGGTGAGCACCACTGCCCGGCCCTCGAAGACCGTCCCCAGGCTCGTGCGCACGCCAACGGCCCGGCCATCCTTGACCAGCACGTCGGTCACGATGGCCTGCCGGAGCGCCAGGAGAGGCTGGGTCTCCAGCAGGTTGCGCATCGCCACGCGGTAGAGCTGGCGGTCGCACTGGGCGCGAAGGGCCTGGACGGCCGGCCCCTTGCTGGCATTGAGCAGTCGCACCTGGATGAACGTGTCATCGGTGACACGGGGCATGGCCCCGCCCAGGGCATCAATCTCGCGGACCAGGTGGCCTTTGGCCGGCCCACCGATGGACGGATTGCACGGCATGGCCGCCAACAGGTCCAGGTTCATGGTGAGGAGGAGAGTGCGGGCACCGAGCCGGGCCGCCGCATAGGCTGCCTCGCAGCCGGCATGGCCGCCTCCCACTACGATCACGTCGTACATGACTGGTAGCTCACGAAACCTGTCCAGACTACCAGGGCGACCCGCACCCAGTCAAGCCTGGGCCTGGCGCGCCGGGCACGCCCCGTAGGATGAAAATACGCTGCGCGACCGTGTTCGCGCGCGGTTCGCCAGCGGTATCACTCATGCCCACGCTCCGCGTGGGCACGCAGCAAAGAGGCAGCCTGCTCACAGTGAGAAGGGATTGGGCTACAGCCAGGCGTTCCTGGCCGCGCAACCCGGTGTTTCGCACCCACGCAGAGCGTGGGTGCGAGCAACAGCCAGGCGTTCCTGGCCGCGCAACCCGGCATTTCGCACCCACGCAGAGCGTGGGTGCGAGCAACAGCCAGGCGTTCCTGGCCGCGCAACCCGGCGTTTCGCACCCACGCAGAGCGTGGGTGCGAGCAAACAAAGTCATGGAAACGCGCCCTACGACCACCCGTTTATTTTCTAGAGCAGAGCCTGCGGGCCGGGAGCCGGACTCTTGAAGCCGCTCCCGGTGAGAACTACTACGACGGTCTGGTCGGCCAACTGCTCCCGCAGCCGGTCCAGCGCAGCCACCGCCAGGGCCGAGGTCGGCTCGACGTAAAAGCCCTGGTGGGCCAGCCGACGTCGGGCGGCCAGGGTCTGCTCATCCGGGACAGCCAGGATAGCTCCGCCGCTGGCGCGGACAGCGGCCAGGATAGCGCTCCCGTGCACTGGAGCGGCGATACGCACCCCCTCGGCCACCGTATCGCCCTCCGGCACCGGCGCGGCATCAGCCGCGCCCTGTTCCCAGGCGAGGGCCAACGGCGCGCAGCCAGCCGCCTGCACACCATAGAGACGGGGCCAGCGGGCCAGGCAGCCGGCCGCCTGCAACTCGGTCAGGCCCTGCACCAGTCCCAGCAGGTGCGTGCCATGCCCTACCGGGAGCACCACGGCATCTGGTACCTGACCCAGTTGCTCCCACAGCTCAAAGGCCAGGGTCTTGATCCCGTGCTGGAAGAGAGGGTGATAGATGTGGCTGGCGTAGGCCAGATCGGGGCCGAGGGCGCGCAATACAGCCCGGGTTGTATCCATTCTGGAGCCGGGCACCGGAACTACCTGTGCGCCATAGGCGGCGATCTGGGCCTGCTTGACCGGCGAGGTGTGGGCCGGGACATAGACAGTGGCCCGCAGGCCGGCCCGGGCCGCGTAGGCGGCCAGGCTGGAGCCGGCGTTGCCTGACGAATCCTCCACCACATGCTGAACCCCGGCCACCGCCAGCGCGGTGACCAGAACAGACATGCCCCGGTCCTTGAAGGAGCCGGTGGGATTGAGGAACTCGCACTTGAAATGGATCGGCAGGTCGCCCCAACGGGCCGCCACCAATGGGGTCAGGCCTTCCCCCAAAGTCACCGGCGTGGCGCGCTCCGCGTCCGGCAAGGGCAAGGCGTGGCGATAGCGCCAGAGAGAGCGGTCGGCGTGGTTCACCTGAGCAAAGGCTGGCGCGCCCTGGAGACGCAATGCCCCGCCGCATTCGTTGCGCTCGCAGCGAAAGCGACGGGGGTCGAAGGGATATGAGGCCCCGCAGCGGGTGCAGACTAACGTCACACCACTCTCCCTCACCGCGTCCAATCCAGGACCCGCTCCCCGTTGAACTCGTATTTCACCGGCAGGTCCAGGAGCTTACGCTGGCCCGTCCCATCAGCGCGCATCACGTACACCTGCCATTTCCCGGCCCTGTCCGTGAGAAAGGCGATGTACCGGCCATCGGGGGACCAGGCCGGGGCCACGCTGTTGTACGTCTTTTCCCCGATCCGCGTCCCAGCCGGCGTCAGCCGCCGCTTGTCGCCCCCGGCCGTATCCATGCTCCAGATCTCCCAGTGGTCGTGCATCCAACGCCCGTAGGCGATGCGGTCACCCCTGGGGGACCAGTCTGGCGTCACACTGTTAGCCTCCGCCAGGTCCGGCGTGAGCAGGCGCGGCGTCTCCCCCAGCGCCGTGATATAGATGCCCCGGTCACCGTCGTAGGCCAGGTGCCGGCCATCCGGCGCCCAGGAAGGGGACAGGATAAAGGCATCGGCCGGGTAATCCCCCTCATAGGCCCCGGTATCCGGGTTCACCGCCTTGAGCACGTGGAGCCAGACCTCACCGCCGGGGCTGATGATGAACGTGCCCCAGCCGGGGATGGTGATAACCTGGGGCGGGATGTCTTCCAGCCGGCCCAGCAACGTGGCGATAACGTTGCCCTGAGGTGCCCAGGCCGGTGATCGCAGGTGCTTGTCTGGATTGATCCGCTGTTCCCCAGACCCATCAGCCTTGATGATGTACAGGCCCCACGGCTCTCGCCAGCGCACAAAGGCGATGCGCCGGCCGTCCGGCGACCAGGATGGGTCAATGCCATCGGTCAACTGGCGCAACCTGGTGCCATCAGCGTTCACCACGTAGAGCAGCCCATCGGCCCCGCGCACCACCAGCCTGCCGGGGTAGCTGGGGCCGGAGGACGTCGGCTGAGCCGTGGCCGTCGCCGACGCGAACACCGTTGGCGTGGGGGCAACGGTGGCCGTGGCCGGAACCGGCGTCGGCGTGGGCGCCGGCCGGGTGGACGTGGCCGTTGGCTGGGGGCCTGGCGTCTGAGGTCGGGCCCGGGGAGACAACGCCCCGCGCCCCTGACATGCCACCAGCGCGCCCACCAGCAGTATCCCGATGGTCAAGAACATCCCCGCCCGGCCGATCGCTGACCGCTGAC
>Ga0209162_1004000_pt1 | contig 11403 bp, 9 predicted proteins | sample YNPNPMetaG_FD_187121 | JGI IMG/M metagenome (GOLD analysis project Ga0209162, IMG submission 187121) | Anoxygenic and chlorotrophic microbial mat microbial communities from Yellowstone National Park, USA - YNP NP MetaG (SPAdes) (version 2) ...
ATCGGTTTGTACCTGGGGCTCTTCCTGCTGGCAGGGCTGGGCTTCTTGCTGTACTCGCGCATGGTGCAGATGCCGGCGGAGGAGATGACGAATCGGCTCCTCACGTTCCTGCTCTGGTGGTTCGACCTGACGCTCATCGCCATCCTGCTCTTCATCCTCCTCCGCACCTTTGTGCGGCTCACCCTGGAGCGGCAGCGCGGCATCCTCGGCTCCCGGTTCCGCACCAAGCTGCTCCTCTCCTACCTCCTGCTCATCCTGGCGCCGGCTGCGTTGCTGTTCTTGATCTCCGTGCTGCTCCTCTCCAAGGCTGCCACCTTCTGGTTCTCGGCACCCGTGGAGGGGATGGCGCGCTCGGGACTTGCGTTGGCCGAAGGGGTGCGGCTGGACTACGAGGCGCGGGCGCGCCGCTCGGCAGCGCTCATCGCCCAGGCGCTGGTGCGCGTGAGCGGGGACGAAGCGCGGCTTGCGGAGATCGAGCGTCTCCATCGGCTGCTGGGGAACGACCTGACCGGCCTGGTGCGTGACGGCCGGGTGGTGGTGGAACTGTTAGACCCCCGGCAGCGGGTGTTGTCCCGACTCCCTCCCCTCGAGCCGTTGCCAGCCTCCGCCACTGCCGGTGTGCGCGGCGAGCGCTTTGGCGGCACGCTGGTGGCGCGAGCGTGGCAACGGCTGCCCGACGGCTCGGCGGTGGTGGTGGCCGCAGCACTGCCGGTGACGCTGGTGGAGCCGCAGGCGCGGCTCGCCGCGGCTGGGGCGGCCTACGAGCGGTTGAAGCTCGAGCGGCCCACCATGACCGCCACGGTGGTGCTGAGCTTTGGTGGGCTGGCCCTACTGGTGGTCTTTGCGGCAGCGTGGCTCGGCCTCTACCTGGCCAGTCGCTTCACCGAACCGCTCCTGGCGATGGTTGCCACCACCCAGCGGGCAGCTGCCGGCGACGCCCTGGAGGAGGTGCCACTCCCCGCCCAGGACGAGGTGGGGCTGCTGGTGGATTCCTTCAACTCCATGGTGCGGCGGCTGCGCGAGAAGGAAGACGAGCTGCGCAACACGGTGCGGCGGCTCGATACGGTGCTGGGAGCTATCCGCACCGGTGTGCTGGAGCTGGACCAGGGGCGGACCACGGTGCACGGCAACCCCGCGGCAGCAGCCCTGCTGGGGATGCCCGAACTGGTGGGGCCGGGCGTACCCCTGCACGCGCTGGAGGAGGCGGGACTTGGCAACCTTGCGGCCACCATTCGCAGCGCCGAGGCACCGGTACGCGGGTCGCTCACGGTGTACCCCGGTGGTCTGGCGCGGGCGCTGGAGGTGACGGTGGTTCCCCTGGGCCCTGAGGGGCTGCCGCGCGGCTGGGTGGTGGCGCTGGAGGACCTGACCCAGCTCCAACGGGCGCAGCGCCAGGCGGCCTGGAGCGAGGTGGCGCGGCGGATCGCCCACCAGATCAAGAACCCGCTCACGCCGATCCGCCTGGCCGCCGATCGCATTGCCCGTCACGCCAGCCGCAGCGCCGACCCCCTCTCAGAGGTGGTGGAACAGGGGTGCCAGGCCATCGTGGAGCACGTCCAGGCGATGCAGGAGATGGTGGACGCCTTTTCCCTCTACGCCAAGCTGCCGCCCCTCGCCCGCCGACCGGTGGCCATCAACGACCTGGTGCAGAAGGTGGCGGCGCTCTACTTCGGGGTGAAGGAAGGCGTGTCGTTGCGGGTGGAGGCGGAGGAGTTGGGCGAGGTGCTCCTGGACCCGGAGCAGTTCCGGCAAGCGCTGGCCAACATCCTCGACAACGCCTTCGAGGCCTCCCCCCCCGGCAGCGAGGTGGTGGTGCGGGTCCAGCGCGACGGCGACACGGCCGTGGTGGAGGTGGCGGACTCGGGGCCGGGGCTCAGCGTGGACGACCCGGAGCTGCTCTTCCAGCCGTTCTTCTCCAGCAAGGGCCGGGGCAGTGGCGTGGGGCTTGCCGTGGTGCAGCGGATCCTCACCGATCACGGAGGGACGGTGCGCCTGGAGCCAAACCACCCCACCGGGGTGCGGGCGGTGTTGCGCGTTCCCTTGAGCGCTCCGCCCCCCGGGGTTCCCTCCACCCCGGCGGGGAGCGTTGACCGCTCGCCCCCGGCACGCTAGCATCAACCGATGTCGTACCCGGGTGACCGAGCGCTCGATCCCGTCGTGCAGCAACGCATCATGACTGCCTTTGGCGAGGCCGTTCGGCTGTACCGGGAGGGCCACGCGGAGGAGTGCCGCACCATCCTCCGCTCGATCCTCGAGATCGACCCGGCGTTCGTACCCGCCCAGCGGCTCTCCTCCGCCGTTGCTTCCGGGGCTCCTGTGGACCTGGGCGAGTTGCTGGGTCAGGTCACGGCAGGGGCGGCAATCCGACCCGAGGAGTACCTCGCGAAGGCACGTGGAGCCATGGCGGCCCGCGACTTCCAGGCGGCCGTGGTGATCCTCCAGGAACTGCTGCGCGAGCTGCCGGGTCTTGCCGAGGCCCGGACGCTCCTGGCCGAGGCGCAGCAGCGGGGGCGGGCGACCACCGAGGCGCAAGGGTACCTACAGCGCGCCCGGCAGGCCCTCGAGGTGGGGATGGCGGATGCGGCGCACAGCTTCCTGGAGGCTGCGGAACGGCTGGATCCGAGCCACCCTGAGCTCGCCGAGCTGCGGGAAGCTGCCGAGCGCCTGGCTCGGGAAGGGGAGCGCCACCCCGACTTCGAGTTCAGCGTGCGGTCTGGCGAGGCAGGACCCGGGGCTGCCGGCGCGGCGCCTGGCACGGCGGCGGGTGGAGCAGCTCCAGTGCAGGCGGCAACGGAGGCACTGCCGTCCCCCTCCCAGGAGGCGCGAGAGGGGGGGGCAGTCGCGGGGAGCGGCGGGTTCGAGGCGGCAGCTAGCGAGTTCGTCTTTTCCGCCGCCGAAGAGGCGGAGGCACCGGCACGCTCCGACGAACGGATCGCTGCGTTGCTCCAGCAGGGCCAAGAGGCGTTCGAACACGGGGACTTTGCTGCGGCCATCGACACCTGGTCGCGGATCTACCTGATCGATCCCCACCACGAGGAGGCGGGGCAGCGCATCGAGGAGGCGAGACGGCGACGCGAGGAGGTGGAACGGCTGGCCGAGCACCGCTTCTTCGAAGCGCGGGATGCCTTCGAACAGGGACGGTTGGACGAGGCGAGGCGCTTGTGCCAGGAGGTGCTGGAGCTGCAGCCGCAGCACCTGGACGCCCACGACCTGTTGCAGCGTCTCGAAACCCCGGCTGCCCCCCCCCCACCGCCCATGCCGTCGCTGGAGGCGGGCGAGGAGGATCTGTTCCGGGACGACTTCGTTCCCGCCAAGACGCCCATCTCCGGAAGCGTGCCGGTGACCACACCGGCGGCAGCGGCGGTCGCTGCGCCCCGCCCCGCGCCAGCGCGACCGGCTGCACCTCGCCTGGCAGGTCTCCCCCTGCCCCTGGTGGCTGCCGTGGCGGGTGCCCTGGTGCTCCTCCTGGCGGTGGGGCTCCTGCTGCGGGGCAAGCTGTTCGGGAGTGCCGAGAGCGACATTCAGGCCGGTCTCGCGGAGGCGGAGAAGCTGGCCGGTCAGGGGCAATTCCAGCAGGCAGTCACGCTGCTGCAGAGCCTGGAGGTGGAGGGGGAGGCTGCAAACCAGGTGCGCCAGCGGCTGCTGGAGTACCAGCGCCAGCTGCGATCGGCCAAGACGGCCACCACCCCTGACGAGGCGAAAGTGGCGCGACAGGCGCTGGGGGAAGGGCGGCGAGTCCAGGCGCTCCTGTCCATCCGGCAGGGGCTGGCCAAGGTGCCAGGCGACAAGGAGCTGGAGGCTCTGCGGGCGGAGATCACGGCGGTGCACCCCGTCTTGCCCGCCCTGGCCGAGGCGGTTTCTGCCCGCGACTACGAGCGGGTGCGGACCCACGCTGCCTCGCTCCTCTCCGCGCTCCCGGGCGATGCGGAGGGGCAGCGGCTGTGGACGGCAGCCACCTTCGACCTGGCCGTGGCACAGCTGCGCAAGTACCAGGTGGCGTCAGCCTACGCACTGCTGCAGGAGTTGACCGCGCGCGGGGACGATCCCGAGGCGGTGCGCCTCAAGGAGTTCGCGGCCACCTACCGCTCCCGGCCCGTGGATCCGCGCTACCAGATCTTCGTCGCCAGCATTGAGATGCGCCCTCTGGAGTGATGCCAACGGATCGGCGGGTTCCCGAGCAGCTGGACGTGCCGCTGGTGTGGGAGGTGGAGCCGGCTCCCCCCGTGGCGCCACGAGCCGACGACCCGTTCCCGGAAAACCGCCCGCCCCCGCCGGCTGGAGCGGGCTGGTTGCTGCTGGCGGCGGCGGCGGATGCGGGCATCCTGGCGAGCCTGGTGGGTGGTGGGTGGGCGCTGGCTGCCCTGTGCGGGGCGCAGCTCAAGCCACTGCAGCTTGCGGCGGCGGGCTTGCTGGGTGGGGAAGTGGCCACCATCCTGGCCGTCACTTGCCTCTTTGGCTGGCGAGGCACGCCGGGGATGCTCCTCGCGACCCTCAACTTCTCGGTCCCCGCCACGCTGCCGCGCAGTTTTGGCCTGTGGGCCGCCTGGGCCGCGTCTCTGCCCCTCCTCGGCCTGCCGGTGATAGTGGGCGGCAGGGGTCGGCGGGCAGTGGAGCGCCTGGCGGGCGGGCCGGTTATCCGGAGGGCTCGGTCCGCGGCCGCTTGAAGACCATGCCAATGTGGTCGGTAGCGCCGGTCTTGAAGTTGATGGCAGTGATCCCCACCAGCTCCCACCCATCCTCGCCCAGCCGGTTGAGCTGCGGCTCGTACGTTGGATCCAGCCGGTAGTTCTCCGAGCGGATGTTAAGGATCTTGTACTCCCAAAAGATCCGCGCCATACCCACCTCCCGATCCCCCGTCGTTGCCAGGTGCGCGGTTACCAGCGAAAGTATACCATTTGGGCGGATGGCCGAAGCCCACCGACCGTACCTCACTGTGCTCATCCCCGCGTACAACGAGGCGCTCCGACTACCCGGGACGCTGGAGCGGGTGGCGGCGTACCTGTGGGGGCGTCAGTTTGCTGGCGGCGCCGAGATCCTGGTGGTGGACGACGGCTCCCAGGACGCCACGGCAGCCACGGTGGAACGGTTCGTAGCGCCGCCGGGCATTGCGGTGCGCCTGCTGCAACTCGAACGCAACCAGGGCAAGGGGGCAGCGGTTCGCCACGGCTTGGCAGCGAGCCGTGGCCGCTGGGTGCTGCTGTCCGATGCCGATCTCGCCACACCGATCGAGGAGCTAGCCACCCTCGAAGCAGCAGGAGCCCCAGTGGCGGTGGGATCCCGGGGGTTGCGGCGGGAGCTCATCCAACGCCGGCAGCCGTTCCCCCGCGATCTCTTAGGCCGACTGTTCAACGCGGCCCTGCGGCTGTTGGGCCTCACGAGGCTCAAGGACACCCAGTGTGGGTTCAAGCTCCTGGAGGGGGAGCTGGCGCGCCAGGTGGCCAGCGAGCTGCGGCTGGACGGCTTTGCCTACGATGTGGAACTACTAGCGCGGCTGGAGCGGCGGGGTGTGCCGGTGCGCGAGGTGCCGGTGCGCTGGGTACACGTGGACGATTCGCGCGTGCACACCCTCTCCCACGGGTTCGCCATGCTCCGCGATGCGCTGCGTGTTCGCCGCTGGCTGCGCTCGGGGCGGTGAGCTCGGCGCGCCCGCCCTCGCTGCCTGGCCCCAGCGGTCGGAAGTGGGCCACGGTGCGCCTGCGTCCCCCGCAGGGCGGGCGTTTTGCTGCGCCGTGGGCCAGAGAGGAGCGGCTGGTTGGCGTGCTAGTCTTGAAGGGCGCGCTGGGTACGGTGGGCAGGGGTCGTGCCGGCGCGGGCGGGTGTGGGGATGAGTCTCCGCGGTGACCTCCGGACGATCCATCTGGCTGAGATTCTGGATTTCGTCGGTCGGGGCCGACAGACCGGTACGCTCCACCTGCGCCGGCGGGCGGTGCGCAAGCAGCTTGCCTTCCAGGAGGGCAAGCTGTTCTCGGTGGCCTCCAACGATCCCCGCGAGTACCTAGGCCACTACCTGCTGCGGCGGGGCCTCGTTTCGGAGGAGCAGCTCTTTGCAGCGCTGCAGCGCCAGGAAACGACGGGGCGCCCGCTGGGGGAGCTGTTGGTGGCGGAGGGTGCGCTCCGCGAGGACGACCTGGTGCAGGCGCTGTGCGAGAAGGCGGAGGAGTCGTGCTACGACGTCTTCCTCTGGCCCGACGGCACCTTTCACTTTGCTGCGGACGAGCCGCCTCCCCCCTACGCCATCCACCTGTCGCTGGACCTGGTGTCGTTGATCCTGGAGGGGGGACGGCGGGCCGACGAGTGGCAGCGGGTACGGCGCATCATCCCCTCCAGCACCACGGTGTTCACGGCCGGGGAGGAGCCGGCCGTGGAGGGGCTGGCGCGGCAGGTGTGGGAACTGGCAGCCGCCGGCAAGACGTTCGCTGCCATTGCCGGGGCCCTGCACCGCTCGGAGTTCGAGGTGGGGTCGGTGCTGTGCAATCTGGTGGAGGTAGGCCACCTGGCGGTGCGAGGGGCGACGGCGGTGGAGGAGGACGTGGACCGCTCCGGGGCCGTGGCCAGGCTCCTCAAGGACGGCGAGAGCGCTCTGGCGGATGGGCGGGTGGAGGACGCCCGCCGCGCCTTCGAGGCGGTGCTGGTGGTGGATCCGTTGAACCGCACGGCTAACCGCGCCTTGGCCCGCTCGTCCGGCCCCCCTGCCAAGCCCAGGAGAGCAGCGAGCGAGCTCCTGGACGCGGTGCCGGAGCTGGTGAGCGGCCCCGACGCCCCCAAGCCCGAGCGACTGGAGCCCCTGGAGGGGTTCATCCTCTCTCGCATCAACGGGAGCTGGACGGTGCGCGCCATCGTGCGCCTCTGCCCGGTGGCCCAGGAACACGCGCTGCAGTGCTTGCAGGATCTCGTCGCCCGCGGTTTCGTGCGACTCCGCTGAGCTCGGCGGCTGGGGAGCCCTGCGGGCTAACAGCTCCCGTAGATGGGGAACGCTCGGGTCAGTTCCAGGACCTGCTGCTTCACCTCGGCCCACACCGCCTCGTCTTCGCTGCGCAGCACCCGGTCGATGAGGCTGGCAATGCGCCGCATCTCGTCGGGCCCCATCCCCCGCGAGGTGACGGCCGGGGTGCCAATGCGAATCCCTGAGCCGATGTAGGGCTTGCGGGTGTCGAAGGGGACCGTGTTCTTGTTCACGGTGATACCCGCCAAACCCAGCCGCTCCTCGGCCTTCTTGCCGGAGATGCCGTCGGCCCCCAGGTTGATGAGCATGAGGTGGTTGTCGGTGCCCCCCGAGACCATCCTCCAGCCCAGCTCCATGAGGCTCTCGCAGAGCACCCGGGCGTTGGTGAGGACCTGCTGGATGTAGCTGCGGTACGCCGGGGTGAGCGCCTCGGCAAAGGCCACGGCCTTGGCGGCAATGATGTGCATGAGCGGCCCCCCCTGGACGCCTGGAAAGACCGCCTTGTCCAGCGCCTCGGCAAAGGGGGCCTGGCACATCACCATGCCGCCGCGCGGTCCGCGCAGCGTCTTGTGGGTGGTGGTGGTGACGAACTCGCAGTGGGGCACCGGCGAGGGGTGCAGCCCCACTGCCACCATGCCGGCAATGTGGGCAATGTCCGCCATCACCAGGGCACCTACCTCGTGGGCGATGGCGGCGATGGTCTCGAAGTCGATGATGCGCGGGTAGGCGGAGGCGCCGCAGACGATGAGCTTGGGGCGGTACTGCCGGGCCATGTCGCGCAGGGCGTCGTAGTCGATGGTTTCCGTGTCGCGCCGCACCAGGTAGGGGTGGATCTGGAAGGTCTTGCCCGAGTAGTTGAGGGGGTGGCCGTGGGTGAGGTGGCCGCCGTGGGAGAGGTCCATGCCAAAGACCACATCGCCAGGCTGGCAGGTGGCCAAGTACACCGCCATGTTGGCCTGGGCGCCCGAGTGGGGCTGCACGTTCACGTGGTCGCAGTGGAACAGTTGCTTTGCCCGTTCCCGGGCCAGCTCCTCCGCCACGTCCACGAACTCGCACCCGCCGTAGTAGCGCTTCCCCGGGTACCCCTCGGCGTACTTGTTGGTCATCACCGAGCCCATGGCCGCAAGCACGGCAGGGGAGACGAAGTTCTCGCTGGCGATGAGTTCCAAGCCGCAATCGATGCGCTGCCGCTCGCCAAGGAGCGCCTCGGCGATCTGCGGGTCTACCTCCCGCACCGTGGCCTCCAGGGCCGAAAAGAACCGATCCCCCGGTGTAGCGTTCATGGCTCCTCCTCCGTTTCGATCCGCTGGACCCGCCGCTCGTGCCGGCCACCCTCGAAGTCAGTGGCCAGGAAGATGTCGAGGATCTGCAAGGCCACGGCCACAGCCGTGGTCCGCCCCCCCAGACAGAGAACGTTGGCATCGTTGTGCCGCCGCGCTGCCTCGGCGGTGAAAGCGTCGTGGCACAGCGCCGCGCGTACCCCCCGGTGGCGGTTGGCGGCTATGGACATGCCAATACCGGTGCCGCAGACGAGCACCCCCCGGTCCACACCACCCGTAGCCACCTGGCGGGCCACCCGGTGGGCGTAGATGGGGTAGTCCACCGGCCCCGCCTCTGCCGGGCCCAGGTCCACCACCGTGTGCCCCAGGGCCTGCGCCCGGGCCGCCAGCGCCACCTTGAGGTCGTGGCCGGCGTGGTCGTTGGCGATGGCAATGCGCACGTCAACCCCTCCCGCCCGTGCCCCCCGGCCGGGCGGTGTGGGGATAGTACAACGCCTCGTACTCGGACAGCGCGTAGCTGTCGCTCATCCCCGCCAGGTGGTCCACAACCAGGCGCACGAAGCGCGCCTCGCCGTGGTAGAAGGTTTTCACCTCCTCGGCGGTGCGGGCAATGGGCAGGTCGCGCAGGTACGGGCGACCGGTCTCCTCGTGGAACCGCAGCAGGACGTAGGTGGGGAGGTTGAGGGGGTTCTCGTAGTACGCCTGGAACAGCCCGGTGACCACGAGCCGTGCCCGGTGATCCTGGCGGTTGACCTCCTGGTGGTTGATGATGAAGCGGTAGATGAACCCCTTCAGTTCCGCAAACAGCTCGCCGACGCGGGGGGAGAAGCTCACGGTGGTGGCGGGGAGGCGTTCGCAGGCTCCGAGCCACCCCCTGCGGTCGCCAATGTCGTGCCGGGAGAGGAAACGGCTCAGGTTGCGCACGGTGTGGGTCAGGGCGTCGGTGACGAAGAGGTGGATGAGGCCGCGCTGGAGGATGGCTGCCCGCTGGAAGCTGCGCCGCTCGCCACGGTAACTCTCGCCCGCCCGTGCAATGACGGCAGCGGCGGCCTCGAGGCGTTCGATCTCCGCCAGGGAAACCGCCTCGGCGGCGAGCCCGTCCTCCAGGTCGTGGGTCTGCTGCGCAATCTCGTCAGCCAGGGCGACCACCTGCCCCTCCAGGTGGCAGGAGAGCCCGAGGCGCAGGCCATCGGTGGTGGGCAGGGGGAAGGGGAAGCTCCGCCGCCAGCCGGTGTGTTTGAGGATCCCCTCGCGGACCTGATCGGTGAGGTTGAGGCCGGGGTGGTCGTAGCGCCGCTCCAGGAGATCCACCACCCGCACCGACTGGTAGTTGTGCTTGAAGCTCCCCACCTGCCGCACCACCCCCTCGGGGAGGGGACAGGCTGGCTCCTCGCCAGCCAGGATCCGCGCCAGGGTCTTTTCCCCCGAGTGCCCGAAGGGGGTGTGGCCCAGGTCGTGGGCGAGGGCGATGGCCTCGACCAGATCCTCGTTGAGGCCGAGGGCGCGCGCCATGGTGCGGGAGATCTGCGCCACCTCCAGGGTGTGGGTGAGGCGGGTGCGCGGGTGGTCGCCGGCAAAGGGCACGTAGACTTGGGTCTTGTGCTTGAGGCGACGGAACGCCCGCGAGTGGAGGATGCGGTCCCGATCGCGCTGGAAGGCGGTTCGGTAGTCGAAGTGCCGGCCCTCCTCCGCCACCGGCAAGCGGCGGGTCGCCTCGCTGGAGGGGAAACCGAAGAGGGCCAGCCGGCGCTTCTCGAGGCGCTCCAAGTGGGTCCGGTCCAGCACCGAAAGCTCACGCATCGCTCGCCTCCACGTGGGACAACACCTCGCCCACCAGCCGCAGCGAGCCGGTCACCAGGGTGGTGGTGCCGGGGGGGAGGGATGCGAGCGCCTGGGCCACGCTGGAGGCCACGCGGCACCCCGGAAAGGCCTCGGCCAGGGCAGCAACGGGCGTGGCGCGAGGGCTGTCGAGAGGGGCCACGAGGACGCGACGCACCAGCGGCCGCAAGGTGGCGGCCATGGCGGCCAGGGGTTTGTCCGAGAGGCAGGAGAAGAGCAGGTCCACCTCGCCCCGGGTGGTGCGCTGCAGCTGGGCGGCCACGGCAGCAATGGCCTCGCGGTTGTGGGCCCCGTCCAGGATGAGCGTGCCGGCGCGGAAGGGGCGGCGGTCCCAGCGGCCTGGCCAACGTACCGCCTCGATCCCCTGGGCGATCCGGGGCGCTTGCAGCGGCGGGACGAGGGCGTGTCGGGCCAGCGCCGCGGCCCCGGCCAGGGCGAGGCAGAGGTTGGCCCGCTGGTGGGCGCCAGCGAGGGGCAGGTGCGCCGCGCCCCTGGCTCCCGCCACGGCAAAACGCACGGTTCCCTCGCCCCTCGCGTCGTCGGACGCTGCCACCTCCGCCCAGTCGCTGGCCAGGGTGAGGGGTGCGGTGGCTTCGCTGCGGATGACCCCCTCCACCTCCCCGTCCCACTCACCCACGATGGCCTCTACCCCGCGCAGGGCGGCGGCCTTCTCCGCGGCGATGTGGAGACGGCTGGGGCCGAGCCACGCCTGGTGGTCGGTCCCCACGTTGGTGAGGAGGGAGATGGCGGGGGGAAAGGCGTTGGTGGCATCCCAACGGCCGCCGAGGCCAGCTTCGAGCACGGCCACATCCACCTCCCGCGCGGCAAACTCGAGGATGGCTGCCACGGTGAGGGTCTCGAAGTAGGAGAGACGGGGGAACGCCTCGAGCTCCTCCAAAAGCTGCTGCAAGCGCAGCGGGGCGATGGGTGTTCCGTCCACCTGCAGCCGCTCCTCCACCCGCAGGAGGTGGGGCGAGGTGTAGAGGCCCACGCAGAGGCCGTGGGCGCGGAGGATGCTGGCGAGGAGGGCGGCTGTGGAGCCCTTGCCGTTGGTGCCCAAGACCAGCACCGAGCGCAGGTGCCGCTCGGGGTGGTGGAGGGCGGCCAACGCCTCGTGCATGCGCGCAAGCCCCGGGAGGATGCGCTGCTCCAGGCGCGGCGCCAGGATTGCTTCACAGCTGCGGGCAAGCGGTGGCGAGGCGGACACGGACGTTGGGGGGGCCAGGAGGGCGGGCCGACGGGGGCGAGCCGACCATCAGGAGAAGTGCGCGAGGCATCGCGCGAGGGTTTCCTTGAGTTCGTGGCGCGGCACCACGAGGTCGAGCATGCCGTGCTCCAGCA
>Ga0209162_1004001_pt1 | contig 11402 bp, 11 predicted proteins | sample YNPNPMetaG_FD_187121 | JGI IMG/M metagenome (GOLD analysis project Ga0209162, IMG submission 187121) | Anoxygenic and chlorotrophic microbial mat microbial communities from Yellowstone National Park, USA - YNP NP MetaG (SPAdes) (version 2) ...
TAAACAAAGAATTCATTCAAATCATAATTGTTCGCCCTTTGAGTTTCTTAAAAGATTATTAAAAAACAAACCTACTTAGCTTAAGAAGAACAAAAAGTGGTTCGGAAAAAGGGTCTCAGTTCTAAATGAATATCAAGATCTTGCCCTCACTGACATTAATCTTTTAAACCAAGAGCTTATTAAGTATCTTGTTTGGTATAATACTCAAAGACCACATGAAGCACTTAATTACAAATCACCAATTGATTATCTTTTAGAAGTCTCACCAGAGTCTCAAATGTATGTAACCTGTACAGCTGGTTGACAAATGGCGGATTGGAATTTAAAATATCTTCATTATGTCAGACAAAAAAATTAAAGAAAAAATCACACTTAAAGTAGAAAAAAGAGAAATCTTGGGGAAAAAAGTTAAAAAGCTTCGCCGGGAGGGGATTTTGCCGGCAAGCATTTATGGTAAAAACGTAAAGTCTTTAGCCGTTCAGCTTTATTTGAAGGACTTTTTACCTGTTTATAAAAAAGTTGGCGAAACCGGGATCATTGAATTAAATTTGGTTGGCGAAGAGAAACCTCGACATGTTTTAATCCATAATGTTCAAATGGATCCTGTTTCTGACAATCCTCTTCACGTTGATTTTCGTCAGGTTTTACTAACAGAAAGAATTACTGCCACTATCCCTGTTGAATTAGTGGGAGAGTCGCCAGCAGTTGCTCAAAAGCTTGGGGTTTTAATTCAAACTCTTTCTGAAGTTGAGGTTGAGGCTTTGCCAACTGATTTGCCTGAACAGTTTACAGTTGATGTTTCCAGTCTAAAAGAGGTTGACCAGGCAATTACTGTTGGTGATTTAAAACCGCCGGCAGGAGTAAAAATTCTTACCTCTGAAAAAGAAATCTTGGTTAAGATTAATCCGCCAACAAAAGAAGAAGTTTCTCCACCACCAGCTGAAGAAGCGGCGCCAGCTGGTGCTCCGGCTGAAGAAAAACCAGCAGGAGAAGAAAAGAAAGCAGAGGGAGCTACCATCCCGGAAGGACAGAAGACCGAACCTCAAAAATAATATTTATTTGATGAGTTTTTTAAGTTCTTCGGTTGGGGAAAAGTTTGGGTCCAACCTCAAAGCTTTAGTAAGATTTTCTTTGGCTTTTTCGTCTTGGTAGGTTTTGTAATAAAGATAGGCAAGCTGGAGATAGCCGTCGCGATAATCAGGGTATTTTTCTAAGACCTCCTCCCAGCCACTAATTAGTTTTTTAATATCTTTTGGGTCAGAATAATGTTTTTGTTGCCACAATGCTTCGATTACTGAATTGCGAATTGCCTGCCCGTCCGGCAGGCGGGCGGATTGCGAATTGAATTGGAGAAATTTGAGTTCTTTTTCTGCTTTTTCAAATTGGTTGACTTCAAGAAATATTTTTGCCAATTCTAAGTGGGTTTCCAAATCATAGGGATTTTTAACCAACTTTTCTTTTAAAATTTGGAATTGGTTTTTGGGAAGAGAAAAGGAAGCTAAGGTTACCCCTGCCAGGAAAATTACTATCCCCAAACTGCCAAAATTTTTAGTTAATCTTTGCAGTCTTTTCGCTTGGGGCTTGGTGGTTTTTCTAATTATTTTAATTTTATCCTGCCACCAAGATTTTATTTTTCCCTTAATTTCTAAATTTCTTAATTTCTTAATTTCTCTTTTCATCTTGGCCATGGGGAAATAATTAATGGTTGGCGTTTTCCTGGTAACATCTGCCAAATCTCCTCGGTAATAAAAGGCATAAAAGGATGGAGAAGCTTTAAAGATGTTTCTAAAACATAAACTAAGGTTGGTTGGGCTTCTTCGCGGCGCTTTTTACTCATTTCAATATATTTATCACAAAAGGTATGCCAGAAGAAGTCGTAGATCTCTCCTGCGGCTAAATCAAAACGATATTTCTCAATAAAATTTGTTACCCGTTTGGTTGTTTTTTTTGTCTCCGCCAGTATCCATTTATCATCAGCGTGAGTAGTTTTTAGTTTTAAGTTTTTAGTTTTAATCTCGCGATTTGCTAAAACAAATCGCGCCGCGTTCCAAATTTTATTGGCAAAATTTCTCATTGCTCTTATTTTTTCTTCGGTGACGACAACATCAGAGGCAGGAGAGACCCCAAAAACCAAACTCATTCTTAGGGCATCAGCGCCATATTTTTCAGTCATCTCAATTGGGTCAATTACATTGCCTTTTGATTTACTCATTTTCTTTTTTTCAATATCTACCACCCGACTATGGAGGTGGACCACTTTAAAAGGAACCTTTCCGGTTAGGTATAAACCGAACATAATCATTCGGGCTACCCAAAATGGTAAAATATCCCACATTGTGTCTAAAACCGAGGTGGGGTAAAAATACTTAAAATCTTTGCTTTTAGGATAACCAAGGGTGGTTAATGGCCATTGTCCGGAAGAAAACCAGGTATCAAAGGTATCAGTTTCTTGTAAGAGGTGAGAATTGCCACATTTTGGGCATTTTGTCATTTCTTCCACTTCAAAACTAGCACTAACCGGGGCAGTTAAAACCTGCAGCCCATTTTTGATTTCTCTAAAGTCGTATTTTCCTTTTAACTCTTTGTAACTTCCGGAGATAAGATTCTTATTTTTATCTAGGAATTTCAGTTTAATTTCTGGGTTGCAGTCTAGGCAGTACCAAACCGGAATTTGTGGCCCCCAAACTATTTGCCGGCTGATATTCCAATCGCGGATATTTTCCATCCATTGGAGATAAACTTTTTTGAAGCGAGGAGGAAAAAATTCAATTTTTCCCTTAATCGCCGCTTCAATTGCTGGTTTTGCTAAAGGAGCAATTTTTATAAACCATTGGGGCATCAAAAGAGGCTCTATTGGGTTTTTACAACGATAACAGTGACCAACAGCATGATGGAGAGGTTCTATTTTAACAAGTTTTCCCGATGACTTTAAAAGTTCAACTGTTTTTTGTTTTGCTTGAGCAACAGGAAGGTCTAGCAATTGGGGAGGAACATTAATCATTTTTCCCTCCGGGCTGATGCAAGAGATTATTGGAAGATTATGTCTTTGACCAATTTCAAAGTCGGTTTGATCATGAGCGGGTGTAACTTTCAGGGCGCCGGTGCCAAAATCAATCTCGATTGCTTGGTCGGCGATAATAGGAACTTCCTTTTTAATTAAGGGAACGACAGCCTTTTTGCCGATTAACTTTTGATATCTTTTATCTTTTGGATTTACTGCTACGGCTACATCGGCGAAAATTGTTTCCGGTCGGGTAGTGGCAATTTTTATTGGCCCATAATCCAAGTAATATAAAAATTCGTCTTTTTCTTGATGAACAACCTCCAATTCAGAAAAAGCGGTTCCACAATGAACACAATAATTGACAATTCTTTCTCCCCGATAAATTAGTCCATCCTGGTAAAGTTTTTTAAAAGTTTCCAAAACTGTTTTTAAGATCTCCGGTTCTAAAGTATATTTTTCTCTTGTCCAATCTAAAGAAAAGCCTAATTTTTTCATTTGTTTTTTGGCAATTCCCCGATTTTTCTCAACATAATCTTTTATCATCTGGTATAAAGTTTCTCGGTCAAAATCGAAGCGGGATTTTCCTTCTTCAGCGAGTTTTTTCTCAAAGACATATTGAGTTTCGATGCCCGCATGGTCGGTGCCCGGAAGAAATAAAGTTGGTTCTCCTTTCATTCGGTGATAACGACATAAAATATCTTCAACTACATACATCGCATGGCCCATATGTAAAGGAGCATTAGCGTTTGGAGGGGGGAGAAGGATAGTAAAAGGTTTTTTGCCAATAAGAATTTTTGGCGTAAAATATCCGCCCTTTTCCCAAAACTGGTAAATTTTTTCTTCAACTTTTTGTGGCTGATAGGTTTTTTCCATAATTTTCCTATTTTAGCAATTTTTTGCCTTAAGCTCAAATGAGGCAAGGGTTTTGTAGATTGGCCCTTGGGGAGTAAGAGTGCTTTGAATAAGTTTTAGGTGGTGAACAAAAAACTCCTGGCGGAGGATTTTAATTTTAGATAAAAGTCCACTAACATCCTGTGGCTTTTTAAGCCGGCCCAAGGTAAGATGGGGGACAAATGGTTTTTGGTCAAATTTAATTTTTTGCTTTTTTAATAATTTTCGGATTTTTAAGGCCAAAGCATTAAGTTTTCCCAATTCTCCTTTTAGCGAAAGATAAATTATTTTTGCCTTAGCGGGAGAGGGAAAGTAGTCAACTTTTTCTAACCGAAGATTAACTGGAGAAATTTGGTCACTTACCTCTTTCAAAATTTTTTCTATTTCTCCAACTTTATTAGGAGCGGTTTCTCCTAAAAAAACTAAAGTCAGATGGGTGTTTTTCGGTTTTACCAAACGGGCCTGAATCCCTGAGGATTTTAATTGGTTTTGGGTTTTGCTGATTTTCTTGTTGATTTTTTCTGGTATTTCCAAGGCAATAAAAACTCTCATCTTGATAGTATTTGGGAATTGTTATATGTTAATATTAACTTATGGACGAGGAAAAACAAAATTTGCCACCGGTAGCTGGAGAAGAGAGCGAAAATCAACTACCACCGGCCAATAATATTGAAGAGGAGAACCCATCTTCGCCTACTAATTTTCAGCCCCCTTCTGCTGTTAGTGAAACTCAGGGGTTCTTCCAAGGAGAGCAAGAACCTTTACCCCCGGAGCAGCCAAAACAAAATCCTTTTAAAAAAATTTTCCCTTTATTTTTGGGAATTTTATTCATATTTATCGTTGCCTTTTTGGCTTTTAAATTTCTTTTGCCCAAGGTTCAAAAACAAAAAGAAATTACCCTTACTTATTGGGGTCTTTGGGAACCAGAACCGGTAATGAATGGGGTTATTGCTGAGTGGGAAAAAGACCATCCCAAAATTAAAGTTAAATATCTTCAACAAAATCAAAGAGAATATCGAGAAAGACTCCAGTCAGCCTTAGCTAGAGAAGAGGGGCCGGATGTTTTTCGCTTTCATTTAACCTGGGTGCCAATGCTTAAAAATGAGCTTGAACCTCTACCTTCTTCAGTGATGAGTAGTTCTGCCTACGAGCAAACTTTTTATCCGGTAATTGCCGAAAATTTACGAACAGGAACAAGTTATTTGGGAATTCCCCTAATGATAGATACTTTGGCCTTATTTTATAATGAAGATATTTTTCTGGCCGCTGGTAAATCGCCACCAACAACCTGGGAGGAATTAAGAAATGTGGCCAACGAGCTTACGGTGAAAGACGAAACGGGAAAAATTCAAACCGCGGGGGTAGCCTTAGGAACTCCGACTAATGTTGACCATTGGTCAGATATTTTAGGCTTGATGATGCTTCAAAATGGAGCGGATTTAACTAATCCTGCTACCTGTAGTAAACAGGGGGGAGAAGAAGTTTGTTTGGGAGCGGATGCCCTAACTTACTTTACTTTATTTAAAAATGTCGACCATGTTTGGGATGAAACTCTACCCTCCTCAACTCAGGCCTTTGCTGCCGGGAAACTGGCAATGTATTTTGGGCCTTCTTGGCGGGTTTTTGATATTAAAGCCTTAAATCCAAGGCTAAACTTTAAAATCGTTCCCGTTCCCCAACTTCCTGGAGATAAACAAAAAATTAGTTGGGCAAGTTTTTGGATTGAGGGGGTAGCCAAAAGGAGTAAATACAAGAGCGAGGCCTGGGAATTTTTAAAATTTTTATCATCGCCGGCAGTGCTAGAAAGGCTTTATCAGGCGGAGTCTAATTTGCGCCTTTTTGGGGAGATTTATCCTCGAAAAGAGATGGCAGAAAAGCTAAAAACTAATCCATTGGTTGCTCCTTTTGTTGAACAAATCCCCCAGGCAAAAACCTGGTACTTATGCTCTTTTACTTGGGATAATGGTATTAATGACCGGATGATTAAATACTTTGAAGACGCGGTTAATGCTGTTAACTCCGGGAAAGCTGCCAGGGAAGCTTTGACTACTGCCGGCCAGGGAATTTCCCAGCTTCTTTCTCAGTACGGAATAGCATCATCAATTACTCGATGAAAAAAGCAATTTTGCAAACCTTGGTTTATGCTGATATTTTTGACTATCCTTTGACCGCCAGGGAAATTTATAAATTTCTTATTACCCCCAAGCCCTTGAGGTTTTCGGTTTTAAAAAAGAAACTTAAAGAAATAGCTCGGAGAGACGAATTGATTAAATCAAAAGGAGAATATTTTTTTCTCAAAGAAAGAGAAGAAACTGTCCGCCTCCGCCAAAAAAGAAAATTTTGGAGTCAGAGAAAAATTAAAATTGCCAAAAAAGTCAGCCGCTGGTTAAGACTTATACCCTGGATAAAAATGGTAGGAATTAGCGGTGCTCTAGCAATGGAAAATGCCGATAAAAACGATGACATTGATCTTTTAGTTGTGACTGCCAAAAAACGCTTATGGCTGACTAGGGTTTTAACTGTTTTTTTAACCGAGCTTTTGGGTCGCCGGCGTCGGCCAAAAGATAAGCAGGTTACCAATAAAATTTGTCTCAATATGTTTTTGGCTGAAAATTGCCTGACTGTACCAAAAAATGAACAAGACTTATTTTCTGCCCATGAGGTTGTTCAGTTTAAACTATTATGGGAGAGGGATAATTGTTATCAAAAATTTTTAAGAGCTAATTTATGGGTGAAAAATTATTTGGCTAATAGCTTAGATATTAAGTTAGATATTAAGAAATTAAAAGATGAGGATATTAAGGGAGAAAAAAAGAACAATTTCTTAATTTCTCAATTCCTTAATTTCTTAGAGCTTATTGCTTATAAAATTCAAACTGCCTATATGAGCTCAAAGCGTACAAGAGAAGTTGTTGGACCCCAGCGAGCGCGCTTCCATCCTCAGGACTGTCGAGAACGGATTTTAGAAAAATACCAAGAAAAATTAAGGAAAATATTTATAGTATAATGAAAACAGTATGGCCCTAACTGAGACCCAAACTGGAGAAAAAGAAAAACTGCCTTTGGTAGAAAGACCAACATTGCCGGAGATTCCTCCAGAAGTTGAGCGTGTGGAGGCAATTGCCGGAGAAGAGATTACTTTACCTAAACCGATTACCGATGATAGTGGCGGGACAGTGATTTTAGATAATGCCACCCCCCAACAAGTAATCATAACCCTTCCCATAACGGAAGAAGAAGTTCAAAAGGCGCTACATCTTAAAATTATTTATTCGCTGCGTTGGTTAGCTGAATTGATAAAAAGGTTATCTAAAATAATCGGCGGGAAGTTTGTTTATAAAATGAGGGTTTAGCGGCCGGGATTATAAGATGTACAAACCGATTTTTACAATAACCAACGATATTTTAGCCAATATTGGCTTGATTGAGGCGGCAAGAGAGGTAATTAAAAATGCTCCTTTAATTCCTGTTTACGAGGCAAGGTTTGTTAAAGATGCCATTTTGCGGACAGTTCACCATGGTACTCACCTGGAAGGAAACGATTTAACTTTGGCGGAGACGAAAAGAATTATTGAAGGAGAAAATACTTTAACTGGCTTGCGGGGGGCCCAAGAGGTTATCAACTACCGTAATGTTTTAAACTACATTGACAGTTTGGAGAAAGAGGCAAAAGAAGGTTTTTACTATACCCCAAAAATTCTGCAAAAAATTAATGAAATTGTTTGCGAAAGAATTCCTTTGGAGGGGGAAAGTAAACCGGGGGAATATAGAACTACCCAGGTAGTTTTGAAAGACGAGCGGACAGGAGAAGTAGTTTTTCGGCCACCACCGGCGGTAGAGGTTTCTTTTTTAATTGAGGATTTTTTTGACTGGCTAAATTCTCCGGAAGGAAGAAAGCTTCATCCTGTTTTGCGGGCGGGAATTGCTCATTATTTTTTGGTTGCTGTTCACCCTTTTTTGGAAGGAAATGGCCGGACGGCAAGGGCTTTTGCCACTTTGATTTTGTTTGTTGAAGGTTATGATATTAAAAAATTTTTTTCCCTGGAAGAATATTTTGACAAAGATGCCCATCGCTATTACCAGGCTTTGACTTTGGCTGACCAAACCGGACCGCTTGAGGAAAGAGACTTGACCCCCTGGTTGGAATATTTTACCCAGGCGATGGCAGTAGAACTAACGCGGATAAAAGAGCAAGTAAAGCGGCTTTCTTTAGACGCCAGGGTTAAAAGTCGGGTTGGAGCGCAAATTCCTCTTAACACCCGGCAAATAAAATTAATGGAATATCTGGAGGAGCACGGAAGCATTACCACCGCCGAGGCAAGAAAAATTGCGCCTGAATATTCTGACGATACCCTGGTTAGAGATTTAAATTATTTTGTTGCCCAAGGAGTGGCTAAAAAACAAGGAAAAACAAAAGCCGCCCGTTATGTGCTAAAATAGGGTAGCGACTAGCGATCGATGATCGGTGGCCGGAAAAAATGAAAGCAACCGATCCGCAATTTTTGTATATGGTTTTGGTTTTACCAACCTTGTTTGGTTTAACTTTGGTCGGCGAAGGATTAAATAAGGTTTTAAAGGATGAAAAACAGGGTTGGGTTTCAATTGTTTTTTGGTGTTCTTTTTATCTGGGTAGTTATTTTTGCCTTTGTTTTCTTCTCTAGTTGGCTAAAATGAAGTTTCAAAAATTAGCCGAATATTTTTCTAAACTTGAAGGCACTACCTCTCGTTTAGAAATCACTGCCATATTGGCTGATTTGCTTAAAGAAGCCTCAGCAGAAGAAGTGGCTAAAATTTGCTATCTTTCTTTGGGCCAGTTAGCTCCGCTTTATGCCGGAGTGGAGTTTAATTTAGCGGAAAAGTTAATGATTAAAGTTTTGGCTAAGGCTTTTGGGCAAAAAGAAGAAAAAATTCGCCAGGAGTTTAAGAAAACAGGAGATTTGGGAGAAACTACTTACAATTTAAAACTGAAAATTTTAAATTTAAAATTTAAAGAGCTGACAGTTGACGAGGTTTACGAGAGACTTTTGGAGATAGCTAAGGAAAGTGGGGAGGGGTCGGTGGAAAGAAAAATAGAGAAAATGGCGGCGTTGATAAACGAGCTGGATCCTTTGAGTGCCAAATATGTTGTCCGCATTCCTCCGGGCCGACTGCGTTTAGGCTTTTCTGAGCTGACAATTTTGGATGCTTTGTCTTGGATGTTGGTTGGTAATAAAAGCAAAAGAGAGGGAATTGAGGCGGCTTACAATGTTAGGGCGGATGTGGGAGAAATAGCAAAACAATTTAAAATTTTAAATTTAAAGTTTAAAATTGAGAGGGTCAAACCACAAGTAGGAATTCCGATTATGCCGGCACTTTGCCAGCGGTTGCCAACGCCGGAGGAAATGATTGAAAAAATGGGCTTGGTTGCTGCCGAGCCAAAATTTGATGGCACGCGTTTGCAGGTTCATTTTCGTCGGCCGGATTTGGTGGCGATTTTTACCCGGAATTTGGAAAATGTGACAGCAATGTTTCCGGATGTTGTTGAGGGAGTAAAAAAAGAAGTCAAGGCAAAGGAGGCAATTTTAGATGGTGAGGCAATTGGTTTTGACCCAAAAACAGGGAAATTTTTACCGTTCCAAGAAACAATTAAGCGCAAGCGAAAATATGAAATTGACCAAAAGGCAAAGGAAATTCCTTTAAAATATTTTGTTTTTGATATTTTGTATAAAGATGGGAAAAGTTTGCTGAACTTACCTTTGGAAAAAAGACGAAAGATTTTGGAAGAGACCTTGCCACCCAAAAACGAGCGAATTGTTTTGACTCCGCAAATTATTACCCAAAGCGCTGATGAGTTGCGGCGATTTTATGATGAGCAAGTGGCTAAAGGTTTGGAGGGGGCGGTGGTAAAAAAATGGCAGGCGGTTTATGAACCGGGTCGCCGAGGTTATACCTGGGTAAAATTTAAAGCCGAGAAAAAAGGAAAAAGAGGAGGAAGGCTAGCGGATACTTTGGATTGTGTGGTAATGGGATATTATAAGGGAAAAGGGAAAAGGGCGGCTTTTGGGATTGGCGCTTTTTTGGTGGGAGTAAGGGAGTCAGAAAATTCTGATCGGTTTCTGACAATTTCAAAAATTGGCACTGGTTTAACTGATGAGCAATGGCGAGAGTTAAAATTGAAAATTGAAAATTTAAAATTGAAAACTGAAGAAAAGCCTAAACAATACTTAGTTGATAAGAATTTAACCCCTGATATTTGGGCAGCGCCGGGTTTGGTGGTGGAAATTGAGGCGGATAATATTACTGTTTCTCCAGTTCATACTGCTGGTTTGGCTTTGCGTTTCCCTCGGCTTTTACGTTTCCGCGAGGATAAATCTCCGGAGCAGGCAACCACTTTAGCCGAGGCAAAAAAGCTTTACCGGATGCAGAAGTAATTCTCTCTTGACAAATTTGTTGCTATTAGTGTATACATTATTGTATATGAAAATGCAACAATTCGAACCGAAAATCATTTCTATTACCCAATTAAGGCGCGATATAGATACCTTGGAAGAAGTTTTGGCTCGAAACGAGGAAGCTTGGATAATGCGTAATCAAGATTTATTATTTGTTGCCTTGGCTCCAGAAAGATACCGTCAGTTGCGTTCTGGTAGAGTAGGGAAAAACAAAATCGAGACTGCCGTGGCTACCATTCAAAGGATTAGAAGTAAATTTGCTCAGGCAAAAAAGAGAGTGGTTTCTGATTATGTTTCCTTAATGCGGGAGGAACGAATTAAAAAATGGAAAAAGTAGTTTTGGACACTTCAGTGGTAGTAAAGTGGTTTGTGGAAGAAGAAGGCAGCGAAAAAGCGGTGGATTTTTTGGAAAACTATCGTCAGGGAAAATTGAAAATCCTTGCCCCAGAAATCATTGGCTTAGAACTGGCAAATGCTTTGTTTTTTGGTGCAGGTTTGAGGGGTAAAGTTCTTCAAGAAGCGCTAGCGGCATTTTATAATTTAGGTATTGCTCTTATTCCTTTAGATGAAACTTTAGTTAGGGAAGCGAGTAAATATTCCGAGAAATTTAAAATTGCTACCTATGATGCTTTGTTTATTGTTTTGGCTGAAAAAGAAAAATGTGCTCTTATCACCGCCGATAAGAAACATCATCAGAAAAGTTTTTCCCGACGAATAAAATATCTTTAAATCTAAAGCAGATGTGAAAGTGAGTATATGATTCTATGAAAATGTTTCTCACCTGTCAATCTTAGCTTGACCTGTTAAAATTGTTTTGTCCAACTAGGACAAGATTGGAGGTGAGAAACAATGGAAGAAGAATATTTTGTCGGGATTGACCTGCATAGGCAATATTTTACTTGTTATGCTACTAATGGAAAAGGGGATGAGATTTTAAAGGAAAGATTGTCCAATTGCCAAGAAGCGGTTGATGATCTAGTGAAGCATTTCCCTTTTCCTCCTAAGGTAGTAATTGAGGCAACGAGAAACTGGATGTGGTTGGTAAAAGCTTTAAAAGAAAAAGGTTGCCAAGTAAG
>Ga0209162_1004005_pt1 | contig 11384 bp, 11 predicted proteins | sample YNPNPMetaG_FD_187121 | JGI IMG/M metagenome (GOLD analysis project Ga0209162, IMG submission 187121) | Anoxygenic and chlorotrophic microbial mat microbial communities from Yellowstone National Park, USA - YNP NP MetaG (SPAdes) (version 2) ...
TAAGTTTAAAATAGTCATTTCAAGATATGCGTATGTGTTCATTTGGTGCATCCCTCATTAATGGAATGGGGGATGCACTAAAAAAATGTAACCTACTGAGTTATTGTATGCTTAACTTTAAAGGTTTTTTAGATTATTATTAGAAGAATGAGGGTGGTTTTTTATTTACCTCTATAATAGCAGCTACCTTTTTTATCATCAAAAAAAATAAAAGGTATGAAATCAAAAGATGAAGGGTTTTGACTATGATTTTTTAACGTTAACTGCTTTTAACCCTTTCTCAGAGTTCTCCACTTCGAACTCTACTTTATCCCCTTCCTTCAGGAATGTTCCACTAGGTACTGATGAACGATGAACAAATATATCTTTACCGTTCTCATCAGTTATGAAACCATACCCTTTTCTTGCATTGTACCATTTAACATTTCCTTTCATTTTACTATTCACTTATCCTTCAGACAATTATTTTACCCAACCGTCTGATTTATATCTTTACAAAAGAAATAAAAAAACAAAGTATATCCTAGAATACCCACTTATCTGAGGGCATCATTCATTATCTTTGTCTTTTTTTTCTTTTGTAACAGGTACATAAAATGATTTAGTATTTTATATAGATTTCTACAGTGATAAATAGGATGGGTAAAACATGTTTATTAGAAAATATCTGACTAAAAAAAGTGTTTCACCATGAGACGTAGATTATAGTAATAAAAAAACTTCTATTTATACAACAAAAAAATCAGGGTAACAATTAATAAATAACCTCCTCATTTTCTGAATAAAAGAACATATAAATAATGGTTCTATATTTCGATTTTTTGCTGCTTTATGTGCGGTATCGTAGGTATAATAGGGGACAAACCTGTATCCCGTTTGATATATCATAGTTTATTCGCGCTTCAGCATCGTGGGCAGTCATCAGCTGGTAAATTAACATATGATGGTAACATCCACATATACAAAGACGCGGGGTTAGTCCGTGATGTATTCAACGAGGAGAAGAAGATAGACACCCCGGGTAATATAGGTATAGGTCACACAAGGTACTCAACCGCTGGTTTAGATGATATTGAATCACTAAAAAGAAACGCTCAACCAGAATACCTAGTTAACCCGTTCCTAGCAGCTGTTCATAATGGTAACATATACAACTGCGCTGAGATGAAGAGTAAAACAAATAGAAAACCAAGAACTGAATGCGATATACAATGGTTACTATTACCCATGGCTGATCAGTTATTCAAAAAGGAGATAACTGTTGACGTGATCTTTGAAGCATGCAGAGAGGTTATGAGTCAGGTTAAAGGCAGCTACTCAGTGTTATACCTAGCAGACTCAGGGGATAATCCTTACTTATTCGCTATGACTAGCCCTAGGAAGATAAGACCATTAGTACTAGGAGAGTCAAACGGTATGTATTGTTTCGCATCAGAGACACGTGTGTTTAAACGCATTAACTTCGAATACGTGAAGGATATACCAGGAGGCTCTGTTGTAATCATAGATAAAGACGGTAACATATACGAGAAACAACTAGTTAAAAAACAAGAGATGCCTTGCATGTTCGAGTTTGTATACTTCGCTAAACCTGACTCAAGGATTAACGGTATCTCTATTCACCGTGTAAGGGATGAGATCGGCCGGTTACTAGCAAAAGAAGCACCAGTGGACGCTGACATCGTTGTACCTGTACCAGAGTCAGGTAGAAGATACGCTTTAGGTTTCTCAAGAGAATCAGGTATACCCATCGATGAGGGTATAATGAAGGATAAGGATGAACGATCATTTATACAGCAGACTCAGGAGAACAGGGATAAAGTAGTTGAAGAAGGGTTATCATACATAAGATCAGTTCTAGATGGAAAAAGAGTAGTACTATTAGACGACTCCATAGTGCGCGGTACAAATATAAGGAAGATCGTTAAAGGTTTAAGGAACGCTGGCGCTAAAGAAGTTCATCTAAGGATAGGATGCCCACCGTTGATAGCACCCTGCTACCTCGGTATAGATATGCGTAGCAAACACGAGTTCATAGCACGTGACGAAAAAGGAGAAATCAAAAAACCAGAGGTTATAGCCAAGGAGGTAGGCGCTGACTCATTAGCCTATATAAGTATAAAAGGCTTAGAGAAAGCTGTAGGTATAAACATATGTAAAGGATGCATACAGTTCCCTGATGGTTACCCGCCAGAGATGCGTGAAGATGTTCTTAGATTATTCATGAACAGTAGAAAAGATAGACGAGCATATGAATGCGTATAAGAAAAACTCTTTAAACATATTTTAAATCTGGTTTTACCCAAACAATAAAAAAAATGATAAACCATTAACGTATTATCCGCTCTAATCAGTTTATAGTTTAAATAATAGAAATAAGATACCATTCTGATTATGAATAGTGGTGCTAGGAGAGTAAGAGGATGGAGACAGCTACTATAGAGTCGAATAAGGACGCCACAATATCAAAAACAACTGGTAAACCAAAGATAGCTTACTTCTCCATGGAGATAGGTATAGATGAGCGTATACCCACATATAGTGGAGGCTTAGGAGTACTAGCTGGTGACACGTTGAAATCATGCGCTGACCTCAACGTACCAATCGTAGGGGTAACCTTACTATCTGAGAATGGGTACTTCTACCAACAGATAGACGAGGACGGGAATCAAACAGAGCTACCATGCAATTTCAACATTAATGACTTGTTAACATCTCTACCAGCTAGGACTAGTATAACAATTGAGAATAGAACAGTTCATATAAGAGTATGGTACTACCTCGTACAAGGTATAAACGGGTACATAGTACCAATATTCTTCCTTGACACTAACCTACCTGAGAACTCAGATTACGATCGTGAGATAACTAAATACCTCTACGGCGGTGATTCCAAATACCGTCTAGCACAGGAGATGGTGCTAGGTATAGGCGGTGTAAGAGCATTACAAGTATTAGGGTACAAGACCATTGATAAATACCATATGAACGAGGGGCATGCAGCGTTGAGTACACTTGAACTATTCAATCAGTATAAGGATGTAGAAAGGGTTCGTGAGCAGTGCGTATTCACAACGCATACACCTGTTGCAGCAGGTCACGACCAGTTTGACTTGTCACTCGCTAAGAGCATGCTCGGCAACCTGCTACCTGAACCCATACTCAATGAGATCACATTTGAGAATAAGTTAAACATGACAAGGTTAGCTCTCTTCTTCAGTCACTACGTCAACGGTGTAGCGAAGAAACACGGTGAAGTGTCACGTATGATGTTCCCAGGGTACGCTATCGACTCTATAACCAACGGTGTCCATACACCTACATGGGTCTCAGAGCCTTTTGCTCGTTTATTTGACAAGTACTTACCAGGATGGAGAGCTGACCCTTATACGTTACGTGCAGCTTTCAGTATAGATAAAAAAGAGATATGGGCTGCTCACATGGAAGCTAAAAAGAAACTAATAGACTTTGTGAACAGTAGATACAACAGCGGCCTTAACTATGATCATTTCACCATAGGGTTCGCGAGGAGACAAACCGCTTATAAGAGACCAGATTTACTTATATCAGACCCTGATCGTCTACTGAGAATAGCTGAGAAAGCAGGTCCTATACAGATCATATACGCTGGTAAAGCCCATCCTAAAGATGAATCAGGTAAAGAAGCTATCCGGAGGATATTCCAAGTTATGAAGATGATCAACGGGAGAGGAAAAGTGAAGATAGCGTTCATACATAACTATGATATGGCTATAGCTAAACTATTAACATCAGGCGTGGATTTATGGTTGAATACTCCTCGTAGACCACAAGAAGCATCAGGTACATCAGGTATGAAAGCCGCTCATAATGGTATACCACAGTTCAGTACACTTGACGGATGGTGGATTGAAGGACGCATTGAAAATATAACAGGCTGGGCTATTGGTACGAGGAAGTCAAATGAACGTGAATCAGATGATGAATCTGACCGTAATGAGATGTACGAGAAACTAGAAACATGGATTCTACCTAAATTCTATAATGATAGGGATAACTGGATTCGTACTATGCGCAGCTGCATAGCTATAAACGCTTCTTTCTTCAACACTAACCGTATGATACAGCAGTACGTGCTAAACGCTTATTTTATGTAAGTAGAAGGATTCATACATTGGTTTAACGTACTCTACATCCTCTACTAATGCTCTTAGTATCTCACCTACACTCCAAGCCTGCGTGATACAACCCTGAGGAGTGAACGGAGGGTCACCGTCAAATATCTCAGGTATAGAACCATCCCAGTTCTCACCGTAGATGCTAAGCATAGGTTCTAAGAATTTAGAGTAGGCGTACTCACGAGCCTTCTCAGTGTAACCATGAACCTTCACATAGGCTTTTATGAAGGATCCTAAGAGCCATGGCCATACTGTACCGTTATGATAAGCAACCTCCTTACCGCCTCCTCCTAGGTATGAGCCTTTATAACCAGGGTTATCAGGTGACAGCGTCCTTAAACCAAAGATCGTTAACAGTTTATCCTCTATAACATGTACTATACGCTCCTGCATCCTTTTATCTATCATGGTGTGATCCAAAGAGACTAACAGCACCATGTTAGGCCGCACTGAGTTATCCATAGTATCCAACACATCGTATAGATCAGTATACCTCTGCGTGAAGCTATCCTTAACCTTGGATGCTAACTCACTGTATGTATCCTTACGGTATAACAGCGTTGATAGTTTACTCATTATACATAAAGCATTGTACCATAATGCTTGTATCTCAACCGCTTTCCTCATTCTAGGTGTAGGGTAATAGTCACCTATTTTAACATCCATCCATGTTAAACCAGGTCCATGGCTGATAAGGTAATCATCATCCATGTGTATATCATATAACGTACCATTCTTGTAGGATTGAATGATAGAGGTAAGGGTCTGCCACAGTTCATCTAAAAGATGCACATCATTAGTGTATTTAAGATACTGATACACCCTGTCTATGTACCATAATGACGCGTCAACAGTGTTATAGACTGGTTTTGAATCCTGATCTGTGAACACGTTAGGTACAAGGCCGTTCTCGCAGTACTCACTGAAAACCCTTAGAATATCCTTAGCGTCATCATACCTCCTAGTAACCAGGGTTAAACCAGGTAACGCTATTAGTGTATCCCTCCCCCAGTCGCTGAACCAGGGGTAACCAGCTATAATTGTTCTCCTGTTGTCTCTCTTCACTATGAATCTATCAGCTGATAAAACTAGCTTCTCGAATCCTTTATGAGTGACAGGGGTTTTTGATAGTAAACCCTCCAACCTCCGTCTCTCAGCCATGTATAATTTTAACGGGTCATCGTAACACTCGTTATCAATCGTTAAAACCATGAAGAACTCGCAGTCCCTCTCTATACTCTTATGGAATTCACCTACATGCAGAGCGTGATCAATATACGAGTCATTCCTCTTCATATCCATCTCGTAGAGGAACTCATCCCAGTACTCATCAGAGTGGTACAACGAGTCATCAAGTAGTATCCTTATTGTTTTATCAATGTTAACAGGTGTTACATGCACACCGTCATCAACGTTCTCCTGGATGATGGTTATATCCCGTCTTTTAGTAACATTGTAGAAGTAACGAGGGTTAACATAAGGGTGGTATATCATGGTTAAAGGCTTACATGTTTCAACCTTGTAGTATAGTATCGTTGTATTCCTATGATACGGCATAAAGATCTTCTTCTCTATACGTACATCCTCCACGTTGTATGTGAAACACGGTAGAAGATCAAACATGAAAACAGGTGGATGATCATTAAGATCATAGGTTTTACCATCTAATCTTATACACTCACGTATCATTGGTACAAACATCCATCTGTTAGTAGGCGGGTTGAGACTAGCAATTAGTAAACCATGATACTTCCTTGATAATCTGTTATCAATAGTCTGTGAAGCGTAACCACCTAACCCATTAGTAACAATCCACTCCTTCATAGCACCTCCTGGTATATGTCAAGTATACGTTTAGTAATAGTATCCCAGGTGAACTCTGATAACACACGTTCCCTACCGTTCCTACCCATGAATAAAGCATGCTCCTTTGATTTTAAAACCTCTTTCACACCCCATGCTATATCATCAGGGTTATAAGGGTTCACGTGTATACCGCATTGTTTCTCACCGGAGGGTATAACCTGCTCCCTCATACCATTAGTACCTCTTGCTCCTACGACCACGGGTTTACCCATAGCCATAGCCTCAGTGCATACTATACCAAAAGGCTCGTATAATGATGGTATAACCACAACGTCAGATGCAGCGTAGTGTAGTATACGCTCAGGTTCACTTACGAACTCTGATCTTATAATCACTTTATCATTTAAACCATACTGGTTGATCATATCCCTGAGCATACCTTCAAGGTCACCTACACCCAGTATCATTAATTTAGCTGACGGGTAATCCCGCAGGATGCTAGGGAACGCTTTAACCAGGTTGTCAACTCCTTTAACTGTTACAAGCCGCCCTATGAAGAAGATCATTAACTCATGATCCTGTATACCGTATCTTCTACGCAGGTTAACAACCTCTTCTCGTGGTATCCTCTCAGGGTTGTATTTACACGGGTCTACTCCATTCCAGCATACACGTATCTTATCAACTGGGAATCCTAGTTTAAGCAACTCATCAGCCATAGCGTGTGATACTGTTATCACAACGTCGGCTATCTGAGCACCTTCAAACTCTATATCCTTGATCGTGTGTGACCCTCTACCTATGGATCTACCAATCTCAGTTGAGTGAACATGAAACACTAAAGGCTTACCCATCTCTTTCTTAGCTACTATACCACCCATTATCCCTAGCCAGTCATGAGCGTGTATAATATCAAATACCCTATTGTTTTTTCTAACTAGCAGGTTAACCAGCTGTGACGCTGATATTATATTATAGCTTAACACGTCAGCGTAGAATTTAAAATGAGAACCCCATGATTTCAACTCATGATCAGCTGATAGATAAAAAGGGATAGTGTAATCCAGTGTTTTAGGACGGTAGACTTCTACACCATTATAATTATCAGAGGTTGGTAGATTGTTACCAGGATTCATAGTGAACACTGTCACTTCATGCCCGTAAGCAATCTGCTTCAGTGATACCTCAGTGGCGAATGTACCAAGTCCACCGTACAATACCGGGGGGTACTCCCATGAGAAATGAACAATCCTCATACAAATATCAGCTCTTTGAATGAATCCAAACTACTCCTCGTTATTAGTAATACACGAAGTAATATTAAAAACTATTATTTTTTTTTGTGAAGTTCAAACATGATTAACAAAACAAACTCAGGTAGGAATCTGATTTCACGTACCTTATTCATTTATCATGATAACATGTTGATACGGCTCAGGCATCGATTTTTTTTATTATATAAACCAGTTTTTTTACACTAATTTTGATGAATATGATTACAACAAAATCCACTTGAAAAACAAAATTATACATCAAATAAAACACTAAGCATCAACACCATGGGTAAAACCTAAAATCAATTCAGTTAAAAAAAATGATCTATGAACCTGATTAAACCTACACGGCGACGCAAACCTGAATCCAAGGAAGATGCTCTATAATCATTCATTATCAGGAAACATAGAAAATATTTAAAATAATATAAAGAGATGATGATTAAAAAAAACTTTTGATCTACAGCATTGACTGTATAAGCCTGTTTATATCCTCTGATCTGTAACCCAGAGAGCCACCTATCTTAAAAGCTCTTTTAATCCCGCCGTAGCCTTTTCTCGGTGGGTTCAAACGGAATAATGGTTTAACCTCTGGTATCTCCACGTAACTAAACGTGTTATTTATTATAGCGTCTGCTAACTCATCTAACGTTTTAAAAGGAGTAGATGATTGTATATACTCCTCAGTGATTGGTTTATCACCTATTAAACGCCCACGGGTTGATATCAGCTTAGATAACGTATCCTTATCTATCTCACCGTAGGTGACGTAATCCTTCACCACCTGCAGCATACCCTTATACACTTTGTTCTCCTCGATTAACACGCAGTGGTTAACCCTTGTTAAACGAAGCATCCTCAATGTTTTTTTGATATCAGGTTTCATTTTAATACCGCTTCTTACACGTATAACCGCATAAACCATAAAATCTACACTGCTCCTTCAATAGTTGTAGAAACGTCAGGCTGCTGTAACTTAACATTAGCAGAGCCTGATGTTATACCTAGTTTTATCCTCTCTTTATCAGTTATCCTTATCTCTATAGTCTTCTTCAAAGCGTTAAATGATGCTTTAGCGTTGTTAACAACTGTTTTTGTTTTACCCCTTGTGAAAGACCAGCAGTCATTTATACCAGCTAACCTTAGTATCTTCTTAGCCACGTCATTAGTAGCAAGCCCTAAGCCTCTTGGAGCTGGTTTGAATGTCACCTCCACTGATCCGCTTTTACCAGTAACAGTGAATGGTACTGTATGGGGTTTACCGCAACCGCACTCCCATGACCCGCATCCTCTTCTGATCTCTATGATGTTTAGTTTAGCGTTATCAATAGCGTTTTTAATACTAGCCCCTACTTCTCTGCCTTTAGCCTGACCTAAACCTATGAAGCCGTCCTTGTTACCAACTGCTACTGTGATTACGAATTTCACTCTTCTACCTGAATCAGTCATCCTCTGAACCATGTTCACGTCTATAACCTCATCCTCCAGGTCAGGTAGCAGCGTATCCACTATCTCAGGTTCACATAAAGGTAAACCAGTCTTCAAAGCATCACTCATATTTGTAATCTCATTGTTTTTAACCATTCTACCTAAACGGGTTTTAGGTGACCATTCAAGCAGAGTACTTGGTCCTGATTCATCTAGAGTTGATGATCCTGTTTGTGATCCTCTCTGATTCATTCTAAATCTAACCTCCTAGAATCTTGTTTTTTATATCAGTGACAGTTGACTTTAACTCTGGTTTCAAATGTTTACCTGTTATACGATCAAGTGAAGGCAGCATATCAGGGTCATGCGGGCAGTTAACACCCGCATCTAACACGCCTTTAAGCACAGCGAAAAGCTTAGAGCCTTTAGTGGGTTTATTACGTCCGATATCAAGTATAACATCTGATATGTTATTATCCTTAGCTTTTTTACCAGCTAGTAAACCTGTTAGATAAGCAGCTGGCGTAGTAGCTGTCGAGTAACCCCAACCGTAGTTCTTCACTAGATCCTTCGTGAAAGCTTGTACTAGCACCCTGTCACCGGTCTCATCGTATTTAACGAATTGGACACGTGTATGCTTTATTGATTTCCTTACAACTAAACGTATCTTCTTTGATTTAAGCAGTTTTAAACGTTTACGGTAATCAGTTCTACCTTGTCTATGGCGACGTGGTTTAACATGGTACCTTGGCCCACCTTTCACTGTTTCACCTCCTCTTTTAACACGCCATCTGCTATCAGATGAGATCTAAGGTGTTGTTTACTACGGAATTCTCCTCCTTTAGCTCGCATATAATAAGTCCTGTAGAGATGAGGCGTTATAACCTTCTCATCACGTAGCTGCCTAAGGTAAATCCTTAGTGAACGTATAGTCCTTATCCATCGTTCTTTACGAGGTAGACGAGCATACTTAGTACCTTTACGTGAACCCTGCCCTCTGCGTCTACCTTTCTCTTTTTGATTCTTTTTGTACTTACTCCTACCACTTGATATACCCTGCACTGGTTTCTTCTTGATCGCTCCACCGTTAATAAGCACCATTATATCCTTACGGATAGATGCTTTAGCTATCTCCTCTAATCTATCAGGATCCATCCATACTCGGTTCACACCGCATTTCAATATGGATGCTGCTAAACGTCTTTGTATTCGTAGATCAGCCATATATTACACCTTCATGTTGAGTATACGTATATTCAACTCCTGTGCTTTTTTAGCTATCTCAGCTCTTTTCCTACTACCAACTGTGCTGCTTATACGAGCAGCCTGGGTTTTAGGGTTAAGTCGTTCAAGGTCGTGCACGTTATAAACTAGTACATCCTCGAAACCTGACGGGTGTAATCCTCTAACCATGCTTGGGCCACGGAAACCTACACGTACCACACTGGGTCTATACTTTTTATGCATCCTCATCTTAGAGGATATGCCTCTTGGTCTTCGCCATTTCATCGGTATGCGTTTATACCTGAACCATTCCTGACGTAGGAAACGTGGTGTACGCTGCTTAATCTTCTTTCTTAGTATGAGCATCTCCTTCTTCTCAGATGGTATCTCTGGTTTCTGTTTAGCTCTGTATGCTTCTTCCTCCTCGATTATGGTTACTTCTTCTTTCACCTCTGCTTCTTCTTTACCCTTATCAGATAGATCACCTGTTTCCTCTGTTTTTTCTTTTTTATCTTCTTTTTTAGTTTCATCGGTTTTTTCTTTTTTCTTCTCCTTGGTTTTCACCTTGTTTTCTTTCTTTTTAGTTTCAACTGGTATCTCTGATACTTGTTTCAGTATATCCTCAGCTAACTTCTCTGTTATACCTTTTATACTTGTTAGATCTTTAACCTTAGCTTTTTTTAGTTTCTCTAATGAAGTGTAACCATGATCGTAGAGGATCTCTGCTCTTGCTCTCCCTACTCCTTTGAGTTTTGTGAATTCTTTTATAACGTCATCTTTACTCATAATGGATCATTCTCCTTTACTAGTTATGTAGATACCATCCTGGAATACTCTAACATCCCTGTTTTTCACCTTTGTTGCTTTCTCTATGTTAGCAGCGGTTTGCCCTACTTTATCAACGTCTAAACCTGTCAGTATGATACTATCACCTTTTATATCAACTTTTACGCCGTCTAGGATCCTTGCTTTCCTAGGGGCTCTTTCACCTAGGAAGTTGCTTATCATGAGCGTGTCGCCCTCAAGACTCACTTTTATAGGGAAATGTGAATACACGGTTTTCATCGTGTACTGATAACCATCAGTCACTCCTTTTATCATGTTCCGTATATGCGCAGTGAATGTACCAACAAGTGCTTTCTCTCTTCTATGAGGTGAATCATCACAGTACACCTCGATAATATTATCATTTCTCCTTATTTTTACACGTGGATGCTTTAGTTTCTTATGGATTTCACCTTTCACTCCTTTAACACGTATAGTATCATCACTCAGCGTAACCTCTACACCATCTGGTATAACAATTCTCTCTTTTACCTCAGCTGGTTCTTGTTTCTCACTCATAAGTAAGCTCCTCCTCTAGTAAACGTAGGCGAGTAGTTTACCTCCTATACCCTTCTGTCTCGCGTCAACCTGTGAGATGACCCCGCTGGTTGTTGTGAGTATGAGTAAACCAAAATTCCTAGATGGTAGATAACGAGTCTCCCATTTCTCA
>Ga0209162_1004015_pt1 | contig 11362 bp, 8 predicted proteins | sample YNPNPMetaG_FD_187121 | JGI IMG/M metagenome (GOLD analysis project Ga0209162, IMG submission 187121) | Anoxygenic and chlorotrophic microbial mat microbial communities from Yellowstone National Park, USA - YNP NP MetaG (SPAdes) (version 2) ...
AAACCGTTCCGGCAGGGTGAAGTCGCATTGAATGGTGGCGCACTGCCACCGCCGGCCCAAGGCATCCTTGAGTTTGATATCGATCTTGGGGCCGTAAAAGGCCCCTTCTCCCTCGCAGATCTGATAGGGAAGATTCTTGACTTTGAGCGCCCCCATGAGGGCGTTGGTGGCCAGCTCCCACTCGGCATCACTGCCGATGGATTTCTCCGGCCGGGTGGACAGCTCCACTTCGTAGTCAAACCCGAAGATGGACATGACGTCGGCCACAAAATCCAACACCCCCAGGATTTCACTTTCCACCTGGTCCGGCCTACAAATTATATGGGCATCGTCTTGGGTGAACTGCCGCACCCGGGTGAGACCGTGCAGCACCCCAGAACGTTCATGGCGCAGCACCGTCCCCAGTTCAAAAAGGCGTAAAGGCAGCTCCCGATAGCTGCGCACCCGCGATTTGTAAATCAGCATGTGGGCCACGCAGTTCATGGGCTTAATCCCATATGCCTGCCCTTCCACCTCGGTGAAATACATGTGCTCACGGTAATTCTCCAGATGTCCGGAGCGCTCCCACAAGTCTTTTTTAAGCATCTGGGGGCCCATTACCATCTGGTAGCCGCGTTTCAGATGCTCCCGGCGCTCAAAATCTTCAATGATCTTACGTAACAGAGCCCCTTTGGGATGGTAGATCACCAGCCCGGGTCCGGCCTCCTCCTCAATGCTGAACAGACCCAGTTCCCGCCCCAGACGCCGATGGTCCCGGCGTTTGGCCTCCTCCAGCAGCTCCAGGTGCCGGGCCAGCTCTGCCGTAGTAGGAAAAGCAGTGCCGTAAATGCGTTGCAGCATGGGTTGCCGCTCGTCACCCCGCCAATAGGCACCGGATACCCCGGTAAGCTTAAATGCTTTCAAATAACCGGTGGAAGGCACATGAGGGCCGCGACACAGGTCCACAAAGCTCCCCTGGCGGTAAAGACTTACCCGCTTCTGAGGAATCTCCCGAAGAATTTCCACCTTGTAGGTCTCACCCTGCTCCTCAAAGAGCCTGATGGCTTCTTCTAAAGGCACCTCCTGACGCTCAAAAGGCAAGTCCCGGGCCGCTATTTCCCTCATTTTGGCCTCAATGCGGCTCAGGTCTTCCGGCGTGAAACTCTCTTTCGTATCAAAGTCGTAATAAAACCCCGATTCAATGGCCGGACCGATGGCGATTTTCACCCCCGGAAACAGGGATCGCACCGCCTCGGCCATGACATGCGAGGTGCTGTGCCGCATGATTTCCAGACCTTGAGGACTGTCCAAGGAAATAGGCGCAATCGTGCAGTCCTGGTCAAGACGATGGGACAGATCCACCTCGACCCCGTTTACTTTGGCGGCCACCACCTCCCCGCCACCCGACACTCCCAGACCCTCCAAGGCCTGGGCCGCCGTCACCCCTTCCGGCAGCTCCCGGCAGGGACCACCGTTTAAGCACACCCTGATCATCTCACTCTCAAAAAAAAGGCATCTTGGTAATGCCACCAGGGCTTGACCAGATGCCAGTTAATTTATTGACCTAATTCAACCACTGCTGATATACTGCCTAACCTTGAGGGCTCCCGTAGAGAAGTCACTTTTTTTCTATGAAAATTCTGTCCATATTTTGCACGAATACCCGCAGTTGTCAAGAAATTTTCCACAGTCTGCTCTTCCACGGTGAACAGCACCGTCAGATAAGAAGCTTATATTTGTAAAAATTACTGCCCTGGATTATAAGTCAGTTAAAACAAAAAGTTACGTCATTGGTACCTTTCCTTGGCCAATGATCCGGCTGGCTTAGCCTTTGTGTCAGGCTGACAAACAAGGGGGGTCCAGTAAATTGGTTATGGTTCCCGGAGAAGAGATGGGTTGGCCAAAACCGGATAGCAAAGTGAACCCGCTGTATAGAACCTGTCTTCTTCTCGGGGTAGTGCTCCTTTGCTGGCAGATTCCCGCCTGCGGTACCGGCCCCTCCGAGAGGGAGCTCTGCCATATCCTCCGGGCCTCCTGGCAGAGTTATTGCCTGTCCTATATTTCCCCCGAAGGACGGGTGATTATCCCTGAGCAAGGCGGCGGCACCATCTCCGAGGCTCAGGCTTATGCGCTGCTCCGGGCCTTATGGGCCGACGATGAACAAACTTTTGCCCGGGTATACGCCTGGACCTGGCAGAACCTCTCCCGGGTGAAAAAATTCGGGGATCATCTCCTGGCCTGGCAGTGGGGCAAAAAAGACGATGGCTCCTGCGGCGTAATTGATTGGCATACCGCCACCGACGGCGACCTGGATTACGCCTTGGCTCTGCAACTGGCCGGCCGGCGGGGTTGGCGAGTCCCGCCGCCCTTGCCCGACTATAGTGAAGAGGCCCGCCAGGTGCTCCATGATATCCTGGACAAGGAAGTGGTGTCACTTCCTAATGGGACGCTGGTTCTGACCCCGGGCAACTGGCATGAAAATGCCCCGCCCTATCTTCTCAATCCGTCGTATTTTTCCCCCGGGTTTTATCCCCTTTTCCATTTACTACGACCGGATGCCCGCTGGGCCCGTCTGCAAGACGACACCTACCGGCTATTACAGGAACTGCGAAACAAAATGGACCAAGCCCCAGGAGTGGGCCTGTTTCCGAACTGGTGTCGAATAGAAGCCGACGGCCGGCTGGCCCCAGCCCCTGGTCGGGACAACCACTTCGGCTGGGACGCCGTGCGCCTGCCCTATCGTCTCGCCCTGGATGCCCTCTGGCACCGCAACCCACAGGCCGTCCAGCTGTTGGCTGACACTATCCTGCCCTTTGCCAAAAAAGAATGGCACCTCCGAGGGAGGCTGGCCGCGATTTATACCTATCGCGGCCAGTCTCTGGCCCCTTTTGAGAGCCCGGTGATCTATGCCGGCGTCCTGGCCGCCGCCTTGGCCGTCAATGATAAGCCTTTTGCACATGAGATGGCCAGGAAAATCTTGTCCTTTTATCGGCAATATGGCCGACTGGCCTACTTCATGGCCCCGGAAAACTATTATGACAATAACTGGGCCTGGCTGGGGCTGGCCCTGTACGCCGGGTGGGTGCGGGTTTTTTGACCGGCCGTCAACCACCCACAGCTCGGTAAATAAGTGGACGCTGGGATCGGTGCTCCGGCCCCCCACCTGTCACCCTTAAGGTTCTACCTCAGGCAGCGGGCACATTCCTCATAGCCATACTGTTTGAGGTGCTGGAGAATTTCCCTGGGGTTGCCCTGACAGGGTATCTTGCCTTCCAACATGATGTAACCGCTGTCGGTATCGAGATAATCCAGGATGAAGCCCGTATGGGTGATAATCAGCCCGGATTTTTCCCGATGCCTCCGCCGACGGTCTTTTTGCAGCAAGCGCTTGATAATCTCCCCCACTACCTGGAGATTTTCCAGATCCACTCCTGATTCCGGCTCATCCAGCAGCACCATGGCCGGATCCTGCACCAACAGCTGGAGCAACTCCGAGCGCTTCATCTCCCCGCCGGAAAAGCCGTAATTCACTTCCCGCTCCAAAAAGGGGGCAAAGTCATATTCATCTATCAGATACTGATACGGCCGCCCGCCGGCGCAGGCCATCAGCAGGTCACGGGTCCTGACCCCCCGGATGGTCGGCGGCCGTTGGAAGGCCAATCCCAAACCTAGCCGGGCCCTTTCGTGGGTGGGTAAATGCGTAATGTCCTGACCCCTGAGGCGGATAGTCCCCTGGGTGACTGTATAACGCGGAAACCCCATAATGGTCATGAGCAGGGTGGATTTCCCGGAACCATTCTTGCCGAAGAGGACGTGAGTCTCCCCCATGGGAATATGAAGATTGACGCCTTTCAGGATTTCCTTGCCGTCGATGCTTACCCAGAGGTCTTCAATAGTCAGCATAATGACTCCTTACAGCCCTTTTCCCGGTTCCCAAGGGATTTCCAGGATGCTTCTCAGCCGGGCCGTTTTTATTAATATATTAAGGAAAGTTAACTCTCAAGGGCTTTCCGAGGAAGAACCAGAAAGTTCGGCAAATACCCGCATGATGAGCCGGGGGCGTTTGGCGGCGGTGGTGGCCAGCTCGATGGTTCCCGCGTAATTGCCGGCCTGCCGGCTCTTGTTGCGCACTTCCACCACGTAGATCCGCCCCGGTTGCTCCGCCCTCAGCTTCACCTCGATGTATTGAGGAATATCGGTTTTAAAACCGGTGATTTCCCAGGGTGCGGGCAGGTGGGAAATGAAGCGCACCTGACCCCGCAACTCCTCTCCACAACTCCCCCGCAGGCGAACGATGTGGCTGGGCTGGATCTCAATGAAGGGTTTGGCCACTCCTTTCATGGTCAGCACCACTTCACGCCGCTCCGGGTCATCAAAGAATACCCTGGTGTGTTTGGCGAACTGTCGCAGGACGGAATAAGGAGCGATGGTCAGAGTGATTCTCCCTTGTCCCCCCGGTGGAATCAGCCGGTCATAATCCCCCGCCGTACAGGCGCAGTCGGGATCGATGTCCTTGATTCGCAAAGGGGCGTCGCCGCTGTTTCTCACCAGAAAAGTATGGGTTAGACTCTGGTCCTCAAAAATTACCCCGAAATCATGGGTAGTCTCGACCACCTCGGCCCGAGGCGCCGCCCACCCCTCACCCCCGACAACAACACAGCTTAACGCCACCCCCAAAATTACCCGCACCATCATTATAATAAACATGTTTCTCCCCAACAAACTTGTTTATCAAGCCCCGGCAAACAACGCCGCCCCCCCTCCCCTTCGCCTCGGACTGTGGCCTCGCAATCTGGAGCTGGGCCGGCCCTCAGGTGTCCAACATAATCTGCCCGTCTTTGAGGCGATAGATATAATCGAATCCTTCGATCATGCGCTCGTCGTGCGTGACACAGATGACCGCGGTCTGGTTTTCCCGGGCGATCTTCTTGAGCATTTCCATGACCTTCATGCCCCGGACGCTGTCCAGGGCGCCGGTGGGTTCATCCGCCAGCACCAGTTTGGGGGAAGTGGCCAGGGCCCGGGCAATGGCCACCCGCTGCTGCTCTCCCCCCGACATCAGGGCCGGCAGATAATGGGCCCGCTCATCGATTTCCATGTACTTCAGCAGTTCCATGGCGCGCCGGTGGGCCTCGTTTCTTTCAAGGCCCAGCAGGTCCAGGGGCAACAGGACATTTTCCAGGGCCGTCAGAAAGGGGATGAGATTGCGGGCCTGGAAGATAAAGCCCACCTTGGTAAGGCGCACCTGTCGGATATCCATCTCGCACCAGCCATGATCCCAAAGAATCTCGCCATCCAACTGGATTTTGCCGCCGCTGGGTTCCAGGATCAGGCTGATGCACAGCAGCAGGGTGGTTTTCCCGGAACCGCTGGGTCCCAGCAGGGCCACCAAGTCGCCGGCGTTCACCTTTAAATCGATTCCCTTCAGGGCCTCCACCGCCAGGCGGCCGCTGCCATAAGTTTTGTGCAGGTCTTCCACTTCCAGAACTACCGCCATCTTACTGTTCTCCCAGGGCCAGGGCGGGGGGCGTCTTCAGGGCCTTCCAGATGCCCAACAGGCTGGCGATGATGCCTCCTGCCAGCGCCAGCCCCAAGGTCGTTAAATCATCCCCGGGGGTGAGCAACACCAGGCGGGGCCACCCCTGATAAGTGTTATGGATGATTATCCAGCCGATGAGATAGCTACACGCCGTCAACAGAAGGGACTGTTCCATAATCAATCTGACAATTACCCGGTTAGGGGCGCCGATGAGTTTCATCACCGCAATGCTGCGGATTTTTTCCAAAGTTAAGGTAAAGATCACCATGGCGATGATCACCACGCAGACTATCAACAGCAGAGTGCGAAAGAGAAACAACTGCATCCGGGGACGATCCAATCGCCCTTTGAACATAATATCGATCTGCTCAGGAGTGGTAAAGACCGATAAATAGAGATAATCTTTGATCCGCTGAGCCACTTCCCTGGCCTGGGCCCCCGGCGCCAGGCGCACCAGCACGGCGTTTACTTTATGCGTGTCGATGGCAGAGCGGGATAGATACTTCTCCGCCTCCTGGGGGCTGAAGAAGCCGGAGCGCACCAGGCTCTGATAGAACCGTAGCCGCTGGTTCCGCACCTCTTCGTTATCCGGCAGCCAGATCACCTCCTGCGCATCCGGCAGCGACAGATACAGGAGGGGTTCGCCATCCGGTGAGGTGCCCTCCTTGGTAAGTCCGACCACGGTATAGGTGTGGAGGCCCAGGCGAAAGTTCTGCCCTAAATCTAAACCCAGCTTCTGATGGGCCACGGCTTCATAATGGGCCTGAGTGATGGGACGGCCGGCCACCAAGTTTTTTGGCCCCCCCATTCCGGTAAAAACATCATAGCCGATAATGGTAAAGCGCCGACTTTGGCCCGCGATATGGCGTTCCACCGGATAAATGATGAAGGGGCTGGCCTTCTCCACGCCGGGAATGGCCGACACGCTGTAATGGAAGAACTCCGGGAACAGGGATTGCTCGTTGATGGGGCCGCCCCGATTGCGCTCCACCACCCACAGGTCGGGATTGGTGATGTTGATCAGGGAAAGTCCTTCAAAGACAAATCCCTGGTAGATGCCGTTCATGGACAAGACAATGGCAAAGAGCAGACCGATGCCCACGACGGTGGCCACAAAGCGCCCCAAATGCTGCCGGATATCCCGAATAGCCAGGTCCATAGGCTCATTCCCCGGAGACGATTTTGGTCCGCACCTTCTGGCCGGGTCGGCTCTGGGAGGACGGCGCCACCACCAGGTCGCCGGCGGTCAATCCCTGCTCCACCGCCACCTGTCGCCTGTCTCGTAGTCCCAGTTTGACCGGGCGAAATTTCACTACCCCGCCCTCGACCACCAATACCCCGGACTGGCCGTCTTGTTCCTGGACGGCCGTCCAAGGTACGGCAATCGCCCGAGTGCGGCCGGTGGCAATGGCCACCTCGGCTTCTTCACCCACCACCACGGGCTCCGGGGTGGAGGCAAACTTGACATCCACTTCCATTTCCCGGGTCACCATGTCGGCTTCTTTATTCAGACGCACCACCGTTCCCGGAAAAATGCGGCCCGAGCGCAAGCGGATTTGCGCCTCCTGACCTTCCTTTAAAGCCGCAATCTGCGTTTCATCAATCCAGGCGGCCACCCAGATCAGGTCCAAATCCACCATTTGGAAGATGGGAACGCCGGGCGTGATGGTGTCGCCCACCTCCGCCTTGCGCACCGTCAGCAAGCCGTCCATGGGCGCCAAAATCCGCGTGTAGTCCAGTGACGCCGCCGCGGCCCGGGCTTCGGCGGCGGCTTGCCGGAGGGCCGCTTCGGACGCCGCCACATTGGCCTGAGCTTCCCCAGCCTCCCCGGCCGCCACCTTCAGGGCGGCGCTGGTGGTGTCAAAGGCCGCCTGGGAGATATAGCCGGGCTTGAAGACCTCGAAATCCCGGCGGTAATTGCTCTGGGCCAGGGCCAGATTGGCCTGGGCCTTGGCCAGGGTCGCCCGGGACCGGCCTAAATCCTTCTGGGCCCGGTCTTGGGCGGCCCGCGCCGCCGCCAGCCGGGCCTTGAGTTCCGCCGTGTCCAGTTCCGCCAGGAGCTGTCCCTTCTTCACCCGGTCTCCCTGGTCCGCATAAAGTTTATCCAAAATCCCGGTGATCTTGCTGCTCACCGCCACCGGCACCTTGGACTGCACCGTGCCCGGCCCCCGGACTTCGCCCTGGACTTCCTTCTGCTTCGCCTCCATCACCATCACGGTGGGGCGATAGAGAATTAGACGATAGCCCAAAAAAAGCAAAATGATAAGGCCGACGGCAGCCAGTATAGTCTTTTTTCCCCACAGGCGCTTCATTTACTCCCCTCCTTTTCCTTGATAACCGCCGCGCTGGCCGGCTCTCTGCCGACGAGCTGCTGCACCCGGGCCCGGGCGATGCCATAGGCCGTCTGGTACCTGATGAGACTCAGGCGCGTCCGGGTCAGTTCCACTTGGGCGGAAAGCACATCCAGGGCGATAGCCTTTCCATAGCGGTACAACGCCGTGGCGCTGGCATAGGCCTCTTCGTTGGTGCGCAGCGTCTCCCGGGCGGCGCTCACTCCCTGGCGGCTGTTCTCCTGGTCCTTCCAGGCTGCGGTCAGGTCCATTTTGAGGCTGTTCAGCCGATCTCGCTTCTTGTCGAGCACTTGCCGGTATTGGGAAGCGGCCTTGGCCACCTGAGCCTTGGTCAGCCCGCCCTCGAAAAAGGGGTATTCCATAAAGACCCCGGCCAGCCATTCCGGCTTTGTGCCCCCCAGGTCCCGATGGCGCACATCCGAGGCCGCCTGCAAGCTCACTTCCGGAAAATAGCCGCCCCGGGCCGCCTTGACGGCAGCCTGGCTCTGGGCTATTTCTAAATCCAGCCGCTTGATCTCGGGGTTGGATTTCAAGGCCTCCTGCCACAGCAAAGTGACCTCTGCCGCCGGGGTAAACTCCTGGGGGAGCCGGCCCTTGATGTCCACCTGAACCCGCTCGTTCAGCCCCATGGTGCGGGCCAGGATTTCTCTGGCCAGAAGTACCGCATTACGAGCCTCCACCAACGCCTGCTCCGCCTCGGAAACCTGGGACCGGGCCCGGTAATTATCCAGGCGGGTGGCTTTCCCGGCCTTGAAAAAGGCCTCCGTCAGCCTGGCAAACTCCTGCCGCTCCTGCAGGGCCTCCTGGGCCACCTTCAGATCCTCCTTGGCCTCTATTACTCGGTAGAAGGCCTCGGTCACCGTATAAGCCACTTCATCAGCGGCCCTCTGGACTTCCTGTTTCTGGGCCTTAGTGCCGAGCCTGGCGGCCTGAGTGTTGTAATAAGTCTTCAAACCGTCGAAGACAAGCTGTTTGCCTGTGACGCCGGTATAACCTTCCCGTTTGAACATCTCAAGAGCGGTCAAACCACCCGGTGCCATGCGGTTGGGCGGCTGCCGATCATAAAAAGAGAGCAGCACCAGACGGGGGAAAAACTTGGATCGGGCCGCCTGGTAATCCGCCACCAATTCCCGGACCTTCTCCCGGCTGGCGCTGAGAGCCGGATTCTGCTCCCGGGCGATGGCCAGGCAATCTTCCAAACTCAGGGCCTGGTAATCCGGCGCTGCGGCCCAGGCCTGGCCCATACCTGAGATTATGGCGTACCCGATGGGGAGCATGAGTTTCCAACTTTGCAACCAAGACAACATTTCCAACCTCCAACCTGTCAATATCATTATCAGAATTACCCGGGGTAAGACATGAAAGTTAAGGGCCTGGCCTTTTTTTCTTTCCCATAAGGACCCCGGGCTCCGCGCGAGGATGAGTCAGGGTATATACACCTGCTTTGGATCCAGTTGATAAGACCAGGGAGCTCCGCTGTCCCTCCAACAGTTTTTCATGATTTCCCAGAAATTGTCATCATCTTTGGCGCCCGTAACTTTGTCGCCGGTAAACCTACAGATGATATTGTAAACTTGATTGAAACCTGCTCCCGCCAGCTTATCCACGGCTTTGGCGCTTCTACCGCCGGAACTGCAGATGACCAGAATAGTATCGCCCGGCATAAATCTCTTCTTTATTTGGGCCAGAAAATCAGGATTTTCTTTTAATACATAGACCTGCGTTTGCTCGGACCACACTCCGGTCCATAAATGCGAGGGAATATTATGAGCCATGGGGGGGTGACCGACGAAAACATATTCTTCTGGAGTGCGGCAATCGAGGATTTTGATCATACCCGGGTTTTTCCGCCACATTTCATAGGCTTCGCCGGCGGTCAGGTATTTCCCCAGTTTGGTTTGGAATTTTTTTGGCAGGGAAACTTTATCTTGAGCAGTGGCCAGGGAACTGCAAGACATCACCAGAAAAATAACCCCCAACACCAACAACCGGGTTTTCTTCATATAACTTCCTCCTCTCCTGAGCTTGAGACTTCACCCGGGCAGCAGCCCGGGGTTGGGAGCATTGGTTTCAAGGGTCAAGTAATCGTTGGCTACAGGGCCCATGGCCATGCTCGGCTCGAAGAATGGCGAGCGCCATGGGGAAGGGGACGGTCATGAGTTTTTCTTCCTTCCTGATAAAAGATCATCCGGGAACTTGCCTTTGTAACAATACCAGGACGAAAAACCGGCGCAGTAAGAAAGTTTCCCTGCGGAGGCGGGAGTCAGGGAATCAACTGGCGCCTCGATGCCGGCTTGACCGCAAAAAATCCCAGGACTCCAAACGGGGATTGTGCGGATAGCCAAAGAAGAAAAAGAGCTGGACGATAAAAGTATCGTTGTGGATTCCACCTGTGCGCTCGTTCTTGAAGATATAATTGGCCGCCAGCTTGACCTGGTTGCCCACAAGGTAGAGATTGAGGCCCAGGGTGGTCCAGCGCAGGTCCTGGGAATTGTGCAGTGCTTCGTTGGGATCAAAATATTCATATTTGGCCACCGCCTGAAGCCGGGGATGGAGGAAATAGGCCGCCTGGACATAATACCCCAAGGCACTCAGACTCGGGAGCCCGGGGCGGCAGGAATGATAGCGGGCCCAGAACCCCTCGCTCCGCAAGGAAAAGGGCCCTTTATCCAGGGTCAGAAAGATATTGTAGTGGTAATCCCGGCCATTGAAATGCTGATAACCCAGTTTGCCGCTGCCCGGCAATTGCTGGCGCAGGTCCAAATCATGGTTCCGTCGGAAGGACATGGCGCCCCCCAGTTGTAAATCAATGCCGTCCTGCGGCAGGCGATATGGCTGCCACGTCAGGCGTCCCACCAGTAAATATGACCCCCTCTGCAGCAGATGCCCCTCATTGGCCCCGTTGCCGCCCATGAGCGCCAAGTCGTAACCAAGTTTGGGCCCGGAGAAAAAACCGCTGGCCAACACCCCGTAATCCCGGGCAAAGCTGTCCCCCAACTTGCCATTGGGTATCAGGGAATCCGTTGGCAAGCTCCGCTCAATGCTGAACAACATTTCATCCGGCGTAAAGCGCTCGAAGCCCATGGGGGGCAGGGTCTGCCCCACCTTGACCCTGAAATAAGGCAATAATTTCCACTGCACCCAGGCTTCCTGCAGAGTGACGCGGTTGTCCGTGGGACTGAAATTATGGGTCTTATAAACTCCTTGGAAACAATAAGTTAATTGGGGCAAGGGGTTGCCCAACAGCCGCAGCTTGAGGCGCCGCCAGCCGAAAAAATGGTTGTCAATTTTATTGCGGCTGTCGTTTTCAATGGCGGTAAAACGCGGCTGGGCGGTGATATAAACCACCAGCGGCCGGCCGGGGATAAAGAATTCTTCCCCTGCAATGAATTTGGGATAGGGTGAAGGTTCTGTAGCCGGGGCCGGGGAAACCAGAATCCCCAAAAGCAAAACCATTATCGCCAGGAATCTCAAACGATTCAGCGAGGCCCGC